>Ga0068857_100005869_pt1 | contig 10484 bp, 6 predicted proteins | sample KBSCornC72_FD_66591 | JGI IMG/M metagenome (GOLD analysis project Ga0068857, IMG submission 66591) | Corn rhizosphere microbial communities from Kellogg Biological Station, Michigan, USA - KBS Corn C7-2 | ecosystem: Host-associated > Plants > Roots > Rhizosphere > Soil ...
GAACGGAGACTGGGGCTCCAACTCCGCAAAACTCGGGGCCCAGGTTATTGAGGCCTTCGTCAGCAAGCAGCGCAAGCGCGAGAACAACGTTCGCATCGCCGAAGCTCCCAAGCCTGTCGCCCCCGCACCGGCTTCCCCGGCGACGGAGCCGGCTGCCAACGATCATCCGCTGTGATTGTCCGGCAATAGGTCTGATTAATTCTCCAAAGTTTCCTCAGCGGCTAAAGCCGCGTTGTATACACATCACTTATGGCACGGCTGAAGCCGTGCCCTTAACAAACCGGACCTAAATCAGAGATCTCCTAACGAGCCAGAAAAGAGCAAAGAAAGATACAGGGGTCTCTCCACCCCATCGCGCGATAGAGCCGCGCGGCTCCGGGCGAGATAACGTTGTTTCGGAGTGCAGGGGCTCAGGATTTTCCTGTCCTCTTCCAGAAATAAAGGAATGCGGCACGTGATCTCGATCAAAGCAATGGACGGCATTATCGTCCGTTGCGCAGTGGAGAGACCCCTGTATTCCATCCTGCATCACAGTCAGCTCCTTTACTTCCACCGCAGTTCCTCTACCTGTCTACAATAGCTTCAGCACATGCGCCGCCTCTCCTCCTTCCGCGACTTCGACTGGGTTCTTCTCGGCTTTGTCCTTGTGATCTCCGTCATCTCCGTGCTTGAGATCAGGTCCGCGACCATGCACACCAAGTTTCATGGCTTCGAGCAGAAGCAGATGGGCTTCCTCGCCGTGGGCGTCGTGCTCATGTTCCTGATCTCGATGATCGACTATCACCGCCTCATCGACATCGTTCACTGGGCCTATGGGATCAGCATCCTGTCGCTGATCGCGGTCTTCGCGGTTGGCACCAAGGTGCTGGGGGCGCGCCGCTGGATCCGCGTTCCCGGCGGCCACTTTCAGCCATCGGAATGGATCAAGCTGGTACTGATCGTCGCCGTGGCGCGCTATTTCTGGGGACTGGCGGGCAGGGAACTGACCTGGACCGACATCGGCAAGGCCTTTGCCTTGGTCTGCATTCCCATGCTGATGGTGCTCAAGCAGCCCGACCTCGGCACCTCGCTGACTTACCTGCCGATCCTTGCCTGCGGCCTCTTCCTGGGCGGCATCCGCTTCAAACAGGCGGCGATCATTCTGCTCAGTATCGCGCTGTTGGTCGGCGGAGCCTGGAAGACGGGAAAGCTGCTGAAGCCCTACCAGAAGGCGCGGCTCACCAGCTTCATCAACCCCGACACGGACCCTCGCGGCTCCGGCTACCAGATCCGCCAGTCGCTGATCGCCGTCGGCTCGGGCGGCATCTGGGGCAAGGGAGCCAACAAAGGCACGCAGACGCAGGGCGATTTTCTCCCTATCCCCTACACCGACTTCATCTTCGCCGCCTTCTGCGAGGAGCATGGCTTCATCGGCGCGCTCGGGGTGCTGCTGCTATACTTTCTTATATTGATGCGTTTGATTCAGAACGCTCAAACCGCCTCCGACCTGCCCGGCACCTTCATCGTTATGGGGGTTGTCTCCGTTATCCTTTTTCAGATTGCGGTCAATATAGGCATGGTCGTCGGCCTGATGCCGGTCACGGGGATTCCACTGCCGCTGATGAGTTATGGCGGATCGTCGATTCTCTTCACCTTCATGGCGCTTGGAATTGTCATGAACGTCCGGATGCGCCGGTTCGTGAACTAGTTCGGGAATGGGTTACAATTCCCCCGACCGAAAGAAGAGCCTATCTCGGCCTTTTGCAGCAGATTTGGTGCAATACTATTGGCAACACCTGTTCCGGCCAGATGCCGGGCAGCGAAGCAACCCGCTCCCGTTGGCGCACGGCGCCGGCAGCGGCAACAAGATCTTTAGAAGTTTTTAGAGAATTTTTAGAAGAAAAGGCCGGCCAGGCGAGAGAAGATCGATTCCGTTGGCCGGACAGGTTTCAGGGAAATGATTGCATCCGGATGGCAAACGGCCCCGCCTCAGGTTTCCGATTCTGAGGTTGTTTCGGTCACAAAGTCCGCATGTCCTCGCTTGTTCGAAGCATCCCTTCGTGTCTCCGATCTCCATCGTGCCGCCGTGGCCGCGTCGTTTGCAGGCGCAGTTGCGGCAGAGTGGTTCGCTCCTCTCGCACCGGTGGCTGGTTTCCATGCACGCGCTTCTGCACCCCGCATCCTGTCCGCACCCACGGTGAACTGCGCCTAGCCCACGGCCAGGCGCACACCCGATCTCGCTCTCTGCCTCGTCTGCCGCTCGTACCCCAATCGGGGCGGGCAGAAAGAGCAGGACATGTCGAAAGAAATCTATATCTCCAGTACGCCGCACGAGACGCGGCTCGCCATCGTCGAAAGCGACGACCTCACCGAAATCTATTACGAGCGCGAGAACGAGTACACGCTCGCCGGCTCCATCTACAACGGCCGCGTCACTCGCGTCCTTCCGGGCATGCAGTCCAGTTTTGTGGACATCGGGCTCGAGCGCGACGCCTTCCTCTACATCACCGACTTTATGGAAGAGGCGGGCGACTCCGCCGACTTCGACACCAACGGCGATCACTCCCGCGGCGGCCGTTCCGACCAGCGCCGCAATGGCAATCACGAGGCTCCCACACTCGAAGGTACCGTTGCTGCTCCCGCTGATGAGTCGGGCAACCGGTCTGAGCGCGGCGACCGCAATGGCCGCGGCCGTGGCCGCAACGACCGGCGCCGAGGCAACCGCGACCGCCAGCCTGTCACCGAGAATTCTCAGTACGGGGAGAGTTCAGAGGCCGCCCCTGCCGACTTCAATCAGGAGAGCGACTTCGGTCCTCACGGCGACAGCCTCTCGGCTGAGCCTCGCGACAACGGCGAGATCGGCGAAGGCGCTCCCGGCGCGGATGGCAGCCGTCGCTGGCGTGGCCGCCGTGGCCGCCGCCGTGGCCGTGGCGGTCAGCGCGATGCTTCCGCACAGACGGGCAGCCCGGATTCGCAACCGGAGGCCGCTGCCCCTGAGTATTCAGAGGACCGGGACGAGAGCGGGGAGGAGAACCAGTATGACTCCAACGTTGACCTCGAAGCGACCGGCGAATCGTCCGCTCCGCGCAACTCCGCTCCCATCGCCGACGCCTATCCGAAAGCAGAGGCCGGGCAGGAAAACGCCGAGCCGCGCGACCGGAGCGAGCGCTCCGGCCGTGGAGATCGCGGCGGGCGCAGCGATCGTGGTGGCCGTAATGGCCGCGGCGGACGCGATCGCGGCCGGGATCGTGACGGGAATCGAGACGGGGACCAGCGCGCTCCCCGCGGTTTCGCTCCCCGCACCTCTCTCTATGGTGTAGACGATGCCTCCTACGGTGACGCGGCTGAGGACGGTCCCGCACCCGAGCCGATCGTGCTTCCCGGCGAGTCGCTCTCGAAGTACCGCAAGGACGGCGATCCTTCCCAGGAAGCTGCCAAAGCCGCCGAACCGACCATCATCCTGCCCTCGAATCCCGGCTTTGAGATTCCTGCCGGATGGGACGGCGGGGAGACGCTGCCCGGTGAGACGCTCTCGCGCCGCCACCGTTCTGATTCTCGCGAGCCGCGCGAATCTCGTGAACATAGGGAGAGCCGCCGTGAACACCGCTCCGACTCCCACGCCAGTCTTCGCAACGACTACGCCGCGCCCGAGGCTGTTCCGCAGGCTGCTGCCGCCGTTGAAGCTCCCGCCGCGTTGCCTGAAGCCTTCGAGGCTGAGCCCGTCGGGCAAGATGCTCCGGAGCAGGCTCACGAGCCCACTCCGCTGGCCGAGTACGAGCCCACCGAGGCCTCGGCCTCGTACCGTGTCGACCCGGTTGCGCCCAGCGAGTTCCGCCAGAGCGCTCCTGTAATCGAAGAGTCGGCAGAGGGGGGCCCCGAGGATTCAGTCCGGCATCCAGACCAGCACACAGAAGAACCTGCCACGCACGAGATTACCGCCATTCACGCTACCGGCGAGATGGAGACCGAGGCCCCCGTCGCGGCCTATACGGCCGAGCAGGCGGCCGAGCCGACGTCTCCCTTGCAACATGAGACCGCAGTCGCAAACCCTGCTGAGAATACCGTGGAAGACGGCATCGAGCCTGTGCGCCAGTACTTCGCTCCCGGCGCGGGCGAGCTTGAAGAGGAGATTCTCGAAGAGGACGAAGATCCGGCCACGCTTCAGGCCAGTTCGGTGGAAGAGCTTGACGATGAGGAGACCCTCGAAGGGGCGGCCGATCTCGGCACCATGATTCGCGAGATGTCGATCGACGAGATCACAGGCTCCGGCACCGGAGAGGGGCCCAACGCGGCGGATATCGACGAGGATGATGAGGACGACCTCGAAGAGGAAGACTCCTTCGACGACGGCACTCATGAGTACGAGGAAGACCTCGAAGAGTCCGATGCCGAGGACGAGTCGGAAGACGAAGACATCCACGAAGAAGCCGGCGAAGAGGGCGGCGAAGAATACGAGTCTGCCCCCGCCAACGGCTTTGATCACTCCCAGGCCGCCATGCCCGGTTCCGAGCCTCGCCGTGACGGTGGCCGCAGCCGCCGCGATGGCCGTCGTGACGGACGCCGTGGCGACCGTGGCCGTGGCGACCGTTCCCGCTACACCGGCGGCTCCGGCGACCGCGAGCGCACCGGAAATGGGGGCCGCGACCGTCGCGGCGGACGCAACTCCATGCAGACGACCAACCTGCCCGCCATCAGCGAACTGCTGAAGCCGGGGCAGGAGGTTCTCGTCCAGATCGCCAAGGAGCCCATCGCCAAGAAGGGCGCGCGCATCACCTCGCACATCGCTCTCCCCGGCCGCTTCCTGGTCTTTATGCCAACGGTCAACCATACCGGCGTCTCGCGCAAGATCGAGTCCGACGGCGAGCGCCGCCGCCTGAAAGAGATTCTTCTCAGCGAAAAGGGCGAAGCCTCGGGCGGCTTTATCGTCCGCACCGCTGCGGCTGGCGCCAGTGAAGAGGAGTTGCGCAGCGACCTGCGCTTTCTGCTCAACCTCTGGGCCGACATCAAGCAGCGCTCGGAGTCGAGCAAGTCTCCGGCCCTCATCTATCACGACCTGAATCTCGTCGAGCGCATCCTGCGCGATCAGGTTACCGACAACTTCTCCGCCATCTGGGTCGACACCGAGACCGAGTACGAGCGCGTCCTGCGCTTCCTGCAACGCTTCCAGCCGTCGCTCATCCGCCGCGTCAAGCTCTATACCAAGGAGACGCCGCTCTTCGAGCAGTTCGGCATCACCGAGGAGATCAACAAGGCGCTGCGGTCGAAGGTATGGCTCAAGTCCGGCGGCTCAATCGTCATCAACCAGACCGAGGCGCTGGTCGCCATCGACATCAATACCGGCAAGTACGTCGGCAAGACGGCGCGGCTCGAAGACACCATCGTCAAGACCAACCTCGACGCCATCCCCGAGATCGTTCGCCAGATCCGTCTACGCGACCTTGGCGGCATCATCATCATCGACTTCATCGACATGGATGAGCGCAAGAACCGCAACAAGGTCATGGCCGCCCTCGAAGAGGAGTTGAAATCCGACCGCGCCCCGTCGAAGGTGCTTCAATTCAACGACTTCGGGCTGGTTGCCATTACACGTAAGCGGGTCAAGCAGTCGCTCGAGCGTACCCTCTCCACCACCTGCGGCGTCTGCCAGGGAACCGGCATGACCAAGTCCCCGGTCACCGTCTGCAATGACATCTACGTCGAGATGCGCAAGATGCAGAAGCACCTCGACCGCGGCGACGTCATGCTCCGGGTTCATCCCGACGTCGTCAAGCAGCTCAAATCCAGCACCAAGTGGCTGCAGGAGCTGGAAGAGATGGTCGGCAAGACCATCCTCGTCAAATCCGATCCCAGCCTCCACCCCGAGCAGTTCGATATTCACTAAAACGCCGGCACGCTGATTCACGGGCATCCTGTATCAACGGGATGCCCGATCCATCTTTTGTCATCCAAAACCGCTTTTTAAGCGTCCTACACAACAAGAGCGAATGAGCCGGGTTGAACAAAAAGAACGGCTTTACAGAAACAACAGTATCGAGCAGAACTAAGGGAGCCTTTTTAAGATGCAGACCAAGATTCGCAGAATGATCCATAAAAATCGACTTTCCACTCTCTTCCTCCGCACAGCGGCTCTTGGCGTCTTTGCTGCCGCTGCTACGCTTGGGCTCGAAGCCCAGCCCACGCCTGCCGCAACGCCGGCACAGCCGACCGTCAATCTTCAGGCGAGTCTGATGGCTCCTCTCGATTTCTCTTCTTCAAGCTCAAGCTCGTCCAGTTCCAGTTCGGACGCGGCTCCGGCAACCGAGTTCCACAGCTTCAGCAGCGAGGCGACCCAGCCGCCGCCGCGCCGCCGCTATCGCCGCCCCAACTACAGTGACAGCCACACCAATCCCGACGGCTCGCCCAAGTACACCTTCGCGATTGGCGGCGGCCTGACCCTGCCCACGGGCGACACCCATAAATACCTCAAGACCAGCTATACCTTTCAGGTGGGCGCGGGCCGCAACTTCAATAAGACCTTCGGCGTCCTCGCCCAGTTTGATTGGGCCAACTTCGGCTTCCAGGACTCGACGCTGAGGAACCAGCAGGCGCTTTACAACGGCAATCTGGATCCCAGCGACCCGAACTATATCGCCAGGCTGAACGGGAACAGTCACGTCTGGTCGTTTTCGATCAACCCGATCGTGAACTACTACACCTCCGACACGTGGGGCGCCTATGCCATCGGCGGTGTCGGCTTCTACCATAAGATCGCGGACTTCACCGTTCCCGCCATCGGCACCTACTGCGATCCGTACTACGGCTACTGCTACCAGTACCAGGCCAACCAGACCATCGACCACTACACCAGCAACGCTCCCGGCTTCAGCGGCGGCCTGGGTTTCACCCGCAAGTTCTCCCGGTTCAGTTCGGGCAAGATCTACGCCGAGGCGCGCTATGTCTGGGTCGCCAATCAGCGTCGTGATTTTTCCTTCGCGAACTACAACTACTACCCGCCGAACAGCTATCGCACCAGTTACATCCCGATCACCTTCGGCTTCCGCTGGTAAGTAATTGCAGCGACCGCAATAAGAAGAGCCCGGCGAAGTGTGCCGGGCTTTTCCATTGTTTTCGCAGCAAAGGTGAATACAGGGGGTCTCTTCTACCATGCAGCTTTAGAGCATTTTTCCTGTTGCCGTGAATCCCTGGACAGAGGTTCAGCGGCGTTTTCATTGGGGAAAACGCCCATAGAAGCCGCAGCCCCGCGCTACACCTACAGGAAAAATGCTTTAGCCGCTGAGGGATTTTTTTGCTTGTCATTCCCGAAGGGAATCCGCGTTTTGCCCGAATCGACAAGACTGTATCTGGAGGAGAACCGCCTTCGAGCATTTTTCCTGTTGCTGTGAATCCGGTTGTTTGCGCGGATTTCCGGAAAGGTCTGTAAGTCTGCAAGGGGGCCCTCAGCGGCTAAAGCCGCGTCGCGGTCAAGCCACTTACGGCACGGCTGAAGCCGTGCCCTTAACAAACCAGACTTCATTCAGAGCTTTCCTAGATTCCAGCAGAGCTTTCTCTAGATTCCAATCGGATAAGGCTTCTCGTGCATCTCCTGCCCGGCGTTTCTGCTGCGCTCGAACCGCCCTTGCAGCAGGCTCAGCAGGCCCGTGTACCAGTATCCAAAGACGAACAACAGCAGGAAGGGCACGGTAAAGAAGTTCTCCGTCGACACGGCATACCAGACCGTCCACGCAAAATAAGCTCCCAGCCCCAGCTCGATCCACGGCACGATACCCAGCCGCTTGCGGTAGACCTTGGCCTGGGACTTCTCGCCCTTCTGCTTCACCCTGTACTTCGGAGTCCGCGCAAAGGCACTCTTGACCCCGAACAGCGCCTCCATCACGGCCTTGGTGTTGGTGATCGTCAGCCCGATGCCGCCCAGCGCCAGCAGGAACGGCACATAGAGGATCTTCTTGTGCCAGGCATGGGGGAACAGCTCCTTCTGGCTCACCAGGTAGAACGTCGAGACCGACATCGTGCTCGCCATGAACAGGGGAAAGTCGATCAGCATCATCTGAAGATATCCCTGCCAGCTTCGGATAATCATCGCCGGCATCAGAAGCACGCTGAGTACGATCATCAGCGGATAGCTGATGTTCGCCGTCAGGTGATACCACGCCTCGAGCTTTTTATGCCAGCCGATATCGCTCTTCAAGACCTGCGGCAGAATCTTCTTCGCCGTCTGGATGAGCCCCTTGGCCCAGCGCGCCTGCTGCGTCTTGAAGGCGGTCATCTCGATGGGCAGCTCGGCGGGGCACTCGACGTCCTGCAGATACTTGAACTTCCAACCCACCAGCTGCGCCCGATAGCTCAGGTCGGTGTCTTCGGTCAGCGTGTCGTGCTGCCACCCGCCCGCTTCGCCGATGGCCTTGCGCCGCCACATGCCTGCCGTACCGTTGAAGTTGAAGAAGACGCCCGCCCGGCTGCGGCCGCCATGTTCCAGCACGAAGTGCCCGTCCAGCAGAATCGCCTCGACCTGCGTCAGAAAACTGTAGTTGCGGTTCAGGTGCGTCCACCGTGTCTGCACCATGCCAATCTCCGGCTCGGCAAAGTGATGCACCACCTGCATGACCCACTGCGGCGGAGGCACGAAGTCGGCGTCGAAGATCGCCACCAGCTCGCCTTTGGCAACGTCGAGCCCCTTGTCGAGCGCCCCGGCCTTGTATCCATGTCGGTCGGTGCGGTGCAGATAGGCGATCGGCTGCGGCGCCATTCCCATCGCGCCCGAGGCATATTTCTCCACCAGGTCGCGGGCAACGGCCCGGGTCTCGTCGGTGGAGTCGTCCAGCACCTGGATCTCGAACCGGTCGCGGGGATAATCCAGGTTGCAGACCGCCTCCAGAAGACGGTCGATCACGAACTGCTCATTGAAGATCGGCAGTTGGATGGTCACGAACGGTAGCTCGCCCTCGGCAAAGCGCGCCGGCGGCTCATCCCACTTCGTCTGGTTCTTCTTGTTTTTGTAGTACAGCCATACCAGTTGGTAGCGGTGGATTCCATAGAACGCCAGAATCACCATCACGATGAAGTAGGGAATCAGCATGCACGTGTCGAAGGTGTTCCACCGGTAAAGGTGTTCGAACGTCTTGTCGGCGTAGTGCGTCTTCCAATAGTGGCCCAGGCCATGCGGTGCCAGCAGCATGGCGAGCGAATTCGTCATCATTTGCAAGTGATCGGGCAGGGGTGCAACTCCGCGTAGCGTCTTTCGACGATTCTACGCGAACCGGCGGCGCGGCATTGGAGCGTTTCTAGTTCAGGAACATCGTTCGGTACAGCGTGTCCCTCTGCACCGGCCTGAGACCCGCGCCTCGAATCACCCGCCGCAGGTCTTCCTCGGTGGTGCCGTCGCTGCCCTCAAAGAGCACCGAGCCCACATCATTGCCGCCGAACCGCAGTGCCATCTGCAGGACCTTCAGCCCCTGCGTCTCCAGATCGGCCTGCACGTTCTCGATGTTGTCCAGCGCCATCCGCGAGATTGCCAGTGTCTTCAGGTACTCTACCGCTGTCGCCTCCTCGAAGCCGCTTACCCCGGCCTTGCGCGGCTGAAAGCTCACCGGCGTAAACGCGGTAAAGCCGCCGGTCTCCTCCTGCAACTGCCGCACGATCTCCAGGTGATTCACGCGCTGCTCGAAACTCTCGCCCGCGCCAAAGGTCATCCCTGCGGTTGTCGGCACTCCCAGTGCGTGCGCTTCACGGTGCACTTCCATCCAGCCCGGCACCGACCACTTGCCGCGCGCGCCGTGCTGGTGGACGGCATCGTCCAGAATTCCGGCATCGTCGCCTGGGATCGAATCGAGGCCGGCATCGCGCAGCCGCGAGATCGTCTCTCGCACCGTCAGGCCTGAGTTCTGTGCCATCGTCAGAATCTCGCTCGCCGAAAAACAGTGCAGCCAAACGGCAGGGAACTGCTCCCTGACCTGGGCCAGCAGACGCTCGTACCCGTCGATCTTTTGCTCTGAATTGCCCTTTCCCCCCGAATCGTCGGCCCCGCGCAGGATCACGCCGGTTGCGCCCATCTCCACCGACTCGCGAATCCGCTGGCAGACGGCTTCGAAGGTTGCCGCCGCGCAGTCAATCTTGCGCTCGATGATGTAGCTGGCCACGCCCTCGGGATGCAGACGCCGCCGCACCGCGTCGGCCTCCATGCCAATCCCAATCAAATCATCGCTATTAAAGCAGTCCAGAGCTTGTTCGCGGCTAATCCCCATAGTGAGATTCTACCGGTTGACAAACACCAAAGTTGTTTGTCAACCAAAACTCCAAAAGAACGTCATCTCGACCGAAGCCGCGCAGCCACATCGCTGGCGCAGCGGAGAGACCCCTGTATTCCGTCTTTATATCTTTCGCGTACAGAAGAGACCGCCATTTTTTACCTGCGCACCAGCAGCACGATCACCGCTGCCAGCAACGCCACGATCAGCGAGACGCCGAGCGTAACCCAGCGCTTCAGGCTTGTCATCTGCGACTCCAGAGCC
>Ga0068857_100005883_pt1 | contig 10469 bp, 12 predicted proteins | sample KBSCornC72_FD_66591 | JGI IMG/M metagenome (GOLD analysis project Ga0068857, IMG submission 66591) | Corn rhizosphere microbial communities from Kellogg Biological Station, Michigan, USA - KBS Corn C7-2 | ecosystem: Host-associated > Plants > Roots > Rhizosphere > Soil ...
CTCGAGGCGCTGAACAACGCGGCAAAACGAAAATCGCCGCCGATGCGAAGCATGGGATCGTTGTTGAGCTTGAAGTGGCGCCCGGGAAACGGCGTGTCGGGTGTCATCCCCTTCGGTGTTCCCCACGCCCACTTGTCGTCGATCGAATCACGATAGGCCGGAGCCTGTTCGAGATTCTTGGGGCCGACGGGCAGATAGCTTTCATAAGGCGTCGCTTTGTCGCGGCGTCCAACTCCGGGGAAATTACGATCCCAGTCGTCCTGCGGGCGCGGACTGGTGGCAATCATGGGAAGCGTGGCGCGTCCATAATAGCGCCCGCTGGCTGTGCGCATGCCGCCTCCCGCCGGATCCACGTGGCACGTGCCGCACGACATGTTGCGTTTCTGATGAGCGAGTTTGGGCGTGTCCCAATCGGGAAGAATGTGACAGCTGTCGCACGTACGTCCGGCCTGGGCGGCGTACTGGGGTGTGGCGAGTGCCGAGCGCGCGAGCGCGAGCAGGACCCCGGCGACGATCGCAACAATCGGGTGGGTGCGTTTCACGGAGTGGGATTGCACGGCGCCGGTTTGTTGTTTTCGACCCAGCGCTGGATGATGAGCCTGTCCTCGCTGCTGAGTCTGGGCATGGCGCCCGGCGGCATGGTGTTGTCCTGGATGCGCTCGAGAATGGACTCCGCCTCGGCGACAATTTCCGTGCACGTTTCGAACGCCGCCATATCGTCCTCGAGGATCAGATTATCGTTACCACCATTATCCTCGCCGCCACTGCCGGAGTCGTGGCACATCACACACTTGTTGTGAATGATGGCGTTGACCTGATCAAAGGTGGGATTCAGCGCGACGGCATTGGGATCGACCGCATCGAGCGTCTTGTCGCCGGATGCGCACCCTGCCAGGGCGCCGGCGCTAACCAGAAGGAAAACGCAGGCGCGCAGTTGGCTTTTCAGAACGCGCGTGGGTGCTTTGTGCATAGATGAGAAGTGCTTTCGGCGCGAACGCTGCAGTTACCAGTCGAGAATGATTGCGAACATCAGGGGCGCCACAATGGTCGCGTCGGACTCGATCACGAAACGCGGCGTGTCGACTTCCAGCTTGCCCCACGTGATTTTTTCGTTGGGCACGGCGCCGGAATAGGAGCCGTAGCTGGTGGTCGAATCGCTGATCTGGCAGAAATAACCCCAGACCGGAGTTTCGCGGCGCAGGTCCTGGTGGATCATGGGAACGACACAGATGGGGAAGTCGCCCGCAATGCCACCACCGATTTGGAAAAACCCGATCCGGCTGTTGGGCGCGGTCGCCTGGTACCACGCGGCCAGCTCGATCATGTATTCGATGCCGGAGCGCATCGTCGACGACTTGACGTCGTTACGGATGCACGACGCGGCGAACATGTTGCCAAGTGTGGAATCTTCCCAGCCCGGGACCACCATGGGGAGATTCTTCTCCGCCGCGGCGATCATCCACGAATCCTTGGGATCGATCTGATAGTTCTTCTTGAGGACACCGCTGCGCAACACCTTGAAGAGGAATTCGTGCGGGAAGAAGCGCTCGCCATTCTTGTCGGCGCGCTGCCACTCCTCGAGCACCGCGCGTTCCAGCCGGCGCATGGCCTCCTCTTCGGGAATGCAGGTGTCTGTCACGCGATTCAAGTGCCGCTCGAGGAGCTTCTTCTCGTCATGCGGAGTCAGATCGCGGTAGTGCGGGATGCGCTCGTAGAAATCGTGCGCGATCAGGTTGTAGAGGTCTTCCTCGAGATTGGCGCCCGTGCACGAGATACAGTGCACCTTGCCCTGGCGGATCATCTCGGCCAGCGACAGGCCCAGCTCCGCGGTGCTCATGGCACCCGCGAGCGTCACCATCATCTTGCCGCCGCCCGAGAGGTGAGCCTTATAGGCATCCGCCGCGTCGATCAATGCCGCCGCATTGAAGTGGCGGAAATGATGGCGCATGAAAGTCGTGACGGGAGTCCTGGTGGCTCCCATCGCCTTGTTCGTCTCAATTCCGATCTCAGATTTCATGAGCGCAATAGTAGGCACTTCGTTTGCGCACGTCAACGGGCGAAGTTGTGTAGAAACGCTATATCTCGTTGCCTGTCAACCAACTGGCCGCGTCGGCGTAGCTCGAAAAAACGCGGAGGGCGAGACTTTTCGGGGCCGATTTTTCGACGAGGGTGGACACATTCGCGCCGTGCTCTTCGCTCACCAGGATGGCGACGCGCTTGCCTCGCAACCGCACCGGATGCCGGTTCTGCAACATTTCGAGAATGTCGGGGATGGCGCGCGGCTTCTCAGCGAGAGCGGCGCTGCGCAGGTCCCACAACGCGTGGGCATCCGGCTCGACCCCGGGGTCGGTCACCATCAGGTCGAACGCGCGCTTGGCCTCGTTGATGGCAACGTTCCCGCTGCAGCGGAACATCACAAAGTTCGAATCGGGATCGAAATGAGCAGCAACCGGCATGGGGACCACCTCGCCGGGATTATCGCGCTCCGCACAGGCCGGTGTGAACCGCTTTCTAACCGCGTTTGGTCAGCGACAGACTACCCGGGCCGGTGAAGAGGAAGCCCAGGCAGACGCTCATCAGCTCGAGCGCGTGCGAGGCGCCCATCCAGCCCGCGTTGGGTTTGTCGGCGGGCATATGGAGGTGCGCCAACACCGCGACGAACATGTTGAAAGCCAGGAGAAACGCGGCGGGGCGAAAGAGCACACCGACGACCAGGAGACAGGCGCAAATCGACTCGGCGAATGCAGCCATGAAGCCCCAGACCACGGGATACCACGTGACGTGGAGGTTGGCCATGCTGCCACCGAGTTTTTCCCACGTCTCAGGTCCACCCATGAGCTTGTCGTAGCCGTGGAAGATTACGACGCTCAGTCCCACGCCGAGACGAATCACGAACAGTCCAAAGTCTGTCGAAATGGGATCGCTGGAGAAAAAGCGTTTCAGCATGCGGCACGAACCTCGGGGGCTGGAACGGTGCGAACGATGTTGTAAAGGGTGGTGCGTTGCGCGGGCGTGAAGCCGGCGTCGCGGATAAGGGCCGCGATCTCGTCGATGCTTGTGCGGCTGTAGAAGCCGGCTTCCTGCATCACGTTTTCGTCGAAGATGGTGCCGCCGAAATCGTCGCCGCCAAAGTGAAGCGCGACCACTCCGGTCTTCTTCCCCTCCGAGAACCACGATGCCTGCACGTGCACGAAGTTGTCGAGATAGATGCGCGAGAGCGCAATCAGACGCAGATACCGATTGGGACCCGCCTCGCTGTTCACCTGACGCGCGAGGGGATTCTGGTCGCGCTTGTAGCTCCACGGCACGAACGCGGTGAAGCCGCGGGTTTCGTCCTGGAGCGCGCGTGTCACATCGAGATGTTCAATGATGTCGTCGTCGTTTTCCACGTGGCCGTACATCATGGTGGCGGTGGAGCGCATGCCGCGCTTGTGCGCCGCGCGGTGCACGTCGACCCAATCCTTCGTCGTGGCCTTGGGCCAGAGCTTCGAAATTTTTTCTTTCACGACATCGCTCAGGATCTCCGCGCCGCCGCCGGGAATCGAGCGCAGGCCGGCCTCATAGAGCCTGTCGATCACCTGTTCCAGTGAAAGGCCCGATACTTCGGTCATCTTCATGACCTCGGGCGCGGAATAGAAGTGGGCGTGAATGTCGGGGAATCGACGGCAGGTCTCGCGCACGAGATCGAGGTAGTACTCGAACGGGATGTCCTTGTTGAGACCGCCCTGGAGCAGAACGGTGGTGACTCCCATTTCGCGCGCGCGCGCGAACTGTTCCATCATCTGCTCGATCGTATATGTGTACTCACCCTGCTGTCCGGGCGTCCTGTAGAACGAACAGAACGCGCAGTACGCGTCGCACGTGTTCGTGTAGTTCAAATTGGTGTCGACGACGAAGGTCACCTTGGGCTCGGGATTGTGGTGCCAGCGCCACGTCATGGCCAGCGGTGCGAGCTCGAGCAGCGGCGCTTCGCGCAGGAGATAAAGTCCTTCCTCGCGCGTGATGCGCTCGCGGTTCTCCACTTTATTGCGAATGATGTCCAACATGGGCGCCATTCTATCATACGCGCTCGGGCGTGGCGACGATGGCTTCCGCCTGCCTGAGCGCCTCGTCCAGCGAAGTCGTCATGTGGTTCTCCCCCACCTTTTCGGCGAAGCCCGACTGCTTCATGACGACGAGCGGTTGGGCGTGCACCCCCGACAACATGAGAACGGTGCCGTCGCGACGCGCCTTTTCGAACACGTCTTCCAGGGCATGCAGCCCGGTGGCGTCGAGTGTCATCACGTGGCGCATGCGCAGGATGATGACCTTCGGCTTTTTGCGCACCATGTTGAGCGTGGTCTTGAATTTGTCGGCGGCCGCGAAGAAGAACGGCCCGTTCACCTCGAACACCACCACGCCTTTCGGCATGCGGCGCCCACGGATGCTGTCCTCTTCGTCCTCCTCGCTCAGCATCTCGTCGAAAAAGCGCGTCTCGGTGACTTCCGACATGCGCTTGATGAAGAGCAGTGAAGCCAGCACGACGCCCACCTGAATGGCCACGGTCAGGTCGACGAGCACGGTGAGAAAGAAGGTGGAAAGCATCACGATGGTGTCGCTCCGTGTGCTTCGGAACACGCGCAGCATCAGCCGCCATTCGCTCATGCGGTACGCCGTCACGACGAGGATTCCGGCCAGCGTGGCCATGGGCACAAGCGCCGCCCATTTGGCAAAGAACAGCAGGATGAGCAGAAGCACGATGGCGTGAATGATGCCGGCGATGGGAGTCTGACCGCCGTTGTTCACATTGGTGGCAGTGCGCGCGATCGCACCCGTCGCGGGAATGCCGCCGAAGATGGGCGACGCAATGTTCGCCACACCCTGCGCCACGAGCTCGGTATTGGAGCGGTGACGGCGCCCCGTCATCCCATCCGCCACCACGGCGGAAAGCAACGACTCGATGCCCGCGAGCAGTGCAATGGAGAGCGCGGGGGAAAGCAACAGTCGCAGGGTGGCGAAATCGACGCGTGGAATATGCGGGGCGGGCAGCTTGTGCGGCACGCTGCCGAAGCGGCTGCCGATGGTCTCGACGGGAATATTGAAGATCTGGACCACGGCGGTCGTGAGCAGAATCGCGACAATCGGGCTCGGGACCTTGCGCACAACCTTCGCCCAGTAGACGAGAATGAGCACGGTCGCCACACCGACGGCCACTGCGGCCAGGTTGTACGTCGGCGCCGCGGCGGCATACGCGGACCATTTCTCGACGAAATCCGCGGGCACGTTGTTCATCGTGAAGCCGAAAAAATCGCGCAGTTGCGACGACAGAATAATGAGCGCGATTCCGGCGGTGAATCCCACCGTGACTGGATAGGGGATGAACTTGATCACGGCACCCATGCGGGCGAAGCCCATGACGACGAGCAGCGCGCCCGCGAGCATGGTGGCGACGGCCAGGCCGTCGTAGCCGAAACGTTGCACCACGCTGTACACGATCACGATGAACGCGCCGGTCGGACCGCCGATCTGCACGCGGCTTCCGGAAAGTGCGGAGATGAGGAAACCGCCGATGATGGCGGTAAAGAGGCCCTGCTCCGGCTTTACCCCGGATGCAATGGCGAACGCGAGCGCGAGGGGAAGCGCGAGCACACCGACGATGACGCCGGCGCCCAGATCACGCGCGAAGAGGCTGCGCGTGTAGCCTTCGCGCAGCACAGTAACGAGCTTGGGTTCTATTCGGGTTTCCAACCGGGGCTTTCGTCACATCCTCATTTGCCCGCGGATGGGTCGGCGGCGGGCGCCTGCCACAGCTCGATCTTGCGACCGTCGGGATCCATGATCCAGCCGAACTTGCCGTACTCGGTGTCCTGCACGTCGTCGACCACCTGAACGCCTTCGCTCTTGAGCTGTGCCATCAGCGCGTCCAGATCGTGGACGCGGAAGTTGAACATGTAGGGCAACTCGCTGGGCGCGAATTTCTTCGAGTCCGGTTTGAAGGGATTGAACACGGTCTGGCCGACGGTCTCGGCGTCGTCCTTTTCACGCCACTCCCACGCCTTGCCGCCCCAGTCGTCCGACTGGAGGCCGAGGTGCTTGTCGTACCACGCCATGAGATCCCTGGGCGCATTGCTCTTGAAGAAAATTCCGCCGAACCCGGTGACTTTTTTCATGCTGACTCCTCCCGCGCGATCGCGGCGGCCTCGTCGGCGCGCGTCGCGGTATCGAGCTCTCTGAATTTGGCCATGGCCTTGTGCTCTTCATGGGTGGCGACGAAGCGGAAGCCTTCCAGGTACTCGCGCACTTCATGAACACTCATGCCCAGCTCCGCGCCGCGTGACACGGCGATGCGATCGAGCTGTTTCCAGTTGTTGGCGATGGCACGCTCCAGCATCGCGCACAGACGGTCGCGATCGGCGCCGCGCAGATCGCGGCGCGCCACCCAGCGTGCAAACACAAAGGGCAGGCTGGTCCATTCCGTCCACACCGCGCCCAGATCCGCCATGTGCGGAAACTCAGGAACACCCGCGCGCATGCGCAAGGCGTCATCGCCGATCAGCAGGAAGGCATCGTTGGCAGCGCGATGGATGGATGAAAAGCGCGCGGGGCGAGCGCTCCAGACATTCGACAACAATACCTTCAGCAATCGTACGGAAGTCGACGTCTGCTCGGTGATACCGATCTCGGCGCCGTCGAGCTCGTCGAACGGGCGCTTTGAAAACAGAAACACGCTGCGCGCGCGCTCGGTGGTGGCGATGCAGAAGCTCCCCAGCGGCTGATAACGCTCTTCGATCTCCCAGGTGTCAACCAGCGGCACGGGACCGGCGTCGACGGCATCGCTGGCAGCAGCCGCGGACAACGCGCGCGGCACCAGCGGAGCAAGCGTTACACCCGGCTCTTTTTCGAGTCCTGTGAAAAACAGAATGCAATTGATGAACGGAATCTGTCCGATGCGAAGCGGTGTTGTCATTTCTTCAGGATCTCGTCGAGTTTTTTCTGGGCTTCGTTCTTGATCTGTTGCACGGCGGCCGCTTTCACGTGCTCGGCCGCCACCTGTTCCGCGCGCGTGAAGAGCGCGACGGAGATGACTTTCGCAATGGCTTCGGGCCGCACTCCACGCTCTCCACCGAGATTGGAGAGCTCGATGGGCGGCATCTCCCACTGGCCTTTTTCGCGTCCGACACGCGTCGCATCGGCCCTGAGCGTCCCCAGCTCGATCACAAACGAGCGGATGGCGATGCGTTTCTCGAAGCCGGCGTCCTGCTTCCCCGCCGGCTTGGCGGCGCGCGCCTGGTACTGCTGCACATGACCGCGAATCTTCCCGATGTTGGTGGCGAGCTTTTCGTCCACTTCGGCGCTCACCAGCGGGCTCTTGACGCGGATCTCGGTGATGACGATGGGATCGCGGTTGATGGAGCCGATGTCGATCGCAACGATGGCGTCGCCGAGCTCCACCACGGAATCGTGCGAGTAGCCATCGGGGTTGGCCACGCGCAGACCGCGAATGGTACCGCGGCCCGACTTGAGCGAAATATCCACCGAGCCCACGCTGACCTTCGTCCCGCACACATCGGTGCCGTAGCGCTCGATGCCGTTCTTCACGATGGAATCGACGTTGTTGTACAGGTAGAGGAAGAGCCCGGTGATGACAATGAGCACCGCGATGACAGCGATGATCAGCTTCTGCTTCATGTCGTCCGGGGGCGGGGCGCGAATTTCTCGAGCGGCTTGCCGGCACGCGGTGATTCGCGGCTGCGCTGGACGGGGCGGTAGCGCTCCTCCATCACAGCAGAGATGTCTTCCGCGCTGTAGACCTTGATCTCATTATATAGGGCGTCGCGCTCGACGGGCGTCTTGCCGGCATCGTGGATGAGCCGGACCAGGCGTTTGCGCGTCACGCCGCCCGGGCTGCGCGCATCGGCCGCGTGGGCGATGCGCTCCTTGTTGATGGTGCCGTCGATGTCGTCGGCGCCAAAGTTGAGCGCGATGGCGGCGGTGTCTTCCTGCAGCATGATCCAGTAGGCCTTCACGTGCGGGAAGTTGTCGAGCATCAGGCGCGACACCGCGATTGTCTTCAGGTCTTCCAGCGCCGAGGCGTGGCGTTGCACCAGCTGCTCCGCGCTCACCTGGTACTCGAGCGGAATGAAGGCGAGAAAGCCGCCGCTCTTGTCCTGCTGCTCGCGCAGCAATCTCAAATGTTCAATGCGCTCCGCGTAGGTCTCGATGTGTCCGTAGAGCATCGTGGCGTTGGACGGAATGCCGCGCTCGTGCGCCTTGGCGTGGATCTCCAGCCAGCGCGGTGCCTGGGCCTTGCCGATGTAGCGCAGCTCTTTGGCGATACGCGTCGAGAAAATCTCGGCACCTCCGCCCGGCATCGAATTCAACCCGGCCGCAATCAAACGATCGAGAATCTCATCGACCGAAAGTTTCCAGCGTTTGGCGAAGTAATCGATCTCCGCCGCGGTGAACGCCTTGATCTGGAGATCGGGATGCGCTTCGCGGATGGTGCGGATGTAGTTCTCGTGGTATTCGAACGGCCAGTCCGGATGATGGCCACCCACGATGTGCACTTCGTGCATCTCCGGTGTGATGTGCGCCAGGATTTGTTCCGGCGTCATCTCCCACGCGCCGTCGTCGTTACGGCTGTGCACGTAGTCGCAGAACTTGCAGTTGAGCACACAGATGTTGGTGGGGTTGATGTGCACATTGATGACGAAGTGCACACGGTCGCCGTTTTTCTGCCGCGCCACATGGTCCGCCATGCCGCCCATCGCCGTGAGGTCGTTGGACTCGAACATGGCGAGGCCCTCGGCGGGCGTAATGCGCTCGCCGGCGCGGACCCGTTCCCAGATGGGGACGAGGCGCGTGTCGCTGAAGGTGATGCCGTGAACGCGTTGCATGTGAGGACGAGCGCAGTATAGCGGAGCGAGGATTTCCCCACAAGGAACTGGACAGCCCCGGAGCCCTCTGTATACATTCCCGCTTTCCACGAGGTGCCGTTGTGAACGTCCGTGGCCTCGCCCACCTGCTGATCGTTTACGTTGTCTGGGGCAGTACCTACCTCGCCATCCGAATCGCCGTGCGCGAAGGCTCCGGGTTCCCGCCCTTCTACATGGCCGGCACGCGCATCATCATCGCGTCGTGCATCCTGTTCCTCCTGTGCAAAGTCCGCGGCAAGTCGCTCAAGCCGACCAAACGCGACTGGTACGTCTTCGCCGCATCCGGCGTTCTGTTGTGGTTTGGCGGGAACGGGCTGGTGTCGTGGGCGGAGATGCGGGCGGCGTCGGGCTACGCGGCCATTCTGGTCGGCTCGCAGCCGCTGTATACGATGTCGCTCGAGTCCGTCATCGATCGTCGCCGCCCCACCTGGCGCATGATCGCCGCGCTCGTGATCGGTCTGACGGGTATTGTCGTTCTCAACTATCCGGTGCTGCAGAACCCGACCCGCGACCAGGTCGCGCCGGCCATTGCGCTGTGCTGCGCCGTCATTCTGTGGGGAACGGGAATGGTGCTCCAGAAACGCAAGCCGGTGTCACTCTCGGGCGAAGCCAACTCGGCATATCAACTTCTATTCGGCTCCCTGGCGCTTTTGCTCGCAGCCGTCATCACGCGCGAACCCAGGCCGGCGCCCACCACCGAAGCGCTTCTCGCGTGGGCGTATCTCATTGTATTCGGTTCGGTGATCGCGTTTACGTCGTTCGTGAAAGCGCTGCAGATGCTCCCCATGAGCATCGTGACGACGTACGGCTACGTCAACCCCGTCATCGCGGTTCTGCTCGGTGCCATCTTCATCAGCGAACCCATCACGCGCTACACGGTGGCGGGCTCGGCGCTCACACTGCTCGGCGTGGCCGGCGTGTTTCACGAACAGCAGCATCGAAAGCAACAGCAGAAGGCCGTCGCCGCCCGAGCGGCGGCGCATTAGCAGGGACGTCAGTCGAGGTCGCGATCGATGGTCTGGTTCTTGGCGTGGGGACCGCGCCGCATGCTGGCGAGGCGGTTTTCGACCACTTCGAGGATGTTGAGGACTGCAAATGTGACAAGCGTGAGCGCGATGGCACCGCGGTAATTCCCGAATCCGATCGTCGCGCCGATCGCGGCCAAGACCCAGATCACCGAAGCTGTCGTGAGTCCCACCACATAGTGCCCGCGCGTGAGCATGACGCCGGCGCCCAGAAAACCGATTCCCGTCACCACCTGGCCCAGCACACGCGTGGGATCCGAAGCGGCCGTCCCGTGTGCCAGGCCGAGGCGGATGAACACGAACGTGCCCAGGCAGACGAGCACGCCGGAACGAACATCGAGCGGCTTGCCGCGCAGCTGCCGCTCGAATCCGATGACCATGCCGCACAGTACCGACGTCAGTACCGGCAGCCAGAAGTCACGCGCGAGAGGATTGAAGGGTTCGGTGAAAGGAATGACGTTCTCCTATTTCTTCGCGGACGCGTGCGCTACTCCCGCTTCGTCGCCCCATATCTCTTTCAGCACACGGT
>Ga0068857_100005884_pt1 | contig 10469 bp, 9 predicted proteins | sample KBSCornC72_FD_66591 | JGI IMG/M metagenome (GOLD analysis project Ga0068857, IMG submission 66591) | Corn rhizosphere microbial communities from Kellogg Biological Station, Michigan, USA - KBS Corn C7-2 | ecosystem: Host-associated > Plants > Roots > Rhizosphere > Soil ...
TGCCGTTTATCAAAAGGTATATGGCATTTACATATCCGGCTCCACCATATCGGCCTATCTTAAAAAAGAGGGTTATGTTTACCGCAAGGCAAGGGAAGTGTTGACAAGTCCCGATCCCAACTTCCGGGAAAAGATGGACAAGATCACTGCAATCCTGCAAAATCTTGGATCAAGGGAGAAGTTTTTTTCGGTAGATGAGTTTGGCCCTTTCGCTGTGAAAATGAAAGGAGGCCGGTCGTTGGTCAAGAGGAGCGAAAGAAAAACGTTTCCGCAGATTCAAAAAAGCAAAGGCTGGACTATCTGTACGGCGGCATTGGAGCTATCTCAAAATCAGATCACGCATTTCTATTCACAAAAAAAAGATACCGAAGAAATGATCAAACTCATAGACTTGCTACTGATCAAATATCAAAATGAGGAAAAACTTTACTTTTCCTGGGATGCTGCATCCTGGCACGCCTCTAAAAAATTGGTCAGCTATATTGAGCAATTGAATAGCGAAAGTTACCGGCTTGTCCACAAAACACCATTGGTGGAATTGGCACCACTCCCGGCTTCTGCACAATTTTTAAATGTGATTGAATCTGTATTCAGTGGACTGGCCAAATCTATTATTCACAATAGCGATTATACAAGTCTTGACGAATGCAAGGCAGCTATCACCTTATATTTTCAAACCAGGAATAATCATTTTATAAGACATCCTCAAAAGGCAGGAAATAGAATATGGGGCAAAGAAATAGTCGTTCCTGTTTTCAAAGACAGCCATAATTGTAAAGACCCCAATTGCAGGTAAAAAAAACACTTAAAACTATATAACCTTGCGCCGGAAGGTTGTGGTCATGTTAATCAGAATCGCCACTTTAAAATCAAAATTGACTTAGAGAATCAGAATACCCCACCCAATCACCATTTTTTTTGTAATATACATACGGATTTTTAGGTATATGTTTAGGTATAATGCCTTGTTCATATAACTGTTTAAAGTGACCTATCGAGCGAATGAATAGAATTTTAAGAAACTCTTTGGCCTGTATCGCCTCAAATTGAAAATGACCAATGGCCATTTTGAGCAATGCGTCTATTGGATCTTCTTTCCTATACCTCTCTCAAAACCATTGATTAATCTTAATTTTAAGCGATGATCAAGCAATCCGATAAAGCTACAATTTAGGAGTTAAGTTATAATAAAGTCCCCACCCACGAAAGTATGGAGACTTAGCATATCATTTAAATCCAGTCCCATTGCTAATTATAAGGGGCTGCTTTAATTAAGGACGCGTTTTTCCCGGTATCTGTGCATAAATAGAAGTGCGCATTTGATCCAGGTCCTTTAAGCGTTGCTGATGTTTTCTTAAATCATTGGTAAGCTTCCTGATTTTTTCATTTTGTTTACCCACATTGTCATTGGCTGAGCGGGCATCTTTGGCCTTGTCATAGGCATCATCGGCGCTCTTTTTTGCATCCTTTGAATCTTGTAAATTACCACTGGTGGCTTTAGATGAACTAGCATTACTAGCTGTAGCGGTCGTTTGAGCGTCATTTCCAGCATTTACGGCTGTATTCTGATAGCCGGGCAAGCCGCTTTGCGCTGTAGCAAGCTTAGAAGTAAGATCGGAAATTTTGTTTTGCACCGTCACATACTCGGCGTTTAGCTTTCCTGTATCGGCCGGTGTCTTATATTTTTGCGCGTAAGTAGAAACACTAATGGTTAACAGTACCGCAGTACCTAATAGATAATTAAATAACTTCATGATTTTTTGATTAATAGACGCGGGTCTTGCTGAATGCAAGCCGCATAGTTGTAAAACCTTGCGAACCTTTAATAGTTTTACTTATAATTAAGTATGACTTAATTACTACATTTCTTTAACTTTGAGATAAACTTTGAATTCAGACCCTGTGCCTAGCTCGCTTTTTAAAACGATCTTTCCTCCTGAGTTCTTTACAGTTTCATTTACTAAATATAAGCCAATGCCCGAACCTTCGATAGCATGTTGCGCACGGAAATATTTTGAAAATACCGCGTCTTGCTTATCGGCATTTATCCCTATACCATTATCTTTCACTGAAACAATGATATACGGACTCGCTTTTTCCGTTTTGATAAAAATTTCCGGTCTGTGATCAGGCGATCGGAATTTTATTGCATTGCTTACCAGGTTATAGATTATGCTTCTTAATTTTCGCCTGGAATAATAAATTTCAGATACGTTGATCTCGCTTTTTACTACTGCATCTGATTCTTTTATATTAATAGAAAGGGTAAGACGCACGTCTTCCAGAATATTTTCGAAGCTCAATAATTCTTCTTCTGCTTCATATTTATGCTTCTGTTTTCCAACATCGATTAGTTCGCTAATAATGCTTTGCATTTTTCCGATAGACCGCTCTAAAACATTAAAAAGCATTTCAAACTCCTTTGGCTTTCCGGTTGGAACTATTTTTAGCTGGCTAATGGCGAGCATCAAGCTTGTAAGGGGGCTTTTAATATCGTGGGAAATAGTGTCGAGCAATATTTCATAATCTGCAATAAGCCTTTCCTGCTCTTTCAAATCCTTTATACGCATGGTGATTTCTACAAATGTTATAATCACCCCGTTCCTTTTGTTGTTTCTGAAAGACATATAGGGTATTATGTTCATTTGGTACCACCTTAAATCGGTAGTTTGAATTTCTTTTTCCAGGATCTCATTACAGTCAATTACTTGCTGAATATTCTCGACAATGCTTGGGAAGCGAATATTGTCTTTGACATCATGGATCGACCTCCCCAAATGATCTGGCGATAGTTTGAACTGTTTCATCGCAGGCGGAGTGAATTTTCGCAACACAAGATTGGCATCTACAAACAATTGCGGAATAATTGTGTTCCTGAAATAGTTTTCAAGTTCGTCATTCAGCTTTGTGAGCTTTTTTATTTGCCGGTTTTTGTCCTTATTTAGCTCGTCCATCTTGACTGTACTTATTTTTGAAATAACTGTGGATATGTTATATAGGCAATTTGCGCCGGAACGCCTGCCCCCTTTATCTCATATTACCTGATCAATTTCAGCAGAATACCCAATATGGGCTACCGTATGGAAATTCCAGCAGTGCTCACTAACGGATATTCCAATAAAAACCGTTGAATGGAATCGTTAAAGATAGGTATAGCCTGCCGAAAACAAAAATTGTCTTATACATTTCAGAGTCCGCACGAAATCGAGGCAGTGAAACAGCCGTTCTTTCGTTAACATTCTCAACGGGTCGACAGACGACTTGAAGTTTGCACAGTCGTGAAGACTATTTTAGTCGCTATGATTTCCTATAAGCATAATTCCGTTAAGCGGGGTATAGTAAAATATTGCAAAGTGATAAAAGCCACGATTTGTATCCCTGAATAGTCTGTTTTTTAAATATGCTTCAAATTCTTCTAAATATTTAGCTTTGAAAATAGGGGTACTTCAGCTACTATACATCTTTGGTATAAGAAGTTATCAGAGTCTGCAAGGGGTAGTCCTATTATAGTTTTTCAGGTTTTTAAATTGTGAAGTTGTTAAATTTGTTATTTTCTTAAACTGATTTGGTAAATGGGCTACACTGCTATAACCCATTTGATACGAAATCTCTTTCAATGAAAGCTCATCATATATCAGCAGTTCTTTCACTCTCTCTATTTTATGTATAATCACGTAGCGCTCAATAGTTGTACCCTCAAACTGCGAAAATAGATTGGCTAGATAAGTATAATCATACTCTATTTGTTTACTCAGATGTTCAGAAAAATTAACATAACTGGGCTTAATGCTATGATTGATTGAAATTAAAATTACTATTTTTATCCTTTCGATCAAGATATTTTTTTTATCGTCCATTAACTCGAGTCCTGATTGAAGTAAAGCCGCCTTGAATTCCTTCTCCTGTGCGGTAGATATTTCTTCTATTATCTCCACTTCACCCAGATTTAATGCTATAAGATTTAACCCAAGCTTTTCCAGCTCTTGCTTAACCACTGTTTTACAGCAGTGGCAGACCATGTTTTTAATGTAAAGTTTCATCAGAAATGCTTATGGCAAATAACGATAAACAGTTGCCTAATTATAAAAGCTGTAAAAAGGAATTATGTTTCCCTAATTTTATTACTTAGCGCATTTTATATGTGCATTCAAAACAGTGAAGAGCGGACGCGCTTTTAATCAACATTGGTAAGTCAATAATCCCGTGCTTCAAATGCGTGCGTCATCAGAACTGATTATAATAACTTTCGATTTGATAAATAATTCTCCGCAATACAGATGGCAATATTATTGCACCGGATACCTGAAGCCAGTTACATTTGGAGTTTTGCACAAGTATTGCAATACTTACGCCATCAATCCATATCTCATATAGCCCCCCATTCAAGATCACTTCACAATAAGTTAATTGATTGTTTTGCTGTAAACCAAAGCCAAATGCGTTAGGAAGGTCTGGCTGAACCGGAATTATAAGACAATTGAGGAAATTTTCAATATCATCCTTTTCGTACTGGTCAAAGTCAATAAAACCACTGAAAGAACAGGCCTCGTCAGATACTATAATGTTACCAATAAAGCTTTCATCTTCATAAAGCAAATGTTTTCCTGTATTTATATACTTCTGGTTATAATAAGCCAGTATAGTTTCAACCTGAATGTACCTTTCTATATTATGTTTTCTTAACAAAAGCCCTGTTCTGTAAATCATAGAGAGTGGTTTTACTAAAGGTGAAAATGGCGGCTGATAATTAAATTAAATGTCGGTCTGGGAAACATAAGAAAAGTTTTTTTACCTCCGAACTATACAGTGGTATTTGATCTTATGTTAGCAGATTAGCGGGTATTGGTATAACTTACTACCAGAATAACGTCTAATAGATAAGAATATAATGAATGTAATAGTTAATAAAGTGATAATTGTCACCCAATTATCACTTTATAGTTCCGTTCGGCAGGAAAAAATATTCTTTCTGCAAATTTCAGAAAATCGCAGCCTTTTAGCGATTTTTAGTTTTGGTGACATAAAGAGCCGAATGGAATAATTAATTATTTAAATTTATACTTGCCTGTATTCGGTCCACTTTGGCGTTTTTGTAGGTAATTAAGGAGTAGGCTATCATTAAAGCTAATGGTAAGATAGGATTACGGCTACGCGACGTTAGTCTTAAATAGGAAATATAAACAAAAAAAGGAATTGCCTCATTTCACCACGACCGCAAAGTTAGGCCACGGTGGGATAAAAGGTGAAGAGTATATGGAGTAGCCAGATCGTCCGCTTTTCAGCGGCTGGCTCGCCCTTGACATTTTACCCGACGGGGCGCTGTTAATGATGCAAACGTAATCAAATGAAGTCTAATAAAATTGGGGCCGTCCGGTTGTCATTTTCATAGCTTGATATGGAGTCGGATAATTATTTTAAAAAATCTCTAATCGGCTTATCGCCCTTTCTTAAAGACAAATTTTTATTAATTGATTCAAGCAATTCAATATATTTAGACATCCAATAAATCGCATTTTTTGAGTTATCGTACGATTGATCGTAATTGGATGTCCCGGAGTCAATCCATTTTTTATTTTTTGAAATTAAATTTGGAAACTCATTGTTGAAATCATGATCAATCACTCTGCCCAATTGACCTATAATGCCATCAGGTAGAAATTCATTTTCGAACCAATTATATAGCGTCCTACGACTAATATGAAGTTCGCGCGAAATGGCACTTATGCCCATCGGGCTTCGACGCACAAAATATTCGATGACTTCGCCATGGTGCCTCACTAACGTGTTCTCCTGGTCTGTTTCTTCTCTTGATTGAGAGGTTGATAGTACGGAAAAATTATTCATAGTAAAAAAAGTTAAATTGCCATTTTTTTAAATACTAGTATTTTTATTATATATATGCATTACTTCGCTTAACAGCTTAGCTAAGATGTGCCTTGATATTAATTTCAAGATCTGTTCCAATTTAAAGTTATCGTATTTCAAGAATCTATAATTACAAATAAATTGTAAAGAGTTACATAATTCACACATTCTGCATTTGACAATATAGGTAGCGTTTTAGATGGAGAAGCTGAATAGCGTATTGAATTCAAGGTAAGATGTGCAGATACTAGTTATAATACAGCAAGGCAAGGCGCTGAAGTTTGTATTTAACCGGATGGCTACTTTTAATCGGTTATCGAAAACATAAATTCATTCGATTGAATATGGCGCCGCCGGAGTACGGAGGCATACTAGGTCAGACTACCCTTATAAGAACATATAAGCCTTATGAACAAAATAATTAATCAAGTATCTGCCTTGAAGCCATCGCCAAAGACAAAAAAACAACAATGAGGAATTCGCTGATGTTATCTATTTCTGTTCATTTCTTCCATATCCATGTCCCGCTCGTATTTTCTGATTACGTCGTCAGAAAAAACATCCTCCTTATGAAATTGCAGCAAAAGCTGTCTGCGAAACGTGGCTATCTCGATTTGTGCGGATAAAAGCTGGTTTACAGGTTCACGCAATAAATCAACCGAAGATAAATTGCTCGTTGCCGGATGGGCAATATCGTATTCCAGCTTCTTTGCAAATGATTTGTATTGCGTAATAATATCTTCCCTGACCTTATCGCTTATAACCAACGGAAGATCGTTCGTTATAAATGCAATAATGCGCTCGGTCATAACAAGTTGCAGCTCTTTTTCTTCCCGATTGACATTACTGCCTTTTCGAATTTTCAATAGCTTTATCAGCAACGGCAAGGACATTCCCTGAATAATAAATGTGGCAAAAATAACCATGAAAGCCAGGAAGATGATCAATGGTCTTTCTATTAAAGGTTTTCCATTATGGAGAACCAGCGGTAACGCCAGCGCCGTTGCAAGAGATACCACACCCCTTGTACCTGTCCAGGCGACTATTAGCACATTTTTCCAAAGGTCAGGGCCGGTATTTTCCTCGATACCTGATGACCATTTCGTCAGCAGCTTTTGAGCAGATGCTCCGGCGAATACCCATATGATACGTACAAGTATGGTCACACTGCTGATAGCGATACCATAACTAATCAATTGCAATACGGTATATCCGGCCAGGCTTTTCAATATAGCAGGCAACTGCATCCCGATAAGAATAAAAATAAATCCGTTTAACAGGAAAATGACCGTATCCCAAACAGCCCTGGTACGTAACCGGGTATCATAGTTAAATATTTCAGGTGCGCGATGAGCAATAACCAAACCTGCCGCCACAACCGCTAAAACACCGGACACATGGAGCCGTTCTGCCGCCAGATAGACTATAAAGGGTATTAGTAAGTTGAGACTTGTATTGACAATGGCATTATCCTTAATTCTTTTGTGAATAGCCGCAAACAGCATCCCGCTGATAATTCCGGCAGTTATTCCGCCTGCGAATAGTATAATAAAATCAAGCCCGGCCTGCCAAAAAATAAACGTGCCGGTAGCAATGGCAATAACTGCATAACGATAAGTGATGAGCGCAGAAGCATCATTAACAAGGCTTTCTCCTTCCAGGATAGTTGTTACCTGTTTACCCAGCCCTAACCCCCTGGTAATGCCTGTGGCCGCCACGGCATCCGGTGGAGAGACGATAGCCCCCAGGACAAAAGCCAGCGGCCAGGAAAATCCGGGTATAAGCCACTTGGCAGCTATCGCAACAGATATTGTGGTTATGAATACCAAACTGATGGCCAGGGTGGTGATTGGTTTTATTGCGGCCCTGAATTCATTCCACGATGTTTTCAGCGCCGATTCAAACAGCAGCGGGGGCAGAAAGACCGAAAATACTGCATCAGGGTTTAAACTAAGATCAGGAAGCGTCGGTATAAAGCCGACAGCAAATCCCGCAATAACCATCAGTACCGGATACGGTATCCTGATTCGCCTGGAAAGTGCAGAAAGAGCAACCAGTATAGTAATAACAAAAACGATCCCTTCAAATTCCTGCATTGTTTAATTTTAATACGATTATCAAACTGTTTTATTTATTGCCTGGTGGAAACAGCGGCCCGGTAATTTAATGCGCTTTATTTAATTATTCGTTATTATTTCCTATTATGGCATTTAAAATGTAATTTACTTATCGGCAGACATTAAGGTTTACTTCTCTCAAGTGCTGCTAAAACTATGTCCTAATAAATATCAGGAGTTCGCGTATCTAAAGCGAATCGTTCTTCTGCCAGTTCAGAAATTAATTAATGATAAGATAATGATCCATAGCTCCTATAATGTAACCGATCCGCAGCATTTTAATGCAGCTGACTACCCTCTTGTTTCAGGTGAACTGAAATTGCTGAGCCAGGCGCTTTTTAATATGCCAGGCCCTCATAAAGCGAATATATTTATCTCTTTTTTAAAAGATCATTGCATAAAGACCGCTTGGATTGCCGATAACCCTTCGGTTGTCAGGCTGGCTCTTTCTGGAGGTCATTCTACCAGCCATATCGAAAGGCTGTTTACTTCGTGCCGACAGAACACTCGTTTTCTGCAGGAATTTGAAAATTACTTCAAAAAAACATTGTCTGAAACCGCATAACCGGAAGATTTTTCATGGCTCGTTCTTTCGGGTAATTTCACTTCACTTTCATCACTTTATGCCGGTTATCGATTACCCATTCTTTAACCTGGATATGGGTCAGACCTTTTTCCGGCAAAAAAATGAGCATTTCTTCAATTTTTCGAGCTGACGTGACGCCGGGAAGCTTTGCGCTAAGTTTATTGATCAAGTGCAAAACCTGGTAACCGTCATGTCTGTTGAAGATCAGATGATCTCCAAAAAATGGCCGTTCAGAAGACCGGTTCGCCCTACTAACCCATTGGTAGCGTTGTATTAATTTTAAATCCTCTTTTTTTATAATCATCTTTTTAGTTAAAGTTTAATTATCTGGTCTTCCTTTCTTAAGCACTCAAACTATTGGTATGATTTATTGAGGTCACTTTTTGTAGTCGGAAGTTTTGTTCTATCTTAATTTTAAGCCATTCCTCTTCAATTCCCAGTAATTTAATTGGTAAAATCTTAGTTAAGTTTTAGGCAGGTTAAAGCTAAAGGTTGTGCCCCTACCCATCACTGAGTGCACGGTAATTATTCCCTTTAATACCTTAATTAGTTCCTTTACCGTTGACAGGCCGATACCGTTGCCTTTTTTATTTTCACGGTCAGTAATGTTAAGGGTAAAGTTGTTGACAAATACCTCTTTATAGTAATTCCGGGCAATACCGATACCGTTATCCTCTACCTCAAAATAATAGCACCCGACATTTTCCCAACACCGAATTTGTATTAGCCCCCGATCTTTGTCGTTGTAACGAATAGCGTTGGTTAGTAAATTGATTAATATCTGCTGTAACGCGATTTTAGAAATATTCAGGAGATGATTTTCTGATGGTAAAAGAATTTCGAAATTATTCGGCACTCGTATTAAACTAATTACTGTTTGGAATAACTCCGTCGAATTTATAAATTGCTTTTGCGTGAGTAACAATTGAGGTGATTTGGAATAAGCAAGCATATCATCCAACATGGTTATTAAACGTTTGGTAGCATTGATATTAAGGTCGAGCAACTTTTCGAAGCTTTTATCATGAAATTTTTCCAGTCGTACCTTAATTAACTGAGCGCTTAGCAGGATACCGCTCATGGGGTTTTTAATATCATGAGCAGCCATGGCGGCAAATCCCTGGATAAAAAGGTTAGAATCAATGAGCTCTTGATGTAATTTTTCAAGTTCTATGGCACTTCTCCTTAATTCCAGCTTATCTACTACTTGTTTGGCAATAATCTTTAATGCTGTAATTTGTTCTTCAGTCAATTGTTTTTGACTTTTATCGACAACACAAAGCGAGCCTAATGCAAAACCGTCCTTATTAATTAGAGGCACGCCAGCATAAAAAGTGATCCCATTGTCCACGTTAACTAGCGGATTTCCGATAAATCGTGCATCAATGGCAGCGTTCTCTACAATCATAATATCATTGCCGGAGGCAATGGCATGAGTACAAAATGAGCTTTCAATCGGTGTTTCTTTTTCGATTATTCCCTTCCGTGATTTAAACCATTGTCTTTTGTCATCAATTAAACTGATAAAGGCAACGGGGGTTTGACAAATAGCAGAGGCCAAGGTGGTCAGGTCATCAAAATCTTTTTCTTCCGCAGTATCTAAGATATTATAAGATTTAAGCGCCGAGAGCCGTGCTTCTTCATTCTGATCAGTAGAAAACGGAAGCATCGGCGTTTATGAATTAATAGATGTGACTGACAAAGGTAGTCATTTCCTTGCAACTGTTTATCATGCAGTTTAATCCAGTCGGCCCAGCTGAATGCGGCACTGGCCGATTATTTATATTTCATGGTTATCGTAACAAATGCCGTTTTCTGATGTTGCATAAATAGTTCTTCTATAAAAAGCATCTGCATGTGGTTTCAGCTCATAGCTGGTTTTTGAAGGCGCATATTAACTC
>Ga0068857_100005889_pt1 | contig 10466 bp, 6 predicted proteins | sample KBSCornC72_FD_66591 | JGI IMG/M metagenome (GOLD analysis project Ga0068857, IMG submission 66591) | Corn rhizosphere microbial communities from Kellogg Biological Station, Michigan, USA - KBS Corn C7-2 | ecosystem: Host-associated > Plants > Roots > Rhizosphere > Soil ...
GCAAATGACTTCAACCAGCCGCCGTGCGAATGCTCTTGCCGAGCGTCTCGAACAAGGGGCCCGTGCACTTGCCGAGTTGGCGAGCGGCCTCACCGAGTCGCAGTGGACCACACGCATCCCGGGAGACGGGCGGCGAGTCGGCGTCGTCGTCCATCACGTCGCAACCATGTACCCCTTGGAGATTCAGCTGGCGCAGACGCTGGCGGGAGGCAAGCCGATCGCGGGGGTGACCTGGGACGCGGTCCACGGGATCAATGCGAAACATGCGAGCGAGAACGACGCCGTGAACAAGGACGCGGCGCTCGATCTGCTGCGCCGGAACAGCGCCGATGCCGCGGCCGCGATTCGCGCGCTCGGCGACGAACAGCTTGACCGGGCCGCCCCGGTCTCGCTCAATGCGGACGCCCCTCTGACGTGCCAGTTCTTCCTCGAGGATCATGCGGTCCGTCACAGCTATCACCATCTCGCGAAAATTCGCGCGGCGCTCAAGATGCCGTCGGCTCAGGAGGTCGTATGACGAACGTGGTTTCGTTCAATGCGGTGGCCGACCTGGAGCAACTGACCGCGATCAAGTCGCGCCAGCAGATGATGTGGGGGTCGGGCGACTACGCGGTCATTGGAGCGACGCTGCAGATCGTGGGCGAGCTCCTGAACGAGGCCGCGGACGTGCGCGCGGGGGAGCGCGTCCTTGACGTCGCGGCGGGCAACGGCAACGCGACGCTGGCTGCGGCCCGCCGCTTTGCGACCGTCACGTCCACCGACTACGTGGCGGCGCTCCTCGAGCGCGGACGCCGGCGCGCGGAGGCCGAAGGGTTCACCAACGTGCGTTTCGAGGTGGCTGATGCCGAGGCGCTGCCCTACGCGGACGCGAGCTTCGATGTCGTCCTCTCGACGTTCGGCGTCATGTTTACCCCAGACCACCAGCGCGCGGCGACTGAAATGATGCGGGTGTGCGCCCCGGGAGGCCGGGTCGCGCTGGCGAGCTGGACGCCGGACGGTTTTATCGGGCAGCTCTTTCGCGTGATTGGGCAGTACGTGCCGCCGCCCGCCGGGGTTCGATCTCCGCTGCTCTGGGGCACGGATGCTCATCTCCGGGAATTGTTCTCCTCCGCGGCGGGGATCGAACAGGCGACGAGAACGTTCGCGTTCCGTTACCGGTCGGCGGAGCACTGGGTCGAAGTGTTTCGGAGCTTCTATGGGCCCGTGCACAAGGCGTTCGCGGCGCTCGACGTCGAACGCCAGGCCGCGCTGGAGGCGGATCTGCTCGCGTTGCTGCGGTCGCTGAACACGGGTGGGCCGGCGACGCTCGTCGTCCCGGGAAAATACCTGGAGGCCGTGATTACGAAGTGAGAAGGAGCGTGTGATGGCTACAAGGCAGGGCCGGAAGCTGATGGCCGTGCTCGCCCATCCCGACGACGAATCGCTGGGCGTCGGAGGCACGCTCGCGAAGTACGCCTCTGAAGGGATCGACGTCTTTCTGGTCACCGCGACACGGGGAGACGCCGGCCGCTTCCGCGGTATTCGCTCCGACGACCGTCAGCACCCCGGCCGCCAGGCGCTGGGGGAGATTCGCGAGAACGAACTGCGCGCGGCGGCAAAGGTTCTGGGAATCCACGATGTCTGCGTGCTCAATTACCCCGATCAAGGGCTCGATCGTGCGGAACCGGAGGAGGTGATCGGGCGGATTGCCGGAGAAGTGAGGCGGATCCGGCCGGACGTTGTCGTGACGTTCGGACCAGATGGCGGGTACGGCCATCCCGATCACGTCGCCATTTCGCAATTCACCACGGCGGCGATGGTCGTCGCTGCGGACGAGCGTTTTGCCGACCGCGCCACGGCGAAGCCACACACCGTGTCGAAGCTGTACTACATTGCCTGGCCCGAAACGGCATGGGGGGCGTACGCGGCGGCCGTTCATCGACCCGCCGTCACCGTCGACGGCGTCGAACGGCAGGCGACGGCCTGGCCGGATTGGGCGATCACCACCGTCATCGACACGCGCAGCGTCTGGAGTACGGTCTGGCGGGCGGTCTCCTGCCACGAATCACAGCTGGCGGGCTACGAACGGTTGAAAGACGTGTCGCCGGAACATCACGAGGCACTGTGGGGCCGGCAATCGTTCTACCGCGCGTTCAGTCTGGTCAGCGGCGGACGGACGCGCGAGACCGATCTGTTCGAAGGAGTCGCCTGATGGAGCACCGCGACTCTCTTCGTCGGGCGCCGCTCGCGATGGACGCGGCCACGTTTCGCGCGCTGGGACACCGCCTCGTGGATCAACTGGCGCAGTCTCTCGACGCGATGCCGCGCGGTCCGGTCACGCGCGACGAGTCACCCTCCGCCGTTCGAGAGCCGCTGAATCTGTCAGGTCCACTCCCTGAATCCGGAATGGAAGCGGGACCGCTGCTCGAGCAGACGGCCCGGTTTCTGTTCGAACACTCGCTGTTCAACGGACATCCGCGCTTCTTCGGATACATCACCGCGCCGCCGGCGCCGATCGGCATGTTCGGCGATTTTCTCGCCGCTGCAGTCAATGCGAACATCGGCGCCTGGACCCTGGCGCCGGCCGCCACTGAAATCGAATCGCAGACCGTGCGCTGGATCGCGACGCTCATCGGCTATCCCTCCGCCTGTGGAGGGTTGCTGGTCAGCGGCGGCAACATGGCCAATTTCGTCTGCTTCCTCGCGGCGCGCACCGCGAGCGCGGGATCGGACGTCAGGGCACGCGGCATCGCGGGAGATTCCCCCCGCCTCCGCGTCTACGCGTCGGCCGAAACCCACACCTGGATTCAGAAGGCGACGGACCTTGCCGGTCTCGGGACTGACGCGATCCGATGGATTCCAACGGATGAGAGACTGCGGATGGATGTCGCCGCGCTGCGGCGTCACATCGAGCAGGACAAAGCCGCGGGTGACGTGCCCTGCATCGTGGTCGGCACCGCCGGATCGGTGAGCACGGGCGCGGTCGATCCACTGCCGGCAATCAGCACGGTGTGCCTGGAACACGGCGTCTGGTTTCACGTCGACGGCGCGTATGGCGGTTTTGCCGCCGCCGTTCCCGAATCGCCCGACGACTTGCGTGGATTGAGCGATGCCGATTCGGTCGCCGTGGATCCGCACAAGTGGCTCTACGCACCGCTCGAGGCCGGATGCGCCCTCGTGCGCGATCCGGAGAAGCTGCGCGCGGCCTTCGCCTATCACCCGCCCTACTATCACTTCGACGAGCAAGCCTTGAACTACGTCGATTACGGACCCCAGAACTCGCGCGGGTTCCGGGCGCTGAAAGTCTGGCTCGCGTTGAAGCACGTCGGCGCCGCCGGGTATCGCGAAATGATTGCCGGAGACATCGCCCTGGCGCGGACGATGGCGGAGGCGGTGGGGCGCTGTGACGATCTCGAACTCGCGACCCAGGATCTGAGCATTACCACCTTCCGCTACGTGCCGCGCGATCTTCGCGCGAACATCGGCGTCGAGACGGCCGAGCGCCACCTGGATGCGCTGAACCGTGAGCTGCTCGATCGTCTGCAGCGCGGCGGCGAGGTATTCGTGTCGAACGCCGTGGTGCGCGGCCGATTCCTGCTGCGGGCGTGCATCGTGAATTTCCACACGACGCGGACTGACGTCGAGGCGGCCGTGCAGGTCGTGCGCCGAGTGGGACAGCAGGTGGACGCCGGGATGCGCGAACCCTCGTAACCAGCACCCCCCAGGGTCAAACCGGCCGCCCGCCGGTCACCCGTGCACGCGCCGGCACTTGGTTCATGATGGTTCGGTGCATCGTCCATCGGTTCGGCGTTTCGCGACCGGGCTCATCATCGCGGTCGCGTACGTTGTCGCGGCGCAGGTCGGGTTTCGCTTTGCGTTCGTCGCCGAGCAGGTGACCACGGTCTGGCCGCCGACCGGGATCGGTCTCGCCGCGCTCCTGTTATATGGCGCCTCGTTGTGGCCGGCGATCTGGGTGGGCGCGTTCGTGGCCAACGCCGCCACTGCCGCGCCCTGGTGGACCGATGCCGTCGTTGCTACCGGCAACACCCTCGAGGCGGTCGCGGCAACGTGGGTGCTGCGTCATATCGTCCGGTTCGACGTTCGGCTGCAACGGATACCGGACGTCCTGGCACTGATCGGGATCGCGGCGGCGGCAAGCACGACCCTGAGCGCAACCGTCGGCGCCGGTGCGCTCTGCGCGTCCGGCGTTCAGCCATGGCAGCGGTTCGGACTGCTCTGGCGCGAGTGGTGGCTGGGGGACGCGGTGGGAGCGCTGGTGGTCGCCCCCGCGATTCTCACGTGCCGCGTGCGTCGCGCATGGTCGTGGCGCGAGACGCTTGAAACGGGCGTGCTCATCGCCGGTGCCGTGCTCGCTCTGCACGTGGTTTTTGGCGAGGCGCTGGGCCGCCAGACCGCATTCCACCCGCTCGAGTACGTCATCTTCCCGTTCGTGATCGCGGCGGCCGTCCGCCGCCGGCAGCCTACGACATCCCTCCTCGTGCTCGGCGCTTCGGCGGTGACGATCTGGCATACCGTTCGCGGCGCCGGTCCGTTCGCCAGCGCGCAGGTGCATGAAAGCCTGATCCTGCTCCAAGTGTTCATGGCGGTGTTCGCGTGCACCGGTCTGCTGCTTGCCGCCGCGATCGCCGAGCGCGAAATCGGCGAACGGCGGCGGGCCGCCGCATATGCCGTCGCCGACGTCCTCACGCGCGCGCCCGACCTCTCAACCGCGGCATCCGGCATCCTGCGCGGGCTGTGCGAGAACCTCCAATGGCAGACGGGCGCGCTGTGGCTTCTCGACCCCGCTGACCGCCGTCTGCACAGCGTGGCGCTCTGGAGCGAACCGGGCCTTTCGGCGCCGTCATTCGAGCGCGCGACGCGGGAGATGGCGCTTTCATCCGGCGTTGGCTTGCCGGGCCGCGTCCTGGAAAGCGGCAAGCCGGTGTGGATCGAGAACGTCGTGCACGACGCGAATTTCCCGCGCGGCGCCGCCGCGCGCGAGGCGGGGCTGCGCGGCTGGTTCGGGTTTCCGATTTGTCTCGGGACGGAAACACTCGGCGTCGTGGAATGCTTCAACCGCACGGTGGTTCCCTCGGACCTGGACTTGTTGCGGACGATGTCCACCGTCGGCAGCCAGATCGGCCAGTTCATCGGCCGGAAACAGGCGCAGGGCGACCGTGAGGAATTGCTCCTCCGTGAAGCACGGGCACGCGCCGAGGCTGAATCCGCAAATCGCGCCAAGGACGAATTTCTGGCGACGCTGTCGCACGAATTGCGCACGCCGCTGAACGCCATCGTCGGCTGGACGCGAATGCTGCTGGAGGGGGCGATGGATGCGCGCAGCAGCAGGCACGCGCTCGAGGTGATCGACCGGAACGCGCAACTGCAGTCGCGGCTGGTGGCGGACATCCTCGACGTCTCGCGCATCATCACCGGCGGGTTGCGCCTCGAGACGCGTCCGGTGGATCTCGGCTCGGTGATTGGCGCCGCCCTCGATGCGGTGCGCCCCGCAGCCGAGGCGCGAAACGTGCGGCTGACCCCGCGCGTCGCCGGTTCCGGGCGGGTCGTTCACGGGGATCCGCACCGGCTCCAGCAGATTGTCTGGAACCTGCTCTCGAACGCGGTGAAGTTCACGGAGGCAGGCGGGACGGTCACGATCGAAGTGGGTGAAGCGCCGGGCGATCGATTGTTCGTGCGTGTGATTGACGACGGGGCCGGGATCGAGCCGGCTTTTCTGCCGCACGTGTTCGAACGCTTCCGCCAGGCTGACGGCTCGGCAAGCCGGAAGCACGGTGGATTGGGGCTGGGGCTCGCCATCGTCCGTCACCTGGTCGAACTGCACGGCGGCACCGCGCACGTGGAGAGCGAAGGGCTTGGCAAAGGTTCCACTTTCACGGTGGTCCTGCCCGCGATGCCGCTTTCATCGTCGACGGACACCACTGCCGTGAAGCCATCCCTTCGGAGCGACGGTGAACGTCCGCCCCGCCGCGTACTCGAGGGGTACCGGGTGCTCGTGGTCGACGATCAGGAGGACGCGCGCGATCTCATGGCGACGATTCTGGCCGGCGCCGGCGCTCTCGTCGATCAGGCCGCATCAGCCGCGGATGCGCTGGATAGGATAACGGCGTCTCGTCCCGACGTGCTCCTGGCGGATATCGGTCTGCCGGGAATGGACGGGTATGGGTTGATCGCGCAGGTGCGGAGCCGCGACGTGCAGGGGGGATCGCGACTGCCTGCCGCCGCGATTACGGCGTATGTGGGCGACGTCGATCGCGCACGAGTTCTCGCCGCCGGGTACGATCGGCACGTGCCGAAGCCAGTGACACGAGACGTGATTGTTTCTGTGGTGCTCGCGATTTGCCCCGAGCCGCGGCGTTGAAGATGCTCCGTCTCCTAATCCAGGTACTTCACCAGCACCACTTCATTGCGCTTCTCGTTATAGATGAGATCGTCGACAACGGCGCGCGTCATGACCAATCCCAACCCTCCGGGACGAATTCCCAGTTCCTCGCGCACGCGATCATGCGCCAGCGGGTCGTCATCCGGGTTGGAGATCGCCGCATGCGCGAGACGATTGACGTCGAATCCCTCGCCCGGATCGGCAATGCGGTACAACAGCATTCGACGCGCGCGCAGACACGAGATCCGCACTTTGCGCGTCGGATCGAGACGTCCACCCCATTCGATGGCGTTCGTCAGGAGCTCGCCGAACGCTTGCGCGACCGATTCGCGCACATCGCTCGGAAGCTTGGCGTCGAGTTGCATGACGAACTCCCGGACGCGCGCCCCCACTTCGAGTGAACACGGCACGATGATCTCGAGCCATTCGGGCCGAGCCGAGACCACTTCGATCGGCAGTAACGCCGTGTGCGATGCCGCGAGCGCGTCGTTCACGATCTCCACAACGCGGCGGGGCGCGAACGGCTTCCGGACGAAACGGTAGGCCTGCCCGCGAAACGACCGCAAAAGCGGTTCCGGCGTGTCGTCCGCCGTCATCATGACAACGCGCGGCGGTGCCGCGTGTGTGCGTAACTCGGCGAGCACGTCAAGTCCGCTGATGCCGGGCAGCCCGATATCCAGCAGCAACAGATCGACGGATTGCTGCTGCAGCTTGCGCAGTGCTTCGGCGCCGTCGCTCGCCTGCTCGGCCTGATAGCCGGCCTGATCGAGAAGAGAGGTGATGGCGTGCCGCAACGCACCGTCGTCGTCGACGACGAGCACGCGCGGGCCGGCGCTGGTGGTCATCTCAGCCTCCTCTGGCATATTTCCGCCAAGGCCCGATCGGATCGAGGATGAATCGCAGTAGTGTAATGCGGTTGCGGGTCCGCGACCCGGGAATACGAATGGAAGAGTCGGCTCCGGACGTCGTGTCCCGAAGCGGCGATCGCCGCGCCGCGATCGTATACGAGGTCGCGCGCGCGCTCGGCCAGTCTGCGACGCTCGTCGACGCGGCGCCGAAGATGCTGGACGCGATCTGCGATGCGCTCGGCTGGGAGTACGGCGCGCTCTGGGAAGTCGATCGCCCCGCCACGGGGCTGCGGTTCGTCGGTCCACGAGGCGACGCTGCGGAGCGATTCGCCGAGTTCGTCGACCTCAGTCGGCGGACGGTGCTCGCCCGGGGCGCCGGCCTGCCCGGACGCGTCTGGGCGAGTGGGCGTCCCGCGTGGATTCCCGACGTCGTAGTCGATGCGAACTTTCCTCGCGCGGCGGCGGCCAGACGCGTCGGACTCCACGCCGCATTCGCCCTGCCCATTCTCCGAGGCGCCGATGTCGTCGGCGTGATGGAGTTCTTCAGCGGCGAGATTCTCGAGCCCGACGCCGCGCTGCTTGAAACGATGATGGCGGTCGGCGGCGAGGTCGGCGTCTATGCCGCCGGTCGATGGGCCGCCGACGAGCTCGACGCGTTTTTCAATCTGTCACCCGAACTGTTGTGCGTGGCGAGCCTGGACGGGGCGTTCCTTCGTTTGAATCCCGCTTGGACACGCGTGCTGGGCTACGCCGAGTCGGAGGTGCGGGGAGTGCCGTTCCTTGATTTCGTTCACCCCGACGACCGTGGCGCGACGCTGCAGGCGATGTCGCAGCTCACGACCGGCGCCCATGTGATCAATTTCGAAAACCGGTATCGCACACACGACGGCGCGTATCGCTGGTTCGAATGGAATTCCGCGCCGTCTCTCGATCGAGGTGTGGTCTACGCCGCGGCGCGTGACATTACAGACCGCAAAGATGCCGAAGCGGCGATGAGGCAGTCGGCGGAGAGTCTGAAGCAGCTGGTTCGCGAGCTCGAGGTGGCCCGGCAGAAGGCAGAGACGGCGTCGATCGCCAAAGGCGAGTTCCTCGCGAACATGAGCCACGAGATTCGTACGCCGATGAACGCGATCATCGGGATGACCGGCCTGGCATTGCAGACGAGGCTCACCCCACGCCAACGCGAGTACGTTCGCACTGCCAACGAGGCGGCGGAGGCGCTTCTCACGGTGCTGAACGACATTCTCGACGTTTCGAAGATCGAGGCGGGGCGCCTGACGCTCGATACGGCTGCCTTCAGCCTGCGCGATACCGTTGAAGAAGCGGTGAAACTATTCGCGCCTCGTGCGCACGAGAAGGGACTCGAGCTGGCGTGTCACATTCTCCCGGACGTGCCCGACAGCCTTCTTGGCGACGCGGGGCGGCTGCGGCAGGTGCTCGTCAACCTGGTTGGAAACGCAGTGAAGTTCACCAATAGGGGCGACGTCATCGTTGAGGTTGCCGTCGTCAGTGCGGGCGATGAGGTCGTGTTGCACTTCAGCGTGTCCGACACGGGTATTGGCATCCCGCAGGACAAACAGTGGCAGATCTTCGGAGCGTTCGTGCAGGCCGACGCATCGACCACGCGCCGCTTCGGCGGTACCGGACTGGGCCTGACCATATCGGCACATCTGGTGGAGATGATGGGCGGCCGTATCTGGGTGACGAGCGAAGAAGCGAAAGGCAGCCGCTTTCAGTTCAACGCGCATTTCGGCCGTCATGCGGATCCTGCAGCGGAACGATCGTTTCCGTCGAATCTCGATGACCTGCAGGTTCTTGTCGTCGACGACAACGCGACGAACCGCAGGATTCTGGAGGAGCTGCTCGCCAGCTGGCATATGAACGTCAGCGCGGCCGACAGCGCGCCGGCGGCGCTGACGGCGATGCGAAACGCGGCCGCCCTCGAGCGGCCGTTCAACCTCGTGCTGACCGACGCGATGATGCCGGAGGTCGACGGCTTCTCGCTCGCGCGCGAAATCGCTGCCGACGGGATCTTGTCACAAGCGAAGGTCATCATGCTGACCTCGGCCAGTACAGAGCCAAAGCGACCGCGCGGGCTCGATCGCACGATCGTGTCTCAATTGACGAAGCCTGTGAAGCAGTCCGATCTCATGGACGCGATCCTGGACGCGTTCGCCCGCGTCGATCGCCGCGCCTCGGCCGCGCCGCCCCCCGTGTCGCCGGGGCCAGCGCATCGGCGTCTACAGGTGCTGCTCGCCGACGACAACCCAACGAACCGGAGGCTCGTCGAACTCCTACTCGAGCAGCAACGGCATCGGGTCACGACCGTTGGTAATGGCCGTGAGGCGGTCGAGAGGGCGGCGAAGCAGCGGTTCGATCTCGTGCTGATGGACGTCCAGATGCCCGAGATGGATGGGTTTCAGTCAACCGCTGCCATCCGTGAGCGAGAACGGGAGACCGGCGTTCACACACCGATCATCGCAATGACTGCCCATGCGATGGCGGGCGACCGCGAACGGTGCCTCGCGGCCGGAATGGATGCATATCTGCCGAAACCCCTCAGGATCGATGATCTGGTGGCGACGATCGCCGGATTTTTCCCGCCGAATGCCGCCCCGGCAGCGACGCCTCGCGCCGCCGGCGGTACCGGAACGCCGACCCCGACAACGATCGACGAGGCGGCGTTGCTCGAAGATTTCGGTCACCACCGGAAGCTGCTCCTCGAAGTGATCGGCGTGTTCCTCACGGACGCTCCCGCGTCCCTCGACAGACTTCGTGCCGCAGCAGCATCCAATGACGACGATGCGATTGCCGCGGCAGCGCACGCGCTCAAGGGGTCGGTCGGCTTGTTCTCAAAGGGCGCTGCCTACGAAGCGGCACGCGCGCTCGAGCAGGCGGCGAGGGCCGCCGATCGGAAGGCCCACGACGTCCGCCTGCGCGACATCGACTCGGCGGTTGCCGAGTTATGTGGGGAGCTGGAGGCGATTCGGGAGCGCCTCGCGACGAAGTAGCGTCCCCGCTACTTCGCCGCGAGCTGCGCCAGAAAGTGGTTCATGAACTCGGTGCGCTTCGGCTCGAGGCAGACCTGCACCGGATGACCCTTGGCGCGATCCACGCGCGTGTATCCCCCGCCGTCGACGCTCAGCGGCATCGGATCGCAGTGCCCGAAGAACCGTCCCGGATGCTGCGCTTCGGCGAGCGCCATCTGATCGTGGAGCGTCATGCGGCTTGACGGGCGA
>Ga0068857_100005892_pt1 | contig 10465 bp, 15 predicted proteins | sample KBSCornC72_FD_66591 | JGI IMG/M metagenome (GOLD analysis project Ga0068857, IMG submission 66591) | Corn rhizosphere microbial communities from Kellogg Biological Station, Michigan, USA - KBS Corn C7-2 | ecosystem: Host-associated > Plants > Roots > Rhizosphere > Soil ...
CGGCAAACGGCTACGGTGGTCCCGCCAACCTCCGCCAGAAGCGTATCAGCCGTAAGCGCGGATGAAGAACACGACTGTCGTTACAGCGGTGACCAGCAGCGTCCACAGGCGCACTACCTGCGGGGATATGCGTTTGCCGAAAGCGGCGCCGAGCCAGCCTCCTGCGATCGATCCCACCACCATCGGCACGCAAGCCCACCATTTTATCATGCCGAACCAGATAAACACGAACGCCGCCGCGAAATTTGCCGCCCCCAGCATGGTGACGCGAATCGCGAACAGCTCGCGCGGATGGATGTTCGCGAGCAGGCCGTAGACCGCAGTCAGGATCAGTCCGGCCCCGCCGCCGAAATAGCCGCCATATATCCCTATCGCGCATTGCGTGGTGATCAGCGTCGAGCGGCCTATCGTCACGCGGGCATGCAGCAAGTCCGCAGCCTGCTTGCCGAACAGCATGATCATGAACGCGAACAACAGCAGCCATGGTATAAGAAAATCGAAGGTGGTGGTCGGTGTAAGCACCAGCAGCAGGCTTCCCACCATGCCGAACACAAAGGTCAGCGCGACGATCAGCTTGACCGAAAGCCCCCCAATAGGCCCCAACTCGCGGCGATAGGACCATGCGCTGGCCGCCGCTCCGGGCAACAGGGCGATATTCGATGTCGCGTTCGCCATATTGGCGGGAAGGCCGAGCGCGATCAGCGCGGGCAGGGTCGCGAATGTGCCGCCACCCGCGAGCGCATTCATCGCGCCGCCAAGCATGCCTGCGCCCGCGGCAAGAAGGATTGCAGAAATATCGATGGCCATAGCGGCCCATAGCCGAGCAGGCGCGATGTTCGCAATCGCTCGCATCGGTAAGCCCCTTCGCATTCTGGCGTGAAGTAACCCTATCGCAAAGCTTTTCGCCTATACAGATAGCATGAGCCAGATAGCGGCGATGACGGACGGTTTTGATTATGAACGGCGCTCGAGCCGCGATCCGCGCTATTGGGCGCTTCTGCTGTTCGGCGCGGTTTTCCTTTATGCCGGTCTGACAATTGATCCGTTGACCAACTGCAGTGACAGTGGCGAGTGCGCGCCGATCCTCGTGCCGATCGCGGCCATTATCGGCATGCTAGCTACTGTTATCGCCGCTGGTCGGATAATGGCGAATACCAGACGTGGATCATGCATTGATCCCGCCACAGGTGATCTCATTTGGTGGCAGAACCGCACCCGCAAGCATGAGGGCGATCATGGTCGCATCCATCCCAGTCGGATTGGCTGTATCCGTCTCTTCGAGGAAAGCGAAACGGCCGACGCCGTACATCTTTATGATCTTGAGGGTGTGCGGCAACATTACTTCGACGAAGAAGTGATCCCCTGGAACGTGGCAAAGTGGGCTGGCCGCCTGATAGCGCGGTGGCCACACATCAGCTTTGAAGTCATAGAATAACCTCGCTCACGGGGTTTGCCGACATGCCGAAATGACCGCTACCGGCCTAGGCCTTTCCATAAGCAGCTATTCCGCCGGCTCCCCTATAAACTTTCGATTCACGCTCCTCATTCGCATCATCTTGCAACGCGCGCCTCGTCGGCCTACGCCGCCTCGATACCGCAACCCGTCCCCGCACCGTGCAAAGGACTAACACTCGTGACCGACATTTCCGATAAAGCGGCGCTGCGCCTTTCGGCACGTGCGGCGCGTTCGGCCTTTGTCGAGGCGCTCGATCCCATGGCGCACCGGCTCTCGTTCCGCGCGCTGCCCAGTCCGGTGCGCGATTCGCTCGCCGGTCATAACTGCGTCGCGCTTTATATGTCGAATGGCGAGGAAGCACCCGCGCAAAGGCTGGCCGAGGCGCTTGCGCTGGAGGGTAAGCAGCTTTGCCTGCCCTATGTCGTCGATCGCATGGGCGGGATGGAGTTTCGTCATTGGCAGCCGGGCGATGCGCTGGTCGAAGGGCGATTCGGCACGCGTCATCCGCCGGAGGGCGCGGCTGTGCGCCATCCCGATGCGATCATCGCGCCGCTGCTCGCGTTTGACGGGCGGCTGATGCGGCTGGGGCAGGGGGGCGGCTATTATGATCGGGCCTTCGCGCGCTATGATCAGGCGCTGCGCATCGGCCTCGCCTGGTCGGTGCAGGAGATCGAGGAGGTTCCCGCCGATCCCTGGGACGTGCCGCTGCATATGGTGATTACCGAACGCAGCCTGATCGAGCCCGCAACCGCATGATCGGCGCGCCGCCTCCGCCAAGCTGGCGCAAACCTGCGGGCATCTTCATGATCCTGGGGCTGATCGCGCTGTGGGCGTTCGTTATCGGCAGTCTTGCGCCCTGGATATCGCGGCTTCCCGCGTGGGCGCAGATCCCGGTCTATCTGGTGAGCGGCATCGTCTGGATCATGCCGCTCAAGCCCCTGTTGCAATGGATGGAAACCGGTCGCTGGCGCCCGTAAGCGCTTCTTAGCTACTAGTCTCGTCCATTATGGATGAGATTAGCGCGCGATAGCCGGGTGAAGTGGAGCATTCGCCGGTGGCTGATCTGCACATGCTGACGCCACAAGCTGGGGATGATCTGGCGGAAAGATACGCGCGCGCTTGGCGATCTGCTTCGGTGTCGTGATGGCGATCCGGAGATCGCCGCGATATTTTTGATCGATATGAATGGCGCGATCGTCGAAACCCATGTTTTTCGGGGGGCGAATGATCAACTGCGCATCCCGGTCAGCGCGCTGTTGCGACGCGGATCGGACCTGCTGTGTCATCAACTTCTGATGATGCACACACACCCGTCTGGCGATCCGCATCCCAGCGCGCACGACATGACGACCACGCGGCGGCTGGCGCTGCAACTGCGCGGGCAGGGGCAGCGGCTGATGGATCACATCATCCTTTCGCAGGATCGCTATTTCAGCTTTCGCGCGAATCGACTGATGTGATGTGCGTGTGCCTGTGTGTTGGAATGCTGTTGGATGTACCCAAATGAGGATATCCTTCCGCGGTTCTCCAACAGGCAAACGTCCCGCACATCCCAATACTCAAGATGGGTGTGAATATCTGAATGCGGGTGTTGACAGCGGCCCGGCCATCCGATAGCTGCGCGGCTCCAAGCCAAATGCGGGTGTAGCTCAGTTGGTTAGAGCGCCGGCCTGTCACGCCGGAGGTCGCGGGTTCAAGTCCCGTCACTCGCGCCATTCCTGACCTTTTTCAGGGATGGCGCTACACCGCAACCGGCGCCGCGATATGCGCCTGCGGGGCATAATCGGTCACCTCGAAATCCTCAATCGTATAGTCGAACACGCTGTGCGGACGCTGCGTCAGCATCAGCTTCGGCGCACCTGACGGCGTGCGTTTCAGTTGCGCTTCAACCAGCTCCTGATGGTTGAGATAGAGGTGAACGTCTCCCCCCTGCCAGATCGCTTCACCCGGCTCCAGGTCGCATTGCTGCGCAAGCATGCGGATCAGCATCGATAGCCCGAATATATTGAACGGTACGCCCAGCGCGAGATCAGCGCTGCGCTGGAACAGCAGGCCGGAAAGCCGTCCGTCCGCCACATGGAACTGATAGGTCATGTGGCATGGCGGTAGCGCCATCGAATCGATCTGATCGACGTTCCAGCCGGTGAACAGCAGCCGACGCGAGCCGGGATTGTTCCTTATGCCCTCGACCAGCGCCGCGATCTGGTTGTGCCCCTTGTCCGCGCGGCGATACAGGCCCGGCGCGGCTTCTTCATAGCGCGGCCAGTTGACCCACTGTGCGCCATATACCGGCCCCAGATCTCCCCACTGCTCGGCAAACGCATCGTCCTCAATGATCCGCGCTTCAAACGCATCGCGCTCGATCTGTTCGCCGGTCGCGCGCCGATATGTGTCGAGCGGCCAGTCGGTCCAGATATGCACGCCTTGCTCGACCAGCGGGCGGATATTGGTATTGCCCGAGAGAAACCACAGCATCTCCCGCGCCGCAGCCTTCCAGTAGACTCGCTTGGTCGTGAGCAGCGGCACGGCATCATCTGCAAGTGAGAAGCGCAACGTTGCGCCGAAGATGGAACGCGTCCCCACACCGGTACGATCGATGCGCTCATCGCCTTGCGCCCAGATACGCTGCATCAGATCGAGATATTGCTGCTCATAATGCGTCGTCACGCTGTCACTACCTTCTTTGGCCAGGGCTGCTCGCGGTCAGGACAACGGCAGCGTCAGGTGTCGGCTTATCAAGACTATATCCGATAGCGCAATGCACTTGCGGGCTGGTGCTGGTTCAGGCCTGCACAAGCTATCAGGGTTAATTTTGCTGTCATCATGTTCCGCAACCCGGTCTTGTAAAGCTTGGGCGCATATCCTGTCCCATGGCAACACGACTTCTTCATATGGGCATTGCTGGAGCAGCGGCGCTGATGCTGGTCGCCGCGACGGATCAGCGTATCGTCGCACCCGGTGAGAACGCTCAGGGCATTCCCCAGGCGATCGCCGCGACCGCGACCACAGCTATGGCGACCAACGCGGCCTTTGCACCCTCCCGGTCCGGCGGAATGAACAAGAAGGCCGCCTATGTGATTACCCGCTCGGCTGATGGCCTGTTCTATGTGAACGCGACGATCGACGGCAATCCCATTCGGTTCCTCGTCGATACCGGCGCGAATGTTACCGTGCTGACCCGCTCTGATGCAGAGCGTCTGGGTCTTTCGGACGGACAGCCGGATATGGGCAGGGCAACCTTGCGAACGGCAGGCGGGCCTACGTCGATGCAGTGGACGCGCATCCCGGTGCTCAGCGTTGCCGACAGGCCGGTAGAGAATGTTAATGCCGCGATAATCGACCGGGGCATAGAGGTGTCACTGCTGGGCCAGAACGTGCTGTCCCGGCTCGAAGGCATGACCTTTACCGGCGATCAGCTTCGCTTTCATTAACAATCCTTACCGGGATCGCTTTGGAAGCTCAATAATGGGCCTTGGCCAGTCTTTCACGACGGCGCAATGACGCCCCGACCGCGCCCATTCCCAAAATCATTAATAGCCATGTCGCAGGTTCAGGAACCGGCGAGGGTGGCGGGGGTGGAGGAGTCGGCGTCGATTGTGGGGTAGGAACGCCTGCCTGTGGTCCAAAGCCGGGTGCGGGAGGAATCCCACGTCCGCCAACGAATGGGCCTGATTCAGAAATCGCAGGAAAGGCGGCTGGCGATACAGACTGCTCCGGTGGAATGTCGGAAGGAACCATCGCTGCATATGCCGCCGGAAGATCCTCGCTTGGAGCAAGCTTATTAAGCTTGGGCGCTATCGCCATGTGCGCTTTCGGCGAGGCAACATGGTCGCCCTTGCGGTGCCACCAAACGCGCGTGGACGGCAGGATTCGTGTAGCCCTTACAGCGGCGAGAAATTCGTTAAAGCCCATTCCGCCTGCGACAGCTGCAGCAGCGCTCTCAACGCCTGCCGCGGCCAACAGGCTTTTGCTGCGGCCGTGACCGGACACGATTTCTGCGGTGCCAGCGGACAACACAAAGGCGAGTCCTGCGCACATCATTGCTGATCTGCGCGGCCGCGCCCGCATCCATCCAACCGTTGCTGTATAAAAGGCAGTCATACTTCCCACTCACACTGAAAACATGCGCGGAGTTGCTATTTGCGTATAGTACCGCAAATATCTTGCTTAAGCATAGTAAATTAGTGGTTAACGGCCGATTTTTATCAGTTTGGCATCCTGCACGGGAACCTTCGTCGTCGAAGTGCTTTCATGTGTTGCTGCAGAACCGAAATCGAAGTCGATCAACTTATGATGGACTTGGCGATAGTTAACATTCGGATCGTAAAGGGGGCCGCCATCAAGCCCAAGATCGCGCGCTTCGGCATGACCCATCGCAGCAAGCAGCGAAAATCCCGCGACATAAGCGTCGCGCTGCGCGGTTACATACTGAACCTGTGCGTTGAGCAGATCGCGTTGGGAATCCAGAATGTCGAGAATCGTGCGCGTTCCTGCACTGTTTTCAGCCTGCACGCCCTCCAGTGACAATTCACCGGAAGAAACTGCCGTCTTGGTCGATTCAATCGTAAGCAGCGATGCCTGCCACCGTGCGTAAGCGGAACGTGCTTGTGCGATCACGCTGCGCTCCGCCGCTATTTCCTGCTCCAGCGCGGACGATTCCCGTGCACGCGCCTGACGAGTAAGCGCGCCCGGTCGTCCGCCCTGATACAGCGGCAAAGTCAGTTGCACTCCGGCAGCGGCGGCCTTGTTCGATCCCTGTGGCCGGAAATTTTCGTTGAGGTCCTTTTCTGACCCAAGGTAGTCGAGATAGGATCCCTGCACGAAGGCGGACACGCGCGGCATGATTTGCCCCGCCGCGCTGTCACTATTGTGATGCGCGGCTTCCCGCTGGTGTTGCGCTGCCAGAATGTTGGGATTGTCCTTCAGTGCGACCTCCACCGCAGCGTCGGGCGTTACGGGCATTCCCGGAAGGGGCGGCGGCACTTCAAGATCGCCCGGCGCATCGCCAACCAGCGACACATAGCGCTCCTTCGATGCGATGAGGTCTGCCTCGGCCGATTGCAGGCTCGCCCGTGCGAGCGCAAGTCTGCTGTCGGATTGCGCGACGTCCGTTCGGGTGAGGTCGCCGACTTCGAAGCGATCGCTGCTCGCCTGCAGGTTTACCGACAAGGCATGAACGTTCTGCTGGTTGAGGCTGACCACAGCGCTGTCGCGGATAACGTCCATGTAGGCGGAGACCACGGCCGAAAATAGCGAAGCCTCCGTACCGCGCAGATTTTCCTGCCCGGCCTGGACCGAGGATTTGGCGGCGAGAATGGAATTGCGCACCACACCGCCCTGGTAAATCGGCACGTTGGCCGTCGCCTGCGTGGTGATGTTGCGCTTTGGGGTGGAGAACCCGGCCCCCGGGAACGGGGAGATGGTGCGGCGCAACTCTTCGGTATAGGTGCCGGAAAGCTCAGAGGTCGGCCGACCTTGCGCCAGCGCAAGCGGCACATTCTCGTCATTCGCCCGCTGGTCCGCGCGCGCCGAGTTCAGATCCGGGTTCGTGCGATAGGCTTTGACCAGAGCATTGCGAAGCGTTTCTGCATGCGCGGGCGCCAGTGCCGTCAGGATAAGGGCCGAAGCGACGGAAGTTTGAATGAAGCGCTTGGTATTCCTCATAAAAGTCCTTTTGAGTGCTCGGCAGCCCGGTGTGTTGCAGTGCAGGCCTATTCGTGAAGAGGCGGTGATCCTCTAGCATTTCGGTTAGGATAATAGAATATGGTTCTCGGTTTATCGTCTGCCAATGCAGGTTCGAAGAAAGCCATCGAAAAAGAGAGCGCGCTTGCTCTGACAGCCGCTTGCGGCTAAAGCGCGCCCCGGCTCTTTTTCAATCCACAATATCAGCAGGCAGAAAAGCGCGATGGCGAAGATCAGCGGCGTCGAAATCCGTCCCGGTAATAATATCGAATATGAAGGCGGGCTGTGGCGCGCCGTGAAAATTCAGCACACTCAGCCCGGCAAGGGTGGCGCGTATATGCAGGTGGAGCTGAAAAATCTGATCGACGGGCGCAAGAATAACGTGCGCTTTCGCTCGGCCGAAACGGTTGAGCGCATTCGGCTTGATACCAAGGATTTCCAGTATCTTTATTCCGAAGGCGACATGCTCGTCTTTATGGACACGGAAACCTATGAGCAAATCAATCTTCCGTCCGATCTCGTGGGGGATGCTACGGCATTCCTGCAGGACGGCATGATGGTTACGCTGGAAATGTACGAGGAGCGCCCGATTTCGGTGCAGCTGCCGGAACAGGTCGAAGCGACGGTCGTGGAGGCGGATGCCGTGGTGAAGGGGCAGACCGCATCGGCTTCCTACAAGCCTGCAATTCTGGACAACGGCGTCCGCGTGATGGTGCCGCCGCACATCACCACGGGCACCCGCATTATCGTTGACGTTTACGAACGCGAATATGTGAAAAGGGCTGACTGACATGAAGATGCATCGCTACACGCCTGCTGCTCTTTGCCTGCTGGCCATGATTTCCGCGCCGGTTCAGGCGCAGGCAGCGCCCACACCACCTAACAAAGCACAGCTGGAAGCGGCTGCCTTGCGTTTCAAGGTGATGTACAGTGCTCTTGCCGCTCCCAAGATCGAAGCGCCTGTCAAGAACGCGCTCTTCGGGTGCATTTATCAGCATTCCATGTCGGAAATCAGCGCCAAGATGGATCAGGCGATTGCCGCCAATCCCAAGGTCAAGATCGACAAGTCCAATCCCGAGCAGATTTTGGGCGTGATGGCGGCGGTTTGCGGATTTAAACCGCAGAACGCGGCTCCGGCCGCCAAGTAAGTCAGCGAGGACTCAATAATGGTTTCCCATTCGGGACTTCTCACGGTGATGGAACGCGCCGCGCGCAAAGCCGCGCCGCGCCTTCGTCGCGACTTTGGCGAGGTCGAGCATTTGCAGGTGAGCCGGAAGGGGCCTGCCGATTTCGTATCTCTCGCCGATCAGCGCTGTGAACAGACGCTGGTCGAGGAACTGCAAAAGGCTCGGCCCGACTGGGGCTTTTTGCTCGAAGAGGGCGGCGAGATTGCCGGTGATCCGACCAAGCCGCGCTGGATCATCGATCCGCTCGATGGCACGACCAATTTTCTGCACGGTATTCCGCATTTCGCGATCTCGATCGCGGTCGAAGAGCCGCTGGCCAATGGCAAGCGTGAGGTTACGACCGGGCTGGTCTATCAGCCGATTACGGACGAAAGCTATTGGGCGGAGCGAACGCGCGGTGCCTGGCGCCATGATCAGCGTCTGCGGGTATCGGCGCGCCGCGATCTGGCGGATTCGGTCATCGCCACGGGCATTCCGTTTTTCGGTCATGGCGACATGGCGCAATGGACGCGTATATTCGGGGCGGTTGCGCCATCGGTCGCGGGCATTCGCCGTTTTGGTTCAGCCGCGCTCGATCTCGCCCATGTGGCGGCGGGGCGCTATGATGGCTTCTGGGAAAGTGGCCTGCAACCCTGGGATGTGTCAGCGGGCATTCTGCTGGTTCGTGAAGCCGGCGGGTTCGTGACTGATTTCCGTGGCGGCACTCAGCTGATCGAACGCAAGGAAGTCATCGCCGGTAACGACGCGATCCATTCGAAGCTGCACAAGTTGATCGCGAGCGCGCTCAGGTAATAAAGCGCGGAAAAGGGAGGGGCAATGTGCGGCCCCTCCTACGCAATCAATCGTCGCCTTGTGCAGGGTTTGAATTCAGCTGAATATAATTCTGAATGCCCACGCGTTCGATTATTTCGAATTGGGTTTCCAGCATATCGACATGGTCCTCTTCGCTTTCGAGGATCTGCTGGAAAAGGTCACGGCTGACATAATCGCGGACCTGTTCACAATATTGGATCGCGTCGCGCAGTACAGGCAGGGCTTCCAATTCCAGATCGAGGTCGGCCCGCAATATTTCTTCGACCGTTTCGCCGATCTTCAGGCGGCCCAGCATCTGAAAATTCGGTATGCCATCAAGAAAAAGAACCCGCTCCGCCAACTTGTCGGCGTGCTTCATCTCGTCGATTGATTCCCCATATTCGAACTTTGCGAGCTTTTCGACGCCCCAATGGTTGAGCATGCGATAGTGCAGAAAATATTGATTGATTGCGGTCAGTTCGTTTTTGAGCACAGCGTTCAAAAATTCGACGACTTTGGGATCACCCTTCATAGTACGCGGCTCCTGGAAATTTACTGAAAAGCGAGCATAGCCGCATGGCGGCGGTAGTGGAACCGCCTGTGAAATTTATTGCGATGGGGCAGAAGAGGGTGGCGCCGAAATCAGGCGTGCGCACGCTCCGACGCGATGAGCGTCTTGGCGTGGACAAGGCATTGTCCGCATTTCGGGCGATGGCCTATGCGCGCATAAGCGGAACCGGGGTTGCAGGCGCCGTCCCGAACGGCGGCGCGAAAATCCTTTTCCCTTATTCCATTGCAAACGCATACGAGCATGATTCGCATCTCCTGTGCGCTGTTTTTAGCATAATGCTAATCAATCGCAATATCGGAATTTGCGCGAGCCAAAGATATTTTATCGCGCCCGACATTTTTTCTCCGCAACAATCGGGAAATAATATGTTGCCTGGTGCCGAGTAAGCGTGAAGGGAACGTGCTGATCGCAAATGAACAGGAAAGTGGTTAGCATGCAGGGTAGCGAGCGCTGATGGACTTTCTTCATCCCATCTCCGGTTTTTTCGTTGGTCTGCTTGTCGGGCTGACTGGCGTTGGCGGGGGATCGCTGATGGCGCCGCTGATGATCCTGCTGCTCGGCGTTTCGCCGACGACTGCTGTAGGCACAGACCTTTGGTTCGCCGCGATCACCAAGATGGTGGGTGGAACGATCCACCACAGCCAGGGTCACGCCGACTGGCAGGTCGTGAGGCGGCTGGCGCTGGGCAGCCTTCCTGCCGCGCTGCTGACGCTGTGGTATTTGTCCACCAACGACATGAGTCAGATCAAAACCGGCCTCATCGTTCAGCTTCTTGGC
>Ga0068857_100005901_pt1 | contig 10458 bp, 10 predicted proteins | sample KBSCornC72_FD_66591 | JGI IMG/M metagenome (GOLD analysis project Ga0068857, IMG submission 66591) | Corn rhizosphere microbial communities from Kellogg Biological Station, Michigan, USA - KBS Corn C7-2 | ecosystem: Host-associated > Plants > Roots > Rhizosphere > Soil ...
ACACGCGCATATCGGTGCGTGAGCCAGGGTAAACGAATGCGCGTGAACAGACCACGCACGACCTCCGACATTTCACCACCGATAGGGTGTTCGCGGTCGATCTGTCCATACCCATGCTGCACAAGCGCGCCCGACTCGGTGCGCTCCTGCTTCTCTGGCTGGGGTAATTCGTCCCCTTTCTGTTTCTTTCCCACCATAAAATTCCCCTTCTACCAATGGAATTCATCAGTGAAGAAAATTTGTGCCATGATTTTTCTTCACTGATGAATTCCATTGTAGTATTTACTCTTCCTTCACTCGTCGGCGCGGCCACCAGAAGATAATCAGAGCCAGGAGAAAACCAACCCCGCTGGCCAGGGTCAGCCAGCCTAGCGGCCTGGTATTGCCTGAGAGCAGGTTTGTGAGCGCATCGGTGATGAGCCAGAGCTGGACAATCAGGACGAACGCCAGCAGGAAGACCTGCCCCTGGACGATGGCAATACGTCCCTCGGCTCCAATATAGTGCGGGCCGGGCATGGGACCACGTGACCCCTGGGGTGGGCGATGCACAGGCGGATCGCCGGGATTCGCCTTGCGCCTGAATGTCTGGCGCTGAGGAACGTTCGCGCTCATCGCTCAACCTCCTTGACGGCGTAGATCGTGCCATGCTCGATGGCAAGCTGGATTAAGGGCAACGGACGGATGGGTGGTCCGGCAATAGCATCGCCTGTGCGCGCGTCGAACAAGCCTTCATGGCAGGGGCAATGCAGCTTGCCATCACCCTGATAGAGCACTGCGCACGAAAGATGCGTGCAGACACTGCTATAGGCAACCAGGCCATGATCCGGCAGATTAATCAGAATACCCTCGGCATACGAATCGGGATAATTAAAGACTTTCCACTGATTCTCGGCCAGCTCACCCACTTTGGCGATCGGCACCGCTTTGACGCCTGGACCTTTGGGGATCGCGCCCAGAATGGCCAGCACGCCTGTACCTACAAAGAGCGCGCACGTTCCTCCCACGAGGAAACGCAAGGTGTCGCGTCTCGTTACAATCTCATCTTCATCCCAACGATAGGGAAATTCTTGTCGCCATTCCTCGCCCTCTTGGCGCGGCGCTCTACTCCGCGATGACGACAATACCTGTTTTTCTGGTTTAATTTCTTGTGCCATCTCTCTTTTCCTCTTGCACAACCATATTATTTATAATTCTAAATGGATTGGTTCCCTTTGCGGGGTCGGCATCGGCGCTGGCACGCGCGGCGTCCAGGGCGAGGCCGGTGCTTCGCGTTCGGGAACGCCCGCTGTTTTCGCGTCAAACCAGCCGCTCGCGTACTCGTTCGCGGTCGCCGCTGGCAGATTGGCCTTCCAGCCCAGATTTATCTCATCCACCATCGCCAGCAGGTCCAGTTCCTCGTCCTCCTCACGCATCACCACATAGTTGCGCGTGCGCACGCGCTGCTGGCCAAAGTAGAAAGTGTTGACCGGTTTCGCTCCCTGTTTACCACGCCCTGCCGCGACCCATTCTTCGTACGTACCATAGAAGATCGCCTGGGTGGGGCAAACGGTGGCACACATCGGCCCCTTGCCCTGCACAGTCCGATCATAGCAGAGGTTACATTTCTGCATGTAGTGACCGGTGATTTGAAATTTCGGCACCCCGAACGGGCAGGCGTAACCGCAGTTCTCACAGTAGATACAGCGCGTCTCGTCGGCGCTCTGGACCACACCATCGGGGCTGACCAGGATCGCCTGGGCGGGACACACCTGCGCGCAAGGCGCGAGCGGCTCCTCACAGTGCATACACAGCGTTGGCGAGGTCGCGACGCTATTCTCGCGCTCAATATAATCGATATAGATCATACTCTCGCCCTTGTGCGAATCGCATTCGCGGCACGCGGCCACGCACGAGCGGCACCCAATACAGCGCGACGGGTCCAGAAAAATCCTCTTGACTAAATCTGCCATCTATTCTTAACTCCTTTTCATCAACGCAAGGTCGGGCTGGGATGAACTTGCGTGCTGGGCAGTTCGTGCCGATATTTGCGCGCCTCCCGCAACTCAGCCTCGTCGATCTCTTTCGCCCAATCTGGTTTCTCTTCGACCCGTCCAGCCGCCACCGCACAGACCTTAAATTCCGGGATCTTAAACATTGGCTCCAGAACCGGATTGGTCAACTGATTCGCCGCCTGGGTATGCCCGTAGTGATACGGGACAAAGAACGTGTCAGGGCGAATCGACTTCACGATCAGCGCGGGCACGACCATTTCGCCGCGTCGCGTCGTTAGCTTCACCCAATCGCCATCCGCGATGCCCAGGCGCGCAGCAGTCAGCTCATGCATCTCGACCCAGGGATACGGGGCCATCTCGCGCAAGAAGCGCACACGCCGCGTCTGGTTGCCGGACAGGTAGTGATAGATCACGCGCCCGGTGGTCAGAATGAACGGATACTCGCCATCCGGCTCTTCGGCAGGTGGGATGTACGCGATGGGATGAAAGCGTGCCTTGCCATCGGGGAAGCCAAACCGCTGCTCATAGAGGCGCGGCGTGCCCGGATGATCCTCAGTGGGGCAGGGCCAGAAGACGCCGTTTTGCTCCTCGATCTTCTCATAGGTGATGCCCCAATAGTCAGCCTTCGCGCCCTTCGTACACAGGCGCATTTCATCGAAGATCTCGCGCGGCGAATGGAAGTTAAAGTATTTCCCCTTGCCCATACGCCGGGCGATCTCGCAAATGATCTCCCAGTCAACCCTGGCCTCGCCCGGCGGGTTCGTTGCCTTGTTATATTTGATGACGCGCCCTTCCAGGTTAACAACAACGCCCTCGTCCTCTGCCCAGACGCTACCAGGCAGCACAACATCGGCCAGTTCAGCCGTTTCTGAGAGGAAGAAATCGGTCACGACAAAGAAATCCAGCCCGCGCAACGCCCGCTCAACGGTATGCTGATCGGGCAGCGAAACCATCGGGTTTGAGCAGATCATAAAGCAGCCGCGAATCTCGTCGCGCAACATGGCGGGGATCATCTCTGTAGCGGCATAACCCTTGTGCGGCAGGTCTTTCTCATCAATGCCCCAGACGGAACAGATGTACTCGCGATCTTCTGGATCTTCGATTTCGCGGCAGCCGGGCAATTGCGTAGCCTTCTGGCCCATCTCGCGTCCACCCTGGCCGTTGCCCTGGCCGGTAAGCGTCATGTAGCCCGCGCCCGGTCGGCCAAAGTTACCAGTGGCCAGCGCCAGATTTGCGCAACACACGCCATTATCCACCCCTTTACTCTGGTGCTCCAGGCCGCGCGCCGTATAGATCATCGCCGCGTTCGCGCGCGCGTACATGCGAGCCGCCTCGATGATCGCCTCTGGTCGCAAACCGCAAACCTTGGCCACACGCTCAGGCGGGTACTGCAACGCCATCGCCTTTGTCTCTTCCCAATTGACGGTGCGCCGCTGAATAAAATCCTGGTCGATCGAGCCATCATTGATAATCACGTTCAGCATCCCGTTGAGCAACGCGGAATCGGTGCCGGGGCGCAACGGCAAAAAAATGTCAGCGGTACGCGCGATCGGCGTCTGACGTGGATCGGCCACGATCAGCTTACAACCACGATCGCGAGCCTTCCAGAGCCAACTGGTGACAATGGGGAAGCACTCGCCAACGTTGGACCCGATCACAAAAATGCAGTCGGCCTGCAACATATCGCTGATCGGATTTGAAGCGCGATCGATGCCCAGCGAGCGTTCGTTGGCTCCGGTCGCCGAGGACATACACAAACGTCCGTTATAGTCGGTGTGGCGCGTCCCCAGACCCACGCGCGCGAATTTGCCCATCAGGTAGCATTTCTCGTTGGTCATCGAGGAGCCGCTATACGTCGCGACGGCATCTTTGCCATAGGCGTCCTGGATGCCGCGAAAACGCGCCACGACCGTATCCAGCACCTCATCCCAGGTTGCGCGCTCCAACGGCGAATCTTTGCCATTTTTACGCATCAACGGATACGTCAGGCGGTCGGGATGATCGACGGTCTGGTACGCGGTGGTGCCTTTCGGGCAGAGCATCCCCTGATTCACAGGAAAATCCGCGCGTGGCTCGACGCCAACCACCTTGTCATTGCTGACTTTCAGATACATGCCGCACTGCACGCCACAATAGCAGCAGTGCGTCGGCACGTAGCGGTCAACCAGCTCGTTCGATTTCCAGGGCGTCGTTGCTTGAATACTCTGATGATAATCGAACGTTTCTAGCTGGCGTTGACGGCGCTTAAAGATCCCTTTATCAACACTCATATATTTCTCTCTCTATCTCCAGAGCAATTGGCTGCATGCGCTCCAGGTGCCTCTGGTGCATCATTGCAGCCAATCGCCTCGCATTTGCCCATTTCAATCCAGGCCCAGTTTACAAAAACTGGTTGCCTTCGCGGCCAAGCGCGGCGAGATTGGCCTGACCGCGCAGGACGCGCTTGCAGGACGGGCAGAGATCCTGCCACCAGAGTTTACTCGTGGCATCTTGCATCTCCAGACTGCCCGTCGGCAGCGGATCGCCAGGCGCGTGATCGGCCAGTTCAACCGGCGACTGGCGGATAGTATAGTTTTCGCCGACATCGTAGAGCGTGCGCTTGAGATCCTGAATAAAACGCGCGGGTGCGTATTCTTCGTGACAGCGCGCGCACTTCTGCTTCTGTGTATTCTGGCCAGTGTGCCAGTACAGTTCAATGCCCACTGTCGCGGGACGCTCGATGATGTGGAAAAACTTGCCAAAGGGCAGCGAAATCAGCCAGAGGACCACGATGGCTTCGTGCGCCAGTGAGATATACCAGTAATACACGCCACCCAGCCAGGCGCTATCGGCGGTCAGAGCCAGGCCCGAAATAGCAATCGCGATCAACAGAGCCAGCGGCATGATGTCGAAGCGGAAACGCTGGACTGCAATCAGCGCCAGATCGTGGAAACGGCGGTGAAAAGCCAGAAGGACACCGACCAGCAGAATGACAGCAGTGAAATCGAGCGCGTGAATTATAACGAAGGCGAAAAGGCTATCCACCGGGAAGGAAAAGAGCGGGAAGCCAAAAAACCAGATGTTATACGCGCCCGTTGCCGTCTCGGTAAAGCGCAACCAGCCAAAAACGAGCGGGAATGTCACACAACAGGAGAGCACAACGCCCCAGAAGATGCACTGGTGCGTGACCCAGCGATACCAGCCGCGCCGCCGAATAAACGACTGCCCGAACAGATCGAGGATCGCAGCCGGGATCAGCGCGGTATAACGGCGGAAATTCGCGTACGAGAAAAAGAGCTTCCAGCTTCTCCGCCAATAGCGCCCCGTCGGAGGCCGAAAGAGCCAGAATGAATATTTATAGGCAATGGCAGCAGTCGCGAAAACCGTCGCAACCGCGTAGCCAATCAGGGCCGCGTCAAACCAGTGGAAGCCGCGTGAACCAGCGGCGATCAACCCGATCACCACCAGTCCCGCAATAAGAGCGATTAACAGGGCACGTTTGCGTAACCCCTGAAATGGTCGCCGGTTCGGCTCAGCAAGGGGAGGCAAAGGTCGTGGTTGACCCTCCGACTCCAGCGGGGCATAAGTTCGTCCCATATGTCCTTACCCTTCTTTCATACCCGGGCTGCGAGCAAAAGGCTCGCGAGGTCCGGGCGAGAAAACAAAAAGATATTCAGATACAGCATAGTAGTTACCGAAAAACGTCACGACAGCGTGCTAAAGCACGGCTTTTCATACCCGAGGAAAAGTCGAAGACACACAACGAGGTGTTTTTTACTAACACATCAACAACTGTTATCATAAAAACCAGGACAGGAAACCCCACCCCAGAGGCAGCATTGCCCCTTACGGGAGGGAATTAACCATCGCAATGAAAATTCTAGAACAGAAAGACACGCGATGCAAGCTCTACAACTAATAAGCTCATGGCAACGCCACGCCCACGATCTCCGCCAGATCGGCTATGCCTTCGTGCTGCATGAATGCTTCGATTCCCTCTACAATCTCAACACTCGCGCGTGGATTGGCGAACGTAATCGTACCAGCCTGGATGGCTGACGCTCCCGCCATGAGAAATTCGAGCGCGTCATAAGCATTGGAGATGCCACCAATACCGATGAGCGGGATATGAGGATAAGCGGGGCGTAGCTCGCGAACCACGTCATAGAAGATGCGCAGGGCCAACGGTTTGATGGCGGGGCCGGAGAGACCACCAGCCAGCGCGGATCGGCGCGCGTGGAGATCGATGCTCAATGCAGGCAGCGCGTGGACCAGCGAAAGTGCGTCCACGCCCGCCGAGGCCGCTGCCAGCGCGACAGGCCGCAAATCGCCGCCAAAAGGCGCGAGCTTGGCAATCAGAGGTAACGCGCTGCTCTGGCGCACGCTGGCAATCAGGCGTGCCACGTTCGCAGGTTGCGAGCTAAAGGGCACGCCATCGCCATCCAGGTCGGGGCAGGCCAGATTGAGTTCGAGCGCGGCCACGCTCGGCACGCCATCCAGCCGCTCCGCCAGAGCAGCGAAGTCGTCGATGCATGTGCCAGCGAGATTGACGATGACCGGCGTTTGCCAACCGGCCCAGGTGTGCGCGTGGCTCTTGAGAACGCGGTTCACACCTGGGCTGGGTCGGTCAAAAGCGCTTAACAACCCGGAGGGAGTTTCGAGCAGTGATGGTTGGGCAGCTCCCGCGTGCGCGTGCAGAGTCACACCGCTACACACGAGCGCGCCCAGGCGATGCAACTCCGCGCTTCTGGCATACTCAGCGCCATAGCCAGCCGTGCCAGACGCCATGATAACCGGATTGCGCAACAATAACCCGCTCTTGTGCCGGGGAGCCAGTTCGACCGCGAGATCCATCGAAATCCCTCCTCATGACATGCAACGACGAACCTTCCCCCTAATCATTCATAGATCGTACCCGATTAATAGCGTCGCGCAAGGCGCGCGCCTCATTGGCGGCGGCAGTGGCGTAGTCGGGGCCTGAGCTGGCATAGAGGATTGAGCGCGAGGCCGAGAACATCGCGCGTTCACCAAACGCATCAACAGCGACCGGCACACTGGTCTCCAGATCGCCACCTTGCGCACCGATACCCGGCACGAGGATGGGGAGGTCGGGACAAATGGCCCGGATGGCGCGCAATTCTTGCGGATAGGTCGCGCCGACCACCAGCGAGCAATTCCCAGCTTCATCATTCCAATTCTGCACGCGCCCGGCCACGACTTCGTAGAGCGGCCTGGTTTGCCCGTTGTCGGCCTGCACCAGCAAATCTTGAAAGTCGCGCGCGCTCGGATTCGAGGTACGGCAGAGCAGGATCACGCCACGTTCGCGATAGGCCAGGAAAGGCGCGACGGCATCGTAGCCGAGATAGGGATTGACGGTCACGGCATCACAGCCATACGTCTCGAAGATCGCGGCGGCATAGCGGCTGGCAGTATTGCCAATATCGCCGCGTTTGGCATCGGCGATCACGGGAATGTGCGCGGGAATAGCCCGCACGACCTCTTGCAACGCGCTCATGCCCTCCGGTCCCAGCACCTCAAAAAAAGCCAGGTTGGGCTTGAAGACCGAGGCATAGGGCGCGGTCGCATCAATAATTGCGCGGCAGAATTGGACAACGGCCTTTTCAGCCGGCAAAGCGCGCAGTTCTTCTGGCAAACGCGCCGGTTCTGGATCAAGACCCACACAGAGCAGCGAGTGATTCTGGCGTTCAGCCACCAGCAGTTTTTCCAGGAACGTCATCTTGTCTCCCTCCTACTGGCCTGGCATCTTGCGCGAACCGGGCTTGACCACCGGGCGACCTTCGCGGCAGAGCGGGCAATCGTCAGGCGAGTACGAACGCGCGGCAACCGTGAAGAGCGCGTGGAAGGGAGCGTTAAACAGTTTGCTCGCCTCGTCATTGCTCCGATCGATCAGGACCTCAACGCCGAGGATCTCCACGCCGCACGCCTGCACCACGTCCCAGGTTTCGCGGAGGGCCAGGCCGGTCGTTGTCACATCATCGACGATCAGCACACGTTCGCCGGGATGCAGCACGAAGCCGCGCCGCAACTCGCGCCCACGTCCACCCTGGCTCGCCGGTTCCGCGATCATACAACGTACCCCCAACTGACGCCCAACTTCCTGCGCCATCAGTCCGCCGCCAGTCGTGGGACCGATCACCACCGCGACATGCGCATCGCGATAGCGCTCCGCAATCTCCCCGCACAGGCGTTCGGTAACACGTGGATGCTCAAAAATACGGAATTTCTCCCAATACTCATCGCTATGCCGCCCGGAACTCAACAAAAAATGTCCCCGCGTGAACACACCAAGCTCTTGAAAAATCTGTACCATTTCATCTGAATTCATCAGGTATAGTCCTCTTAGAAATATTCTGTCGTTTCGCTCATGACTGCCGGATAGTATATCACATGGGCAGCCGCAGCCATGTTATGTAATCTATCCCCAACCTGACATAATGCTGACTTTATATCTCGATAAAATAGTCGCTATCTATCTTCTTAATTTCGTATGTGGAAACTTTAGATACACCCACGTTATAATCGATCATCAGTTGGGCCAGTTGCTGGCCATCAATAAGCACAACCTTGCTGCCTATTTTCGCAACATATTCATAGGCGCCACTCGAAAAATTAGAAGTGGTAATAAAGATACCCTTATTCGCCTGCTGTCCATGTAGTGCGCCAACGAATTTCTGAATCTCAGGGCGGCTTACCGCTCCCGCATCCCATCGTTTCGCCTGGATGTAAATAGTATCTAAGCCGAGACGATCCTCCTTAATGATCCCATCAATTCCTTCGTCACCACTTTTACCTACAGCTTTTCCTGCATCCTGGCGAGAACCGCCATAACCCATTGTGACCAAAAGCTCTACAACAAGATTTTCAAAAAAGCTTGGGGAACAACTCTTGATACGGTTGAGTAATTCTTGAGCTAAATCTTGCCTGATTCGCTGATAACCTTCTTCCAATAACTCTTCAGGAGTTTGTGTACTACTGATCTCCGCTTCTGCTTCCTGGATTTCAGTTTTCCCATTTCCTGATATAAATTGGATATATTGGGGAAATCGCTTCAGGAATTTCATAGAAATTTCCTGCGGATTTGTCCGTAATACATCTTTCCCAGATTGGCTTATCTTGAAGAAGCCACGTCTCGTATTCTCCAAAAGACCTGCATGTTTCAAATGAGTCTTAGCCCAATAGACCCTATTATCGAAAATACCTTGTCTACCACTAGGCAAAAGTTCCTCTCTTTCAACCTCAGAGAGATGGAATAACTGCGAAAGAGAATCAGCTGCTTCACGAGAAGCATGCTCTTGCTGATCATTGGCAAATTTGAGCAGAGGCAACATCAATGTCTGAAAATCAGGGATGCTCATCAACTACGCTCCTTATAAAGATGATAGACATGAGTTTACCACTCTTACACAGTTTTGTAACTATCCCTTTTGACTGGCAATAGAAATACAACAAAGCCACCAGAAAACAAGCCTGTGAAAGCTTGCCATCTGGTGACTTTCGTCTCGCTAGCGTGAGTGAACGAGCTAGCTATTGCTCATTACTTACCCACAGAGAGCAGTTGAACGTCGAAGATCAGGTCGGCGTTCGCGGGGATCGGACCGCTCCCTTGCGCGCCATAGCCGAGGGCGGCGGGGATATAGAGACGGCGGATGCCGCCAACTTTCATGCCGGCCACACCTTCAACCCAACCCTGAATAACAGATCCCTGAGCCAGCGGGAAAGTGGCTGGCTGCGCTGGTTGAGTCTGGCCCGTTTGCTGATCGCTATGGCTGTCGTAGGAGCTATCAAATTCCGTACAACCGTTCACCAGCCAGCCGGTGTAGTTGACGGTCACGTTTTTCCCGGTGGTGGCTTCCGCGCCCGTCCCAACTTTCATATCGATGTACTTCAACCCATCTTTCGTTGTGACTGGCGTGCCTGAAATTTCTGGAGCGGTTTTGGGGCCAGCGGCTGGCGGAGTGCTCGCGGTATAGATCGAGGGAACGGCTGGCGCACTTGAATCGACAAAGCAATTTTTGGTTACAACGGTCGCGGTCGCGTTGGCGACAGCGGTCGCGGTTGCGTCATCACGCGCTGTCGTAGTAGCCTGGGCATGGCTGACGGCTAAAGCTTGCGCGGCATGATAGTTGTTCAATTCTACATCGCCGAAAATTGCCAGAGCGATGATAAGGACAGCCAGAATACTTGCTCCCCATATACGGCGGCGCTTCCTACGGCGCTCCACACGCTGTAGGCGTTCCTGCTGACGCTGACCAGGGCGAACTGTGCGTTGAACTGGCTTTGGCATTTTCTCGGTACCGTTTTCTGTATTCTCTCCATTCACGGTTTGCGGCATAAGTCAATCTCTCCTCAACAAGATCTTCTGGAAGGGTAAACAATTGCAAGCAGAGGGTACCATTACCAATCCATTCTGGCAAGAGTTTAGCCAATCTGAACCGGGTCACGAGCAATCCTTTATCTCGCCACGCGC
>Ga0068857_100005910_pt1 | contig 10451 bp, 9 predicted proteins | sample KBSCornC72_FD_66591 | JGI IMG/M metagenome (GOLD analysis project Ga0068857, IMG submission 66591) | Corn rhizosphere microbial communities from Kellogg Biological Station, Michigan, USA - KBS Corn C7-2 | ecosystem: Host-associated > Plants > Roots > Rhizosphere > Soil ...
TACCGCAGAAAAGCTGGCCGAAATCCGCGGCGTTTCGCTCGGGGAGATCGGGCGGCTCACCACCGATAATTTCTACCGGCTCTTCTCCAAGGCAACGCCCTGATGGCCGCAGCGACCTCGATCATCGCCACCATCATGGGGTCTGGCTCGTCCGGCGGCGTGCCGCGCATCGGCGGCGGCTGGGGCGCGTGCGATCCGGCCAACCCCAAGAACCGGCGCCGCCGCTGCTCGCTGCTGATCGAGGGACGCACCGGGGAGAGCCCGCCGACCCGTGTCATCGTCGACACCGGCTGCGACTTGCGGGAACAACTGCTGTCGGCGCAGGTCGACCGGGTCGAAGCTGTGCTCTACACCCACGAGCATGCCGACCATACCCATGGCATCGACGATCTGCGGGTGCTGGCGCTCAACAATCGCCGGCGGGTGGACGTGTACTTCAGCCACGAGGCGGGACAGCGCATCGTTTCCTCGTTCAGCTATTGTTTCACCGCGCCGCCGGGCAGCGGTTATCCGCCGATCCTCAATCAGAATTTGATCGCGGCCGGGGAGCCGCTGACCGTCTCGGGGCCGGGGGGCGACATCGAAATCCTGCCCTTCAAGCAGGATCATGGTGAAATCTTCTCGCTCGGCTTCCGCATCGGCAATTTCGCCTATTCGTGCGATCTCAGCGGCATCCCGCCGGAGTCCGTCGACATCGTGTCCGATCTCGACGTGTGGATCCTCGACGCCCTCCGCCCGGCGCCGCATCCGAGCCATCTGAGCCTTGCCGAGGCGCTCGAGCACGTTGACCGGTTCAAGCCGCGCCAGGCGGTGCTGACCAACCTGCACATCGATCTCGACTATGCCCAGACCGATCGGATCACGCCGGAAAACGTCCGGCCGGCGTTCGATGGCCTCCAGATCGACGTAACGTCGGGGACCGTGATCAGCCCGCGCTAGAGGCGGAATTTGCCTCGGCGGCCTCAGGTATGCTTGATAGCTTCATCGCCTGAAATAAGGCGGGTCCAGGGGAGGACAACATGGTTATGCGTCATCTGAGCGCCGCGCTGGCGATCACGACTGCTATGGCCATGGTGCCAGGCCTTGCGCTCGCCGCGACGCCGACGCCGACCGAGGTCCTGCAGGACTGGTACAAGATGGTGCTGGAGCTGACGCGCCACACCGCCACCATGTCGCCGCCGGTCGCCAGCCGCGCCTATGGCTACATCGGCGTCACTGCCTATGAGATCGTGGCGTCCGGGTCCGACAAGCTGCAGACGCTCGCCGGCCAGCTCGACGGGCTGACGGCGCTGCCCGCACGCGACGCCGGGCAGAGCTACGACACCGGGATCGCGCTCGACGCGGGGCTGAGTGCGGTCGTCAACGACCTCTTCAGCCACACCGGCCCGATCGGGCATCATGCGCTCGAATCCCTCGAGGCCCAGCTGGTGGCCGAGCTTTCCGACGAGGTCGATGGAGCAACGGTCAAGCGCAGCCAGGACTATGGCCGCGCGGTCGCTGCCAAGATCCTCGACTGGTCCCGCACCGATGGCGGGAACGTCGTCGAGAACATGGGCTTTCCCATGCAGTACACGCTGAAGAAAGGCCCACAATATTGGGTACCAACCAACACCGTTGTGCAGCAGCAACCGCCGCTGCTGCCGGAGTGGGGCAACAACCGTCCGTTCGCCATGCCGACCGGCGCAACGTGTCCGACCGCAACACCGCCAGCCTACAGCGAGGACCCGACCTCCGAGTACTACAAGCAGGCCAAGGAGGTCGACGACACCTGGAAGACGCTGACACCGGACCAGCGCGCCACCGCGCGCTTCTGGGCCGATGACGCGATGCTGTCGGTGACGCCACCCGGGCATTGGCTGCAAATCGGCCTCAACATCATCGACCGCGACAAGCTGTCCACTGAGAAGGCCGTCGACATTGTCATGCGCCTGGGCACCGGCATGGCCGACGCCTTCATCGGCTGCTGGAACAGCAAATATATCTATAACGCGGTGCGCCCGATCACCTTCATCCGCCGCACTATGGACCCGAAGTTCGAGACGGTGGTGAACACGCCCCCGTTCCCGGAATTCCCGAGCGGCCACAGCACGCAATCGGCAGCTGCCGCGACTGTCCTGACGGCGATCTTCGGCGACAATTTCGCCTTCGACGACAACACCGACGAAGAAGACGGGCTCAAGCCGCGCTCGTTCCCGAGCTTCTGGGCGGCGGCGAACGAGGCCGCTATTTCCCGCCTCTATGGCGGCATCCACTACCGTGCGGCGATCGAACTGGGCGCCGCGCAAGGCAAATGCGTCGCCGGCTACACCGTGGCGCTCAAGACCTGGAGACAGTGATGCGTTTGATCCTCAAGGGCCTCGCGGTCGTTACGCTCTCGCTGGTGGGCGCAACGGTGGCAGTGGCCGCGACGCCGGTGACGATGGGTGTCGTGCCGAGCTTTGCCGAAGAGACAGCGAGCGCCGGCGTCGACAGTACCTTCAAGGGCGACTGGAAGTACATCGTGGGCGGCGGCGTTGCGACTTTCGACTGCAATGGCGATGGCTTCCCTGACATGTTCCTGGCCGGCGGCGAGAACGCGGCGAAGTTCTATCTCAACCAGAGCAAGCGGGGCGGGGCGCTCAAATTCAAGGAAGCGACAAGCGGCCTCGAAGAGACGCAGGTGGTCGGCGCCTATCCTATCGACATCAATAGCGACGGGATCATGGATCTGGTCGTGCTCAAGTCCGGCAAGAGCGAGGTGATGCAGGGCAAGGGCGACTGCAAGTTCGAGCATGCCAGCGAGACCTGGAACTTCACGAGCGACGACAACAAGTGGTGGACGGCGTTCTCGGCCACCTGGGAGCACGGCAACACCTGGCCGACCATCGCGATGGGAAGCTACATCAGCATCACTCACTCGATCGACATCGATCCCTGGGGGTCGTGCAGCGGGAGTGTGCTCGAACGACCCAGGGCGGATCAGACCGGCTTCGACACGGCTATCGCTCTCAAACCGAGCTGGTGCCCGCTCTCAATGTTGTTCACCGACTGGAACCGCTCGGGCACGCAGAGCCTGCGTGTCTCCAACGACCGTGAATACTACCGCGGCGGCAGCGAGCAGCTGTTCCACGTCGATCCAGGCCAGGCGCCCAAACCCTACACCGTCGATGAGGGCTGGAAGCCCCTCAAGATCTGGGGAATGGGCATCGCCAGTGCCGACATCAATGGCGACGGCTATCCCGATTATTTCCTCACCAGCATGGCCGACAACAAGCTGCAGACCCTCACCAGTCCGCCGGTCGATGGCGTCGTAAAGGCCGACTTCAAGGATGTCGCGTTCCCGCTGGGAGCGATCGCGCAACGCCCCTACACCGGGGGCGACATGCATCCCAGCACGGCATGGCACGCGCAGTTCGAGGATGTGAACAACGACTGCATCCCAGACCTGTTCATCGCCAAGGGCAATGTCTCCGACATGCTCGACTTCGCCATGCAGGACCCCGACAACCTGCTGCTCGGCCAGCCGGATGGAAAGTTCGTCGAGGTGGGCGACAAGGCCGGCGTCGCCAGCATGAATGTGGGTCGCGGGGCAGGGCTGCCCGACTTCAATCTGGACGGCCTTCCCGACCTCGTAGTGGTCAACCGCAACCACCCCGCGCAGGTCTGGCGCAACACCACCGCCAATGCCGGCAACTGGCTCGACCTCAAGCTCGAGCAGGAGGGCAGCAACCGTAATGCGATCGGTGCCTGGATCGAGGTCAAGAGCGGCGAGGTCACCATGACGCGCGAGGTCACGGTGGGTGGCGGCCATGCGAGCGGCCAGCAGACCTGGGTCCACTTCGGGCTGAACAGCATGACCGACGCGGACGTCACAATAACCTGGCCGGACGGGACCAAGAGCGCGCCGATGCATGTGAACGCCAACGCCTTCTACGTGCTGAAGCCGGGAAAGGACGCAGCCGCCTGGTCGCCGGCCTGATCAGCGCAGGTTCGAGACCCGCGCTTCGCTGGCCGGCGTCGCTGCAGCGAAGGCCTGGTCCAAGGCGTCGAGCGAGCCGCGCAGCAGTCCCTGAAAGATCGGCTCGCGCTCGTCGTGCTGGACGGTGATTGAGGGCGCGCCGTTGACCTTGGCAACAAGCGATTCCTTGAGCGCGGCGTCGATTTCGGCCCGCATCAGTTCAAACGCGTTCGCTCCCGGCCCGGTGATTACCACGTGCACGGGTGCGGCGATTGTCATCAACCGCGATAGACCATAGCCGATCGCCCTCCCGGCCATGTTGAAGGCGTGGATGACATTGCGTCGGCCACCTTTCCCGAGGCTGATGAGTTCCTGGTACGCGGCCGGCGGGACGCGGGCTGCCGGCAGTACCTGATCGGGGACGCCATAGGCTGTGCGCAGCACCCCGTAGTCGGCCGCATAGGCTTCGATACACCCGCGTTGCCCGCAGCGGCACTTCGCGCCGCCCGGAAGGTGGTTCATGTGCCCGAATTCGGTCGCGCCAGAGTCCCCTGGCCGACCGGGCACACTTAGGCCCATCGCGACTGTCGAACCGATGAAAACCGCTGCCAGTGGCAAATCGTCGAACTCAGGGTAGAGGAGGCGGGCTCCCTCGGCCAGGAGCGCGCCACGCTTCTGCAAGGTGACCGGCACGTCGAAGCGAGATCGGAGCGGGCCGACGATACTCGTGCCGGCGGCATGCGGGATCGGAGACCATTTGAGGCCGTCCGCTTCGCGGTCGAGGATCCCCTGCACCGAAATTGCAATCGTCCTCAGGGTCGCAGCTTCGGCCGGGTTGCGGACACGCATCTGCTCGATCCGTTCGCCGAGCACTGCGCTCGCGGGCGCACTCCGGAAAGCGTCCGGGTTCACTGGAAGCTCGATACGGTCAGATACATTGCCACCGTAGTCGATGAGGGAGCAGCGCAGGCGGTTGACGTCCAGTTCGACGATAATGGCGTAACCGGCACGCCGGTTGAAGGTCACCTCGATAGGGGGCCGGCCTCGCGCACCCGATGGGGCGACAGCTGCTCCCTCGACCAGGATTTCCTGACCGATCAGATCGCCTCCGATCGCTGTCAGCGAGGCGTTCGATAGCCCCGTTGCCGCTGCGAGTTGAGTGCGCGACATCGGCCCGCCACGGCGAAGCGCGAGCAGAATAAGACCTCGATTTTGCCGGCGGACGAAATCCGCGTCGGCCACTGACCGCAACCCAACCCTCCCGGCGAAGCGCGAAAAAGACTCAAGACCGCGCCGTCAGGCAGGCGCAACGCCCTTTAAAGATTGACATACCGTGGAACGCCATGCCAATTCCTTTTTTCGAGCACTGAAGTAAATGCTCATTGGCGTGCCGTCGCAATGCGGCCCGCCGGTATCGGCGGGATATCCGCCTTGGGAGGTTCATCATGAAGAAGTTTGCAGCGGTCCTGCTGGGCGCGACCGCAATTTTGAGCGTGAGTGCCGCTTACGCAGCCGACCTGGTGGTTGGCGTGTCCTGGAACAACTTCCAGGAAGAGCGTTGGAAGACCGACGAGGCGGCGATCAAGTCCGTGCTGGACGCGGCAGGCGTGAAATACGTCTCCACCGACGCGCAGTCGTCCGCGACCAAGCAGCTCACCGACATCGAGCAGTTGATCAGCCAGGGTGCCAACGCCCTTATCGTTCTGGCGCAGGACACTGATGCCATCCAGCCGGCCGTGCAGAAGGCGCTCGACGAAGGTATTCCCGTCATCGGTTATGACCGTCTGATCGAGAACCCCAATGCCTTCTACATCACCTTTGACAACAAGGGTGTCGGCAAGCTCCAGGCCCAGGCCGTCATGGCGGCGGCACCGAAGGGAAACTACGTCATCATCAAGGGCAACTCGGCCGACCCGAATGCTGACTTCCTCCGTTCAGGTATCGAGGAGGTCATCGGCGACGCCGTCAAGAAGGGTGACATCAAGATCGTTGGCGAGTCCTACACCGACAATTGGGACCCCGCGAACGCCCAGAAGGAAATGGAGCAGTTCCTGACCAAGAACAACAACAAGGTCGATGCTGTTGTTGCCGAGAACGACGGCATGGCTGGCGGCGTCGTCGCCGCGCTGACGGCTCAGGGGATGGCCGGCTCGGTCCCAGTTTCGGGCCAGGACGGAGATCACGCGGCCCTGAACCGCGTGGCGCTCGGCACCCAGACGGTGTCGGTCTGGAAGGACGCCCGTGAGCTTGGCAAGGCCGCCGGCGAAGTCGCGGTCGCGCTTGCGAAGGGTACCAAGATCGATGCCATTCCGAACTCGGTCGTCTTCGACGGCGGCCCGAAGAAGGTCCCGATGCATTCCATCTTCCTGACCCCCGTGCCGATCACGAAGGACAACCTCAATGTCGTGATCGACGCCAAGTGGATCACCAAGGACGAGGTCTGTCAGGGTGTCCCTGCGGGCAAGGTCGCGGTCTGCGGCTAGCTCTGATATCGGAGTGCTGTGAAAGTGCCGCAGCGGAGCGCTGCGGCACTTTCATAAACAGGCCCTGTTGCTGCCGGGCCCGGTCTCCCAGCACGCGGGACGCCGTGAATGGGGGAAATGAGAATGGTCGATCAGCAGACAGCAAAGCCGGTGGTTCGCACCGAACCGGCAGCAACTGGCAACCCCTGGCAGCGCTTTCTTCTTGCGACCGAGCTCGACGTTCGGCTGATCGGCATGATCGGCGCCCTGGTGCTGATATGGGTGGGCTTTCATCTCCTCTCGAGCCCAACCCATTCCTTCGCAGATGGGCTGTTTCTGACGCCTCGCAATCTGTGGAATCTGTCGGTTCAAACGTCCGAGGTTGCCGTGATGGCTACGGGGATGGTGCTCATCATCGTTACCCGCAATATCGACCTTTCGGTTGGCTCGATCGTCGGATTTGTCGGCATGATCATGGGCGTGCTTCAGGCGGAAATCCTGCCGCACTACATCGGTTTCGGCCATCCGCTGATGTGGGTCATCGCGTTGGCCGCCGGTATTGCCCTCGGCGCGCTGGTCGGAGCGCTGCAAGGCGCGATCATTGCCTTCCTCGAAGTTCCCGCCTTTATCGTGACGCTTGGCGGCTACCTGGTCTGGCGCGGTGCTGCCTGGTGGGTGGCGTCCGGGCGAACGATTGCTCCGATGGACCCGACATTCCAGCTGATGGGCGGGGGCGCCCTCGGCTCGATCGGTGCCACCTGGAGCTGGGTGCTGTGTGGCGCGATCTGTGTCGCCATCGCCCTGGTCGTGCTCTCCGGCCGCCGACAGCGGCGCCGGTTCAACTTCCCTCTTCGCCCGGTGTGGGCCGAGGCTCTGTTGACTGCGGTCGGATGCGCGATCGCCATAGGCGCAGTCTGGGTAGCCAACTCCTATCCTTGGCCCAAGGGCGTCGCCCAAGCCTGGGCGCTGGCGCACAACGTTACGATCCCGCCCGAGGGCTTGTTTATCTCCACGGGCGTCGCCATCCCGGTGCTCGTGGCACTGGGGGCAGGGATCGCTGTGAACTTCATTGCCAACCGGACCCGCTTTGGGCGCTACGTTTTCGCCATCGGCGGCAATCCTGAAGCAGCCGAGCTCGCCGGCATCCGCACCCGTTGGGTGCTCGTGCGCGTCTTCACCCTGATGGGGGCCTTGACCGGCATTTCGGCAGCCATCGGCATCGCCCGGCTTAATGCCGCGACCAATGCGCTGGGCACGCAGGAGGAGCTCTACGTCATTGCTGCCGCCGTCATCGGCGGAACTTCGTTCGCGGGCGGGATCGGAACCATCGTGGGCGCTATGATCGGAGCGCTCGTCATGCAGTCGCTGCAGTCCGGCATGGTCCTGATCGGCATCGAGAGCCCGATGCAATCTATCGTTGTCGGTGCCGTGTTGGTCTTTGCCGTCTGGCTCGACTCCGTCTACCGCCGCCGGGCCAAATAGGATCGCCATCATGCTCGACCAAAGAACACCGCTTGTCGAAATGGACGGGGTCTCGATTTCCTTCGGCGGACTTCACGCCGTAGAAAACGCCCACATCGAGGTCAACGCCGGCGAAGTCGTGGGGCTTGTGGGCCACAATGGCGCCGGCAAATCATGCCTGATGAAGATCCTCTCCGGCGCCTACAAGCGCGACACCGGCGTCATCCGGATCGAGGGCAAGGAAGCGACGATCAACAACCCGCGTGATGCCAAGGCCTACGGCATCGAGACCATCTACCAGACGCTCGCGCTCGCCGATAACGTCGACGCGGCGGCGAACCTGTTCCTCGGCCGCGAGATCGTCACGCCCATCCGCACGCTCGACGAATTCGCCATGGAGGCTGAGGCCCGCAAAGTAATGGGGCGGCTCAACCCCAACTTCCGCCGTTACAAGGAACCGGTGAAGGCGCTTTCGGGCGGGCAGCGACAGTCAGTCGCCATCGCGCGGGCCATTCTCTTCAATGCCCGCATCCTGATCATGGATGAGCCGACGGCAGCGCTTGGACCGCAGGAGACCGCCCAGGTCGGCGAACTGATCAAGCAGCTCAAGGCAGAGGGGCTTGGCATCTTCCTGATCAGCCACGACCTGCATGACGTGTTCGATCTGTCAGATCGGATCGTGGTGATGAAGAACGCAATGGTGGTGGGGTCGGTAAACACCAAGGACGTCACCAAGGACGAGGTCCTCGGCATGATCATCCTGGGAAAGCTGCCGCCGGGCGCCATCCCGGGCCCAGGCGCTGCGCAGAATTGAGAGGCGAAAGTACATAAAATCCAAGGCACGGCATCCCACATCTAACCCCAAATATGTTCCATAATATATCTTATGCGAATCGTGGATGAGCCAGGACGGGTTGGCGCCTGACCGCCTGACGGGCTAACGTCCACGGCCTCCCCACCGAGTCCGGAACGACCTGATGACCGAAGCCGAGATGATCGCCTCGCTTGCCGATGGGCAGCGTCGCGGCACCCACACTGTCGACGGCGCCGCATTCACCTCGCTCGATCGCGCCGCTGCGTATCGGATCCAGTCCGGTGTATTGAGTTCGATTGGCGCGACGGTCGGAATGCTGAAGACCGCCATTCACAGCGACGGCGTCGGCGTCGCAGCGCCAATCTTTGCCACCAACGTCGGACGCAACGGTTTTCGCCTCCCCGTCGCCAACGTACTTGGTCTCGAGGTCGAGGTCGGCGTCGTGCTCGGGAAAGATGTCGGACCGACCGACGATGCCGCTGCGGCAGTCGATCACTACTTCACCGGCGTCGAGATCGTCGGTTCGCGCTTTGCCGATCGCCAGACGGCCGGATCCAACGGCCCGCTCGCCGACAATCTGTCGGGACTCGGCTACGTGATCGGGACCGAGCCGCGTCGGCTCATGGACGACCTCGATGGTCTGAGTGTGTCGCTCGAATTTGGTGGCAAGCCGATCTATGGCGCACCTGCCAAGCACGGCTTCGGGACCGTCCTCGCATCCGTCGCAGCCTACGCCAAGGCGCAGCAGCCCGTCCTGCCGCTGCGGGCCGGCACCATCATCACCACCGGCACGTTGTGCGGTCTCGTCCTGACGTCAGGAACGGGCCATGTGACAGCGCGGCTCGGCGACGACATCGTGGAGTTCGATCTTGTCTAGCATCCCGCCAATGGCGCCCTCGCGCGATATCTCCCGCCTGCTCGAGATCATGGCTGCGCTGCGAAATCCGGACGGCGGCTGTCCGTGGGACCTCGAACAGAATTTCGAGACCATCCGGCATTACACGATTGAGGAGGCCTACGAGGTCGCCGACGCCATCGAACGGAAGGATTTCAATGACTTGCGTGACGAACTTGGCGATCTGCTGCTGCAGCCGGTGTTCCACGCCCAGATGGCCGGCGAGGCGGGCCTCTTCGATTTCGGCGACGTGGTTCAGGCGATCACCGAGAAGCTGATCCGGCGTCACCCGCACGTCTTCGGCGAACAGGCCGCCCGCGACGCCGGCGGCGCCAAAGCGCGCTGGGACGACGTCAAGGAAGACGAACGCGCCCGGAAGGCCGAGGCCAAGGGCGGCAACGCCGAGGCCTCGATCCTGGACGACGTGGCGCACACCCTGCCCGCGCTGTCGCGCGCCGAGAAGCTGACCAAGCGAGCCGCCAAAGTCGGGTTCGACTGGGCGACCTGGCAGGACACGCTCGGCAAGGTCCGCGAAGAACTGGACGAAGTGGAAGGCGCGGTCGCGGAGCAGCACGGAAAGCAGCGCGTCGCCGAAGAGATCGGCGACTTGCTGTTTGCCGCAGTGAACCTGGCGCGACAACTCGACGTCGATCCTGAGGCGGCGTTGCGCGACGCCAACGCCAAGTTCACACGCCGCTTCCACTACGTCGAGCGCCGAGCCCGAGAGGACAAGATCCCGCTTGCCGACGCCGGCCTTGAGCGGCTTGATGGCTACTGGAATGAGATCCGTGCCGCCGACAAGGCAGCCGGCTAGCCGGCCTCGATGCGGCCGCTAAAGCGCTGCGTAAAGGCATCGCGCTGCCGCGGATCGACGCGAACCTC
>Ga0068857_100005912_pt1 | contig 10450 bp, 8 predicted proteins | sample KBSCornC72_FD_66591 | JGI IMG/M metagenome (GOLD analysis project Ga0068857, IMG submission 66591) | Corn rhizosphere microbial communities from Kellogg Biological Station, Michigan, USA - KBS Corn C7-2 | ecosystem: Host-associated > Plants > Roots > Rhizosphere > Soil ...
GGCGGGCGAGAGTCGCGGCGATGCGGCTGACCTCGTCGCTCAATTGGCGCAGTCGCGCCGCATTCTTGTCGCTGGCCTCGGCGACGCTCGTCGGGGCGAATGCGCCCGCGATCGCCAGGGCCAAAGCCGACGCCCGCTGCGCGTCGGACGCGTCGATCAGCAGTTCGATGTCCGAGCTGAAGGCGTGGAGGGCGAGTTCATCGAGCAGGCCGGACGGCGCCGCGACGATCGCCGGGAAACGCGCGTGCGACGCCTCCGCCGCAACCTCATCCAGGAGCGCTTCGAGCGACGGTGGCGCCCCCCCGTCCAGCTCGATCCAGAGCGCCGACGCAGCCGCCTGCTCACGGATCCGTGCGCGGGCGGCTGCGATGTCGCCCGCCTCGGCAACCCGGAGTCCGGCCATCGTCACGGTTTGGCGGGCCCGCACTCGGGCCGATTCCGTGTCCGCGACGACGAGGACTGGGGGCGGATCGAAACTGTTTGCGCGGTTTTGGTTGCTGCTCAGGTACATGTCCATCGGTGCGTGTCCCGCGACAATACGACCGAGCGGGCCGGTGATAACGCGCATTGCGGAGAAAAGTCAGACCATTTTCGCGTTCAAAACGGAGGCAATTGCAACGCGCCGGTAAGCGGCCATGCATAGTGGCACGCGCCTGGGGAGTGAGGATTTGCACCGTGCCGCCCGAAATCAGGCCGCCGCCAGGGACCGCGTCCGGTGGCTCGACGAGCTCGCCGGCGCCATCGTGCAGGCGCAACGGCTGGCCTGGCGACTCGGCGTCCTCGAAGGCGATTGCGAGGAGGCCCGCGCCCTCTACGCCCGGCTCGAGGCGGCGCTCGACGAGGTGGAATCGCTGCGGCTCAGCGATTGGGCAGACATTCGGCAGGAAATTGATCCGAAATGGCTCGACGGAATGTTGGGCGAGGTTGTCCTGCCGGCGGTTCCCCAGGCCTAGCTCACACCCCCGCGGGCAGATCGCCTCCGCCCGCGAACGGCTCGAGAAACGGCGCCGCGGGGGGCGCCGCCCATCCGCCGGTCGCGACGAAGGCGCGATTGAGGAACGCCGTCTTGCCGTAGCGCAGCGGGCTGCCGTCGGGCGCGTCGACCCGGCCGCCGGCGGCAAGCAGCACGGCGTGGCCGGCGGCGGTGTCCCATTCGCTGGTCGGCGACAGCCGCGGATAGATGTCCGCCTCACCCTCCGCGACGATGCAGAATTTGAGGCTCGAGCCGATGCTGACATGGCCGCACGCGCCGACCGCCGCTTCGAGATAGTCCGACGTGTCCTGCGTGAAATGCGACTTGGAGGCGACTGCCGTCACCGGCTCGGCGCGCGCGCGCGTGCGGATCGCGCGCCGACCGCCGCCATCCTCGGCCCATGCGCCCGCGCCGACCAGCCCCAGGTGCAGGCGGCCGGTCGCCGGCGCGAACACCGCCCCGAGCCGCGGAGCGAGATCCGCGACGAGCGCGATATTGACCGTATAATCGTCGCCCCCGCGCACGAATTCCTTGGTCCCGTCGAGCGGGTCGACGAGGAAGAAGGTGCGGTCGTGGGCCGGGATCCGGCCGGCCGCAACCTCCTCCTCCGCGATCACCGGCACTCCCGGCGCCGCTCGCGCCAGCGCGGCGAGGATGATCAGCTCGGCTGCGCGGTCGGCCTCGGTGACCGGCGACCGGTCGCGCTTGGCTTCGACGTCGAAGCCGCGGCGAACGATGGTCAGGATCGCCTCGCCCGCCTCGCGCGCGGCGTCGGCCAACTGGTCGAGAAGGCGCTCGTCGCTCAGCGCGGGGCCATCCGAATGCCGCCGTCGAGCCGCACGGCGGCCGCGTTCAGATACGGGTTCTCGACCATGAAACAGGCCAGCCGGGCATATTCCTCGGCTTGCCCGAGGCGCTTCGGGAACGGCACCTGCGCGCCGAGCGCGTCCTGGACGTTGGGCGGCATCATCGCCACCATCGGCGTCTTGAACACGCCGGGCAGGATGGTGTTGACGCGCACGCCGTCGTTCATCAGGTCGCGGGCGATCGGCAGCGCCATCGCCAGCACCCCGCCCTTGGACGCCGAATAGGCCGCCTGGCCGATCTGCCCGTCCTCGGCCGCGACCGACGCGGTATTGATGATCACCCCCCGCTCGCCGTCGCCGAGCGGCTCGAGGTCGACCATTCCGAACGCCGAATTGGCGATGCAGCGGAAGCTGCCGATGAGGTTGATCTGGATGGCCAGCTCGAACTGCTGCATCGGATAGGCCTTCGCCGCCTTGGTTTCCTTGTCGCGCCCGACGGTCTTGGCGGCGTTGGCGACTCCGGCGCAATTGACCAGTACCCGCTCCTGCCCGTGCGCCTCTCGCGCCCTGGCGAACGCCGCCGCGACTTTCTCGTCGCTGGTGACGTCGACCGCGCAGAAGATTCCGCCGATTTCCGCCGCGACCTGCTCGCCGCGTTCGGCGTCGCGGTCGAAAATCGCGACCTTGGCGCCGCGCCGGGCGAGCTCGCGCGCGGTCGCTTCGCCCAGGCCCGATGCCGCCCCGGTCACGACCGCAGCCACCCCATCAATGTTCATTGCCGCCCCTTAAGCCGAGTGAGAGTCGGCGCCGGCTATTCCCGCGAACGGCGGCGAACACAAGGCACGGCGCGCAGCGAACGGCCTGTCGCAAATCGGGCCCAAGGCGTTGGACAACCGCATGTTCATCGCGAATCTAGGTTGAATCGGGGATAAGCCACGCTCAATTCTAGAGTATGGTATCTGGGGGACGACCGGACATGGGTAGCAAGCTGAAGATTGTGGCATTGGGTCTGGCGGGTTCGGCGCTGTTGTCGACCCTGCCGGCATTTGCCCAGTCGGCGACCGTCACCCCCGCGGCGCCCCAGGCCACGACCCTGCCGGCGGCAAGCAGCGTCGCCGCTTTCTATGATCAATGGCAAACCCAGCCGATCTGGTTCCGCGGCGGGGTCGAAAATCCCGCGGTCGCGCAGCTCGTCACGATCTTGCAGCGCGCTCCGTTCGACGGATTTGCCGAGGGCCCGCAACTGGCGGCCCAGGTTCAAGCCGCGGCCGCACAGGCGAAGAGCGGCACGGCCGCCGACCGCGCTTCGGCCGAGCGCCTGCTTTCGACCGCCTGGGTCCAATTTGTGCAGGCGCTGAAGCGGCCCACGCCGGGCATGACCTACGTATTCCCAGTGCTGGAGCCGCAGGGCGCGCGGGCCGATCAGATCCTGTTGACGGCGGCGGCGGCCCCTTCGCTCGAAGCGCACCTCGTCGCCACTGCCAACGTCAATTCCCTTTATGCGCAGATGCGGGACGCCGCCTGGGCGGAAGCGCAGGCGTCCGGCAACCTCACGCCCGATCCGCGCCTCATCGCCAACCTCGACCGTATTCGCTCGATCCCCGCTGGCGGGAAGTTCATCGTCGTCGATTCGGGCACCCAGGTGATGACCATGTATGAAAATGGTCGTCCGGCGGACTCGATGAAGATCGTCGTTGGCAAGACCGAATATCCGACGCCGATGATCGCCAGCGTCATGTACTACATCGTCTACAATCCCTACTGGAACGCGCCCGACCATTTGGTCCGCAAGATCGCTCAGAACTACCTCAGCATGGGCGATAAGTACCTGAAGACGCGTGGCTACCAGGTGATGGCGGACTGGTCTTCGGGCTCCGCCGTCGTGCCGAGCGATCAGATCGATTGGAAAGCTGTCGCGGCGGGCAAGCAGCAGATCCGCATCCGGCAGAAGCCGCAGGACGACAACAGCATGGGGGACTTGAAATTCCCGTTCCCGAACAAGCTCGACATCTTCCTGCACGACACGCCGCACAAAGAATATTTCGCGAAGACCAATCGCAATCTGTCGAATGGCTGCGTCCGGCTCGAGGATGCGCGCCGTTTCGGGCGCTGGCTTCTCGGCGCCGAGCCGAGCCCGCCGGGGACTGACGCGGAGATTCAGGTTCAGCTGCCGCGCGGCGTGCCGATCTATCTCACCTACACGACGGCCCAGGTTCGCGACGGCAAGGTCGCCTATTTCTCGGATCCCTATCGACTCGATCCGACCGGCCGCACGGTCCAGGCAAGCGGCCGCTAGGCAGCTCCAGCTTCCTCATCGATCGAATTGCATTTGAGCCGGGGACTTCCCGGCCCTCATCGCGCTTGCGCCAGGCAAAGAAAAACCGGCCCGGGCGGATGCCCGGACCGGTCTTTCTTTTGGTCGCGCCGGTTAGCCGCGCTCTGGCGCCGGAGGCGGCGGCGGAGGCGGAGGCGGCGGAGCCGGACAGGTGTCCGTCGCCAGGATCACCGAGCCGTCCGGGCAGGTCTGCGTCGCCGGAGGCGGCGGCGGAGGCGGCGGCGGAGGCGGCGGCGGAGGCGGCGGAGGCGGCGGTGCCGCGAAGTTGTAAATCAGGCTCGCCATGATGCTGTGCGAACGCCAGCGGCTGTCGAGCGTCAGCGGGGCGCCCTGTTCGTCCGAGGCGTTGAACTTCAGGTTCGGCACATTGAAGAAGCGATACTTCAGGCCAACGTCGATGTTCGAGCTGACGGCGTAGCGCAGGCCGAGGATGCCCTGCCAGGCGATGCCGCTGTCCGTGTCGGAGACATCGATCAGCGTCAGCGGCGTATCCGCTGAGACGTTGTATTTCACGCTCGCCAAGCCGACACCGGCGCCGGCATAGCCGCTGAGCCCGTCATCGTCACCGAAGTCGAGCAGCAGGTTGACCATTCCCGAAAGCGCTCGGCCGCGACCGTCTGCGTCAAAATTGTCGCCAGGCCCACCGCCCGAAATCCGGGGGTCGACGCGGACCTGATTGACGCTCGCGCGCTTGTAGGCGAGCTCGCCCTCGAGGCGAAGCATGCCGAAATCGTAGCCGGCGATCAGGTCGACATCGAAGCCGGACTTATGGGTAATCGTGACGGCGCTGTTGAGTCTGGTAACGCCATCGTCAACGTCCACGTCGGCATCTTCGACCCACATGATGCCGCCCTCGACCCCCACATACGGCGAGTGGTCGCGAGCGACAGCGGGCGTCGCCAGACCGGTCGATGCGAGCGCCATCGCAATGGCCAGCTTGCGCATAATTGTCCCCTTTCACATGCGTTCTAAGATTGAACCGCTCGAACACATTATGAGAGCACCGGTTGCGGCGCAAGCGGGGGAATGGCTTTGGACTGTTGCGCAAAAGCCTCAATCGAAATTGAGCAGAAACAGAACCATTTGACACAGTTGAGTTTTTTAGGAGCCGATAAGTCCGTGCTGTCGCAGGCCTTCAAGAATTTGCGAAACGGCCGCTCTCGCCTCCGTGTCTATGGTCGCCCCTCCGGACGGCGCGGCAATGGCTGCGGCCCTCCGTCCGACGACCTGTTCGCCATCGATGAAAAGACCGGTGCGGAGCGACCGCCCGTCGACCAACCGCTGGGTGCTGACCGTGCTGTCAGCCAGGCGACACGAGGCGGTGACGACCGCGCCCCGGACCGAAATCGGAAGCGGTATCGATTGCAGTGACGCCGGGTCGATCAGCAGGAACACGTCACTGCTGGCGTGCGTGTCCATCGCCCAGTCCGTCGCATATCGTCCCCGCAAGAGCCTCGTCAGCAGGAAGCGGCCGGGACCGAGGACCGCGGCGTCGGCGAACTGGAGCAGCTCGTCGCCGAGGAGCGCAAGGTTCGCACCGCCCGGCAACGCATCATCCTCACAACTGGTGAGCCACTGGGTGGGATCGATGAGCTCGACCTCGACCGAATTGAGGGTGTCGATCCCCTCGACCTCGCCGTCGCCCAGCACGGTTACGGCGGAGCCCATGACGGTTTTGCGACGGGCTGTGTGGACGCCGACGAGGAACTGATTGCTGCTCACCTCGACGGGCAGGCGCTTCCATGTCGGTGCATTTGTTGAGGCCGCCAGATGCAGTGTCGGGCCCAAGCCGGCGTGGCCGGTAAGGTCAGGCAATTCGACCAGCGTCAGAGCAAGGTCGCCAATGAGGACATCGCTTGGCGGGAGAAAGCGTCCGGCATCGGCGGCAAGCGCGCTTAGCGCGCTCCACGCTGGCCGTAGCTCCGCGACGATGACCATCCCGTCGATCGTGGAGCGCTCCACCTGCCACCGCGCGGGGGACATCGAGAGCTCGACCAGCGCCCCCGGCTCGAGGGTCGCGAAGCGCGGCGGCAGGCGGACGGTCAGCCTGTCCTTCCGCGCCCAGCGCCGCGCCATCGCCTGCTCGGCCAGCGACCGGGCGTCGGGCGCGCCGAGGACGGCCGGAAGCTCGATCCTCGCCTCGGTCGGCGCTTCTCCGATCGTTTCGCTCCGCGCCTGCCCGGTCTGGTAGTCGCGTTGCGGGTCGTAATAGGTCAGCATGAGCGATGCCGGCAACGAGCGGGCCGGTGCCTGCTCCCGCTCCACGCGAGCGGCCGCCCGGCCTTCGCAGTTGCAGCCAAGCTCATCCTCGGCGACGGCGACCGGCGCGTCGGCGGTTGGCGAGCGCAGCTTCGCACCGTTTTCGACAAGGTCGACCGCGAAGCTCTCGACCAGCGGGGTGATCGCCTCGCGGATCGTCGAGCCCGTCGCCGCATAGCCGCCGATCGCCGTCGCGGCGTCGCAGTCGATCAATCCCGCGCTCGCATCCCCGAGCACCGCGTCCAGTTGCAATGGCGGGGCGTCGGCCACGACCTCGAAGGTCAGGAACGGAATGCGGTTGCCATAGTCCGCGAGCTCCAGGTCCTCGAACACCGCGAGCGCGAGGCCGCGATGGGCGGGCGTTTGATCGGCGCCCTCGAGCGACGCGATTAGCGGGTCGAGGCCCTGCGCCTCGCTCCCGTCGTAGAAGCGGAACTCCGTGCTGACCTTAAAGTCGCCATTCTCGCCGCGAAGCAGCTTTCCGTCCGCCCAAATGCGCCGGACCTCGAGCAGCGGGCGCGACGACAGCGCCACCGCGAACGAGACCGAATAACTGAACACCTCCGCTGCGTCAGAAGAACACAGCCACGCAGGCACAAACGGCCTCGCGTCCGCCGGCGCGCTCTTGCGCCCGAACCACCACCCCATGCTCGCTCCTGGATCAATTTCCTCTCCGCTTGCGGAAGAGGGCTGGGCCGCGAAGCGGCCGCGTGAGGGCCGTTGTCCCTCGACTCGCAATTTTCGACTGTGCCTGGTGTGTACCGAATCAGCGTGACGATGTCAAGATATTTTTACCTATTTGGTTTTTTTGTGTCGTTTGAGATTACATATTTGTAATACCAACGACTGAACCAAAGCGCGGTCGGAGAGGTCTAAAGTGCAGCCCCCTCATCGATCGACCCAAAGGAGTTTCCATCATGTTCGCATTTCGCCTCGCGGCCGTCGCCGCGCTCGCGCTGGCGCTCGGCAGCGCCGCCGGCGCCCAGCCCGCCAGCCGGACCATCGACCTCGCCAATTTCAGTTTCTCGCCCAACCCGATCCGCCTCGCCGCGGGCCAGCCGGTCACCCTGACATTCGTCAACCGCTCGGGCAGCGGCCACGACTTCACCGCCAAGGCCTTCTTCGCCGGTTCGCGCATCGCGGCGGGCGCCGCCCCCGGCGGCAAGGTCGCGCTGCGCGGCGGCGAGACCAAGAGCATCACCTTGGTGCCGAGCGCGGGAACCTACGAAGTGCACTGCAGTCACTTCCTCCACAGCAGCTTCGGAATGACCGACCAGATTCTCGTCAACTAATCCTCCCCGAACTTGCCTCGGGGAGGGCGACCATCCGCAGGATGGTGGTGGGGCCGGGCCGAGACGGCGCGGCTTGTCCGCCGTAGCCCTGGCGAAGGCGGATGGAGGGGCCCCGTTTAGGGGCCTACCCCGCCTTTTACACCATATGTTCGTTGTGGCCGTAGACCAGCACGGTCAGGAAGCCCTGCCGCTGAGCCTCGGCCCCGCGGGCCGCGGTCGCCTCGAAGCGCTCAGCCGAGGCTTCGCTGCAGCCATAGTCGAGCCCGGTCTCGCCCTGCGACAGGACCACCTTGCACCCGCTGACCTTGCCGGCGCCGTCGATCGCCAGCGCCATCACATCCCGGCCGAGCAATTTGTCGCCGGTCTGCATGGTCCGTTCGGCCGGGGCCGAGCCGCCGACGCTGAACCGGCGCTCGAAGGTGATGGTCGAATATTCTTCCTTGCTGCTGGCGCCGGTCTGGCTGGCCGCCGCGGCGCTGGCCCCGACCACCTTGCAGTCCTTGGCCCCGCCGCCCGACGGCAGGTTGGTCTCATAGCGGCAGGTCTGGGCGGTGCCGTCCCCGGTCATCTTGACGGTGACCTTTTCCCACCAGTCGCCGACCGACAACGTCGGAGTGGCCGCGGCCACTGCCACGGGGGCTGTCATCAATGTCAGGGGGATCAACCAGCGGAGCACGCTCCATCTCCTTCGCGCCCGCCGCTCCCAGCGGCCCGATTGCCGCCGCCACCTGACCCGCCCAACGCGCGAAATCGAAATTGGCTCAGCGCCGCGCGATCAATCTTTCAATCGCCAGCCGGCGCCACTTCCTCGTTGCCGAGCTGCTCCCCGATCTTCTCGCGCAATTCAGTCCAGGCAATCAGCCCGGTCGGCCTTCGTGCGAGCGCGTGGCCCAGATTCTGGTGATTGCCGGATTCTTCTTGGCGCTTGCGCCGTCCAGCGTGGCTCTTTGGAAGCTCGCCCGTCAGCGCTAGCTCCCGGGCACGGCCACCGGATCCGCGACCGCGGCATCCCCAAAACGGAAATGGGGGCCGGCATTGCTGCCAGCCCCCACTGCGCCGAGCGAAGGATCTGCCGGTGTTCGTAACCTGGTCAAAAACCCTAAGGCCCAGACCCGCTCTCGATCCTGGCTCACCAGCTCAGGCGTCGCTTCCGATCGAACAACTCCCTCTTGCGAGGAGCCCGACTAGCCTACCGAAGCGACGACCCGGAGGATCACCGTCTCTTTCGACCCGTCCGGCCTGGCGATGGAAACCGAAGCTCCCGGCCAAAACCGTCCGATGTTCTGCGGCCCTTCTTGGGTCAACCTCTCCCGCGTCCCGCTTTGTCCTCCGCACCGAAATGCTTCGAACCGCGTCGCGCTGGAGAAGATCGACTCTTCCGGCGCCTCATACCGACTGACAGCGCTTCCGCTCCGAAGAGCCTCCACATCGCCTGCCGGCGGAGATCGGACCTTTGGTCACCTGCCGCTTCCGCCTGCCGTTGCCGGCTCTTGGAGAGGCCGGGACCGCCGTCCCGATCACTTGGTCACCTTGCACATGCCGCCCGAGTCGCAAAAGCGAAAAATAAGGTGAGAAGCCTGTGGATAACGGGGATATCGGTAACAAGCGTAGGAGCTTTGTCACAATCCGCGATTCGCGACTCGGAGGGCTCAGCCGCGGTTGCCGTTCCGTTCCCCTCCGCTTACTTCGACCAAGTGCCTGAATCGCCAGCCCTCAGCCCCGAGCCAGCCTACCTCGCCGGCCTCAATCCGCCGCAGCGCGAGGCGGTGCTGACGACCGAGGGCCCGGTGCTGGTCCTCGCCGGCGCGGGCACCGGCAAGACCGCTGCGCTGACCGCGCGGCTCGCCCATGTGATCGCCAGCCGGCTCGCCCGGCCGAGTCAGATCCTCGCCGTCACCTTCACCAACAAGGCCGCGCGCGAGATGAAGGCGCGGGTGTCCGCCATCTCGGGCGGCGCGATCGAGGGCATGCCGTGGCTCGGCACCTTCCATTCGGTCGCGGCGCGCATGCTGCGCAGCCATGCCGAGCTGGTCGGGCTCCATTCCAACTTCAATATTCTCGACACCGACGATCAGCTGCGCGTGCTCAAGCAGCTGATCGCCGCCTCGGGCCTCGACGAAAAGCGCTGGCCGGCGCGCCAGCTTGCGGGCCTGATCGACCGCTGGAAGAACCGCGGCTGGACTCCCGCCCAAGTCGACGCCGGCGAATCCGAGGCCTTCGCCGCCGGCCGCGGCGCCGAACTTTACGCCCAATATCAGGAGCGCCTCCGCACGCTCAACGTCTGCGACTTCGGCGACCTGCTGCTCCACATGCTGGTGATCTTCCGCAAGCATGCCGACGTGCTCGGCGGCTACCGCGACCGCTTCCGCTACATCCTGGTCGACGAATATCAGGACACCAACCAGGCCCAGTATGAATGGCTTAAGCTGCTCGCCGAGCCGCGCCGCAACCTGTGCTGCGTCGGCGACGACGACCAGTCGATCTACAGCTGGCGCGGCGCGGAAGTCGCCAACATCCTGCGCTTCGAAAAGGATTTCCCGGGGGCAAAGATTGTCAGGCTCGAGCAGAACTACCGCTCGACCTCGCACATCCTCGCCGCGGCCGATGGCCTTATCGCCCACAATGCCGGGCGCCTCGGCAAGACTCTGTGGACCGACGCCGGCGATGGCGAGAAGGTGCAGGTGATCGGCATCTGGGACGGGCCCGAGGAAGCGCGCCGGATCGGCGAGGAGATCGAATCGCACCAGATCCGCGGCGGCTCATTGGACGACGTCGCGATCCTCGT
>Ga0068857_100005913_pt1 | contig 10450 bp, 16 predicted proteins | sample KBSCornC72_FD_66591 | JGI IMG/M metagenome (GOLD analysis project Ga0068857, IMG submission 66591) | Corn rhizosphere microbial communities from Kellogg Biological Station, Michigan, USA - KBS Corn C7-2 | ecosystem: Host-associated > Plants > Roots > Rhizosphere > Soil ...
CGACCGCACCCGCAAGGTCGTCGACGACGCGAACATCTCGGTGCGCGCCGGCGAGATCGTGGGCATCGCCGGACTGATGGGGGCGGGCCGCACCGAGCTCGCCATGAGCATCTTCGGCCACAGCTACGGCGTCGGGATCACCGGCCAGGTCTACAAGCGCGGCGTCCCGATCTCGGTCAACACGGTGTCGAAGGCCATCGAGGCGGGCATCGCGTACTCGACCGAGGACCGCAAGCGCTACGGGCTCAACCTGATCGACAACATCCAGCGCAACATCTCGATCGCCGCCCTCGACAAGCTGGTCAACTGGTTCAAGCTGGTCGACGCGCACCGCGAGACCACGGTCGCCAACGAGTACCGCAGTTCGATGAACATCAAGACACCGACCGTGACGGCGATCACCGGCAAGCTCTCGGGCGGCAACCAGCAGAAGGTCGTGCTGTCGAAGTGGATGTACGCCGACCCCGACGTGCTGATCCTCGACGAGCCGACGCGCGGCATCGATGTCGGCGCGAAGTACGAGATCTACACGATCATCGACCGGCTCGCCGACCAGGGGAAGGGCATCATCGTCATCTCCTCCGAGCTGCCCGAGCTGCTCGGCATCTGCGACCGCATCTACACGCTCAGTGAGGGCCGGATCACCGCGGACGTGCCGCGCGAGAAGGCCACCGCCGAATACCTCATGCAATTCATGACCCAGGAACGCGAGAAGACCCACGCATGAAACCGCTCACCAACGCCGTCCAGTACCTCGGCAGCCAGCTGCGCCAGATCGGGCTCTTCATCGCCCTGATCGTGATCGTCGTGTTCTTCCAGATCACGACCAACGGGATCACGCTGGCGCCGATCAACGTCTCGAACCTGGTCGTGCAGAACAGCTACATCCTGATCCTCGCGGTCGGCATGGTGATGGTCATCATCGCCGGCCACATCGACCTCTCGGTCGGAAGCGTCGTCGCCTTCATCGGCGCGATGGCCGGCGTGATGATCTCGCAGTGGCACCTGCCCTGGCCGCTCGCCGTGCTGTTCTGCCTGATCATCGGGGCCCTGGTGGGCGCGTGGCAGGGGTTCTGGATCGCGTACTTCGGCATCCCGGCCTTCATCGTCACTCTGGCGGGCATGCTCGTGTTCCGCGGCGCCGCGCAGATCGCGCTGGGCAACCAGCAGATCTCGTTCTTCCCGATCGAGTTCCGTGCGATCGGCTCGGGCTTCCTGCCGGCGTTCGGCACCACCGGGTATGAGCCGCTCACGCTGATCATCGGCATCGTCGCGAGCCTCGCGATCATCGCGAACGCCGTGCGTCAGCGCATGGTGCGCCGCAAGTACAACCTCGAAGACGAGCCGATCTGGTGGTTCGTGGTGAAGCTGGCCTTCCTCATCGGGCTCGTGCTGACGGTCGCCTTCCTGCTCGCCAGCTACAACGGCACGCCGATCGTGCTGGTGATCCTCGGGGTGCTCGTCGTCGGCTACACGATCGTGATGCAGCGCTCGGTGTTCGGCCGCCACATCTACGCCATCGGCGGCAACCTCAACGCCGCAGCCCTGTCTGGCATCAAGACCAAGCGCGTCACCTTCCTGCTTTTCGTCAACATGGGCGTGATCGCGGCCATCGCGGGCATCGTCTTCACCGCGGGACTGAACCTGGCCAGCCCGAGCGCGGGAACCGGCTTCGAACTGGATGCGATCTCGGCCGTCTTCATCGGTGGCGCGGCGGTCACGGGCGGCATCGGCACGATCCCCGGAGCCATCATCGGTGGTCTGATCATCGGCGTGCTCAACAACGGCATGTCGATCCTCGGCGTGGACAGCGACTACCAGCTGCTCATCAAGGGGCTCGTGCTGCTCGGCGCGGTCGCGTTCGACGTCTACAACAAGCGGCGGTCGGTCGGGCGCTGAGGCAGGGGCGCTGAGTCACAGGCTGAGTCACGGGCGCTGACCCCCCTGACTGGAGTGGCGCACCGATGCGGGAGGCGTGGCAGGATCGGCCCATGGTCGAAGTGGGCTACGTCTCGTACACGGTGAGTGCTGAGCGCCTAGCGCGCTCCGGCGCGGACTTCGACGCCGAGGCGATCGACGACGCGATCCTCTCCCAGTTGAACGCTGCGGTGGCGCCCTTCGTGGTCGTGCACCGCGACGGCAAGGTGTTCGCCGACGAGGATGCGGCCGACGACGCCCGCGAGATCGATTGGAACGAGCTTCTCGAGCAGATCGACATCGATCAACTGATCGCCGACCACCCGCCGCGGCGGTAGCCCGTTCGCACAGCCGGCACGACGAAGGCCCCGGCTCTGAGAACCGGGGCCTCGCTGGGATGACCGTACGTCGGGCTAGGCGTCGACCGTCTCAGACGCCTGCTCGCGGTGCGGGAGCTTCCAGCCCGGGCGCACGAAGTGGCAGGTGTAGCCGTTCGGGTACTTGCGCAGGTAGTCCTGGTGCTCCTCCTCGGCCTGCCAGAACGGGCCGGCCGCGGTGACCTCGGTCGTGACCTTGCCCGGCCACAGGCCCGAGGCATCCACGTCCTTGATCGTGTCGAGCGCCACGTTCTTCTGCTCGTCGCTGGTGTAGAAGATCGCCGAGCGGTAGCTGGTACCGACATCGTTGCCCTGACGGTTCAGGGTCGACGGGTCGTGGATCTGGAAGAAGAACTCCAGGATGTCGCGGTACGAGATCAGCTTCGGGTCGAAGACGATCTCCACGGCTTCCGCGTGCCCGGGGTGGTTGTAGTACGTGGCGTGCGCGTTCGTGCCGCCGGAGTAGCCGACGCGCGACGAGATCACGCCGGGGCGTGCGCGCAGCAGTTCCTGGGCGCCCCAGAAACAGCCTCCCGCGAGAACCGCGGTCTCGTAGCCGGGGGTCTGAGTGATCGATCCGTCATCCGTGCTCATGATTACGCCTCCTGGGCGGTCGAAGTGGTGAAGAGGTGCGCGAACTCGCCGTAGCCGGAGCTCTCGAGCTCGGCGACCGGGACGAAGCGCATCGCGGCCGAGTTGATGCAGTAGCGCAGGCCGCCCTGGTCGCGGGGGCCGTCGTCGAACAGGTGGCCGAGGTGGCTGTCACCGTTCTTGGAGCGGACCTCGATGCGGGTCATCCCCCAGCTGCGGTCCTTCTTCTCGACGATGTTGTCCGGGTCGAGCGGCACGGTGAAGCTCGGCCAGCCGGAGCCGGACTCGAACTTGTTGATGGATGCGAACAGCGGCTCACCCGACACGATGTCGACGTAGATGCCCTGCTCGTGGTTGTCCCAGTACTGGTTGCGGAAGGCCGGCTCGGTCGCCGCCTCCTGCGTCACGCGGTACTGCTCCGGGGTCAGCTTCTGAACCGCCTCGGTGGTCTTCTGATAGGTGTTCGCCACGGGGTTTCCTCCCTGGTCTGCGTACCGCTGGATGCGGCATCACCCTGTACAACACGTGGACCCGTGATTAAGTTCCAGCTTTCGATGCGCGTTCGATCATCGCCTGGATGCGCCGCTGCGTGTCCGGATGCGTTGCGTACCCGGTGATCGACACCGCCTCGGCATCGAGGTGGGCCCGGTAGCCCGCGAGGGCGGAGGCGCCGAGCAACTTCTTGGTCGGACCGAGCACCTGGGTCGGCCCGCCCGCCAGCGCGGCAGCCAGCTCGTCGGCCCGGGCGTCGAGCTCCTCCGGTTCGACCACCTCGGCGACCAGCCCCCACGCCAGGGCCTCGGCCGCGCTGGCGGGCTTGCCGGTGAGCACCATGGTCGAGGCGCGCTTCGCGCCGATGGCGAGCGGAAGCAGGTACGACACCCCGGCGTCCGGCGTGAGCCCGATGGCGAGGTAGGCGCCGTGGAAGCTCGCTCGCGTCGACGCCAGTACGATGTCGGCGTTGAGCACGAGTCCGAGGCCGGCGCCCGCCGCGGCGCCGCCGACGGCCGCGATGACGACCAGGCGCGATGAGGCCAGCGCGAACATGCCGTCCTGAAGCGCGGTGACCATCCGCTGCTGCAGCACGGCGTCGTTCGCAGTGCGCGCGAGGTCACCGAGGTCCCCGCCTCCGCAGAAGACGCGGCCGGCGCCCCGCACCACCGCGACGTGGCAGTCGGGGTCGGCCTCGGCATCCCGGACCGCCCGGAGCAGCGACTCCATTACCTCGAGGCTCATCGCATTGGCGAAGGCCGGCCGGTTGAGGGTGATCGAGGCGACCCCGCCGTCGATCGAGAGCAGGACGACGTCGTCGGTCATGTGACGAGCGTACGTCGTGGGCGGAGGTGGACTACCCCGCGTGAGCCTCCGCTGTCTCCAGTTCGCCCGCAGGCAGCGCGATCGGAGCCCGGCTGCGGAAGTGCCCCGCGATGCTGAGCAGCAACCCGCCGGCAGCCCACGCGGCCAGCACCCACCAGCGCCAGGCGTTGTCGGCATCCGGGAAGTAGCTGAGTTCGCGGACCAGGCCCGACGCCGCTCCCGGCACGAAGAACTGACCGACAGCACCCCACGGCGCGACCAGGAACTGCATGGGCAGCGAGGCGCCCGAGATCGGGTTGCCGATGAGCATGGTGATCACCGCGCCCACCGCAATGCCGGCGGGCCCGATCAGCGCGTTGAATCCGACGATGCAGGCGGCCGTCGCGAGCATCGCCAGCGAGAGGGCCGACACGTTGACCAGGAAGCTGCCCTGCAGGATGCCGAACAGCGTCTGCAGGATCAAAGCGATCACGAACCCTGCCGCGATCGCGTAGACGAACAGGGCAACCAGCCGTCGCGCCACTCCGACGACCAGGAGCGAGACCAGGATGCCGCCCAGCAGCCCGCCCAGCACCAGGGGGAATGACGCGGCGATCAGTCCGGTGCCGCTCTTGTCGGTGGGTGCGAGGGGCACGACGTCGGTCACGGTCACCTTCGCCTGCGAGGGGTCACCGCCCGCTGCCGCCACCTGCTGAGCGAGCTGAACCTGAAGCTGGGCGGCCAGACCGTTGAGCACCTGAGTGGCGACCGGGCTACCCGCCGAGGCGGTGAGCACCTCGGGCGCGGGCCCGAGCACGATCGCGCCGTAGACGCTGCGGTCCTTGATGCTGCGGATCGCCGCGTCACGATCGGTGGCCTTCGTGAACGCGATCGGCGAGGCGGCATTCTGGTCGGAGGCGTTCTGAGCCACGGCGTTCTCGACCACACCGACCTGTGCGGCCGGCCCGACGATGGCGATGGGGAGGTCTTTCGCCGATGCGGTGGCGATCGGCCAGACGAAGGCGAGCACCACAAGACCGACGATCAGAGAGCCGACCACGCCGAAGAGCACGGCGAAGCCCCACCGGGTGTGCTCCTCCGAGGCGGGAGTGTGCCGCGCTTCGGCGGCAGGCGTTGACGACATGACGTGGCCCTCTCAAACAGAATGAGTGTTCTGTTTGAACTATAGCGAACAGCTATTCTGTTTGCCATGCCCAAAGTCTCTGACGCTTACCGCGATGCTCGCCGCGACGAGATCGGGCACGCGGCCATGCGGCGGCTGAGCGAGCAGGGATTCACCAAGACGACGATGGCCGACATCATCGAGGAGTCCGGCTTGTCGGCTGGCGCGATCTACTCGCACTTCACCAGCAAGGCGGAGATCGTGCACCACGTCGCCAGACTCACCGTCGGCACCAAGGTCGAGGAACTGATCGATCACGCCCGGTCGAGCGAGCCGCCACTCGGACCGATCGAGGTCATCACCTTCGTGATGGAGGCGACGAAGCAGGCCGGGATCCGACGCGCCCTCCTGCTCCAGGTCTGGGCCGAGGCGACGGTCGACCCCGAGTTGCACGCGGTCGTCGATCAGACCGTGGATCGTCTGCGAGGGGCATTCGCGGGGGCGATCGAGCCCTGGCTGCGCGCCACGGGGCGGGCGACGGATGCCTCATCCATCCGTGCGGTGGTCGACACCATGGTGGCGCTCGCACAGGGCTTCATCACGAACTCGGCCCTCTTCGGGCGCGACGACCCGACGGCCTACCTCGAGGGCGCGGCGGAACTGCTGGGGTAGGAGCGCGCCTCAGCCGTCGGTCGGCCGGTGCGCCAGCGTCGCCTCGGCGATCTCGATGCCGCGCGCCTGGATGGACTCGGCATTGAGGTGATCGAGCAGCGCGGGGTCGAGCTTGACCTGCTTCGAGTCGTCGAATCGGTAGTGCAGATCTGTGGCGGAATGGATCCAGATCGAGCTTCGGCCATCGCCGATGGCGAGGGAATCGGTCCATGAGAGCAGACAGCCCTCACCGCGTCGCAGCTTGGCGGTGATCACGGCGCGCAGGTGCGCGAGGACGCTGTCCTCGATCCTGATCGGCGTGCGGTCAGCGCCATAGAACAGAGTTCCCATCGCGGCTCGTCTGGTCGGCTCTGCTCAGCGCGAGTGCGGACTGTGCGCGAGGGTGGCGTCGGCCAACTCGATGCCGCGCGCCTGAATGGACTCGATGTTCATCTCTTCGAGCAGCGCGGGGTCGAGCTTGGGCGGTGTGCCGCCATCGAACTTGTAGTGGAGGTCGCACGCGGGATGCACCCACACCGAGCTGCGGCCGTGGCCGACCTCGGCCGAGTCGGTCCACGAGATCAGAAACCCTTCGCCACGGCGCATCTTGGCCGTGATCACGGCCTTGACATGAGCGAGGATGCGGTCGTCGATCCGAATCGGAAGTCGACCCGCTCCGTAGAAGAGGGTTCCCATTGCAATCAAGTCCGATCGATTGGCGCGCAGAACGACGCGGGCCGGCGGGTTAAATCTACCGCGGATCGGGACGCCGGACACCCCCTTGACTTGCGCGGAGAAGTCATCGGATCGTGGAACGCATGAAGAGGATTCTGTATGCAGGAGGATCGTTTCTGACCGGCGACGGAATCGCGCACGCCGTGCTCGAATACGCGGCGGAACTCGCCAACGCGGGCAGGGCGGCCAAGATCGACGTACCGGCGCTCGACCTGGAGCAGCGACCGGAGAAGGTCTCGCTCGTGGTGGGCCCGTCGAGTCAGATGCTGGCCGAGCCGATCTCGCTCGGCCAGGAACTCGACGACGACGAGTTCACCGAGAACCTTCGCAGGTTGACCGGAGTGCTCAGGTCGAAGTCGGGCACCGGCGAGGGTGGCGACGCGCGCGCGTTCGGTCTCTAGCGGCTCAGGCACTGAGCCAGCGCGCCTCAGGCACTGAGCCAGCGCTGCCACGCTTCCGGAAGTCGCAGCGGTGGCTGCTCCGACCCGTCGCCGGGAGCGCGTTGCGCATAGATCGTGACCAGGGGCCAGCGCTGGCCGTTCTCGTCGTGGTAGTCGAGCCGCGACAGCAGCTCCGCGCCGGCGGCGAGGTGGCGGGTGAGGCGCTTCAGGTAGCGGCCGAGGTACTCCTCATCGGCGGGGAAAACGGTGCCGTCCGCGGACTCGGTGGCGATGGTGTCGCCGCGGGATCCGGCGAAACGCGCGGCGCCGCTGGCCTCGAACATGCTGTCGCGGATCTCGAGGAGCCGCCCGGTGCTCGCCGCCCAGTTCTTGATGTCCTTGGCCGAGATGGTGCTCCACGGCGGAGGGGTCAGCTTGCTGTCCTGCAGGGCAGGCACGGCGTCGACCACGGTGGCGTCGATCTTCAGGTTCTGCGCGATCTCAACGGCGAGGTGCTCCAGGCGAGAGGCCTGCACGGTGACCTCACCGAGCTGCTTGAGCAGAACCTCGTTGGCGCGACCGGAGCCGACGGCGGGGGAGAGGGAATCGATGCTCATGACTCGATCCTCCCAACATTGCGGATATGCCTGGAGGGGCTTCCCTCGGCGGCGATCGCGCTCTATGCTGCGCCTCCTGCGCGGGCCGGCATGCCCGCGCGCACGGAAACGGCCGGTGGGGCTGAGCCCACCGGCCGTGTTCTTTCCGCAGGATCAGACGGTCGTTCGACGTCCCGAGATGACTCGGACGAGCCACAGGATGACGGCGATGACAGCCAGCACCAGCCCCACCCACAGGAGGAAGTTGAGCGACTGGACGAATCCGCCCGTCAGCAGCAGCACGACCGCGATCACTCCGATGATGATCAGAAGGATGTTCATGATGTCCTCTTTCTCCCTCCGCGTCCGCGCCCCCGATCGTGTCGACGGCCCTCCAACGCGGTGTCGACATCCATGGCACACCCGTTGCGCGGGCACGACCGGATCTGTCAGGCAACATCCAGCAGTAGGCTCGGGCGAGCGGAGGTACGTGATGCCGAACAGCGATAAGGGCGATGAGGAAGCCGCCATCGACCCTCGGTACGACCGGGCGTTCCAGCGCGGATTCGAGGGCGAGGTGACCACCGGACCGCGCGGTCAATCGACCCTGCGGCGCACGGCTGCCGTGAACCCGGCCCCCGCACGAATGCCCGCCCAGGTCGTGGATCGCGTCGACCGCGTCGAGCCGGTCGCGGTCGAGCAGCCCGAGCCGTCGAGGTTCGCGCCGGGGTCCGAGTCGGGGCCCGCGTCGGCGCCCATCGCATCGGGGCCCGCGCTGTCCGTCTCGGCGTCGGCCGACCCCGCTCCCGAGCCGGTCACCACCCCGCGCGACCTCATCCGCAATCCGTTCATCATCGCGTTGGCCGTGCTCGCCGCCCTCCTGATCCTGGTGGGGGCGATCTGGGCCTACGAGGGATTCGCCGCCATCGTCAAGAACGGCGGCACCCGCAACGAGGTCGAGTTCTGGGCGGCGCAGACCATGTCGTTCGGGGCTCCGCTGGCGATCGTCGTGGGCCTCGGAGTCGTGGCCGTGCTGCTCGTGGTGTTCGGGCGGAGCTGGCAGCGCAACAAGCTGTAGGGGCGGCAGCTCAGCCCTCGCGGTGCTCGCGCCGCCACACAAGTTTCAGCGCCGACCAGTCGTGGTCGAGGGCGGCCACCTTCACGTCCACGAGGCGGCGTGCAAGGGCGGCCTCGCGCACGACCGCGTCACCCAGGTCACTGACGTGGCCGGCGGCCTTGCGGGGCCACGCGATCCAGAGAGCGCCGGCGGGGAAGACGCGCGGCTCGTTGTCCACGAGGGCCGGCTCGAGCTCGGCCGCCGCGCGAACGAAGACAACCACCACGTCGGCGGGAGCGGTCGCGGCGACCTCGGCGGCGGCATCCGGAGCCGTCTCGAAGCGCCACCCGGGGTCCGCACCGATCACCGACCAGCGCGCGCCCGGCACGATCCCGAGCTTGCGCAGCTGCGGCGTGGTCGAGCCCGCGTCGGCCACTCCTACTTCTTGTCGGTACTCGTGTCGGCCGCGTCGTCTGGCTCATCGTTCAGCCGGACGCCGTACTGGGGCGGCGCCGGCACCGACGGGTCAACCGGCGGCTCGGCTGCAGCGGTGTCGGTGGGCGGGAGCGCGTACGTGGCTGGAGCGCCCACAGCCCCAGGCACCATGGTGGTCTGCCGGAAAGCGTTGCGCAGGATGCTGAAGCAGCCCAGCGCTCCGAAGACCGCGGCCAGCAGCAGGCTGATCAGTGACTGCGGCGCGGTCATGCTGGTGAAGACGATGCTCCAGAATCGCGGCGAGAGGAGCGCCTCGGTGATGCTCGCACCGGTGATGCGCGAATACTCGCCGACGATGTCGACCGCGAAGCCCGAGATGAACGCGACGATCAGCGTCCCGATCGTGATCACGGCGATCGCGATGGCACCGGAGCGGGTGACGCGTCCGCCCGATCCCAAGCGGTACAGGCGCGCGGCCAGGTAGGCGACGCCGAACGCGACGATCGAGGCGATGAATCCGACGCTCCACAGCAGGTCCCACGCGATGACGCCGGCGGGGAGCGCGAGCAGCGCGAAGATCACGCCGCGCCGCACGTTCTCGGGCGGCAACGACGACGGGGACGGCTGGGTCATGACACCACCCTAGCCAGGGCCGAAATCCATCCCGAAAAAAAGGTGCGCCGAGTTGTCAACCCGCCGGGAGCCTGAGGCGTCGTAGTGATGTGAACGCACCTGTGGCCGAGCGCACCCGCGTGGACTTGGACGCCTTCGTGGCGAACGAGTACCCGAAGGTGGTGGCTGCCGTCGGCATGATCACGGGCAACCGGCAAGACGCCGCAGACGCGGTTCAGGATGCGATCGTCGGATTCCTGGCCAAGCCCCCGACCCGCGAGATCACCAACGTGGCCGCGTGGATCACGGTGGTCGCCAGCAATCGCGCCCGCGACATCCGGCGCTCGAGGGCTGCCGAATCGCGCGCCCTGGCCAAGGTCGGTGTCGCGGACGAGAACAGCGTCGAAAGCGCGGATGCCGCGACCGACTCGCTCGACATCGACGTGAAGGCCGCGATCGAGAAGCTGCCGCTGCAGCAGAGACAAGTGTGCGTGCTCCACTACCTGCTCGACCAATCGGTGGACACCATCGCCGAGGGTCTCGGGGTGAGCGAGGGCACGATCAAGACCCAGTTGTTCCGGGCTCGAAAAACGCTCGCGGCTCAACTGAGAAGGGAGGATCACCATGGCTGACTTCGATGCGCTCGATGAACTGCTGAGCGGTTCACTGAAGCGCGCCGC
>Ga0068857_100005916_pt1 | contig 10446 bp, 7 predicted proteins | sample KBSCornC72_FD_66591 | JGI IMG/M metagenome (GOLD analysis project Ga0068857, IMG submission 66591) | Corn rhizosphere microbial communities from Kellogg Biological Station, Michigan, USA - KBS Corn C7-2 | ecosystem: Host-associated > Plants > Roots > Rhizosphere > Soil ...
CAGGCGGTGCGCGCCTCGATCGAGAAATTGCGCGAGCTGGGCGCGATCGTAGACAAGGTTTCTCTGCCCCACACGCGCTACGGAGTCGCGGCCTACTATATCGTCGCGCCAGCCGAGGCCAGCGCCAACCTTTCGCGCTACGATGGCGTCAAATACGGCTACTCGTATCGCGACACCGATGAAATGTGGGAAGCGCTGGAGAAGACCCGCGAGAACGGCTTTGGCGCGGAGGTCAAACGCCGCATCATGATTGGTACCTACGCGCTCTCTTCGGGCTACTACGACGCCTACTATAAACGCGCGGAGAAGGTGCGCGCCCTGATCGCGCGCGACTTCACCGAGGCTTTTGAGAAATTCGATGTGCTGGTTAGTCCGACCTGTCCATCAGTTGCCTTCCGCCTGGGCGAGATCTCCGATCCATACGAAATGTACTTGCAGGATGTGCTAACTATTCCGGCGAACCTGGCGGGCATCTGCGGCGTCTCGATCCCTGGCGGCTTCAGCGATGGTCTGCCGGTCGGTCTGCAACTCCTGGGCAACTTCTTCGCGGAGGATAAAATTCTGCGCGTGGCCGATGCCTTCGAGCGCGTTACCGATTATCATACCCGCTGGCCGCAAGCGATCTAAGCGGGCAAAAGAGCCAATTTTGTCCTGGAGGGCAGAAGAAAATGAGACGATGCAGTGCATTGCATCGTCTCTTATTATATATGTTTACTGGCACAGGTTAAGCAACCAACCAGGCGCCGGGCATAGGGAGCTGCTTCAGCTAACCCAGAGGCGCGGATAATTAGCATAAAATCATGGTGAAACGCATATTTTTGCAGAATAGAGAAATGGTCAATGAAACAACGTAGAACGATTGCGATCATTCTGGTTATCATCACCGTCCTGATTATTATCAGTGTTCCCGTGTGGCTCCTGACGCCGCTGGGGGCCAATGTTCTCGGCCTGGGCCAGCCCGATCTCAATGGTCCCCCACTCACGCCGCTCATGTATAAACCGCTACCACGTACGACACCACAAGCTGAATTGACTCCAGTGGGCGCGCCCGGCCAGTTCAGCGCCACCGAGGCTCTATTGATGGACGCTGATACCGGTACGCTCCTCTACGAAAAAAAAGGCGAGACAGAGGTGCCGATGGCCAGCACGACCAAAATCATGACCGCTCTGATCGCCATCCAGATAGGCAAGCTCGATCAGGTCATTACGGTTAGGCAGGATGCCTACGATGAAGTTCATGACAATGGCGGGAGTGGAGCTGGCCTGGTTCCTGGCGACAAAATCACGGTGCGTGCTTTGCTCTATGGCCTGATGCTGCCATCAGGTGATGACGCGGCGGTGTCTCTCGCGGATGGACTGGCTGGATCAACGGGAAATTTCGTCGCAATTATGAACGTCGAGGCACAGAGGCTCCATCTCTATCAAACGCATTACGCCAACGTCGATGGCCTGGAAGTGACAGATAATCAAGGCCATATCATTCCAGGTGTCCACTATACTACCCCTTATGATCTCGCCCGGCTGGCCCGCTATGCCATGAGTATTCCACTCTTCGCACAGGTCGTCAGCACAAAAGAGTATGATTTGTCCGCAACCGGGACTAACCATCCCTATAAATGGCAGAATATCAATAACTTGCTCTATGATTACAGTGGAACATTGGGCATTAAAACGGGCTGGACTCCTCAAGCTGGCGGTTGCCTGGTTTTCGCGGCAAAACGCAATGGGCATACGTTGATCGGTGTCGCGCTAAACTCTACCAACGAGACGACACGCTTCACAGATGCCAGGGCGCTGCTCAATTGGGGCTTTAGCCTGCCAACACAAACTCCACAAGTTTAGAAAGATCGGCTATCACACCAATCCTAAATAATTGTGCTATTTTTGATGAAAGAGCTGCGCGGAATGCAGCTCTTTCATCAAAAATAGCACAATTATTTTATTCCCCAGATAGTGTGGATGCGCCCCGTGCCAACGAAATCTGGCTGGTGCATATCGTTGACTGCTTGCTGATAAATCACATCGTAGTCTTCAGAGACATGCACCCACTTGCGTACGAACGGGGCAATGGTGCGAAAAACCATCTGCATATCTTCAGCAAAGTGCTGGCCCTCTGGCGTTCCGCCACGATACTCCCGAATGTACGGACGTGTTTGAATTTGCCGAAGTCCAGCCTGGCGTGTCAGGCGCACAATCTCATCGATCTGGTTGGAGCTATCTGGAGTAAACGTGTGGCCCGACTGATAAAATGCTTGCGCCATCAGTTCAAAGAGACGGCTCAGGGCAGCGCTGTTACATTCAGGCACACTTTCAACTTCCGTGAGCCGAATCGTCCCATCAGGCCTGGTCACACGAAGTAGCTCCTGTAAAAACTTGGGCCAATCCCAGGTGCGCAAAAAGCTGGAAGCCACACGCTCATTCGCCAGGTCAAAATAATTATTGGGAAATTCGAGCATACGGAGCGCGTCCATGGTATGAAACTCCACACGCTCAGAGACACCCCCGGCCTTTGCCTGTTCGCGCGCATACTCAACCATGCTGGCACTGACATCGACGCCGATAAGCAACGTCATGGTGGGGTACGCTTTGGCCAGTTCGATCAACCAGTAGCCAACGCCACAGGCCACATCCAGCACCCGGTGAAAGCTCGCCGGGTTATCCTGCTCTGGCAACACGCCGCCCATATCTGAGGTGATCATCTGATCCTGAATCTGCAAACGGCGCATCTCTTCTTCATTCGAGCGATCCTGCACAAAATACGTGCTGGGATGTTCGCGCTGAGGATCGGTGGGAGTAGGCATGACGTTTCGTTCCTTCTTTCGTCTCTCTTATTCAGTAGCAATCTTCCTCTTCGATTATATCCAAATGTAAGAGATCTGTCGAGCTAAATAGCCATTCACATGATAAATTCCCTTGACAGCGGGAAATCACTTCGATATAGTCAGACAAACGAAACACAGCCGGACCAATATCAACGAAGCCGAACGCTTGACCGCTTAGGGCCGCTACGCTATATTACATACAACCACTGCACGAGAATTCATCCAGCACAGGACGAGTTTATAACGATGAGATTTTTTGGGAGAGGCGAGGTCTGATGACAATTAGCAACGAGGCACGACATATGGCTGAGGCGGAGCCGCAGGATATGCAGGCTTATCTCACAAGATTAATACAAGAGGCAACCACCCGTTATCTGGCCCAGGAAGGGCTGAGCATAGAAGTTGAGCAGTTACCGATCAGCCTGGGCTTTTCGGCTCAGGCCAGTTTTGGCGATTATTCCCTGCCCGTGATGTCCTGGGCTGGCAAAAATAAGCTGGGCCGTCCACCAATGGTTATCGCGGAAGCACTGGCTACACATTTGCGCGAGCTGCATAACCCGGCTCTCGATGAGATTACCGTGACAAAACCGGGCTATCTCAATTTCCGTCTGAACCATCCAGAGAGCGGCGCTTCGATCATCCAGAAGGTCTTAGAGAGCGGCGCGGAATTTGGACAGAGCAAGGTGGGCGTGGGGACGAAGGCAATTGTTGAACATACGGCGATGAACCCCAACAAGGCCGCGCATGTCGGGCATCTGCGCAATTCGTGCATTGGCGATACCGTCGTGCGCATGCTGCGCTCGCAAGGCTACTCTGTCGAGGCTCAGAACTATATCGATGATTCGGGCGTCCAGGTTGCCGACGTGGTGGTGGGCTTTACGCTGATGCAACAGGGCAAGCTGCAAGTTCCCGGCGGCAATGAGCCACAGGAGGGCGAATCGTTTGATTACTTCTGCTCGCGCGTCTATGTCGCGATCGGCAAGGCGTACGAGGAGCAGCCTGAGTTGCTGGAGGTGCGCAAGAAGGTGCTGCACGCCATCGAACACGGCGACGAGCCAGAATCCGGCCCTGACTATCCCACAATCGCGGCAGATCTTGCGCATCAGATCGTGCAGGCTCACTTGAAAACGATGGCGCGGCTGAATATTCCCTACAATCTGTTGACCTGCGAATCGGCGATTCTGGGCGCGGGCCTCTGGCAGCATACCTTCGCGATGCTGCGCCAGCGTGGGCTGCTGGAGAAACCGGAGAGCGGTCCCGCTGCTGGCTGTTGGATTCTTCCCTTTGGCGATGAGAACACAGGTGAGGCCGAGGGCAACGAACGCATGCAGGACAAGATTCTCGTGCGCAGCGATGGCACCGCGACCTATACCGCCAAAGATATCGCCAACCAGCTCTGGAAATTTGGCTTGACCGACGATCCAACGATTGGCGTGCAGTTCAACTATGTTTCCTGGGGCAAACAAAGCAACGGAGAGACGCTCTGGGCCATGCGCGTGCCTCACGATACGACGGCAGCTAGCCAGGAAGGCGATCCCAAACGCTTCGGCCACGCGAAACGAGTCATCAATGTCATTGACACGCGCCAGTCGTATCCTCAGCAGGTGGTCTACGAGAGCTTGCGCCGCCTGGGCTATGTCGAACAGGCTGAGAACTCAACGCATATCGGCTATGAAGTGGTGACGCTCTCGCGCGCAACCGCCACCAGCCTGGGCATCGATACCTCCGATGGACGCAGTTTCTATCCCATGTCGGGGCGCAAAGGCATCGAAATTAAGGCTGACGATCTGATTAACGCTGCTGTAGCGCGGATGCAGGAGGTTGAGAATAAACGCGCACTGAAGGCCGAGACGGCTGCGATTCTGGGAGCGTCGGCGATCCGCTACTTTATGATCCGCTTCGGCTTGCAGCAAGTGATCGCGCTGGATATGGACGAGGTGTTACGCCCCAACGGCGATACCGGCGTCTACCTGCAATATCAGCACGCACGCGCGCATAGCATCCTGCGCCGCCTGGCAGAGACTGGCTATACGGCACCGAGCAGTCTGGCCAGTTTGCCGGAGAAGCTGGAACAGAGCGAGTGGGAGCTGCTCCGCCACATCGACGCCTACCCGCGTCAACTGGCCGAGGCAGCGGCGCAACTGGCTCCCAACAAGCTCGCAGCCTACGCCTTCGATCTGGCTTCGCACTTCAGCGATTTCTACGAACACACGTCAGCGATCGTGCGCGAGACCGATGAGCGAGTGAAGGCATTCCGCACCTTCCTGGTACGCGCGACGCTCCAGACCATGAGCAACGCGCTGCAAACGTTGGGCTTTGTGCCGCTGGATGAGATTTAAGTGAACGTAGGACCGTCCCTGGCGCGCAGTCCGGCCCCCACAGAGAACACGGTCTCGTGTGGGGGCCGGACTGCGCGCCAGGGGCCGCCCTACGTTCACTATTTGCACGCGTTTCATCTGAAAGTGTGAATTCATCCTTGCTCAAGCTGTTTAATCTGAGTGCGGAGTTCTTTCGTACGTTCCAGGTCGGTCAGGTTTTCGGTCCGCTCGAAGCGGGTTTGCAGCACATCGGCCAGAGTTGAGAGATAGGCGGGCGTGGTAGCCGCGTCGGAAGCGTTCAAGGCCAGCGCCTGCTCCAGTGAGGCAACGGAACGATCGAGGTCTGCCAACTCCTTGCCCTTATCATAGCGGATCTTGTATGCATTTCCCAGATTAAAATGGCACTGACGAAGGTAAAAAGGATTAGGTGCGCAGCGAGCGATCCCGTTCTCCAAATGCTGAATAGCCAGATCTAGATGAGCTGGATCATCGGATTTTGTGTAGCGTAATAGATACCCACTGCCAGTTATATTGACAATTCCCGCGAGGTAATCCGCGTTCGACGGAATCCTGGCAAGCAATTTCTCACCAATCTCAGCCAGTTCTATCAAGGCCGCTGGACTCCGCCTCTGGTTGCAAGCAGAGACCACCATCTTCGTGAGCAGTTCAAGGCACTCCTCCAGATCAGGAGAATCCCCTGGCAAGTCAGCTACAATCTGGGACAGCATGTGCATGGCCGCCTTCTTTTCCTCCAGCCCCATTTCTGGCATGCGATCCCTGGCCTGATAATAGTAAACAATAACTGATTTCGCCAGCCAATCAAGATGTTCGGCCCGCTGCGGATTATCAGCAGGCAATTCTTGTACGAGAAGAAAAAGGGTATCAATCGCTGCCTTCTGATCTTCGAGACGCATGGTGAGTATGTAGCGTTTGAACAACATCGCCTGCTGATTGTACAGGTAAGGCAGGCGCAGCGGAGAACTCCTATCAGTATAGGCAATAATCTCCTCCCCCACGCGAACGAGCCGGTCTAAATCCTTCATCCTCCGCATCTTTTCAAAGCGCAAATTCAACGCCGACCAGAGATTCATCAGGTGAACTGGCTGATTTCCCTTGTCCGATGGGATATGTTCGGCCAGCTGCGTAAGCAGATCGATAGCACGGTTGAGATACTTTATGTCGTGCGTCTGCTCATACATATTAACCAGCGCCGCGCTCAAATTGTGGGTGGTATGCAGCCAGTCCGGTGTATATTTTTCCATGCGGCTCTGTGCTCGCCCCAAAATGGACACTGCCCGCTTGATGTCCTCTGGCTCACGTTTGATCTGAAAACGCTGCCCAAAAGCTGCCCCGAATTCTGTCAGTTTTTCAGGCGTGTACTCTGCTTGCTCGTCATACTCCTTGAGCGTGGCATCAAGCTCATCAAGTGCCCTGGCTCGCAGATAAACATCCACGCCTGACATATCTTCCGGTGAGAATTGCTTCATTGGATCTTTCCCTTTCAACATTTTCATCAGTTCTGCGAATTCTCCCAGAGAAAGAAATTTTGCACAAGATTTTCTTCCTCTCTTTATTATTATATAAATACATCCAAATAATGCGTATTGCCAATGATTTATGTCATCGCCTGTCGTGTTCAGCGCAAAAATATGGCTAAGTCAGAGATCATTGCATACTAAAGTAACCCCAACGCCTTCCCAAAAGAAAATTCGGGATATGCTTCGTGGCACCAACAAGCAGGATCGCAGTGGCCGTGTCATGCACAAGGAGCGGATCTATATTCGCAGGCCATAAAAACAGCAGGAGAAACACTATTGTAGAGTGTTTCTCCTGCACCTCTCATTGCGCATCTTGCCCATTTCAAACCTCCCTGTTTCAGTCCATCCCCGTCCTTTAAAGGCCGCGCTGCGCCTGGGGCGGCTGATCCAGGCTCTGATCCCAGATCGGGATATCACCCTGGTGCTCCAGCCGCGCCTCTTCGTGCCGGCAGGTATCCGCGAAATGCCGGGTTTCCTGCACCTCACGTTTACCAATCACGACCTCACCGGTAGTCACCACCTCTTTTGCCAGATTGGCCTGCTCTCCGCTAACGGGGATGCGGATGACCTGGCCCTCCTCCAGACGCTCGTTGGTTGGACCTTCAGCCAACGCATGGCGCTCAATCACGATCTCCTCATGTCTCAACGGGACATCAATGGCTTCCTGCTCGCTGACAATTTCCTTGCGCAAGACCACTTCGCCAAGCTGCGCCTGTTGCTTTGAGGCACGCAAATGCTCGGCGTGCAGACGCATATGCTGCTCCTGCTCCAGGCCTCCCTTGCGCTCCTGCTCAGGCGCGACTCCATAATTGGCAGCGCGCACACCCTCTTTCCGAGTTGACGGCTCATTGCTCGTGGTACGCATCCCTTCTTTCTGCATGGTTGCTTCTCTGCTCGTCCCACCAGCATAGGCCGCTCCTGTCGCTGCTCCCGCTGCTCCTGCGGCCCGGCGCTCCTCTGACGGTCCATATCCGCCGTGCTTCTGCAAAATGGCGCTTGCTTCCTGTAAACGCTTGCTACTCGTCACCGCAATGAGTGGATGACCTGCCTCGTACTCCCGTTGATAAAAATTGGTGTGTTCAGGCGCGACGCCCATGTCAAGCAAATCGTTGACAACAGCTTCCGAAGTCTTTTGTTCCGCAGAAAAGGCATTCTTGAGTCCTGTCAAGGGGCCGCTCGTTCGGCTTTTTGCCACATACTCCCGAATCTGGCTGTTCTGAAAACCGGCGTTCTGCAACGAGGCAATCGCCTCATCCGCTTTCCCCCGATTGGCGAAAACGCCTACGACGGTCGCCTGTCTCGTGTCTACCATGTGATTTTTCCCTTTCGGTTTTCTTGTCCAGGTTTCTGCGATTTCATAATGAGATTAGGCAGGAACCATAATAAAGATTCCGATTTTCCATAGGGAATTTCACTCTATGGACTACTTTAATAGTAAGCATATATACAACTACATCTATATATTCCGCTCACCTGCTCGCTCGATTGACGTTTTGTGCTAAAATACAACGTGGAACGCGCCCTCTCACAAAATTTGGGGCTGGAAGAAGAGAGCAGTGATAACAACCACATACGCCTTTATGCAGCGGCGACTGGAGACGATCAGCAGTCGCCACCTTTTACGCCATTTAGCTCCCCTCGCGCACGGGGCCGCGCCGTGGATAGAGAGAGATGGACACAAGCTCTTAAATCTCAGTAGCAACAATTATCTTGGTCTAGCCGACCATCCACATATGCAAGAAGCCGCCATCGCGGCGATCCGCGCCTATGGCTGTGGCACAGGCGCGTCCCGGCTGATTACGGGTACAACTCCGCTACATATCCAGACGGAACAACGCCTGGCAGCGTTCAAGAAGAGCGAACGAGCGCTGCTCTTTACCAGCGGCTATCACGCGAATATGGGCGTGATCTCCTCGTTCGTGGGGCATGGCGATGTGGTCTTGAGCGACGAACTCAATCACGCGAGCATCATCGATGGCTGCCGTTTAAGCGGTGCCGAGCGGCGCATTTACCCTCACAACAATACAGCAGCATTGGCTCAGCAGCTAGAAGAGTTGGCCCGCGCGGGACACACTGGGACGCGGCTGGTGGTCACGGATAGCGTGTTTAGCATGGATGGCGATCTCGCACCACTGGCGGAAATCGCCGCGCTCTGCCGCAAGTATGACGCGCTGCTCGTTGTCGATGAGGCGCACGCCACCGGCTGTCTCGGTCCTGGCGGACGGGGACTGGTCGCGCAGCTTGGACTCGAAACTGAAATCACAGCCTCCATCAGCACCTTGAGCAAAGCATTCGGCACAATCGGCGCGTTCGTCGCCTGTGACAGTCTGGTGCAAGAATTTTTGCTGAACGTTGCGCGCCCATTTATTTTCACCACCGCTCTCCCACCGGCTGATCTGGCCGCCAGCCTGGCCGCGCTGGATATTCTAGAAGCTGACCCTGAGCTACCCACGCGCCTCCAACACAAAGCCGCGTTTTTCCGCGCAGGCTTGCAAAAGCTCGGCTTTCAGACGATGGCTTCGGAGACACAAATCGTCCCGCTCCTGATCGGCGATACAACGCGCACGCTAGCAATGGCCGAACGCTTGCGGGCCTATGGCGTCTACGCGGTCGCCATTCGTCCCCCAACCGTTCCTGAAGGGGCCACGCGCTTGCGCTTTAGCATCATGGCCTCGCACACCGAGGACGATCTGGCTTTTGCGCTTGAGGGCATCGCGCGCGCGGGCAGAGAGCTGGATATGATAGACTGACAGGGAATTTATCGCTATTTGTCAGAAGGGATTTATACACTATGCCTCTCGATCATCAAACGTTAGAGGATGATGATAAACGCTACCTCTGGCATCCTTTTACGCAGCAGCAGGACTGGGAAGCTGAACCGCAACTGATCATTACGCGCGGAGAGGGATGTTATTTATTTGACGACGCAGGCAACCGCTATCTTGACGGTGTATCGTCACTCTGGGCCAACCTGCATGGCCATCGCCACCCCACGATCAACGCCGCCATCACGCGCCAGCTTGAGCAGATCGCGCACACGACGATGCTCGGCCTGACGCATCCAACGGCGATTCAGCTTGGCAAGCGGCTGGTGGAGCTGGCTCCGGGCAGGTTGAGCCGCGTTTTCTATTCGGATACGGGCGCGGCGGCGATGGAGATCGCGCTCAAGATGGCCTATCAATACTGGCAACAGGTTAAACCTGCCAGGCCAGAGAAACGCGCATTTCTTTCGATCCACAACGCCTATCACGGCGACACGGTGGGCGCGATGAGCGTTGGCGGCATCGATGTTTACCGCCAGGCATATACCTCGCTCTTCTTCCCGACCATCGAGGTCGATGCGAGCGCGCCCTGCACCTGTGGTCGCCAGCCGGGCTGTACCGCCTGCGGCATGCCCTGCCTTAACGAACTGGCACGGGTCATCTCCAACCACGCCGATGAGTTGGCGGCGGTGATTATCGAACCACTTTTCCAGGGCGCGGGCGGCATTCGCGTCTATCCCGCAGGCTATACGCGCGCCGTGTGGGAAATGACCAAACGCGCCAATGTTCTCTTTATCGTCGACGAGGTTGCAACGGGTTTTGGCCGCACCGGCACGCTCTTCGCGTGCGAGCAGGAGGGTATCCAGCCGGATATCATGGGGCTGGCCAAGGGCATCAGTGGTGGCTATCTGCCACTCGCCGCGACCCTGGCCACCGAAGAGGTTTATCAGGCATTCCTGGGCGACGGGCGCACCTTCTATCACGGCCACACCTACACCGGCAATCC
>Ga0068857_100005924_pt1 | contig 10436 bp, 10 predicted proteins | sample KBSCornC72_FD_66591 | JGI IMG/M metagenome (GOLD analysis project Ga0068857, IMG submission 66591) | Corn rhizosphere microbial communities from Kellogg Biological Station, Michigan, USA - KBS Corn C7-2 | ecosystem: Host-associated > Plants > Roots > Rhizosphere > Soil ...
TCGGTTGTGCCGATTTTTCTGATCGTCGGAAGCCTGAAACTAAGCGACGTCGTGCTGTATCAGGGTGGAGGCTTCACGCATTGGTTGATTTTTCGCCAACCGCTTTCGTTCGCAATTTTCATGGCGGCCATGTTTGCCGAAACGAATCGACTTCCATTCGATCTCCCGGAATCGGAACAGGAATTGGCTGGCGGTTATAACGTCGAATACAGCTCGATGAAATTTGCGATGTTTTTCATGGGTGAATACGCGGCGATGACCGCAGCCTCGGCGATGATGGTGACGTTGTTCTTCGGCGGTTGGACTTTGCCCATCGCCGGTTTGGATCAACCGGCGGCCACACTGCTGGATGGCTGGCTGCACATTGGAATCTTTCTCGCGAAGATGCTGGTGGTGGAGTTCCTGATTATCTGGGTGCGTTGGATGTGGCCGCGATTCCGATACGATCAGTTGATGGACCTGGGTTGGAAACGATTCATTCCGATTGCGCTCGCAAATATCATTTTCACAGCAGTCGTTTTATGGGCGTGGAACAAAGGATGAATTGCCGATTTTCGAAATGATTGTTGAACGAAAAAAACTAAACCTTTGGGAGCGCTTGTATCTACCGGCAATTATCGGCGGATTCAAAGTGAGCATTCGTCATTTCTTCAAGAAGAAGGTGACGATGCAATATCCGGAGGAGAAATGGGTTGTACCCGAAGGGTATCGCGGCGCCCCGTATCTCGTGAAAGATCAGGTGGGCCGGACGAAATGCGTTTCGTGCCAACTTTGTGAATTTGTTTGCCCGCCCAAGGCGATTCGAATCATTCCGCCGGGCCCTGGCGGTGCGCCCGAGGCAGGAAATGTCGAAAAAGCACCAAAGGAATTTGAGATCAACATGCTTCGTTGCATCTTCTGCGGCTACTGCCAGGAAGTCTGCCCGGAAGAAGCGATTTTCTTGATGAAAGATTATTCGCTAACCGGCATCAGTCGCGACGAATTGATTTACAACAAAGAAAAGCTGCTCGAGCTGGGCGGTGTGCACCAGGATAAAATTCGCAAATGGAAAACAAAGGCTGACGAAGCAATCGCTCAAGGTGTAAAGCCTTGAAGTGAATCAGAAATGCAAGACGCCCTATTCTATATTTTTGCCGCATCGACTTTAATTTGCGCGTCGATGGTCATCGGCAATCCCTTCAGCCGGAACCCGGTGACGAGCGCAATGTTTCTCGTGTTGACCATTGCATCGCTGGCGGGACTTTTTGTGCTCCTGCACGCCTTCTTTCTCGCTGCGGTGCAGGTACTGGTCTATGCCGGCGCAGTGATGGTTTTGTTTTTGTTTGTAATTATGCTGCTCGACCTGAAAGCAGAGGAGCGGCGGAAGGTAAAGAAATTCGGCGTTGCCGCAGGACTGGTTTGTGTCAGTGCGATTTTGGGAATTCTTCTGGCCAGCATTGCGCGCGCGCCGGTCGATGTGCAAGAGAATCCGTCGCTCGAGGGCGGGACAGTTTTGTTGGGGAGTTTGTTGTTCAGGCAGTATTTGCTGCCGTTCGAGATAGTATCGCTGCTGTTATTGGTGGCAGTGGTCGGTGTGGTTTTGTTGAGCAAGAAGGAGTTGAAGTAGGCCCATGCACATTACACTGCAGCATTATTTGACTGTAAGCGCCCTCCTGTTCGCGGTGGGATTGCTCGGCGTGATCGTGCGACGAAACCTGCTGGTGATTTACATGTGCATCGAGTTGATGCTCAATGCGGCGAATCTCGCTCTCGTAGCCTTTTCGCGGTTTACCAACAATCTCGACGGGCAGGTATTTGTCTTTTTCATCATTACGGTCGCTGCCGCGGAGGTCGCGGTGGGACTTGCGCTAATTGTTGCGCTTTATCGAAAGCGCCAGACCGCACACGTAGAAGATTTGACCCTGATGAAAAACTAATTGATGTACAGCAATCCTTTACAGCCCGAACTCTTAGTCTGGTTGGTTTTGTTTCTGCCGTTGTTCGCGGCGGTAATTATTGCTCTCTTCACACGGCAAGATCGCAAGCTGAGCGCGGGGCTATCAATTGGGGCAGTCATCGCAGGGTTTGTGCTCAGTGTTGTTTTTGTAGGTTGGGCTGGCTGGCAACCCGCGAAGGCGGAATCAGCCGTCAATTGGCTATCGATTGGTGACCTATCTGTGCAGTTCGGTTTGCGGTTTGACCCCTTAAGCTTGCTGATGATGCTGATTGTCACGGGCGTCGCGAGCCTCATCCATATTTATTCGTGGGGTTACATGCGTGAAGACTCGGGATTTTCGAGATACTTCGCCTGTCTGAGTCTCTTCACCTTTTCGATGCTTGGCATTGTTTTGGCGAACAATTTTTTGGAGTTGTTCATTTTCTGGGAACTGGTGGGCGTATCGAGTTATCTGCTGATTGGATTCTGGTTCGAACGACCTGCCGCGGCGGATGCAGGAAAGAAGGCATTTATAACGAATCGATTAGGAGACTTTGGATTCATGCTCGGGATCCTGTTGGTTTGGTCGAAATTGGGCTCATTGAATTTTGCTGAGTTGCAGAAAACAGTAACGGCAAATCCAACTTTACTCGGCACGCTCGCCACGGGTGCCGGCTTGCTGATCTTCTGCGGCGCGATGGGCAAAAGCGCGCAATTCCCACTGCATGTATGGTTGCCGGATGCCATGGAAGGTCCAACTCCAGTGAGCGCGTTGATCCATGCGGCGACGATGGTTGCCGCCGGCGTTTACATGCTCTGCCGCGTCTTCTTTTTATTGAGCGTTACCGGTTCCAATGCGTTACCGGTGATTGGTTGGGTCGGCGGATTTACGGCTTTGTTAGCAGCCGTAATTGCAGTTCAACAGAATGACATCAAACGCATCCTGGCCTATTCGACCCTGTCACAACTTGGATACATGGTGATGGGGGTGGGAATTGGTGGCCCGGCGCAATCGATGTTTCACTTGAGCACGCATGCTTTTTTCAAGGCGTTGTTATTCCTTGGTGCGGGTTCGATAATCGCCGCGCTGCATCATGAGCAAGACATCTGGAAGATGGGCGCGTTGCGTAAACGAATGCCGGTGACGTTTTGGACCTTTGCGGCTGGGACTTTGGCGCTGGCTGGAATTTGGCCGCTGAGCGGTTTTTTTAGTAAGGATGCACTTCTCGCGAAAGCGGCAGAGCATCATAATTACGGGCTTTTTGTTTTGGGGTTGTTGGTCGCAATGCTGACAGCCTTTTATATGTTCAGGCTTGTCTTCGTCGTGTTCTTCGGTGCGGAGAAATCTGGAGGAGCAGGGCACGCCCACGAATCTCCCTCCGTGATGCTATGGCCGTTACGATTTTTGGCGCTTTTGACAGTCATTGGAGGCTTTATTGGAATTGAAGCACTCTACGTCAGGTTTCTTTCGCCGGAACGGGGGCCTGTGGAAGTTGGCGTTGGCCATGAGTTGTTCGGACCATTCATTCATGCGCCACTGGCCGCATCCGCCGGATTGATTGCAGCTATTCTTGGGTTCTTCGGTGCGTGCGTTCTCTATTTCAAGGCAAATAAGGATCCTTTGCCCGAAAAATTGGGGGCCTTTTCGCGCGCAATGCAAAATCGCTTTTACCTGGACGAAATTTATGAAGCAACTGTCATTCGCATTCATGAATTTATGGCTGCCGTAGCTGATTGGTTTGATCGGTGGATAATCGAAGGAATTTGCGTTGGATCTGTGCGAGGTGGAACGAACTTAACCGGTTCGCTGTTGCGGTATTTGCAAACGGGTAATTTGCAAACGTATGCGTTCCTTTTCGCGTTGGGCGTCGCAATCGTTCTTTATTTGGCGCTGAGATGAAACTGAAACGAAACTCGAAACTCGAAACTCGAAACTCGAAACAAGTTCGAATTTCGAATTTGGAATTTTTCAACTGATGTCCACGCTGACATTCATCATCGGTTGGCCGTTGCTGGCAGCGCTTGTCCTGGTGTTTGTGCCGCGGACGTTTCGTCCGGTCATGCGAGGTGCGGCGATTCTCGCGACGTTTTTCTCTGCGGCTTTAGCGGTTAAAATGTTTTTGCAGTTTCAAACTGCGGCTCCCGATTACCAGTTCGTAGAACAGCATCCATGGGTTAGCGCTTTGGGGATCAGCTATCACGTTGGTGTTGATGGGATCAATGTGGGATTGGTCTTGATGGGCGCAATCGTGGCATTCGCCGCTGCCTGTGTTTCATGGGAAATCAAGGATCGAGAGAAAGAGTTTTACATCCTGCTGCTTGTCATGACCGGCGGTATCCTTGGAGCGTTCGCTTCGCTGGATTTGTTCTTCTTTTATTTCTTCCATGAACTGGCGCTGGTACCCACCTTTATCATGATTGGCGTTTGGGGACGCGGAGAACGGAAGAATTACGCGACCTTTCAAATCACGCTCTATCTAAGCATCGGCGCGCTGATTGCGCTGATTGGATTGATTGCGCTTTATCTGGGTGCCGGGATAAACTCTTTTGACATCCCCGAACTCACGAGACATCTCGCTCAAAATCCAATTGATGAGGGCAAACAACGATTCATTTTTCCGTTACTGTTATTTGGATTCGGAATTTTAGTTTCGCTGTGGCCGTTTCACACCTGGGCTCCACTCGGCTATGGTTCCGCGCCGACTGCTACGGCAATGCTCCATGCTGGAGTGCTAAAGAAATTTGGGCTTTATGCCTTGATCCGAGTCGCATTGCCGATGCTTCCGGTGGGTGCGCACAAATTAATGCCACTGGCGGCCTGGCTAGCGATCGGCAATTTGGTCTATTGCAGTTGGGTGGCGATGAGGCAGAAAGAGTTTAGCTGGCTGGCGGGTTATTCGAGTGTAGCACACATGGGCTTCGTGTTCCTTGGGTTGGCCGCGTTGAACTTGATTGGGATCACGGGCGCAGTTGTGGTGATGATTGCGCATGGATTTCTTGCGGCATTGACGTTTGGGTTGGCGGGATATTTGTATCAGTACACTGGCACTTTGCGGATTGGACAATTTGGCGGATTGCTGCGCCGCTTGCCATTCATAGGCACGGTATTGATTATGGCCGCTTTTGCCGGATGCGGCCTGCCCGGATTCGCAAATTTTGCGGGAGAAGTGACCGTGTTTTTCGGTGCGTGGAAAGCGTTTCCGGCATTGACTGTTTTCGCCTGCTGGGGCGCGTTGATTATCGGCGCAGTTTACTTGCTTCGGGCTGTGCGGAACATTCTTCACGGACCCGCCAGTGAAAAGTGGAGCAGCCTTGTTGATGCCACGAATCCGTGGCGGAAGGCGCCGTTTGTCATTTTAGTCACCTGCCTGATTATCTTCGGTTGTTTTCCGCGGTTGCTGACTGACAAGATCAAACCCCGCGCGCAGGAAATTGTTGATGCGCTAAACAGCAGTCGCGAAACGGTCCCGGCGAAGAGCCCGGTCATTCAGGCCGCGATAAAGCCGTCGAAGCCCGAATGAACCCTCTTCTGCTAACTCACGAGTTCCTGATAATCGGGCTGGGCCTGGGAATACTCCTGGCCGATCTTTGGATTGCGCCGGCAAATAAACGCAAGCTCGGTTACGTTGCCGCTATCGGAGTCGGCGTCGTTCTTCTATATAGCTTGTTTAGGTTTAATGCGCCGCCAGGTGACCAGGCCTACGCGTTCGGAAAAATGTATGTGCTCGATGGATTTGCATTGTTCTTCAAACGGTTCTTTCTCGTTTCGGCGCTAATTGTGCTCCTGATGTCCGTTGAGTTCGCCGATTGCATCGAAACGGGGATCGCCGAGTATTACGCGCTCATTCTTTTTGCGCTGGCGGGGATGTTGTTTGCCTCTTCGGCCAATGATTTCGCATTATTATTTGTTTCGCTGGAACTAATCACCGTCACATTTTATGTGCTCACGAGCTTTCAACGAGCACAGCGACGATCATTGGAAGCCGGTGTGAAATACTTAATCATCGGCGCTCTTTCGACCTGTTTTACGGTATTCGGGATTGCGTTGGTTTACGGAATTGCCGGGAAGATGAATTTTGGCGATCTGGCGCTGGTTGCGCCAATGCACCATTACAACCAGGTTTTTCTCTGCGGATTGTTGCTGGTGATGGTTGGGCTTGGATTTAAGATTGCAGCTTTCCCATTTCAAATCTGGGCTCCCGATGTTTATCAAGGCGCTCCTGCGCCAACCACAGCGTTTCTCGCAGTTGGGTCAAAGGCGGCGGGTTTTGTGTTATTACTGCGCGTGCTCTTTACTGCCGTGCCTAGCATAACCGGCCGTTGGTCGAATCTCCTGATCGTTGTTTCAGCAGTCACCATTTTGTACGGCAATTTGTGTGCGCTTCCGCAGCGCAACTTGAAACGCTTGCTCGGCTACTCGAGCATTGCACATGCGGGCTACATGTTGCTTGGCGTTGCCGCGCTGAACCAGGCTGGGAAGTCTGCAATCCTTTATTATTTGAGCGGATACCTTTTCACCGTGCTGGGCGCTTTCACGGTGATATGCCTCGTAATGCGGCATGTTGAAGGCGAGGACATCGGAGCATTGGCGGGTCTGAATCAACGTTCGCCCTTATTGGCGGCGACGATGAGTATCGCCATGGTTTCGTTGGCCGGGATTCCACCGCTGGCAGGTTTTTTTGGAAAATTTTTGCTGCTCAAATCGGTGATTGAGCAAGCGCCTGCGCATCCCGGTTATTATTACCTGGCCTTTGTGGCACTGGCCGGAGTGATCATATCGTTGTATTACTACTTTGGCGTCATACGCACGATTTACTGGTCGGAAAATCCGTCGGACCTGGCGCCGATTCAGGCATCGAGACTCACCCGCATTTCAATTTATGCATGCGTTATTGGCATGTTCTTCATCGGGCTGTTTCCGGGACCGCTTGTGAATCTAGCAAACGCAGCGGTGAAAATGCTCCATTAAGGAGGGCCAAAGACTCAAATCGGTCGAGAGGCGATTGGCCGATTTTTCAACGACCTTTCGGGAAATGAATCAACCCCTGGCCAGTTGGAAGGCTCAGAATATCAATGCCCATTTGGTTGGCGGCATTGTTCCATTCATGGTGCAATGCCCCTCCTCCGGAATAACCATAATCATCCAGCAAGACAAAAGCACCTCGGGCGAGTTTTCCAAAAAAATATTTCAGAGCCGCTATCTCGGGCATTGAGCTGTTCATGTCCAGGTGCAAAAATGCGATTTTTTCGGAGGTCACCTGGTCAAGGCATTGAGGAACCCATCCCTGGAGGACGATTGCGTTTTTCCACTGGCTGAAGTTGCGGCGGCATGCTTCGACATCCACAGTGTAAAAGCCGGTCTTCTTTGCCTTCAAAAAGCCCTGGGTGAAATCGGTGCCTTTTTCCTTTTCGGTAAGCTGCTTCTTATCGAGACCCGCAAAGCTATCGATAAGCCAGAAACGCTTCCCGACTTTGTCCCATGCGAACCTTTCCATAATAGCGGAAGAAGTAATTCCGAAATTAACGCCGCACTCAACGAAATCACCTTCAATTTCCGCGCAACGTCCCGCCAACCACAACGCCACGTTTATACGCCAACGATTGTGACGATCTAATCCTTGCGCAGCCTCGACACCCCTTCCGTAAGCTTTCAGGAAGGAGGGATCGTCCACGAACAAGTGATTGTGCGTGGTAATCAACGCGTCCTCGCAATAGAATCTTTTTGGGGCCACCCGCCTCAACGCGCGCTGTAAGTAATCGGTCAGCATCATTCGGGCGCATAGTGCCTTACTTGCGCCAACTTTCAAGCTCAACGCGCCGCTTTGCTAAACAACACGCATCTGCACCGCGTCCACGATTTGTTCGCCGGCTGAAATCGAGCTAATAATCACAACGGTGTTTCCTTCTCGTAGCCTGCCTTGTTGGACCAAGGTTTTCAGCGCAACTTCGATGGTTTTTTCAGGATTGTTAAGATCAAAGGAGATGACGCACGAGCTGACACCCCAACTCAGCGAGAGGCCTTCGGCGACATCTTTGTTTTCACACAGGGCGTAAATCTGCGAGAAGCGGGGACGCATCCAGCCAGTGTACCGGGCCATGCTGCCACGACGCGTGAACACCAGAATCGCTTCCGCTTTTAACTCATTGGCCATAATAACGGCGCTCTTAACCAGTTTTTGGCGGGCACTGGTGAGTTGGGCGTGCTCGAAATAGTTTGCGCCGCCGCTGCGTTCGATTCGGCTGGAAATCTTGTTAAAGACCTCGATGCATTTGAGCGGATATTTTCCAACGGTGGTTTCGCCGCTTAACATGATGGCATCGGCTTGTTCAAAGACAGCATTAGCGACATCAGTAACCTCGGCGCGAGTCGGCATCGGTGACTCAATCATGCTCTCGAGCATGTGGGTTGCGACGATTACCGGTTTGCCGAACTGAAGGCACATTTTGACGATTCGCCGCTGAATGATGGGCAGTTCTTCGTATGGGACTTCGATGCCAAGATCGCCGCGGGCGACCATGACGCCGTCGGCTTCGCGGACAATGCCGTCGAGATTGCTGATGGCCTGCTGGTCTTCTATCTTTGCAATAATCAAAGGTTGAGGCTTTGCGCCCGTACAAAGTTCGCGCAATTGCATGAGATCGCGTGCTTCCCGGACAAAGGATAAAGCGATGAAATCGACTGCAATTTCCAGGCCCAGTTTAACGTCCGCAATGTCTTTCGCTGTGAGCGCCGGCAGGCTGACTTTTACACCGGGCAAATTGATGTGACGACGGCTGCCAAGTTTGCCTTCAGTCAAGACTTCGCATTCAACTTTGTTGCCGCTCTTCGCGAGCACTTTCATTTGGATTGCCCCGTTATCGATTAGAACGACGTCGCCGACGTTGATGTCGTTGATGAAATTTTCGTAGTTCACGTCCACGGAACGTTCTTCCTCGCTGCGTTCACCACGAACGGTGAGAGTGAACTTTTGACCGGGATGCAAGTCCAGCGCTGTGGGCAGTTCGCCGGTGCGAATGGCCGGGCCTTGCGTGTCCATCATGATGCCGACAAAGGATTGGCGGGCACCGGCTGCGGCGCGGATGTCTTTTACGACGCGACGAACCCATTCATGTGGCGCGTGGGACATGTTGAGGCGAAAGATGTTCACGCCACCATCGATGAGGCGGCCGATCATTTCGGCTGAATCGGTGGCCGGACCGAGCGTGGCAATGATTTTCGTTTTGCGCGCGCTGCTGCGAGATTCCATCCGTGCAGCATAAATTTGCGCGCGTGGTTGGAAAGCTCTTTGTGGATTGAATGCTTGCCATGGCTGGCGCGACTGGGCCATATTCACTGGGCGAGAAAACGAATCTTTATGGCAGACGTTGCGAACAAGTATCCGGAAAACACCGCAGGCAAATTCTATGTCGATAATCAATGCATTGACTGCGATCTTTGCCGCGAAACCGCGCCCGACAATTTCAAACGCAACGACGATGGCGGCTATTCTTTCGTTTATAAGCAGCCGGAAAATCCCGAAGAAGAGGCCCGCTGCAGAGAGGCCAAGGAAGGCTGCCCAGTGGAAGCGATTGGCGACAACGGAGAGTGATTAGTAGCCCGAAGCTTGAGGTATGCTGCCCGCAAGGTCGCGATCGCAAGCCAGACTTAATGGACCACGCAATTCAACGCCGTCCACCAATAGGGAGCGCCCAGTACAGCAACGATTCCAGCCACTATAGCCGTATCCGCTACTAACGCAGGCGGTGTTCGTAAAACCTGTTTGACTGGACCCAATGCGTCGTAATAGGAGGGCAATTCAAACTCGCCGATCAGAGTTGCCGTCGATGACGGCGCGACACGGTTCTTATCCTGTGTGCCATAGAGACTGAAACCGACTCCGTTTGTCGAGACGGCATAAAGTCCGGTTCCCACGACTGGAGCAGCGTTGTCGCTCGAAGCAGTTAATGGAATTGGCTGCAGGTCGAACGTTTTTTTGACTGAAACAAATGAGGGGCGTTTTTCAGTGCCTTCTTTCGTTCGATTTCGTTCCAACCAATAGGCCCGGTGCTTAATCGCGCCGGACGTATCGATAATTTCGTCGTAGCGGACCAAAATATCCTGCCGCTCGTTGGAGTAGAATAGCTGAAGATTGGAAGGATCGGCCGGTTCGTGAAAGCGAGCGAATTGATGAGGCTCCCAGACTTTTGCAGTAACACATCCGGTAAGCAGCATCGATTGAACGGCCAAAATTAGTAAATGGAATAGAGTCTTCGCATTCATAGCCTTGGATTTGCGCCATCATAACCTTGCAGCGATTCCGCGCAACTGGATTTTAAACCGAGCCCAAGGACTAAAATCCCAGAATCTTTCTCCTCAACATCTCCAGCGCCTGGTCTGCAGTCACCTGTTTAAAAGTTTCGCGGTCAAATGGATTGAGATGTTGCGCCGCGACTGTCTCAAAATCACCCGCTAAACTCATGAAAACAGTACCGACTGGCTTAATCGGTGTGCCGCCGCTCGGCCCGGCAATGCCCGTAACGG
>Ga0068857_100005926_pt1 | contig 10433 bp, 7 predicted proteins | sample KBSCornC72_FD_66591 | JGI IMG/M metagenome (GOLD analysis project Ga0068857, IMG submission 66591) | Corn rhizosphere microbial communities from Kellogg Biological Station, Michigan, USA - KBS Corn C7-2 | ecosystem: Host-associated > Plants > Roots > Rhizosphere > Soil ...
TACCTCCAGCTCGGCCGCAACCTTTGGCACGACCACCAGTTGCGGGTCTGGGACGACCGCTTCGACCAGTGGGTCTACGCCTATCGAACGCCGGGATATCCGCTCTTGATTGCGGCATGTGGCGGGCGCATCACCGCCGTCCGGATTGTTCAAGCGATCCTCGATACGTCGACGGTGCTGGCGGTCTACCTGCTCTGCCGGCGATGGTTCGGCGGCTGGGGGCCCATCGCGAGCGGGGCACTGGTCGCGTTCAACCCCTACCTGGTTTACTTCAGCGGGCTGATCCTCAGCGAAACGCTTTTTACCTGCATGCTCGCATGGGGAATGTGGCTCGTAACGCGCGACCGTAAATGGGCTTTCGGGCTGCTACTACTGGCCCTGTCCACCTTGGTGCGACCGTCGGCTTTGGGACTCACGGTGATACTTGCGGGGGCGGCGGCATGGCCGCGCGGGTGGGCGGCGGTCATTCGCAACGCCTCGGTCGCCGCTGCCTTCGTGCTGCTTGTCTTAGCGCCTTGGGCGATCCGCAACGCGCGGCACCCGAGCGTATCGGCGTGGATTTGGACGACAACCAACGAGGGTGTCACCACTTATGACGGATTCCACGACGGCGCCACCGGGGCGAGCGACCAGAAGGCGTTCATCTCCGAAATGGGGGGCCTGTTGTCGCACATGGACGAGGTCGAGCGCGACGCGTATCTCGGTCAGCGCGCCCACGAGTGGATTCGCGCGCACCCGATCGAATCCCTGAAACTGATGGTGATGAAGATTGGACGAACCTGGTCACCGGTTCCGCTGTCTAATGAGTACGGCGGGAACGGGCTTTACGTCCTCGCCGGACTTATCTTCGCCGTTCCATTTGATATCTTGATCCTGCTGGGGATCTGGCGGGGCGACCTGCCGCGGACGGCAAAGGTGTTTCTGTTGTTACCGGCGATATATTTTACGGCCGTTCACGCGCTGTCTGTCGGCAGCTTAAGGTATCGTATCCCGTTCGAACCACCGATGGCTGTAATAGCCGGGAGTTGGGCGTCCACCGTTCTCGGCAACCCGCATGGCCCGTCGCGGCGCAAGTCTGGATGAGTTGTTCGATCGCCCGTTGCGGCCTGGCGCAGCCTTCGGTCCACGGATCAGCCCGCTGAGACGCTGGGGGATGGTTTTCGTCTTCTTCCTGCTGAGCGGCGTGATCCTCACTTACTGGGTCCTGACCGACGCGCACCGCGTGCGCGAGATGGCGGAAGATTACCTCTCCAAGCTGACCGGCGGACAGGTCGAGGTGAAGGGGGCGACGCTCTCGATCTTCGAAGGGCTCCGCCTCGACGGCGTCACCGTGCAGGTGGACGACAGCCGCCGCCCCGATTCGACCGTCTTCAAGGCCCAGACGATCCTGATCAAGTACAACCCGCAGTCGATCCTGAGTGGGCGGCTGGAGGCGACGCAGATCGTCGCCTTGGACCCGCAGGTCTTCCTCTGCGAGGACATCGACCGCGGGCGCTGGAACTGGCAGCGCGCCACGCGCGAGGAGCGCGCCACCACGCAAGGCGTGCCCGGCCCGCGCATGAAGTTCCCGGAGATCCTCCTGCGCAACGCGCAGCTCAGTTACAGCCGGATTCGAGACGGCAAACTGCTGGTCGAGCGCGGGCTGATGGAAATCGAGGGGAGCCTGACGCCCGGCGACGACGGGGCGTTCACCTTCAAAGTCCAAAGCCGCGGTGAGGCCGACTCGAAGGGCCCGGTGGTCGAGGGGCACTTCAACGTCGACTCGAAGATGGTCGAAGCCTCGCTGCGCGACTTCAGCTTCGGCAAGGACATCGAGGTGATGCTCCCCGAGCAGGTGCGCCGCTGGTGGAACGACCACGGGCTGTCCGGGAGCCTGGACATCCCGCGTTTCTACATGAAGCCGGGCAAGCGGAACGAGAAGAGCCGCTTCCGAATCGAGACGAACCTGAAGGAGGTGACGCTCGACATCCGTCCGGAAGAGTGGCTCAGCCGCGACGAGGTGAACCGCCTGGCGGCGATGCGCGGCGCGGTGTCGGCGATGCGGGGACTGGGACTGGACACGAACGGCTTCGTGTCGGGGGTGGAAGGATTGTTCAACCCCTCGACGATCGAGTTGGATCGCGTCGCCGGGCGGTTCGTGTTCACGGAGGACGGGATCGACGTCGAGCACGTGAGTGGGCGGGTGGAGGACACGCCGTTTCAGATCAAGGGGCACATCGACGGGTATTCCCCGCAGGCGGCGGCGTCGATCACGGTGGAGGGGAAGAACGTCACGATCCCGCACACGCCGCGCTACCTCAACGCGATGCCGCCGGACTTCCGGGAGTTGTACGACCACCTGCGCCCGGAGGGGGACGGGGCGCTGTGGGTGCAGATCGACCGGCCGTCATTGGGCGCCAAGCCGACGGTGATGGGGCGGATCGACATCGTGGACGGGCGCATCCGCTTCGACGAGTTCCCGTACCCGCTGGAGCGCATCAAGGGGGCGATCCGGTTCGGCTGGGATCCGCAGTTGCGGATGGACACGGTGGACGTGGAGATGCACGGGATGGGCGCGTCGGACGGGCCGAACAAGGCCGTGCCGGTGACGGTCAAGGGTTGGGTGGGCCCGCTGGGTCACGGGGATTCGGAGTTTAACTTCTGGGTGATGACCGACGGGGTGACGTCGGAACCGGCGCTGACGAACGCGTATCCCCCGCCGGTGCGCGAGGCGCTGAAGATCTTCGACGCGGCGGGCAAGGGGGAGCTGCCGAAGTACCACGGCGGGTTCGTCGCGCACGTGCACCGGCCGTACGGGTATCGGCAGCGGTGGTCGATCGGGGTGGACGTGGACCTCGACGACGCGCAAGGGAGGCTGAGCGTTTTCCCGTACCCGGTCGAGCACCTGAAGGCGATGCTGCACATTACCGAAGATCACGTCGACATCTTTCGCGCGGGGGTGGTGAAGGGGGACGCGGATTTCGACGTGAACGGCGTGGTGCGGTTCGGCAAGGACCGGCCGATCGACCCGCGACTGAGATTGACGGCGCACAACATTCCGATCGACCGTGACCTGCTGGCGGCGCTCCCACCGGACCGGCGCGAGTGGCTGACCAGGATCGGCGCGGCGGGAAAGATCGACGTGGACGGGCAAATCGTGCGGGCCGCCGGGGCGCCGACGACCGGTGGCAAGACCGGCCCGGACGACATCTCGTACACGATGGACATCAAGCTGAAGGAGGGGAGTTTCCGGCCGGCGGAAGGCGCCCTGGCGGCGTCGGGGGTCACGGGCGCGATGAGGCTGACGCCGACGTCGCTCGACGTCGCCGACATGCGCGGCAAGCGCGGGCGTGCGGAGCTGTCCGGCTCGGGGCAGATCGCCTGGCCGCCGGGTCATCACACGATTGCGATCGCCGCCGCCGCGCGCAACCTGCAACTGGACGCCGGACTCTACAAGCTGCTACCCGCCCCCTGGCGGGCCGGGTGGGACCAGGCCAAGCCCGAAGGCAGCGTCGATATCGACCTGAGTTATCGCGGCGGATACGACGAGAAGACGACCGGCGCGCCGGTGGTCGCAGCCGCACCGCCCGCGCCGACGACGGCCCCCACGGACGGCTTCCGCGCGTCGATCCGGCCGGTGAAGCTCGCGATGACGCCGCGCGTCGTGCCCTGCCGCCTGGAGAACGTGAAGGGGGAACTCGTCATCCATCCCGATCAGATCACGCTCAAGGAGATCACCGCAACCCGGAAGAGTGGCGGGACGGTCGCCTACTCCGGCACGGTGCCGACCGGCGACAACAACAAGAACGCCGCGTGGGATCTGAAACTGTCGGCCAAGGACCTGGCGACCGATTCGGAACTGCGCACCGCCCTGCCGCCGGCGGTCGCAAAACTCCTCGAATCGCTCAAGGCGCAGGGAAAGCTGTCGGCGGACTTCACCAAGCTGATCTACCGTGCCCCCCCCGACGCGGCGACCGCGGACGGCGAGCTCGACCTCGCCGGCACGCTGACGCTGAAGGGGAACTCGTTCGACCTCGGCGTCCCGGTGACCGACGTTAGCGGCACGATCACGCTGGACGCCGGCGCGCGGCACGGGTCGCTGGCGACCCTGACCGGCGGCATGGATCTGTCGTCGCTGACGCTGGGCGGGCGGACGATCACCAATTTCAAGTGCGACCTGCTCAAGCCCGAGGGGGCGGACGCGCTGCGGATCGGGAGAATCTCGGGGGACATCGCGGGCGGCGCGCTCGCCGGACAGGTCGACCTGCTCTTCCCGGACAAGGGGCCGTCGCGGTTCGGGCTGGGGATGGTGCTGCGGAACGCCAACGTGAGTGAGCTGGCGGGCCCGAGCGACAAGGACATCAAGGGTCAGCTCACCGCGAGCCTGGCGATCGAAGGCAACTGGGGCGACCCGGCGAGCCGGCGCGGGCGCGGCGACGTCGCGGTCAACGGCAAGGACATGTACCGCATCCCGCTGGTCCTGGGGCTGCTCCAGGTCACGAACCTGACGCTGCCGATCAGCAGCCCCTTCAACGAGGCGGCGGCGCGCTACACCGTCGAGGGGGAAAAGATCAGCTTCGACCAGATCGAGCTGCGGGCGAGCAACATGCTGATGAGCGGCAGCGGCTGGCTCGACTTCGCCAGCAAGAAGGTCAAGATGACGTTCGTCACCGACAACCCCAACGCCTGGCGGATCCCGTTCATCAGCGACATCCTGCGCGGGGCGCGGCAGGAGTTCATGCAGATCCACGTCACCGGCAGCGTCCAGGAGCCCAAGGTCTCGGGGGCGATGATGAACACGTTCACGACGACCGTGGACGAGGTGTTCGATAAGAATGGCGGCAAGAAGAACGGCAAGTGATAATCGCCGGGCATGTGGCAATTACAAAGTGTCCGGTGGTGGGAATTCGTCGTCCGCGCTTCGGTCGTCTACCTGTCGGTGATCGCGCTGCTCCGCATGGGGGGTAAGCGGCAGGTCGGGCAGATGGGAATGGGGCAGCTCGTCGCCCTCCTGCTCATCAGCAACGCCGTCCAGAATGCGATGAACGGCAATGACGGCAGCCTGACCGGCGGGATCATCCTCGCCAGCGTCATCATGTTCTGGAGCTTCCTTTTCGAGGTGTTGACGGCCAAGTCCAAGCGCGTGGAAAACCTGCTCCAGGGAAGTCCGCGGACGCTGATCTGCCAAGGCCGCGTGCTGCACGGCGCGCTGCGCCGCGAGCACCTGAGCATCAGCGAGGTCCGGGCCGCCCTGCGGAAACAGGGCATCCACGACCTGGACGACGTCGACGAGGCGGTCCTCGAAAGCGACGGCTTCATCAGCGTGCGGAAACGGGGCGAAAACGAAAACATTGGATGGGGCGAGCGGAACGACGTCTATTAAATGAAGGCGTACGACGCGCATGACGGCGCAAACGGAACAGGAACAAGCGGTCGGCCGGTGCTGGGAGTGTGATTACGCGCTGCGCGGGCTCCCCACGCCCCGCTGCCCGGAGTGCGGGCGGGCGTTCGACCCGGCCGACCCGACGACGATGAACATGGGGACGCGGATCGGTCCGGTCGCGCGCCGGCTGATGAGGCCGCCGGGCTGGCCGGTTCACGTCTTCACGACACTGGCGATCCTCGCCAGCCTCTGGACCGCCGCCACGCCACTGGGGCCGGGGCAATTGGTGGACAACCTCGGGCTGCTGGTCACCCTGCGTGGTTGGACGTGGAGCGGCCTGTTGGACACCATGGCGACGCCCGGTTCGATCCGCGGACACTACTTCCTCGCGTTCGGCCTGTGGCTGGGGGTGATCGCGTGGTGGCTCGTGCGGCGCGTGGCGCGCGGGGTGACGGTCAAGCGGTTGTCGAAGCAGAAGGCGGCGACGTTCGCCTATTGGCGGCGGTGGCTGCTGACGCCGGTGCTGTTCGCCGTCACGGTTCTGGTTTGCATGACCAACGTGCCGGTGCTGATCGGCTTTACACTGAGCAAGCCGGGGTTGCAGGACGCCGTCCGGCAGGTCCGCGCGGCGCGGCGGCCGGAGCACGTGGCGATCAACCACACGATCGGCGTCTACCAGTCACCGCCCAACACGTGGATCGGTGGGTTCGTCGGCCAACACACCGCGGGCGAGACGTGGATCTGGGTACAGCCGAGCGGCGCGTTCGTCTTCCGCGACAACGGGCAACCGCCGACCATCGACCCGTCAAGAAACTGGGGGACGCAGGGGCACGCGATCGTCCATCACCTCTGGGGCGGGTGGTTCTCGATCGAGTTCGCGCGGAACGGCGAGTTCTGAGGCGCGTGCCCTGGACGCCGGCGACAACGGCGGGCGGCTTCGTCACCCGCCCGGCTCATCCATCCACCCGCGCAGTCGCTTGCCGAAATCCACCGGCCGCGGCGGCCGGGTCGGCGCGGCCCACCGCACGGCATTCTGAATCACGCGCAGCACGTTCTTATCGTAATAGCTCGGGAACGACTCGTGTCCCGGTCGGAAGTACACGACCCGCCCCGCCCCGCGCGTCCACGTGCAGCCGGAACGGAAGACCTCCCCGCCGCTGAAGCTGCTGATGAGGAACGTCGTCTGCGGCTCGGGAATGTCGAAGTATTCGCCGTACATCTCCTCGTGCGGGAGGATGAAATGATCGTCGATCCCCTCGACGATGGGGTGCCCGGGGCGCGTCACCCAGAGGATCTCGCGCTCGTCCTTGTCCTCCCGCCATTTCAGGTCGCACGTCGTCCCCATCAGCCGCTTGAAGATCTTCGAGAAGTGCGCCGAGTGCAGCACGATCAACCCCATCCCGTCGAGCACCCGTTGGTGGACCCGATCGACGATCTCGTCGGCGACCTCCTTGTGGTGGAGGTGGCCCCACCAGAGCATGACGTCGGTGTGGTTGACGACGTCGGCCTGCAGGCCGTGCTCGGGATCGTCGAGCACGCCGGTGCGGACGGTGAATTCCTCGTACTTCTTCAAATAGGCCGCGAGCGCGCCGTGAATACCGTCGGGATAGAGCTTGGCGACCTCGGGCTTGCGCTTCTCGTGGCGGCCTTCGTTCCAGATGGTGACGTTGATCTTGTCGTTGCTGGGCATGGGCGCGGGTCCTTACACGGATAACGGCCAGAGCGTACGGCAGACGGCGGACGTGCGGGAAGGGTAAATCGCTACGCCGGCGGGCGGATATGGGACGTCACCGCCCCCGCGCGGTCCGTTCGTGATTCCTGCTAACGTCGGCGGCTCCCCGATCCGATTGTTCAGTTATATGACGATGCCGCCGGAAATCATGGATCAATTGCGGGAAACCATCGAAACCGCGCAAGTTCCCACCGCCGCCGCCGACCACCGCGGCGACGGCCGCATCGCCATCGGCACCACCGTCACCGTGACCGTCACCCCCGTGGACGTTTACGCCCCCCGCTCGACCATGAAGATGCGTGTGGCGGATTACTCGCACGGCGGGGTCGGCCTGCTTTTTGGGGAATCGATCTCCATCGGCAGCGAAGTGACGATCCACCTCCCCCGGAAACTGGGCGGGAACTTCAACCTCCGCTGCACCGTCTGCAATTGCCGCTCGGTCGCCGACGGCGTCTTCCGCGTGGGCGTGCGGTACGAAGGCGCCGAGCGCTGACCGCGGCGCACGCGCCCGTCTCCCACCTCACATTTCGCAACGCGACGGCCCCATCGCTTTCAACCGCGCGGCCGTCACCGCGGTATTCAATGCTGGATTTTGCGCGCGCCCCGAACGATGATGTGCGCCCCCTGGCCGGGCGCGTCGTGTCAGTCACGTGTCGGCGTGGGAGACGGCAAGCGTGCGTGCGTGCGCGAGCGTGCGTTCGAGCGACAAACCATATCATGCCGCGCCCATTGCGGCGCAGAAAAGGAATCAGGTCATGCAGTCACGGAATCCGAATGCGAATGCGAGCCCGGCGGGAACGTCCCGGCGGAGCATCCTCAAGGGCACCGCCAAGGCCGGCGCCGCCGCCGCTACCTTCGCCGCCATGGGCACCAATTTCGCCTGGGCACAGGTCTCCGAGGAGATCAAGGTCGGCATGATCGGCGCGGGCGGACGCGCCAGTGGCGCCGCGGGCAACATCCTCGAGGCCGCCGGCATCATCAAGCAGGGCGTCAAGATCCACGCCGTCGCCGACGCCTTCGAGGGCCCGGTCAAGAAGATCCAGGACAAGTACAAGGTCGAGAAGAAGAACTGTTTCGTCGGCCTCGACGCGTACAAGGAACTGGTCAACAGCGACATCGAGCTGGTGATCACCGCCACCCCGCCGGGCTTCCGCCCGATCCACTTCGCCGCCGCCATCGAGGCCGGCAAGCACATCTTCTTCGAGAAGCCGGTCGCCGTGGACCCGTGGGGCGTCCGCATGGTCATCGCCGCCGGCAAGAAGGCCGCCGAGAAGAACCTCGCCGCCGTCACCGGCACCCAGCGCCGCCACGAGACCAACTACATCAACACCATCCAGCGCATCCACGACGGCGCGATCGGCGACGTCACCCACATGAGCGTTTACTGGAACGGCCAGGACATCTGGTTCCGCGAGCGCAAGCCCGGCATGACCGACATGCAGGACCAGGTCAACAACTGGTACCACCACATCTGGCTCAGCGGCGACCAGATCTGCGAACAGCACATCCACAACCTCGACGTCGCCAACTGGGTCATGAACAGCCACCCCATTTCCGCCCTGGGCATGGGCGGCCGCCAGGTCCGCGACATGATCGGCCAGAAGCCCGGCGAGATCTGGGACCACTTCGCCGTCGAGTACGAATACCCCAACGGCGGCCGCGTCATGTCGCAGTGCCGACACTGGCCCAAGAGCGACGGCAACGTCAGCGAGTTCGCCATCGGCACCAACGGCACGAGCAACCCCGGCGGCTGGGTGCAGGCCAAGGGCGGCAAGAAGGAGTCGTTCAAGAACGAGCGCTCCGGCTACGTCCAGGAACACATCGACATGATCAACAGCATCAAGGCCGGTAAGCCCCTCAACGAGGCCACGCGCATCGCCGAGAGCACGCTGACCGCCATCATCGGCCGCATGAGCTCCTACACCGGCAAGAAGGTCTCGTGGGACTGGGCCATGAACGAGAGCAAGCTCAAGACCATGCCCGAAGGCGACCTCACCTGGGACACCAAGCCCCCCGAAGTCGTCGTCCCCATGCCCGGCGTCACGGCGTTGATCTGATCGTTCAACACTGTCCAGTTCGATTTCACGAAAGCCCACGGAACTGGTTCCGTGGGTTTTCTACTTCTCCGTCTGATATAATCCCCGTCGCCCATGGTTGCCGCCGAGCAAATCCTGAAGTTCGTTGACGCCGTTGCGGCCAAGTTCCGCCCCCAGCGCATCGTCCTGTTCGGCTCCTACGCCTACGGAACGCCGACGCCGGATTCCGATGTGGACATCCTGGTGGTCAAGAATTTCCGAGGCTCAAGTCACGACCAAGCCGTCTCAATCCGCGGCGCAGTGCCGAGAGATTTTCCGATGGACTTGCTGGTTCGGACCGAGGCCGAGATCAGACGGCGCGTGCGCTGGAACGACTATTTCATGAAGGAAATCACGGAGAAGGGGCTGGTGCTCTATGAAGCCGATGACCCGCGAGTGGGTGGCCAAGGCCGAAGGCGACTTCGACGTCGTCTTGCTCTTGTTGAAGTCGCGTAAACGCAACCGGTTCGATCCGGTTTGCTTCCACGCCCAGCAGTGCGTGGAAACGTATCTCAAGGGCCGGCTCGTCGAGGCGCAGCTGCCCTATTCCAAGACTCACGACCTCGAATTGCTCTTAAACCTCGCAATCGCGGTCGAACCACTTTGGGCCGTCTTCGCGCTCGAGTTCCGATCGCTCACCGAATGGGCCGTGCTGCCGAGATATCCGGGAAAAGACGCGGATTTGGCCAAATCGCGAATCGCCGTCAAAACTTGCCGCCGCTTCCGCGATGTCGCACGCCTGGCGCTCGGATTGAAGCCGTAGAACTGTACCGCTGCCCTGCACTGGTTACCCGACATTTCGTTACAAGGACACGCCAGTTTTGTAGCAGACCCGGATCCCAATCCCACCTATGCTGGGTTCTTTCCGCATCCGGGAGTGCGCGCAATGATCCTCTTCCTCCTCCTGGCCCTCTTCGGCTTCGTCGCCAGCGTGCTCGTCCACCTCTCCACGTTCGCGGCCTCGCCGCCGGTCGGCATGCGAATTGCCTGGCCACTGCACGTGGGGATCTTCGTCGTCTTTCTCCCTATGGTCCTCAGTCAGCAAGGCACCCGTCCGAAATCCAGGACGCTGACCGACCAGTTCCCCCATGTGGCCCGCTGGATGCGCTTGATCGCCGCCCTGTGTTTTGTTTACGCGATCGTTAACTTCTTCCTCGCCGCCGGCAGCGCCGTCCTTAACGAACGCGGTGGCAAGATCAGCACCGTCGACGGCCGGCACGTCCTTCAAAGTCACGGCGCGATCGTCCGCACCGTCAGCGATGCG
>Ga0068857_100005930_pt1 | contig 10432 bp, 8 predicted proteins | sample KBSCornC72_FD_66591 | JGI IMG/M metagenome (GOLD analysis project Ga0068857, IMG submission 66591) | Corn rhizosphere microbial communities from Kellogg Biological Station, Michigan, USA - KBS Corn C7-2 | ecosystem: Host-associated > Plants > Roots > Rhizosphere > Soil ...
ATCGTCGACGCTTCCGAATTTCACGAGTTCAAGGCGCAATATGGCACCACGCTCGTTTGCGGTTTCGCGCATATCCACGGGCTGCCGGTGGCGATCCTCGCCAACAACGGTGTCCTCTTCAGCGAGAGCGCGGTCAAAGGCGCGCATTTCATTGAACTCGCCTGCCAGCGGCGGATTCCGTTGCTGTTTCTCCAGAACATCTCCGGCTTCATGGTCGGTGGCAAATATGAGGCGGAAGGTATCGCGAAAAACGGCGCGAAGCTGGTCACCGCCGTCGCCACCGCGCAGGTGCCCAAGGTCACGGTGCTGATCGGCGGCAGCTTCGGCGCGGGCAACTACGGCATGTGCGGCCGCGCCTATTCGCCGCGTTTCCTCTTCAGCTGGCCCAATGCGCGGATAAGCGTGATGGGCGGCGAGCAGGCCGCCTCCGTGCTCGCGACCGTGCATCGCGACGCGGCGAGCTGGACTCCGGAGCAGGCCGAGGCTTTCAAGGCGCCGATCCGCGAGCGGTTCGAGGAAGAGGGCAGTCCCTATTACGCAACAGCGCGGTTGTGGGACGACGGGATTATCGATCCGGTTCAGACCCGCGACGTGCTGGGACTCGCCTTCGCAGCATGCCTCAACGCCCCGATTTCGGAGGCGCCCCGCTTCGGGGTGTTCCGGATGTGAGGACGCAGCCTTACCTCGCCTGTCATGCTGAACTTGTTTCAGCATCCATCCCGGTCCAACAACGCCACGCCAAGTTCGCGCGCAAGGTCGATCCAGCGCGGATTGTCGCATTCAATCAGGTTGATCTTCCATTGCCTGTGCCATCGCTTGAGCTGCTTTTCGCGCAGAATGGCAGCCTCCATATTTCCAAACATCTCGTAGCGGACCAGTCTATGAACCGCGTAGCGGCTGGTGAAGCCGGGCTGGGTGCCGGTCCGGTGCTGGTGCAGGCGCGTTATGAGGTCGGAGGTGACGCCGATATAGAGCGTCCCATAAGGCTTGTTCGCAAGGATATAGGTGCAGGGCTGCCGGTCCATCGGAATGAATCTGCCGCGAAATGGATGCTGAAACAAGTTCAGCATGACGGTGCGGGAGAGTAGCATGTTTAAGTCTCTCCTCATCGCCAATCGCGGGGAGATCGCGTGTCGTATTATCGGCACCGCGCGGCGTATGGGTATCCGGACGGTTGCGGTTTATTCCGATGCGGACGCCGACGCGCTCCACGTCCGCGCGGCCGATGAAGCGGTGCATGTTGGCCCGTCGCCAGCGCGCGAAAGCTATCTTGTGGGCGAGAAGATCATCGCCGCGGCGCGCTCCACTGGCGCGGAAGCGATCCATCCCGGCTATGGCTTTCTCTCCGAAAATGCCGAGTTCGCGCAGGTAGTGATTGACGCCGGGCTGATCTGGGTCGGCCCCAGGCCGGACAGCATCACCGCGATGGGCCTCAAGGACGCGGCCAAGGCGCGCATGATTGCGGCGGGCGTGCCTGTCACTCCCGGCTATCTCGGCGAGGATCAGAGCGAGCCCCGCCTGCAATCCGAGGCCGACGCGATCGGTTACCCCGTGTTGATCAAGGCGGTGGCGGGCGGCGGCGGCAAGGGCATGCGCCGTGTCGATGCGCCCGCCGATTTCGCCGATGCGCTCGCCTCGTGCCGCAGAGAGGCCGCGTCCTCCTTCGGCGACGACCGCGTGCTGATCGAGAAATATATCCTCGCGCCTCGCCATATCGAGGTGCAGGTGTTCGGCGACACCCACGGCAACATCGTCCACCTGTTCGAGCGCGACTGCTCGCTCCAGCGCCGTCACCAGAAGGTGATCGAGGAAGCGCCCGCACCCGGCATGGACGAGGCCACTCGCGCCACGATCTGCGCCGCCGCCGTGCGCGCGGCCAAGGCGGTCGATTATGTCGGCGCCGGTACGATCGAGTTCATTGCTGATGCGTCGGAAGGCCTGCGCGCCGATCGCATCTGGTTCATGGAGATGAACACGCGGCTTCAGGTCGAGCATCCGGTGACCGAGGAAATCACCGGGCAGGACCTGGTGGAATGGCAGTTGCGCGTCGCATCCGGCGAGCCATTGCCACGCCGTCAGGATGAGCTTTCCATCAGCGGCTGGGCGATGGAGGCGCGCCTCTACGCCGAAGACCCCGCGCGCGGTTTCCTACCCTCGACCGGACGGCTTGATCTGTTCCGGCTGGAGGCGGGCGAGGGCGGGCGTATCGACACTGGCGTCGGCGAGGGCGCGGAAATATCGCCTTTTTACGACCCGATGATCGCCAAGGTAATCGCGCACGGGCCGGATCGCGCCGCCGCAGTCGCACGCCTTTCTGCGATGCTGCGGGATAGCGCGATCTGGCCGGTGCGCACCAACGCGGGATTCCTTGTGAAGGCGCTTGGCTCTGCTGATTTCGCCGCTGGTACTATCGATACCGGGCTGATCGCGCGCGAGGGAGATGCGCTGATGCCGCCTCTATCTCCCTCTCATGGTGCGCTTAGTAAGGCCGCCAAAACTCTCGTCAAACAGTCTCCACTCGCCGGTTTTCGCCTCAACGCGTCGCAACGGCGGACCGCGCGTTTCCTGTTAGACGGCACTCCGGTCGAGGTGACGCTCCGCGGCTCCGGCACCGAAAACCCTGCGCCTTCGACTTCCGTTACGGAAAACGGACAGGTGTGGCGGCTTGAACCTTGGCGCGCCGAGGGCACTTCGGCAAGCGCGGCGTCGGATGGTTCGATCCTCGCCCCCATGCCCGGCCGCGTGATCAGGGTGGACGTGACCGAAGGCCAGACGGTAAGCAAAGGGCAGAAGCTGTTGACGCTGGAGGCGATGAAGATGGAACATGTGCTTGTCGCCCCGTTCGACGGCGCCGTCGCCGCGCTCACCGTGGTGCAGGGCGCGCAGGTCGAGGTCGAGGCATTGCTTGCCCGCATCGAGGCCACTGAGCCATGAGCGCACCGGCCGCCGACATCATAGTGCGTGATGCGGTCTCCGCCGATTTGCCGGATATCGTCTGCCTGCTCTCGCAGGACCAGATGGGCGGAGAGGGTGATTCGGCCGATCTGCCGCTCCATTCCGGCTATATCGCGGCCTTCGATTTGATCGCGACCGATCCGAACCACCGGCTTCTGGTCGCGGAACAGGATGGCGCGGTCGTTGGCACTTTCCAGATCAGCTATTCGCCCGGTCTGCTGTTCCACGGCGGCTGGCGCGGCACCATAGAGGCCGTGCGGGTCGATGAAAGTTTGCGCAGCCGGGGCATCGGCGAAGCGATGATGCAATGGGCGATCGAGGCGTGTCGGGAGCGCCGTTGCTATGTGGTGCAGCTCACCTCCAACGTCGCGCGCACCGGTGCGCATCGTTTTTACGAGCGGCTCGGCTTCGCGCAGAGCCATCTTGGCTTCAAGATGATGCTGGGGGACGAATGAGCGGGCGCTATTTCGACGAGTGGCAGGTTGGCGATCGCATCGAGCATCCGATACGCCGCACCGTCACCGAAACCGACAATTTGCTGTTCAGCACGATGACGCACAATCCGCAGCCGCTGCATATCGACGCGGAGGCGGCTAGAGCGTCGGAATTCGGGCAGATTCTCGTCAACGGCACCTTCACCTTTGCACTGATGATCGGGCTGAGTGTCGGGGAAACAACGCTCGGCACTCTGGTCGCCAATCTTGGCTATGACCGGCTGGTGATGCCCAGGCCGGTATTTCTGGGCGATACTTTGCGCGCCACCAGCGAGGTTGAGGAACTGCGCCCGTCGCGCTCGCGGCCGGGGCAGGGCGTCGTCACCTGGAGGCACAAGATGCTCAATCAGCGAGATGAAGTGGTGTGCGAATGCCTGCGCAGTGCGTTGCTGCATTCGCGCGCGTCTGCGGGGGGTGCGGAGGCATGAGGCTGCGCTCGCTGCTGTTCGTACCGGGCGATCGACCGGATCGCTTTGCCAAGGCGGCGGCGAGCGGCGCGGACGCGATCATCCTCGATCTGGAGGACAGCGTCGTTCCTTCGGCCAAGGGGGAGGCCCGGACTGTGGCCGCCGACTATCTGCGTGGCGAGCGGTCTATAACGGTCGCGGTGCGCATCAATCCGCTGGGCAGTGGCCTCATAGAGTTCGACCTCGCGGCGATCCTGCCGGTGGCGCCGGACCTGATCCTGTTGCCCAAAGCGGAAGGCGCCAAAGATGTGTTGCGGCTCGCGGCTTTAATGGGCGAGGCGGCCGTGCCTATTCTGCCAATAGCCACCGAGACGCCTGCGGCCGTGTTCGAGCTTGGTAGCTATCGTGATGTCGCGCAGCATCTCGCTGGCTTGAGCTGGGGGGCGGAGGACCTGCCCGCCGCCATCGGCGCGACTACATCGCGAGAGGTCGACGGGCGCTACACGCAGCCTTATGAGATGGTGCGCGCGCTGACCCTGTTTGCTGCTCACGCCGCCCTCGTGTCCGCAATCGAGACAGTCTATCCCGCCATCAGCGATACAGAGGGACTTGCCGCCTATGCCGCGCGCGGGCGGCGCGACGGCTTCACCGGCATGCTGGCCATCCATCCGAGCCAGGTTGCGGTGATCAACGCCGCCTTCAGCCCGAGCGAGGAAGAACTGTCCCATGCCCGTATGATAGTCGATGCCTTCGCCGCCTGTCCCGAAGCAGGCGCGTTGCAGATCAATGGCCGCATGATCGACGCACCGCATCTGAAACAGGCCCGAGCCCTGCTCGCTCGCGCATAGAGATCGCTGCCTATCTCCGCCGGTAACGGAAGTACCAGACCTGATAATCAAATCTCACATAAATCATTGATTTTAAATTCTTAATCTCAATATTTTTAGGTAGATTTTTGCTTCGGGTAATCACCGGGTAATCACCGAATTCCTTCTGATGTCATAGGTTAGCGCAGGATGGAGCTGCTTGTCACGAAGCGAGCTGATCACCAATGATCGGGTCTGGCCGGTGGGCGACCGTCCGGTTCGGAGCCGGATTGTGGGGATAGCTCACGTCGCTAAGGGGGCGGCAGCCGAGCAGATCCGGCCGTACCGACCCGAACCGATCTACGTCCCGTTCCGGCGGGAGCGGACAATCTAGCCGACCGAAGCGGATCATCGGCATCGCGCCAAATTGTCGCCGTTGCCTCGCATGGCGACGTTCCCCTAACTGCTGACATTCCACTTCATGCCCGGCGGTCGCTTGGCAAATGGCTGCACGACGGTGTGAACATGGTGGGAATTAGCCCATCCGCCTTGTAAGTCGGATGGGAGGTGAGGCCAGTTTGGTGAGCATCATCAACGGGCACCGCCGGGATGGCACGACGCTGACTTCCAATTTGATTGGATCGACGATTGCGATGGGCGTCCATGCAGTCATCCTTATGACGCCCAGCAGAGGTAATGATGATGGTGATCGGCCGCAGGCTTACGCGGGTCCGGCTAGTGTGCTGACGGGTCTGCCGCGAATGATCAGGCGGCATGAGCTTCCGTTGATCGTATGCTACGCTAACATCCCGGTCGCCGAGATGCTGGAGGATCCTGGCTCGACCCTGTGCTACAACCACCAGTATCTCATGGACAAGGACGACTGAGCGTGGCGGCGAACGCTCCGATCAAGCATCATTATGTGCCACAATTCTACATGCGGCAGTTCGCCTGCGCCGACGACGCGCACAAGGTGATGACGCTCGAGCGCCACTGCGATGTCGTCGTCGCCGATCGCAAGTCGATCGAGGGCATCGGCTGGCAGGAGCGGCTGCACGACTATGACGACGCCGGCGCGCCTGCGTCGATCGAGGGTGACATCAACCGCGAGATCGAGACGCCTTTCTCCAACAGCCCGACCTGGCGCAAGATCAGCGGACGCCAATGCGCCAGCCTCGACGCGTCTGACCGCCTGCCGCTCTACGGCTTCGCCCGCCACCTGCAGCTTCGGAACCTGGAGATGCTGCGCTTCATCGAAAGCCAGCATGAACGCTATCTCGCCGGCGCGCTCGAGGACGAGCTGACCGACGACGAACGCGACGTGCATGCCTGGATCACCGCTACCCCGGGAGCGGCGCACGAGATGTTCCGCTCCGGGGCATGGACCGGATGCTGCCGCCCGACGGGAGCGCGATCAACGTGATGGTCTGCCACACATCGGCGCGCTTTCGCACGTCGACCAATCCGACGGTCCGGGTTTCGGAACCCGGCAACGACTCGATCTTCGGCGCGATGTTCAATTCGCTGCGGACTTGGTGGCTCACCCTCGATACGCACTGGGGCGCGTTCATCATCGCCGGAGGGCCGGGCGGTTTCAGCGTGAACCCTGTTCCTCCTCAGATCGCCCGCATCGTCAACCGGCAATATCTGACGCAGTTCCTGCACGGCAGCGCGCGCTATCTGCTGGCCGAGAACGATTTCCTGAGCGAGGATCTCGATTGGGCAGGCTATGCGTTCGAGACGCGCACCACCCGCGGATTTCGCTATCGAAAAGTCACGCCCCCGACGCAAACCGGCAAGCCGGACGGCGCCCTCTAGCCTCCCGCCTCAGGCTGGGGGCCACGATCGACCAGATCAACCAGCTTCCATCCCTGCGCCTGCGCCTCGGCGAGGAAAGCGCCCGCATGGCTCTTGCGGACCGCCAGCGCCAAGAGCTCCCTTGGTCGGGTGACGCCGACAAAGACATTGGTTGCGGCGGTCAGCGCCACCCCCTCTAATGGCGGAGGGGCGACGCCGAAGGCGCGCGGCAGCACGGTGCTCAGATCGATGCACTGGTCCTTGCCCGCGACGCCCTTCCAAACCTCGCTCTCGACGACGAGAATGCCGTCCACGCTCTTGCCCTTGACCGAATGGATCGAGCCCAGCCGAAGCGTCACCTCCCCGATCCGCACCTGCTTGGTCGAGCGGCGCTCCGGGTCGGCGGCCTGGGTCTTCTCCTCGGCGACGAACTCGCAGAGATCGGCGATGCTCTGCGCCGCCGCTTCGGGGTGCGGGGCGAAGTGCGGCAGGAGCGCTTCGAGGAGGTCCAACCAAGCGGCCTCGTCCCAGGCCGCTGTCCCGACCAGCACTTGGTCGCGAAGCAGGCGGCGAACCGCGCGCGGCGTCGCCGGGTCGCGATGCCCGAGCGCGGCCCAAACATTTTGCGTGGTGACCGACCGATTGTTGGCCGCCTTGATGTCATGGGCGCGCGCCAGACCCGCCATCGCCGCGGCCAGCATCTCGGCAATCTCCGCGGGCTGGCGACCGGCGGCATGGTGGAGCGCGGCCTTCTGGAGCTGGCGGCACAGGAGATTGGCCTTGGCCCGCGCGCCGCTCTCGCTGCGATAGTCCGGATGATAATCGACCAGGCTGCGGGGCAGCCATGCGCCCTTCTTCTTCGGGCGATTGTGCCGCGAAGCGACCGCCCATACATCGCGCGCGCCGCTATCGGCACCCCAGAGCGTCTCGGCTTCCTCGGCGAAGGCGCCCAGCACCCCGCCGATCGTCGCCTCATCGAACAGGACCATCACGCGCAGGCCCGGCCTTTCGCCGACACCGACGATAGTCTGGGTCTGGTGGATGGTCAGCTGACTCGCGAAGGCGGCGATCTCGCCGCCGAAGCGCCGGCTGGTGTCGAGCGGAATGCAGCCCGGCCCTGGCTGCCAGTAGACCGGAGCGGCCGCATCGTCCTCATAGAGCGTCTGGTTGCTGTCGCCTAAGCGCTGAAACGCCGAGTCGTCATGCTTGAAGATATGCTCCAGCAGCCGCAACTGGTCGCCGTGCGTGTCCTGCGCCTCGTCGAGGATCACGAGCGGGAAGCGGTCGCGCAGCCGCGCGGCCAGCGCCGGGGTTTCAGCAAGCGCCCGCCAGGCGAGCGCGGTCATGTCGGCATAACGATAGAGACCGCTCCGCACCATCGAGGCCTTGAGCTTCGCTAGGGCCTGTCCGCAAGCGGTGTCGGCGCCGTGCTGGCCCTTCAGCCGCTGGACGGTGATGCTGTCGGGCTCGCTTCCTTCCGCATCGAACGCCGGATCGAGGGTCAGCCTTGCGACCCAACGCTCGACCGTGGCGCCGGCCTTCTTGGCCTGGTTCTTCAGCGCCCAGAAGGACGGATAGCGGCGCAGCGCCTCGGCCTCGAACGCATCGTCATCGATCTGGCGGAGGTTCCAGCCAAGGCCGCGCAGATAGGGCAAGGCCAGATACTGGTTGATGAAGGCGGTGACCGTGCCGGTGAAATGCGGATAGGCCATCAGCCGCGCGGCAGTCGGATGGCGCGCGATCAGGTCTTCCACTTCGGTGCGCGCGGCGTTGGTGTGCGAGATCACGCAGACGCCGCGCCGCGTGGTCGTCCAGTTGCGCGAGAGCAAGGCGAGCTTCGCCGCCAGCAGCGTCGTCTTGCCATTGCCAGGTGCTGCCTGCACGTCGCAGGCCGCGGCGTTGGCTAGGAAGTCCATCTGGCTTTGATCGGTGAAATCGCAGCCTCCAAGCTCGTCGCCGAGCGCGCCGAGCAGCTCCGGGGTGAGCGGTAGAATCTCGAACATCGCCGTCAGGCTCCCGCCGCCTCGTCGCCGGCCACCCCGACCCCGCCATCCTCGTCGTCCTCGTCCTCCGCGTCCGCCGGATCGGCCGGAAAAGCGGGCGCGCCCGGGACATAGCCGCCGGTCACATAGTCGATGGCACGCACCAGATAGGCCGGCAGCCGCTGGCGCATCTGCTCGGCCGTGTCGGTGCGCTGGCGCAGGATCGCGGCGAGTTGCTCGGCGACCTCGGCCTTGGAGGCCTCCTTGTCATGGACGGGTTGGTAGATCTTCACCGCTATCTCGGTCGCCGACAGGCCCGCCTCGACCCAGCCTGCATAGGTCTTGTCGGCGCTCTCCACGAGTTTGGCGAGAAAGGCGGGCTTGCGACTGTTGGTTTTGGCCAGGCGAACCGCGCGGTAGACGCTCTGGGCGAGCTCGGGCTGGAGGGCGAGATCGAACTCCAGCGTCCAGCTGTCAGCGATGAAGGCGTCGACCGGATCGCCGATGTCGCGCGTAAGCGTCTTCAGCCGCGCGGCGATTTCCTCCGGCGTGAGCTCATTCTCGGTCTTGCGCTCGCCGACCAGCGACTTGGCCTCCGCAGGCGGAATGTCGCGGTCGGGGATCAGCGCGACGGGGACCGGGATCGCCTCGCTGGCTAGACGCTGCAGGATCCGGCTATAGCGGAACAGGCCGCGATGGCCGACATTGACGATCGAGACGCCGTGGGCGCTCAATGGCCGGCCGAGCTTCTCGGCGATCGCCGGCAGGAGGAGATGTTCGCCATCGCCCTCGACGACGATCAGCGCGCGGGCGAAGAACAGATTGGCCTTGGTGGCGTCGAGGAACCGGCGCAGGAACTCATAATCGTCGACGCCCAGCCGCGTATGGGCGGCGCCGAGCGGAAAGGCGCGATGATCGACGATCATCGTCATGGTCTCGAGGTGGGCGCCTGCGGCCAGCTGCGGGCTGTGGGTGGTGAGCAGGACCTGGACCTGCTGATGGGTCTCGCCCTTGGCTGGGACCGGCTTGGCGGCGCGCGCGGCGAGCACTTCCATGAACAGGGTCTGGTGCTGGGGATGGAGGTGCGCCTCGGGCTCCTCGATCAGCAGGAACGGCACCTGGTCGGGATGCGACTGGAGCAGCAGCAGCTCGGCGGCCATGAACAGCAGATTGTTGTAGCCCAGGCCGCGCTGCACCCGCTCGGCGCCGACCTTGGCGTTGAGGTAGAGCTCGAAGCGCTCGAGAATCTGGTCGAACGAGCCGCCCGCTCCCAGATCGAGGGTCGCGACCAGGGGGTCGTCGACAAAAGACAGCTTGTCGAGAAAGTCGCTGTTGACGCTGCTAGCGACGCCGCCGACCGCCGGATTGGCCCGCACCTCAATGTCGGCGGCGGTCAGCGTGTCGTGCAGTGTGGCGGGCGCGCCCAGCGCCGCCGGCTTGTTCTGCGCGCCCATCGCCGGCATCGCGCCGAGGATGCGCGACAGCCGCGAGCGCCTGCCGGCCCGCATCTCGCGTTCGGCGTCGCGCAGCGGCTTGAGATAGGTCGCCTTGAGATATTCGCGCAGCTCGCCGTCGAGCGGAAGGCCTTCGCCCTCGGCGCCTGCGCGGTGCTGGCTGGAGATGACGCTGCCGCCGCCGGAGGAAATACGCCGCGACCCGCGCAGGCAGACATGCAGGCGCAGTTTGCCCTTCTCATTGGTGCACCATTCTAGAAAGCGCGCTTCCTCGTCGGGGCTGAGATCGTCGAAGGTGCAGCGCACGACGAAGTCGCATTCGCGCGTCCCATCTGCCGCCACATGGAAATCATGCAGGTCGGGGCGGATATAATCGTCGCCGCGCGTCCACAGGACATAGCGGGCCGCATCGATGATCGCGCTCTTGCCGGCGTCATTGGGCCCGACCAGGATGTTGAGGCCCGATGACAGCTGGATATTCAAAGGTCGCGCGGCGCTGAAACACCGAAAGCCGCTCGCATGGATTTCCGAAATGAA
>Ga0068857_100005936_pt1 | contig 10427 bp, 10 predicted proteins | sample KBSCornC72_FD_66591 | JGI IMG/M metagenome (GOLD analysis project Ga0068857, IMG submission 66591) | Corn rhizosphere microbial communities from Kellogg Biological Station, Michigan, USA - KBS Corn C7-2 | ecosystem: Host-associated > Plants > Roots > Rhizosphere > Soil ...
GTCTCTTCAGCATCGTCCTCGACGTCACCATGGTGAGCGCCGGGCTGGCGGTCTTCTTCGTCCTGAACCGCCCGCTCACCGCCGTGAACAGCAAGGTCGTGTTCGAGGTCTACTTCCTGGCCATTGCCAGCGCCGGGCTCCGGTACGACTGGCGTCTGTGTGTAGCGGCCACGGTCCTCGCGGTGAGCGAGTACCTGGGGATCGCGCTCTACGCCGCGCACCACTGGGACCTCGGGGCCGCGTTCGAGGCGGAGTCCAACTACGGCGCGTTCGGCTGGTCCGCCCAGATCGGCCGCCTGATCGTGCTCGTCGGGGCAGGAGTGACAGGCACGGCCGTCGCGCTGCGCGGCCACCAGTGGCGTCATCTCTCCGGGAAAGACCCCCTCACCGGCCTCGCCAACCGCGCCTGGTTCGAGGAGCGCCTCGAGGCGGAGATGAGCCGCGCCGACCGCGGTGGGCACCCGCTGAGCCTCGCGGTCGTGGACCTGGACAGCTTTCGCGAGCTGAACGGTGCCCACGGCCACGCCGGTGGGGACCTGGCATTGCAAACCATCGCCCGATGCCTGCGGCAGTCCATCCGGAAGAGCGATCTGGCCGCTCGTCTCGGGGGCGACGAGTTCGTGATCGTCTTCCCCGACACGGACGCCGACCAGGGGGTGCTGCGCCTCGATTCTCTCCGCCAGGAGGTCGCCGGTCTTCGCATTCAGACGGGGCGATCCGCCTTCACGGTCACGATGAGTGTCGGCGTCGCAAGCTTCCCTGGGGACGGGAGCACGATCCCCGAGGTGCTCGCTGCCGCGGACGCGCGGGCCTTCCAGGCGAAGCATCAGGGGAAGAACCAGGTCGTGGGTCCGGTTCCGGCGCAAGTGCCGAGCCTGTCCGTCGTGTAGCGTCGATCCTTCGGGAGTGCTCAGCCGCTAGGGAATCCACCCGGGCAGGGCCGCTGCCTGGCGGATCCACGTCGCCAGCTGTGCCTCATCGAGCGGGTCGTCCTCGCGAATGTCGAGGTACCGCACTTCCTGGTGCCTGGACTCGCCCGGAGGGACAGGACGTAGCGATGTGCCTCGGAAGAAGGCCACCTTCACGTAGCTCGTGAAGGTGTGGAAGTTGAGGAACCAGCCCTGACCCTCGACTCCGTAGAAGGGCGAGTTCCATTTGACCGCCTTGCGCACCCCGGGAACGGTGCGCTCGACCAGCATATCGAGGCGGCGGCCGAGATCGCGTTTCCAGCCAGGCATCGCGGCGATGTACCGCTGCACGGGAGCGTCGCCCTGGGCCTTGGCGATCTGCGGGTTCCCGCCACTCAAGAGCCGCGGCTTCGCGGTCCTGCTCGCGCTGGACCGGCGGGACGAGCGCCTGCCGGGCTTGGCCCTGGCCTTGCTGGGCATGGCTACCGGTTCGCTCGCCGGGGCCTCGGTTTGTCCTGACCCTCGAGATTGAGTACCACCGCAGCGCGGATGAGATTCTTCAGCGCCTTCTCATCGATCTCGTCGCCTTCGCGGATGTCGATCGCTCGCCTGACATTTCCCTCGAGGCTGGAGTTGAAGAGCGCCGAAGGATCCTTCAACGCAGCTCCCTTGGCGAAGGTCATCTTGACGACCGCCTTGTACGTCTCTCCGGTGCAGACGATGCCCGCGTGGGACCAGACGGGAGTCCCCCACTTCCACTCCTCGAGGATCTCCGGATCTGCCTCGCGGATGAGCTGGCGCACCCTGGCGAGCGTCTTCCCGCGCCAGTCCCCGAGTCCCTGGATCTTCTCGTCGATCAATGCAGAGGCGGATTCGACCGGATCGGGCTTTTTCATGGATCGCTCCTTACCAAACGGTTTCAACGGCAGGGGTGGGACGGGGGCGGGCGCTTGCAGGGTCGATTCCCATCGGGTCGTCCTCCCCGACTCCTTCAGCTCGTCGGAGCGCTGGTCGGCCAGCTCGGAGACTCGACGCCGAACTGCTTCGCATACTCGCCGGTCAATCGCTGCCAGCCCTCGAACTGCATGGCGTCGGTGCCGACGATGCGTCCGATGGGTTGACCGCCGAGGAGCCGATCCAGCACGTCGAAGCAGAGGTGCCAGCCCGCAGCGCCCCAGGCGATGTAACCACGGTTGATGGTGTGCCAGAGCGTGAGCCGGGTGCCGCCCCCTCCCAGCGGCTCCAGCTCCCAGCGGATGTCCTGTCCGCCCCAGTCGAACTCGAGCGCCTTGAGCGGGTCGGCCCGCTTCACACGGGTCTCCGAGACCTGCGGCGTCGGCGCCCCCACCGCCGTGAGCTTCGCCGTGCCGACGGCCCCGAGGTTCCGGTCGGAATCGAATGGAGCCCATTGGCGGAGGTGCACGGGGTCCGTGAGCGCCGCCCAGACGCGTTCCGGACTGTGGCGAAGATCGCGGACCAGAACGAGCGTCCACTCTTGTGGGCCCTTTCGGACCTGGGCACCGAAGGCTGCACCCGGCACGTACTGGTCACGGCTGCTCATGTCCTCTTCCTTCCCTTCACGGATGCGGCCTTCTCCATCCGATCCAAGTGTTGCTCCAGCGCATCGACCTGCCTGGACCAGTAGCGGCGGAACGGCTCCAGCCAGGCGTCGACTTCCCGGAGCGGCTTCGGGTTGAGGCGATAGACCCGCCGCTGGGCCTCCACGCGCGCCTCGACGAAGCCACCGTCACGCAGGACCTTGAGGTGCTTGGAAACCGTCGGCTGCGGTAGGCGAAGCTGGTGCATCAGCTCGCCCACTGAGCGCTCGGACGAGGAGAGCACGCTCAGGATTGCGCGGCGGTTCGGCTCGGCGAGGACCGAGAAGGCGGATTCCATGGAGTCGTATATGCCCGTCTTAGTATATTCCTGTCAAGGGATGCTTGTAACTCTGTTTCCACGCCCTCCGCCCCTCCCCTTGCTCCGGCCACCCGTCCGCCCAGCTCACCTTTGGTGAGCAATGGCCGGGGTCGTGATCGGGCGCCGCTCCGTCCGGATTCCTGCTAGGAAACAAAGCGTCGGATGGAGGGGGGGCTTCGATGCGCGCTCGAATTCTCTTGAGCTCGCTGGTTGCAGCAGCGGTGGGCTGTGGAAACAACGACGGCGGCAAGACGTCCGCCGACGCGTTCTCCGGTGACTGGCACGGCGTGCTGAGCTGGACACCGGACCGGGGCAGCACCCAGTACTACTCCGTCGTGCTCCATCGTCGTCCTGGCAGAAGTGGACCCAGCCGCGCAGCTCATCTCCGGGTGGACCGTGCTCCGGTACTGAACGGGCGCGGACCTCCTCTCGAGCTGGCGCCGGCAGCCGGCGTCCTATGGCCCGACGCGAGCCACGCCCCAGAACCCATCGTTGTGAGTCATCGATGGCTCGGTGTGGGTCAGTGGGCCGTCGCGCGTTCCAGCCAGGATGAGATTTCCGTCAGGGAGGATGCGCACAGCGTTCACCTGGACATCGCGCGGCATCTGGAGCTCGAGAACGGCCTGGCGATTCAGGTCCGGACCCAGGGTGAGCAGCAGCCCTTTCCCGTTCTCCACCTCGCTGTTCGTGTCCACCTGCACGTAGTCGGTCCGACCACCCACGATCAGACGGCCGCCGGCTGCTTCTGTCACCGTCCAGGCGAAGTCGTCGCGGGCGAGATCGATCGTCCGGTACTCGGGCACCGAAGACTCGCCGATGCGGCCGCGCATCATCGCGATGTCCCACTCCATCGTCCGGTTCGGCGCATCGTGCTTCGTGATCCGCGCCGCGCCGGCAATGAGGACCACGCCGTCGTGCACCGTCATCGCGCTCGGGTGATCGACCGCGGGTCCGCCGAAGAGACGCGCCCCTCCGAACGTCCCGTCGGCGGTTGCGAACCTCTGGACCAGTGCGTCGTAGCTGCCCAGCGGCGTGAGGGCGGCACGCCCGAAGTGCTCACCATAGAAGTGCACGTCCTCCTCGAAGATCTGCGTCGCGACGTAGACGTCGTCGCCGTCACGCCCGATCAGCGAGGGCGAGAACTGGAACACCATGCCGATGTTGGCTGGCATCACCTGGACGCCCCAGATGCGTCGGCTCGCGGCGTCCAGACGATACAGCTTGGAGCCGTAGGTCCACTCGGCAACGAGGTAGAGCCCTTCGCCGTCCGCCAGCCCAACGACGTGGCCGGTCCACCCCAGCCTGAACGGCCCGTTGATCGGCAGCTCGTGGACGCCCGTCCCGTCGTAGTAGAGGTTTTCGCGAGGCCCGGGAATCTCCTCGAACGCCATCGTCGCCAGCGCTTCCCCCTCGGGGGAGAGACGCACGATCTCGAGGTCGTACTCCTGGCCGCGCTCGTCCCCTCGCATGACGAAGACGCTGAGCTCCCTGCTCGGGTGAATGACGAAGCTCGAGACCTTCGAATGCGCCGGGAACCCGATCCGCCGTTCGAGATGGCCCGTTGGCGCGTACCGTTCGAGCACCGGCGTGCCGACGAGCTGTGACGGCTCCGTGCGCTCGTCACGGAGGAGCCACACCTTCTCGCGTTGATCGACGTCGAGCGTGGTGACCGTCGTGCGAAACGACGCCGGGACGCTGCGGGCGGCGATGCTGTCCGGCCAGCCCGGCGATGGAGCGAGATCGATCGCGTCCAGCTCCCCCGGCGATGCCGGAGTGCTTTTCGTCATCCCACAGGCCACGAGCAAGGCGGCGACGCAAGAGAGCTTCAGTGCATCGAGAAGTGCGCGCATCCAGGGAGATGACGCCGGCATCTCACGTGCCGGACTTCCACCGAGAACTCGTTGGTCAGGAACCACGTGCGTCCTTTCGTTGCGCGACCGCTGCTTCGATCCGAGACCGCGAACTCACGGTTCCGGTTGGAACAAGGAAAACGAGGGCCTGCCTTCGGGCAATTTCGGTGCGGCGAGACACGGGCCCCTCGGCCACCCATCCCGGGTGCGCAGGGCGCCGGGGCAATCCTCCTCGGCATGAGCGGCCGCCGTGGCGACGACTCCTGAACTTCGGGAGCGCCGCCACGACAACGGGGTTGCTCGGGGCCGCACTCGAAGGCATACCAGCGCCGCGGAGTTTGCGATGCCCGATGATGCTCCCGTGGATCCTGGCGGCAAAGGCCCAGAGCGCCGGTTCGCGCTCGGAATTGGCCTGACGAACGAGTGCAACCTCGCGTGTGCGTTCTGCTATCGCGATCCGTCTCGCGTCGATCGCCTCGACCTCGAGCAGGTTCGCGCCGTCCTCGACCAGCTCCCGGTTCAGTCGGTGAACCTCGGGACTGGCGAGAACGGGATGCATTCGCAGTTTCACGAGATGCTGGCGCTTCTGCGGAGTCGGAATGTCAAGCTGACCATGACCTCCAATGGCCTCAGCGTCGCGATTCTCGGGGACGACGAGCTGCGCGGATTCCACGACATCGAGCTCTCGCTCGACTACCCCAACCGTGAGGAACAAGACGCGCAGCGCGGTCCAGGCAACTGGGATCTGGTGCACGAACAGGCGGGGCGCTGCCGCCGGCTCGGGGTGCCGGTGACCTTCATCGCGGTGATGATGAAGACGAACTTCCGCCGTCTCGCTGAGATCGCGAGCATCGCCGGGAAGTACGGAGCGCCTCTCCGGGTGAACGTCTACCAGTCAGTCCGCACCGACACCTTCGGCCTCACCTACCGGGAATACTGGGAGGCGTTCGAATTGCTCCTCTCACGGACGGACGTGCTCACGGTCGGCGAGCCGCTGGTGCGGGCGATGCTCGGGCTGCCACGGGGAGAAGGCGGATGCGGTCGCCGGACGGTGCGCGTCACGCCTCGGGCAACGGTGCAGCCCTGCGTCTACTGGCCAGGCGCCGGTGAGCCGCTTTCGCGATTGCTCGAGACGGGAACGCAGGTCGTGGCGACGCCGCCCTTCCAGGCCGCACGCTCGCTACCCCCGCCCTGCGAGCCTTGCGAGCTGCGCGAATCGTGTGGAGGGGGGTGCGCCGGCCGGCGGCGGCTCGACGGGGCGCTCGATCGCCCCGATCGATACTGCCCCATCGTGCGTGGTGAACGGCCGACCCTGTCGATGCGCCTTGCACCAGGCCGCGACCTGCCCAAGGCCGGCAGCGCCTGCACCACCATCGTCATGGCGCGATCCGCGGAAGCAAACCGAGCCTGACGACCGGGGCTCGCTCGAACCAGCGCTTATCATGGTGGACAGCGTCAGCATCGTGGTCGACGACCTCGCGGCATTCGCATCGACCAAACGCCCCTACGCCCGGCGACCCGCTCGATGAAGGACTTGGGCTTGATTTGGGACGAAGGCGGCCGGCGACGCAGCGCGCGGTAGGCCTCCCCTTGCGTGCGGCCAGTCCGTGCGCTACATACTGAACCACATGGTTCAGTCTTTGAGTCCCCGCCTCGATGCCTCGTTCTCCGCGCTCTCTGACGCGACCCGACGAGGCGTTCTGGAGCAGCTCGGACGTGCAGACGCTTCGATCACGGACCTTGCCGAGAAGTTCCACATGACCCTCACGGGCATGAAGAAGCACGTCGGCGTCTTGGAGCAGGCCGGGCTCGTCGCCACGGAGAAGGCCGGGCGTGTGCGGACCTGCAGGCTCGGCCCGCGCCGGCTGGAGGAAGAGAGGGCATGGATCGAGGGGTACCGCCAGCTCTGGGCCTCGCGCTTCGACGAGTTGGACAAGGTTGTCGAGGAACTGAAGCGGAAGGAGAAGGTCGATGGACGCAAGAAGAGAGAGTGATCCCACCGTCGTGAAGAACCACACGACGGCGGAACGGAAGTCCGCTCGTGAGCTGGTCGTCACGAGAACCTTCGACGCGCCGGCGCGCATCGTGTTCGAGGCGTGGACCAAGCCCGAGCTGCTCATGCGGTGGTGGGCACCGAAGTCGTTTGGCGTGTCCTTCCTCTCCTGCGAGGCCGATGTTCGTGTGGGAGGCAGGTACCGTTTCGTGTTCGCCCACCCTGCCTCGAAGGAGCCGATGGAGTTCTTCGGTAGGTACCTCGAGGTGTCACCGCACTCGCGCCTCGTCTGGACGAATGAGGAAGGTGGTGACGGTGGGGCCGTCACCACGGTGACCTTCGATGAGACAGGTGGCAAGACACTGCTCGTCATGCATGACCTCTATCCCTCGAAGGAAGCGCTCGACGGTGCCATTGCCTCCGGGAGTACGAGTGGGATGGGCGAGACGTTCGAGCAACTGGACGAGCTTCTCGTCGCCCTGTGCGCGAGCGTGGGACGGTGATGAACTTGTTGTGCTGGAAGATCGCGCGCTCGAGATGACCGTGAACGGCTCGACGCCCGTCGCAGAGAATCGTCACCGTGATCCTGCACGCGAGCGGGACGTCGGTGAGGGACTCGAAGGGATTGATCGGGGACGCAGAATGGGCGTCCCGCAATCCGTCCTCATGCGGATGAGCGGGCACCGCACCGGTGCGGTGTTGGAAACAAGAGGCTCAAGAACCACGCCGCCTCACGGGCAACGATTCTCGGTGGTGCTCGATAAAAGCTTCATCCGCTGCGTCTCTCACTGTGGTGACGGAAGGGCACTCGTGTAGGCATGTCAACGTGCCCAACAAGAACGCGCGCTGCCTTCGTCCTCCACCTCGCTGAACGCTGAGCTCGGCCGCGCCAGGCCAGGTCGGGCGAACTGTGGATCCAGTTCTTCGTGCCAGCTCAGCGGAAGTAAGCTGGGAACCAGTCCACGATGTCTGCGCAGAACGTGCTCTCGGGGTCGCACGGGACTTGCACCAACTGCGCCGAGACGACTGCCGTCACGGTTCCGTCAAGCCCTACGTCGAGGGATGCTGAGCACTCCGGACGTCCCGAGCCAGCATTGGCCAGCACAGCAGACCGGCCAAACGGTGGGACTGGCGCCCCACGAAGAGCGTCCGCAAAGTCAATCACGCCGCACCTCGTTCCATCTACCGCGAAGACCGCGATCTGGCACATGGCGAATGGAGGCACAGGACAACCGGAGAGGCAGGTCGGCTCGCCACCGATCACTGCGTACCCCGCTCCCCCGCGGATCAGTCGTGTGTCGAGTCCCACGAGGTCCACTCTCCATCCCGGAGGCTGCTCGTGAGCGGTACTGAGCGCTCCGAACCGGCCTGACCAGCCTTTCACGCAGTGACCGGTGCAACGGGTGGTCCGTACGAAGAGCCCGCCCCTCGCGTCCGGCTCGAGCGAAAGGAGCTCGCTCGGGTCCGCCACGCCTGCCACGAAGCTTGGCCGCACCTCTCCGTCGGCGGTCACCCACACTCCGCCCAGCGGACCGGGGATGTCCATCGTCCAAAAGAGGATCAGCACGTGACCCGAGACATCCACGCCGACCGTCGTGTGCTCACGGAGGAAGGCTAAACCGAGGGGAATCGGGATCTGCACCGACCATCGCGCCTGGAGCAAGTCGTCGAAGGCGGTGAGCTCTCCACTGGTGAGTGAAAGGGCCACTACACCTCCACGCGGGTCTTGCACGACCAGGGGGCTCCCTTCCTTCGTGGGCGTTGCGTGGGTGCCGCCGTCTGGTTCGAAGAGGAGCAAGTCGAACGACGGTGGTGGTGGTGCGTCCTGCTCCTCCACGGCCAGGAATCCCGAGGCGAGCGAGAACTGCGGAGTCTGCTCGACGGGAACTGTGGTGGACGCGAGAAGTGCTCCGCCTGGGCTCCACACGTTCAACGTCGTCTGGAGCTGTTTGCGGACCCTCTGCAAGACATGGCCCTCGTTGTCCACCAGTGGCTGCGCGTCGGCCCAAATCTCGTCCTTCGGCCAGGGCCATGCTCCCGGAACGGAGACGGGTGTCCCCGGGGGTCCCGGCAGGAGCTCCTCGCACGAGATGACCGCCGTCCCGGCGTCCAGCGGACCTTCCTTCTGAATCACGCTCGAACAGCCGACCAGCATCACCACCAGCACGAGCGACGCCCCCACTCTCGCCATGGCCGACCCCCTTGGCGGCAGTTGCGCCTGCCCGAAGCACGAGGCAACGGGGAAAGCGCGCACCGATGCCGTCCGGTGAACACCGGGGGGAAGTGCCTTCGACCCGAGAAGGACAAACGTAAGCGCATCGCCCGGGAGAGCTCTCGCGGAGTTCCGCCGCCACATGGGAGCACGTCGAGACCTTCTGCCTCGACCCCATCACCTCCCACGTCAGCTGCCGCCGCTCATTCGGCGACCTCTGCATTGCCGCCACCTGGTCCGCGGCGCTCAACAGGCAGGTTGCCGGATGAGCCGCGGACGGCTGACTATCGAGCTGTGGTGGGTCGACATTCCCGGCGAGCTCGGGCCTTCTTCGACTCGTCGACCGCGGCCTGGACGCACGCGGGGAGAGCTGCGGAGCGGCTCGCTGCAGCCCACGTGTACCGCGGAACCTTCGTGCTGCGCCCGGACAGCGCCGAGCGCGTGGGCGACTTCACATAGATGGTCGACGCGTTCCGTAAGCACCACGCGCTCGTGTCCCCGCCTTCGAAGCCAACCTGAAACTCCTCAAGCCACGCGGGACGGGGCCCGGAGGCTTTGGTCGCTCGGCTCTGGGTGCTCGTGCCAGCAAGAAGCCGCTGGCATTCTGCTCCCCGCACTCGCTTCCCTCACCGGGGCTCCCGTCCTCGCGCTGACGGCCAGTGCTCCTCCCGCCGCGGAAGGACAGTAGGTGAGGCGGCGGGCAGGAGCAGGTCTCGACCAGGAATGCCGCCCGCCGACCCCGAGCGGGAGTCTTTCGCGAAGAGGCCGACGCCAGGGGGAGGGGCCGGCGTGGGTCCACCGAAAGTTCCGCAGCTCGGAGAAGGCAGGGGCGGCAAGTGAAGTCTGACCCGCGGGACTGAAGGGCGTAAATGGGCGGCGCCGAGGGCGTCGGCTGCTCGGCTGGGTGCGCACTCCGGAACGCATGTGCGCCCTGGTCGGCGCGGATTCGCACGTCGTCCCGCGGCACGCTCCGTCCCGGGCGACTTGGTCTGCAGCTGCGGGGGTCCTCACTGTCAATACGAGGCCGACGGACTGGTGCGGGTCTGCGTTGGGAGCCCTGTCTGGGTGAGCGGCGATAGACTGCGGGGATGAGCACAGACGACATTGGCAAGAGGCGGAAGGACGACGAGGCCCGCCGGGAGGCGTACGTCCTGGCCATCGTCCAGGGCTACATCGCCCATCACGGCATGCCCGCCACGCACGCGACGGACGACCGCGCGCATTGGGCGGCCAACGTCTTCGAGCTGGCCGACCTCCTCATGTCCGAACAGAACAGGTCGACGAAAAAGCCGTAGCTGAACCCGACCCGGTGCACGAGGCCCAGCCCCGGCGGAGGTCTAGACTACTCCGTGGCTGCCCCATCGAGCGTGCGCTTCGAAGAGACCTGTTCACGTGGTGCCCCTTGTCATCGGTCCCCATCAGCAGAAGACCTGGAACGGGGTCCCGTTCTCCGCCGCCGTCGCGAGTGTAAGCCAAGCGCCCGAGGGGCGAGGAGGTCGCGCGTGGGTGCCGCCGGGAGCGGGATCGCTGAGGTTGCAATGGTCGAT
>Ga0068857_100005937_pt1 | contig 10427 bp, 5 predicted proteins | sample KBSCornC72_FD_66591 | JGI IMG/M metagenome (GOLD analysis project Ga0068857, IMG submission 66591) | Corn rhizosphere microbial communities from Kellogg Biological Station, Michigan, USA - KBS Corn C7-2 | ecosystem: Host-associated > Plants > Roots > Rhizosphere > Soil ...
CATTCTCTTGGTCGCTCATTGGTTGGTTTGAAGAGCCAAAGGAAAGTGCCAGGTATGAGGAGATCGAGAGACGACCTCAATTTCAGGCACTGCTGGCCGCCGCAGGCAAGCAATTTCAGGGCATACTGTGCTATCACCTAGATCGTTGGAGCCGCAACGCAGCTGTAACGTATGGCACATTGGCGCGACTGCGGCAACAAAAGGTGTGGTGGCAGTCAGTTTCAGATGGCTGGGATATCGACGTGGTGCAACAGCCTGGATCAAGCAAGTTGTTTAGCTTGGCAGTCCAGGATGCAGCTGACTATTTGACAAGGCTCTCAGAGCGTACCATAAACGCGAAACTGGCGCGGTCAGCCAAGGGGCTACACAATGGCAACGTCATATTTGGCTATCTGCCGCCGGATCATCCTCAACTACCTGCAACGCCGGATCCCATTAACTTCGCAGCGTTGATCAAGCTTGGCGAACTAGCAGCACAAGGTATGGCCGACCAACAGATTGCCGACTTGCTGGCAGATGCGCGGACCCACTCGTCTCGATACGGCGAGCGACTACCTACCAAAGATACTGTTGCAGCGATTCGCCGCTCCTCCTTTCCGCGCGAGTTTGTCTCTGGGTGTGGGCACGGCACCATCGTCTCTCCAGCTGGAGAACTGGTCGAAGGTAGACATGTCGCGGCATGGTCGTTCGAGCTCAGCCAGCGTATGGATGCCGCCGTGGCCCAGAGACGGCACCAAGGCAAGTCAGCACGCCCACCAACGGTCTACCCATTTAGTCGAACAATTGTCTGCAGTGCGTGTCGACGGCAGTTGCGTTCTGCGTCAGCTCCAAATGGCTTGTACTACAAGGACACTAGCCGGGTACGCAAACTTCCCTGCAGCGCCTTTGGGTGCCTTTCAGTACGAGCTGACACTCTGACTCAGCAGTTTGCTGCTTTGCTGCGGCAGGTCCAATTTACAGGTGACTGGCAAACGCCGATTGTTACGCGCTGTAAGATGATTCGCGCATCAATCGATTCCGGATCACCGCAAACGCATCGACAGGCATTAGAAGCGGAGCAGAGTCGGCTCATTGATGCCTACCGCAAGGGATATATCGATGATAGAAAGCTTGGTGAAGACATCGCAGAACTTCGGAAGGCACTAGCGAGGATTCCCATGGTTCCGCTCCACGACTTTGAGGGATTTGTCGAGCGAGCTCTGGAAGTCGCTGAAATGCTCAGTGACCTCGCAACCTATTGGGATACAGCGTCGATACGTCGCCAGCATGAGGTTGTCGCTGCGTTGTTCATGCCGGAAGGCATCATTTACGATTTACAACGCCAGCTTATCATAGGACTGCGTCCGCGCCCCGAAGCCCTGCCGGCACTTGAGACGGGGCTCGCGCACCAGTGGCATGGAGGCGAGAGCAGCACCGCTGATCAAGGTCATGCGGTCGGTGAATTCACGAATATGCTTTGGCTCAAACCTGAATACTATGATCTGTATGCGCGACGCAGCGTCACAGCGGCGGCAGAGTATCAGCCAGCCCAACGTACCTCCATCTCCAAGGAACAACGCGAGCAGGCGCTGGCACTGCTAGCTACCGATCAGAGCCTTCGCCAGATCGCTGACCAGCTTGGCGTCTCCTATTGGGTTGTGCTTCGGCTCGCACAGCGCTTCGCCGACTCAGGCACAGAGCGACCCAGGCACCAGCGCCCCAAACTCACAGATTCTCAGCAACAGGAAGCGCTAGACCTACTGGCACAGGGTTTGAGTCTGCGGGCGGTGGCCAAACAATTTGGCGTCTCCTATGCCAGCATCGACCGCATTAAACAACGCGAACGTATGCAACAAGCGGCTCAGGCTCCACTCGATAACTCTGCAGCACAAGCTGGGAGCGATTCAGTGGAGCCTGAGCGGAAATTCTAACTCGATTGAACTGTTACGCTATTGCGCTTCCTAGCGTGGCGGACCCGACGGGATTCGAACCCGCGGTCTCCGGCGTGACAGGCCGGCGTGTTAGGCCGCTACACTACGGGTCCCCACCCACCAATCAAGCGATTGGCACGGCACGTCGGAATATACCACAGCCGCAGCCGGGCTGTCAACATGCGCTCGCTCTTCATTCGCTCATCGGCCGGGCCAGCGTATCCACCTCGTGCGCCTGGGGGCCAAGGACACGGTCATCGCCGCGCCGCAACGTATAGCGACGTTCATCGGTGTGCTCGAAGAGCGCCAGCATATATTTTCGCGTCGTCCCCAGCAGATCGCGCGCATCGGCCACTGTCAACGACTCATGGGTTTTCAGGTACTCCACCACACGCCAGAGCGCTTCACCATACGCCGAACGCTCCAGCAGCACCACATCGTTGAGCCGGACCAGCAGGCCTTGCTCGATCAACAGCGCCGCAACCTCGGCACCCAACGAATCCTCCACCTCGGGCCGCGTCGGCGGGGCGAACGGCTCCGCGCGGAATCGAGCCAACAGCGTATCCACTGCCTGCTGCTGCGGCGGGGTCAGGTGGGGAGTATACCCAGGCACGCAGACGAAGGCGCCTCGGCCACTATGCGCCTCGGCCAGCGTGCCGCCACCAGCATTCACCAGCCGCGACAGCGCCTCCATGGCTTCACGTGGCGTCAGGCGGAGGCGGGAGCGCCACTCCTCGCGAGGCATTCCAGCGCGCAGCGGATGCTGCCGGTGGTAGTCTTGCACGAGCTGGAGCGCGTCATGTGACAATCGCTGCCACTGGGCGGCAGCAACGTAGAACGATCCAGCAGATACAGCGTCCCCGCGCTCGACCAGCGCCGTGAGCGCCGCCTCTACATCGGCGGTGGGCATGCTGACCAGCCGCGCGAGGTCCGCCAACTCGCGCATGCCGTAATTTCCCAGTCGAGCTACCTGCAAGCTCGATGACCTGGTGATGCCAGGTTGTCCGCGCAACATCGCCAGCACGATGTCTTCGGGCGCGCCATCGGCCAGCGTCGCCAGCCATTCCAGCACGGCAGCGTTATGGCGGCGATAGCGACGCGGATGCGGGTCAACCACAATGCCGCCGCCAATCGTCAGGCTCGGCGAGGGAACACGGACGATGAAACGATCTCCACGTGCCGCCACGAGCGGCTGCGCCAGCCTGATCTGCGCCCAGCCGGTCGCGCCTGACTCCAGCGCATCGTCTGCGAAGAGCGCCACACGCGCAGGAACCTCCGCCGCGCCAAGATATACCTCAACCTCGGCGTTGTGCGCCAAGACGCGAGGAGCCGACGCCAACATTTGCAGCCGTACATCAAGCGCGGTCGTCGGCTGAAACATTCCGGGCAAGGTCACCACATCGCCGCGCTGCAGATCGCTTCGCGCAATCCCCGTCAGATTCACCGCCAGCCTGCCACCGGGATGCCCCTCCTCGATGGGATGACGATGGGCCTGCAAGCCGCGAATTCGGGCGCGCAGGCCTCGCGGCTGCACCTCTACCTCCTGGCCAACATGCAGTGCGCCCTCCTGCAGCGTCCCCGTGACGACGGTGCCGAAGCCAGCCATGCTAAAGACGCGGTCAATCGGAAGTCGGGGGCGCCCGAGGTCACGGCGAATCGGGGCATCCTCCACAGCGTGATCCAGCGCGGCCAGCAGATCAGGGAGACCCTGTCTGGTGAGGGCAGAGCAGGGGACAATCGGGCTGCCTGCCAGCGTGGTGGTAGCAAGCCGCTCAGCGATGTCTTCGCGAACGAGCGCCAGCCAATCATCATCCACCAGATCGCACTTAGTCAGGGCGACAACGCCAGAGCGCACCCGCAACATATCGAGGATGGCGAGGTGCTCGTCCGTCTGCGGCATCACGCCCTCATCCGCCGCGATGACCAGCAGCGCCACGTCGATGCCACCAACGCCCGCCAGCATGTTGCGGATGAAGCTCTCATGGCCGGGCACGTCCACGATGCTCGCCTCGCGCCCGCTGGGAAGCGTCACCCAGGCGAAGCCGAGATCAATGGTCATCCCCCGCATCTTCTCTTCGGCGAGGCGGTCGGGATCAATGCCGGTGAGTGCGGTGACTAGCGTGGACTTGCCGTGGTCCACATGCCCCGCGGTGCCGATGCAACTCATGCCTGCATTCTATCGCACTGTGGGGCATGTCAGCCCATCTGAGAACGGACCGCCTGAAGTTCCTGCAAGCGCGCCCGCGCCATCTGATTCGAGGGATCTACCTTGGCGAGATTGCGATAGACACGCGCGGCCTGCTCGTATTCGCCAACGGAATAGTAGGTCTGGCCGAGCAAGTCGTATGCCTCATAGTTGGCCTTATCCATCGCGATCAACTGCTGCAACGCGGCGACAGCCTCTTTGGTCTGGCGGCTGGCAAAGTAGTAGCGCGCGACCACAACCTGCTGCTCGATGGCGTCCGGCACATTCTTCATCTCCAGGCAATACTGCACATATTGCTGACGCAGCTGCATGTCGTCAGTGGCATATTGAATCGCCTGGCGCAGATACATCAACCCATCTGCCTGATTGCCCACGCCCCAGGCAACCTCAGACATCTTCTGATAGACCGTGGCCGCCTCGCGCAGATGGCCGTGGCGCACGTGGATATCGCCAAGCTGGCGATACTCTGACAATCCCTCATCGAGCATCCCGCGCGCGATCTGGATCTCCGCCATCTCGCTATGCACGGCAGGGTCATCAGGATTGCGACTCGCCATCTCGCGCAACACGGCGACGGCATTCTCGAACTGCTTGTTGGTGCGGTAGTGTCGAGCCAGCTTGGCATATTCCTGCATCTGCGCCTGGGGGTCGCCCTGGCGCGCCGCGATTTGTCCCAGCGCCTGATAGACCTCTTCGTTGACGGCCCGCTGCTGCTGCACCGTCTGCAAGATCGCATTTCCCTGCGGCGACTGACCAGACAGTTGGTAGGCGCGTGAGAGCAGAAGCGCCACCTCCATCTCGGGGTTGAGCTTCTCTTCGCCGTCGAGCCGCGGGCGCGCCATCCAGACGGCGGGATCAGGCGGCATGCGTCGCGTCAGCGCGGAGGCCTCTTCAAGCTCGCGCACCGCCGACGCGGCGCCCTGCGCATCGCCTGACATCATCAGAGCCTGCCCCGCGCCAAAGTGCGCCAGCACCTCCATGCCGGGAGCGGCGGCAATCTGCTGGAAGCACACGAGCGCCTCCTGGTGGCGTCCCGTCATCAGGTGCACCTGTCCCAGCGCGTACCGCAGGTCGGGGTTCGTCGGGCTGAGGTCCGACGCCTGAAGATAGTCGCGCGCGATATCGGTATAACTGGCGAAGTGCTCGGCGCGTAACGCCGCCAGCAGCCGCCCCAGCACCTCCATCGCGGAGACGCGGCTGGAATTCATCCCGGGCGAGCTGATCGCGGGCGAGGCAACCGAACCGGTCGCCAGCGCCATCTGCCAGGTGGCCAGCGCACGCACGTTCGTCGGATCAAGCTGGAGCACTCGCTGAATCTCGCCAACAGCCTGCGGGACGCGTCCGGCCTTCATCAGCGCCTGCCCATAGCTCAAGCGCAACTGGCCGTTATTCGGCTGCGCCATGAGCGCCTGCTCGTATTCGCCGATGGCGCGGTCGGCGTAGCCCATGCGCAGATACGCATCGGCGGCGGCAATCCGCTCGACGAGCGCCTCGTCGGAGCGCCCCTGGCGGGTGAGCAACTCGATCAACTTGACCCGATATGTCAGGTTGCTCGGCTCAAGCTGCAGGATACGCCGGAAAGTGGCGATGGCATCGTCAATGCGCCCGTGCGCCAAATAGGTCTCGACCAGCACCGCATATTTGGCGACGGCCTGTTCGGACTTGCCCTGCCGGACGTAAATCTCGCCGAGCAGCAGGTGCACATCCAGGTACTGCGGCGCAAGCTCCATTACCGTCATACACTCTTCGACGGCGGCGGTGAGCAGCCCATGCGCGACATAATTCTCGATACTGCGCACCGCCTGCGACACCTGCGAGCGCAACGGCTCAGGCAGGCTCATCAGGCTTGCCCGGCCGCTCCCCGCCATGCCCAGCGAGTTGATCAACTGCGCGAGGTGGTCGCCATTCGAGGCTGGTGTGCCGCTATAGACGTTGGCGTTCCCGCCCATCAGCGTGCCCATGCCAACGCCCATGCCGCCATTCATCCCACCAACCTGCGACGACGCGAAGTCGGGCCCTGAAGATCTGGCCGGGCCAGCAGACATGCCGTCAGGCATCGGGAAGTCATTCAACATGGGATCGGGGATATTCGTTCTGCCACCGCCACGCTGCGGAATCTTGCCGGGCATGCCGCTTCCGGCGGTGGGACGCCGTCGCCGCTGGGGCTGCGGCGTTGTCCCCAGCACTTCGTGCATCATCCGCTCGACTTCCGCGACCTGTTCTCGCCATCCCTGGCTGCGCAGGAAGCCCAGCAGCGCCGAAAAGACGGTCGAAGCGCCTTCCAGGTCGTTCATCTCGCGGTGCGCCTCGGCAGCCTCCTGGCAGAGCTGTAGCAGCTGGTCTACCTCATCCAGCGTCAGCGCGTCGAGGTTGACACGGTCTACCGCTGAGTCGAAATAGCGGGCAGCTTCTTCCAGATTGCCCATCGCGCGGAAGCACTGCCCAAGCGCATAGAAGCAGGAGAGCGCGTAGTCTGGGTCATCGAGCAGCATCTCAAACTGGCCAGCGGCCTCGTCCCAACGGTCTGATTCCTGATAGAGCCAGCCGAGAAAGTAATGCACATCGGAGCGGTCTACACCCGCGTCCAGCAGGTCTTCGCAGACGAGAACGGCTTCTTCCAGATTCCCTTCCTGCTGGAGCTGTTGCGCCTCACGCAGCGCAGCTCCAACTTGTGGGCCACTCACGCGCGGACGCCCGCCGGACCGTCGGCCATCGTCCATTGGCCTGCCACGCCCCGAGCGCGAACCCGACATATCGCCCCAATCGCCAGAAGAGCCTCTTCTGCCCATACTCCAACTTCCCATCTGACGGCTTACTGCCCCACCAGCATCATGTAGCGAATGATGTCTGGTCATGGATGGTCAGAAAGCGCGTTGCGCGCATCTGCGGACTGCACGAAATCAGCTACGTATCAGCATACGCCATCAAGCATTGCAAAGCAGTGGTTTCAGGAATAATGGGCGATAGAAATGGCGGGAATACATTACGGGAGTTCCAGCGCTGGAGACCTGGGTCATGCGGGAAACTTCCGAAGCATACGTCGCCCGGCGCTCAGTATAGCATGGCTCAACAGCGGCCAATTCATCGAATACCGGGACAGACAGGCATAGATACCTGCGTCCGGGAAAATAAGGCGCGCGAGCGGCCTGACGCCGTATGGTACTATCGTACCGGCATCATGTGCTGCCCGCGCGTAGATGTGTTACCCCCGATAGTTGTTGAACTGAAGCGGCACCGGATAGTCCTTCGCCTTGAGGGCGGAAATGACTGCCTGGAGGTCGTCGCGGCTCTTGCCGACGACGCGCACCGCGTCCCCCTGGATCTGGCCCTTCACCTTCGGAAAGTTATCGCGTATCAGCTTGGTGATCTCTTTGGCGAGATCCTGCGAAATGCCGCTCTGCAGCTCGATCACCTGGCGGACGCGGTTGCCGCCTGCCTGTTCGATGTTTCCGGGCTTCAGAATCTTGATCGAAAGCCCGCGGCGAACAATCTTCGACTCCAGCACGTCACGCACGTTCTTGAGCGTGAACTCGCTATCGGTGAGGATAGTAAGCGCCTTTTTCTTGGCGTCGTACGTCAGCTCGGTGCGGGTATCCTTGAGGTCAAAGCGCGTGGTGATCTCGCGGCGTGTCTGATCGAGCGCGTTCGCCAGTTCCTGCTCGTCGTATTGCGAGACCACGTCAAAGCTGTTCTCTCCAGCCATCTCGATCTATCTCCTTCGCTCGGTTCGCAACGAAAGTCAGGGACGCGAGGCAAGCGTCAAAGCCAAGCGTCAGTCGCGCCCGGCACATTCTACCACTCGTAGCGGGACCCGCCGCGGCGGGCGTACCTCCGCGGCACATCAGGGGAGGGCGAGCGGCCAGCGGGAGAGCGCGGTGTAGCGGGCAGCGGGACGCAGCAGCTCGCTCTTCATCACCGCGATGGCATCGGCCCGCCAGGTAGCGTCGGGCGGCGGCTCGTGCTGAACGCGCGCCAGTGTCGCGAGTGCGTCGTCGCTGAGCGGCTTCTTGATGCGCGCCAGCGTCAGGTGTGGCGAGAAGGGGCGCGCTTCGCGAGGGAAGCCGCGTGCCGCGAGCGCGTCGGCCACAGCGGACTGCAAGGCGAGCAGCGGCGTTTTCTCACCTGCTAGACCCACCCAGACGACCCGTGGCGAGCGCGCGGAGCCGAATGTGCCAATGCCTGCCAGCCGCAGCGCGAATGACGCATGGACGCCCGCGACGGTGGCCGCCGCCTGTGTCGCCGCCTCCAGTTGCGCGTCGTCCAGTTCATCGAGAAACGCCAGCGTCACATGCAGGCCCGCCGGGTCCACCCAGCGCACCTCGGGAATCATCCGCGCCAGCCGCTCGATCCGCCGCCGCAGGGTGTTCCGCACGGCATCGGGCAACTCCAGCGCCAGGAATGTGCGTGTCATGGCTGGCCCTCTCTCCCTACCTCCGGCCTCCGACCACCCATATTAGAATGTACGGCGCGGCGTCTTCTGCCCATTCTCATGCAGCGTCGCCAGAAAGACCTCGATGTCGGACTCCGCCAGCAGCCGCGAGAGCGCCGCGCCCCAGGCGTAGCGCCCGCGCTGGCGCCGGTCGCTCAGTAGCAGACGGATGCGGAACATGCCGTCGAAGCGGACGAATAGTCGTATCAGGTGCGGTTTCGTGCTGGCGTCGTAGACTTTGGCAAAGGCCGCAGCATAGGCTGTCGTAGCGTCGGCGGGGTCGGCAGCGTCCGTAGCCTCCAGCTTCTCGGGCTTCTTGCCGCGCCGGTGCGTCGCCACCTCACCGGCGGCATGCTCCTCAGCTTTTGCCAGCCCACGGATGCGCTCGTCGCGGACGTTACGCATCACGCAGCGCGCGGTGAAGCCCTTCTCCGGGCCGCCCAGCGTCGGCAGGCCATGCTCGCTGAATCCAGCCATCGCGCTGATGCGCAGCGCGACATCGCGGCGCGAGCGGGCCTCCAGCAGCGGAACGTAGGCGATGCCCGGCGTCTCGGCGCGCTGCCGATGCACTTTGCCAAAGGCAGTGGGCGCCACCTCGGGCAGCATCAGCGAGACGCCATCCGGCAACAAGACTTTCTCGGGGATGCCCTGCGTGCGCTGGTGAAGGAAGGTGTTCGTCTCGACCTGCGCCGCGAGGCTCCGCCACTCGACCGCCGTCACCGCCGACTGCTGGCGGGCGACCGAGCGCAACTTATGATAGGCTGCATGCGGCCCAAGCAGGCTGCGCGACTCGCGAACGAGCCGCCCCACCATTAGAAACTGAGTCAGGTCGAGCAGGAAGGCAGTCAGTTTGGCGCGCTCGGCGCTATCGGCGTCGCCATGCTGCGCCAGGAGCATATGCGCAATCTCCTTGCGCTGCTCGGCAGGCATCCGCGTGATGGCGGCGTGCGCCAGCTCGGTCACGTCGTCGTAGTAGCGCACCCGCAGCACGCTGATGTCATTCGGCGAGACCATCAGGGGGACGAGGATCTCGATATCCTCCTCAAACTCCTTGACGGTGGTGGAGATGCGCGGCAGGAGAATGATGATCGCCAGCAGCCCCAGCGAGGCGGCGATGGCGATCAGCGCGATCTGCACGGGCGTCGGCAGGGTGTTGGCGATGAGCGATGAGCTGAGATTGATCGCCAGGCTGAGCAGCGTCGAGATGACCACGGCGCTTGCAAGCAGCTCCAGTGCCCGCCCCTGGGCCGCGCGTGTCTCCTCGCGTAGTGTCGGCAGCGTATTTCGCCAGTCGTCGCTCATATCGTCTCTGCCCTCTCCCCCTAACCCCGGCCTGCGGCCCGCCGCCGCTCCGCGCGCTCCCTCCGGGACGCAGCCCCTCCGCTCGCACCTGCTCGCTTCTCGCCTCGTGCCTCGGCTCACGCGCACGTCGTCTGGCAGCGCCAGTATAACATAGCTGGCACGCTACACCAGCCCAGTTCAACGGCTGGTCATGCTGTTGATGCTATGCTGTGCCCATGGTCACATGTCTGGATATACGGTGAGGGCAACATCATGGCAGATATGGCGGGCAAGGTCGTGGTGGTCACTGGCGGCGGGTCTGGGATGGGGCGGGCGGCGGCGCTTGCCTTCGCACGCGAGGGCGCGCGGGTGATGGTCGCGGATATTGGCGGCGCGACGGCTGAAGCGACGGCGGCGATGATTCGCGAGGCGGGCGGCGAGGCGCGGTCCGTGGCAGTGGATGTCTCGCAGGCGGATCAGGTGGAGGCGATGATCGCGGCGACTATGGCGGCGTGGGGTCGGCTGGACAGCGCTTTCAACAACGCGGGCATCAATATCGAGCACGGCCCGCTGGTGGAGTGCAGCGAGGAAGAGTGGGAAC
>Ga0068857_100005946_pt1 | contig 10422 bp, 14 predicted proteins | sample KBSCornC72_FD_66591 | JGI IMG/M metagenome (GOLD analysis project Ga0068857, IMG submission 66591) | Corn rhizosphere microbial communities from Kellogg Biological Station, Michigan, USA - KBS Corn C7-2 | ecosystem: Host-associated > Plants > Roots > Rhizosphere > Soil ...
TACCAACAAGTGATAATACTATAGATGGTGATATAGAATTTGTTGATAATAATGAAGTTGAAAATAGACATATTATTGATTATGATATTATAAATGTAAGTGTATATGTTTTGACTAATAAGTCAAACAATGCTTTTAATCCAATTTATAAATCATATGTAGCAACAAAAAAATATACAGAAATTAATGTACTTGATAATCACGTTAAAGAAATAAAATTAAAAATCAATTCAAATATTATGATTAGAATTTTTGATGAATGGATTGAAACAAAACTACAAAAAATAAAATTAGGTAGAATTTAAAAAAAAATGAGAAAGTATAAACCAGCATTGTTTCCAGAAGTAGACTTGGATGACCCAAAAACATACGAGTATTTACCAAAGACTCATAAAGAATTAGATGCTCTTATGTTTAAAGAAATTGGTTATGCTTTGGTTTATATGGATTATTTTCCAGATAGGAAGGGGTTATTTCCTAAAAGAAAACGAAAAGAAGAATTTGTTAAAGTGTCTAGTTTTGGTAAGACTTTTAAAAATAATAAAAACTTAATTGATATAAACAATTGTTCTTATTATCAAAGGCAACGAGTTTATAAATTAATAGATAATTTCGCTAAAAATAGGCGCAATAATTATGATAACATTTTATGGTATCAAGAACAAATATTTCTTTTTCAAGATGAAATAGAAAACATGTGTTAATATGAAATATAATTTAAAAGATAATGGTTTTGAAGTTTTAAAAAAGGTATTTAATCCTAGTTATTTTGATTTAATAAATGATGAATACATTTTGGATTTACAAAACACATCAAAGATTGAAAATGTATTCATGACTGAATTTGGTCCTAAACAAATTCAACATTTAGAAGATAGAGAATGGTTTAAAAATTTTGCTAATGATTTATCTAATCTTATTAATATTGGTGGTGATGTTTTAAACATGCAGATTTTTATGAAATATCCATCATATAAAATAACATCACCACATCAAGATGGGGCATATTTTGATAATCCAGATAGAAAGATAATAACATTTTGGGTTCCATTACATGATGTAAATGTTGACACTTCATGTATGCATTATTTGCCTAATTCACATTTAAATGGTTTAATTGAGCACAAACCAATTGGTAATGTGATTAGAACTAGAAGTGGTAAAACAGGTCAATCTCTAACACTTGATAAATTTCCGTTAGAAGATTTTATACCAGTTCCTATGAATGTTGGTGATGTTTTAGTTCATGATCAATTGTGTGTTCATTATTCAAACCAAAATAAAACAAATAAAAAAAGAATTGCATTAACTTGTGTATTCGAAATTAAATAAAATAATGATAAAAATAGGAGATATAATAGAAGGAAAAATAAGTACCAATTCTAGTGGTTCAGCTTATTTAGTTAGTGATAAATTACCAAAAGACATTTATATACATAAAAACAATACAAACAAAGCATTACATTTAGATATTGTTAAGATAAGAGTTATAGAAGGAAATGGTAGATCAATTGAAGGTGAAGTTTTAGAAATAGTAGAAAGATTTAGAACTGAATTTGTTGGTACAATACAAATTAGTAAACGTTATGCTTTTTTTATACCAGATAGTAATAAGATAAATGTTGATTTTTTCATACCACTATCTAAACTATTAGAAGCTAAAGATGGACAAAAGGTTATTGCTAAATTAACACATTGGAAAGACGAATCTAAAAACCCAAATGGTGAGATATTAAGAGTAATTGGAGATGCTGGTGAGCATGAAACTGAAATTCATTCTATTCTTGAAGAATATGGATTACCATATGATTTTGATGAAGATGTAATCGCAGAATCAGAATCAATTCCAGAAGAAATTACTCAGGAAGAAATAACTAAACGTAAAGATATGCGTGAAGTATTAACGTTTACAATTGACCCAGAAACGGCTAAAGATTTTGATGATGCATTAAGTTTTGAATGGGTCAATGGTGTTTTAGAAGTTGGAATTCATATTGCAGATGTAAGTCATTATTTACGTCCAGAAACTGAATTAGATAAAGAAGCATATGCTAGAGGTACAAGTGTATACTTAGTAGATAGGTGTGTTCCAATGCTTCCAGAAAGACTTTCTAATGGACTTTGTTCATTAAGACCTAACGAAGACAAGCTTTGTTTCTCAGCTATCTTTAAATTGGACCAAAATGGTCATATATTAGAAGAATGGTTTGGTAGAACTGTTATTAATTCAGATAGAAGATTTACTTATGAAGAAGCTCAAGAAATTATTGATAAAAAAATTGACCCTAAACTTATTAAAATTGCAAGGAAAAATCATTTCTATAGTGATATTGAAAAGGCAATTATAGAATTGGATAGATATGCTAAGAAAATGAGAAAACAACGATCTAACGAAGGTTCTATTTCTTTTGATAAAAGTGAAGTTAAATTTAAATTAGATGAAAATAACAAACCAATTGATATTATTTTTAAAGAATCCAAAGATTCACATAAATTAATTGAAGAGTTTATGTTATTAGCTAATAGAAGAGTTGCTAAGTTTATTAATGAAAAAGGATATCCAATGGTTAATCGTGCTCATGATAAACCTAATGAAGAAAAATTGGAAAATTTAAAAACTTTTATTAAGCAATTTGGATATGATATTAAAACTGAAGACCCAAGAGAAATAACTAGTACTCTAAATAAATTATTAGAAGATGTTAAGGGAAAACCAGAAGCAAATATGATAGATAACTTAGTTGTTAGAACAATGCAAAAGGCAAACTATACAACTAAAAATATTGGTCACTATGGATTAGGTTTTAAGGATTATACACATTTTACTAGTCCAATTAGACGTTATCCTGATGTAATGGTTCATAGATTATTGAGTAGATATTTAGAAAGTAAAACAACACCGAAATTAGATAAATTAGAATCTAAGTGTTTGTATTTGTCTGAAAGAGAGAAAAAAGCACAAAAAGCTGAACGAGATTCTATTAAATATATGCAATGTATCTATATGAGTGAACGTATAGGTAAAGTATATAAAGGAATTATAACTTCAGTAACTGATTATGGTGTATTCGTTCAAATAAATGAAAATAAATGTGATTGTTTAGTGAGATTATCTCAAATAAATGGAACATGGCAAGCACATACTGATAAATATTGTATTACAGAATTTAATACTGGGTCAACAATAAGACTTGGTGATGAAGTTCATATAGTAATAATCAAAGTAGATGTTGAAAAGAAAAACATTGATGCAACCCTAATTAATTTATGATGGAAAAAGGTAAGATAATTAAAAATGGTAATGTAAATCTTGAGAATTTGGTTGTTATTTCTTCTGGAACAACCAGTTTTAAAAATTTGAAATTATTAAACTCTAATGAAGTTAAAGAAGAGTTTGATGAAAAATGGGCATTAAACAAAGCTGTTGAAGCAGCTAAGAATTCTAATTGCAAGAGTCAAAGAGGTGTAGTACTTTGGCATAGAGAAACTGGCTTATATTCTTCAGGTTATAATGCCCCACCATTACCATTTGTTTGTGATGGGTCTGATAAGTGTAGAACTAACTGCTCTAAAACTGCTGTACATGCAGAGCAATTAGCTTTAATGGAAGCATTAAATTGGTTTGATTTTAATAGATTATATGAGTGTGAAATGATTCATGTTAAGATTGTTGATGGGTTACCAGTAGTAAGTGAAAAACCTAGTTGTTGGCAATGTTCTAAATTAATACTTGCTGCTGGGTTAAAATCTATGTGGTTATATCAAAAAGAAGGATTTGTAGAATACAGCGCATATGATTTTCATAGGATAACACTTGAAAATTGTGATTTAATGTAATGTATTATCAAGATTTTATAATTAAATTTTTAGAAAAAAATTATAAAGTGTCTACTAATCATGAAACATTTATTTTAATAGATAAAGTTAATAAATCAATTTACATTAATCATGACACTTCAAGATTTCTTATTACTGTTTTAATTCCTATTTTAACTTCTGATAATTCAGAAACTAGCAGTATTGTAGCTAAAACTTTTGAAAAATGGTGGGAAGATGAAAAAAATAAAATCACAAATAGATTAAATTTAATCTTTGATTCGTTTTTACCAAGTATTAGTAGTAGGACAGTATTATATAAAATATTGAAAAAATATGATTTAGATATTGATGTTGATTTTATAACTAAAATGTTCAATAAATATTTTATAGATAAATGGTTAAATCGTTATATTGATAATTATTTATCACATGTAGATGTAACCATTGGTAGTTTAAAAATAATTGGTAATTTTAATATACAATATCCAGACCAAACACCATTTATTGATAAATACATTTATAAAACAATAAATGAATGGTATTCAGACAATGTTTTAATTAATATCATAGATGATTTTGTTGTGAATACAACAGCAACATTAACAAAAACAGATTGGGTTGTTACATGGGGTAAACATGGGGTAATTGATAAAAAATTTTTAACAAATTATTTTCCATTAGAAACTTCATATCAACTTGATATTTTAGAGAAAGTTTATGATGATATTATTATAGATAAATCGGTAATTCATATGAAAAACTGGTAGAAAAATTTGGTTATTTGGTTTATTTTTTGTACCTTTGTTTAAAACTAATAGTTAATGAATTTCAAAGATTTTTTTAAAAACAATTTTTTATACAATAATTCGTATAAAACTCATTCTGAAGCAGTTATAATAGTTTGTTATTTTAACCCACAGGAAAACCCATATAGATTAAAAGCTTTTAATCTATTTTATGAGTCAATAAAACATTTAAATCATAGAATAGTAGAATGTGTTATTGGAGATGCTAAACCGCAATTAGAACCTAATTTTAATATAATTCAAGTGAAGTCCAAAACACTATTATGGCATAAAGAATCACTTTTAAATGAAATCATAAGGACATTACCAAGTCAATATAAGTATGTATTTTGGGTGGATGCTGATGTCATTTTCACTAATAAAAATTGGTTGGTTGATGGTGTTAAAAAACTTCAAAAAGCTAATATTATTCAACCATTTGAATATTGTGTTCATTTAGAAAAAGATCAATTAGAGCCATATTTTGATATTACTCATGAATATGAATATGCAAGTAATCCTAAAGCTAAACATCCTATGATGTGGCGTAGTTTTTCTGCTAATCATGCAACAGAAGGTGGTTCAATTTCAGGTGATTCAAATTATGATAGGCATGGCCATGTTGGTTTTGCATGGGGTGCTAAACGTTCAATATTAGATAATGTCAAATTATATGATAAAGCGTTAATTGGTGGTGCTGATCATATTATAGCTCATGCTGCTGTGGGTCAAATAAACCATTCTTGTATTACAAAGTCATTTACTGATGATATTGATAATGTAAATAATTGGTCAAAGAAATTTTATCTAGAAGTTCAAGGAAAAATTGATTATGTTAAAGGTGATTTATATCACATTTGGCATGGAGATATTAAGAAGAGAGATTATTTGAACAGAATAAAAGAGTTTACACCAACATCAAAAAATATTACAACCAAAGATAAAAATGGTCTTTATGTTGCTGATTCAGAAAGTGAAAAATATGTAAAAAAATATTTTGATAAAAGAGAAGTTAAATCTATAATCGATCATGATCAAATCAATTTAAAACGTGAAGAATTAAGAAATACCTATCCAGATAGAGATGATTCGTTTATTGAGTCTTTATTGTTTGGGTATCTAACTAATTCAACAATTGAAGGAACACTTCTTGGTAATAATCCTTTAGGTGCTATGCTTGGAGATATGTTGAATACTGATGAAAATAAAGTTGAATATGGTGGTGGTGAATCAGGAGGTGCTGGTTCAGGTGGAAATTGGGATAACAATGAAACTTTTTCATAGTATATGAGTGTTGAGTTAATAAATCAAGAATTAGAAAAAGCTCAAATAAATTTAATAAAAATTACTATATACAATTTTATTAAAAAAGAATTTGGTGCTTGTGATACTTTTTACACTGGTTTGATGGAGTGTAAAACTACAAATGAAATTAAACGTTTATTAATAAAATATCGTAATGATATTTTTGAAACGTTAGGGGGTGAAGACAAAACTGATGAGGTTAAAGATTTAGAAAGTCAAGTTTCTAGTTTAGAATGGGAAGTAGATGGTCTAGAAGGTCAACTAGAAGAATTACAAGAAGAAATTAATGGAGTTAATAGTAAGTTTCATGGGTCTTTATTTGGTGAGTATAAGTGGGATGTTTTTCAACAATTTTATGGTTTATACAATCCATGGGAATTGGAAGAATTATTGAAAAACGGTAAACAATATTTGGAAATAAAACAATCATTGGAATTAGCATCCAACTTTTTAAAAAAATTATAAAATGAAAATACTTTGTATATCTGATACGCATAACAAACATGATCAAATACCATTAAAGTATTTAGAAAACATTGATAATGAAATAGACACAATAATACATGCTGGTGATGTATCTGGAAGAGGTTGGAAAAATGAAATTATACCATTTTTACAATGGTATAATAATCTTCCATTTAAAAATAAAATTCTTATTGCTGGTAACCATGATTTTTATTTTGAAGAAGCTTCAGAAACCGAAATTAAAGAAATGCTTACACACTATCCTAATATTATTTATTTAAATGATAGTGGTGTAGAAATAGATGGTATTAAAATATGGGGTAGTCCAGTTCAACCTTGGTTTTACAATTGGGCATTTAACAGAAAAGACAATGAGATACAACCACATTGGGATATGATTCCGTTAGATACCAATATTTTAATAACACATGGTCCAGTTAAGGATTATTTAGATTTAACACTTGGTGGGGATAGTGCTGGTTGTCCTAGATTATTAGAAAAAATTAAAGAATTAACTAACCTGAAACTTCATATTTGTGGTCATATTCATGAAGCATATGGTATATATAAATTCGCTGATAATGTTACATTTATAAATGCTTCTGTATTAAATGCAAGATATGTAATGCAAAACAAACCTGTGGAAATTGAAATATTATTGTAATAACATGAATAAATTTTGGTCTCAACATGAAGGTTTAATATTAACAGATATTGATTTAACAAGATCAATATCAATTTGGTCTGTTAAAAATATGAAGTTAATTCAATCAATTTTATCTTCAATAAGAACTAATCAAAACCCTTTATTTAATGATAAAGAAATAAAATTAAAGATAACATTATGAAAATAATAGCGATTGGTGATATTCATGGTAGAAGTATTTGGAAAGATATTGTTTCTAAAGAAACTGATGCTGATAAAATTGTTTTTGTTGGTGATTATTTTGATAGTAGGAGTGGTCATAGTGGTAACAGACAAATAGAAAATTTCAAAGAAATTATTGAATTTAAGAAAGCTAATAAAGATAAAGTAATTCTATGTGTTGGTAACCATGATTTTCACTATATAAGAGGCATTGGGGAAACTTATTCTGGATATCAAGCGAGTTATGCAATTGACATTGGAGAAGTAATCCAACAAGCTTTAAATGAAGATTTAATACAAATTTGTTTTGTAAGTGATAAGTTTATTTTCACACACGCTGGAATAACTAAAACTTGGGCTAATATCAATACTGTGGATGTTAATAATTTAGAACAATCAATAAATGATTTGTTTAAATTTAAACCTAATTGTTTTAAATTTACAATGGGTAATAATTATAGTAGTACTGGGAGAGATATAACTCAGACACCAATTTGGGTTAGACCTGAAGCGTTGGTAACTGATATGTTAGATGAAGTCATTTCAGGTAATCTTTATTATATTGTTGGTCACACACCAGTAAATTATATAGGTGTAAACATAATTGATAACATCATAATGATTGATGCATTAGGAACTTCAGAGGAATATTTAACTATTATTGATGGTGTACCAACAGTTTCAAAAGTTATTAAAATAGATGTATAAAGTGGCAATTACGGGTGGTATTGGGGCTGGGAAATCAACAGTATCTAAGCTTTTCGATGAAATAGGTGTTCCTATTTTTAATAGTGATCTTTGTGCTAGAGAAGCAGAACAAAATAGTGAAGTAAAAAACAAATTTAAAGAAATACTTGGGTCCGATGTTTTTAATAATGACATATTGGATAGGAAAAAAATAAGAGCTATTATTTTTAAAGATAAGGAAAAATTAAAACAAGTAACTCAAGTTATTACTCCATATGTAGAAAAATCATTTAATGATTTTGTAAATAAAAACAGGAAATATAGTTATGTAATTCTTGAATCAGCTATTTTATTTGAGACCAATAAACATAATGATTTTAATGCTATAATTACTGTTACAGCTAATATTAATAAAAGAAGAGAACGTGTTTTAAAACGTGATAAAATAACAATTGAAGAGTTTAATGATAAGATAAACAATCAATTACCAGATGATGTTAAAATACTTAAATCGGATTTTGTTATCTTGAATAATGGTAATGATATGGCTGATAGCTTAGATTATTTGACAGAACAGGTTTATAAGATTGATAAGATATTAAGAGGATATCAAATAATAACTAGTGGTATTAGTAAATTTTAAATGAAAAAAGATATAAGAAGTGTTATTTACTGTCTTTGTATTTTATGGTTAATGTATTTTATCATCTATTCACCATATGGAATACCAAAGAATAAAAAAGTAAAATATTGTGTTATTGATAGTATTGGAGTGGTAGAATCAAAAGAACATGAAATAGTTAAAGAGAATGGATTTTGCTATCGAACTAATTGTGGTAATAAATTTTTAACAAAAAAAGTGTTAAAAATTGGTGATTCTGTTGAAACTAATACTATATTTGTATCCCACTAATATGAAATCCATAACTAAGAATAAAAAAGCATACTTTGAATACCAAATCCTTTCAAAGTATGTGGCTGGAATTCAATTAAAGGGGTCAGAAGTTAAATCTATTAAAAATAATAAGGTATCTATTTTAGAAGCATATTGTTTTATACAAAATGGTGAAATTTTCATTAAAAATATGCATATTAGTGAACATAAAGAAGGTGGTAAACATAACAACCATGAACCAATTAGAGATCGTAAATTATTATTAAAAAAGAAAGAAATTATAAAATTAAATGAAGATATCTCAAAAAAGGGCTTGACTATTGTCCCATTAGAGATTATATTAAGCGACACTGGATTTATAAAACTAGAAATAGGTCTTGCCAAGGGTAAAAACCTATATGATAAACGAGTCACGATTAAAGAACGAGACTTAGACAGAGAACTGAAACGGACTCTATAATTCAAATTTTTTATTTTTTTTTTAATTGCTATGATTATTTTATAGTAGTTTTTATTTTATAATTTTTAGACACTTATCACACTTATGAAACAAATTAAAATCACTACATCTGTTACTAATAGAGAAACCGAATCTTTTCAACAATATCTAAAAGAAATTGCTGGAATTCAAATGTTTACTGAAGCTGAAGAACTTGTATGTTCAATTAAAGCAAGTAAGGGTGACGTTAAGGCTAGAGAAGAATTAGTTAAAAGAAATTTACGATTTGTTGTTAGTGTAGCTAAACAATATGTTAGCTCAAATAACAGTATTGAAGATTTGGTAAATGAAGGTAACATAGGCTTAATTAAAGCAGCTGAAAAATTCAGTTCTGATATGAATGTAAAGTTTATATCTTATGCTGTTTGGTGGGTACAAAAGATCATATTAGAATACTTGGCTAATAATGGTAGAACAGTACGTTTACCTGTAAATAAATTAAACAGTATGTCTAAGTTAAATAAAAAAATTAATTACTTAGAACAACGTTTAAGTCGAAATGTTGATATTAGTGAAATTATTACTGAATTTGGTGATGAAATGGCAAAAGAAAATTTAGAATTATTAGACATATTAACAACATATAATGTTACTTCATTAGATAAAGAAATAAATAATGATGAAGGAAGTTCAACAACACTTGGTGATTTAATTAGTGATGATTCTGGTTTTAAACCAACAGATAATCTAACACATGAATCCGACATTAAAATTGAGGTTAATAGAATACTTAATACTCTTAAACCAAGAGATAAGCGAATAATAATTGCTTTATTTGGATTAGACGGTAATCCTCCAATGACACTTAAAGAAATTGGTGATGAAATAGGTGTAACCCGTGAAATGATTAGACAAATTAAAGAAAAAACGTTAAAAAAAATAAAGGCTAGAGTTAAAAATAGTACAATCAATTCTTATTAAATATGAAAGAATTGATTCTAGAATATTTAAATAAAAACTACATTTTTACTTTATCAACACATCATTCATATATTTTAAAAGATAAGGTGAATAATAAGTTAGTGAAGATGAAAGATATACTAGAATCAGTTTTAAGTATTTTTAGTGTTGATGAAAGTTATTTAATTGATATTTTTGA
>Ga0068857_100005953_pt1 | contig 10418 bp, 12 predicted proteins | sample KBSCornC72_FD_66591 | JGI IMG/M metagenome (GOLD analysis project Ga0068857, IMG submission 66591) | Corn rhizosphere microbial communities from Kellogg Biological Station, Michigan, USA - KBS Corn C7-2 | ecosystem: Host-associated > Plants > Roots > Rhizosphere > Soil ...
GAAACAGATCCCCTGATAGCGCTGCCCAAAATTAAGCTTTGATTACTATGAAACGAATTACTGTGCTGCTGGCCGAGGATCATCAAATTGTTCGCGAAGGCTTTCGGTCATTGCTGAAACACGAGGACGATATCGAAGTGATTGGCGAAGCGGAGACTGGCCGCCAGGCCGTGCAACTTACTCAAAAACTTCGGCCAGCTGTGGTGGTGATGGACATCGCGATGCCGCTGTTGAACGGCCTGGAGGCAACACGGCAAATTCGCAGGAACTTTCCGGAGACAAAGGTGCTGATACTTTCCGCGCACAGCGATGATGCTTACGTCGAGCAGGTGGCCTTTTTGGGCGCGGCGGGATTCCTGCTCAAACAAACCTCCTCGCATGTTCTTGCGACGGCGATCCGTGAGGTGCAGAAAGGACATACCTTTTTCAGCCCCGCAGTTTCCCGGCGCGTTCAGACCCGTAAGCAAAAGGCCGCGAATCGAGGCGCATCTAAAACGAATGGGAACAGCCTGAGTTCGCGGGAGGTAGAGGTGCTCCAATTGATTGCCGAAGGCAAGCCCAACAAACAAATCGCCGCGGAACTCGGAGTAAGCTTCAAAACCGTGGACAAACATCGGCAGCACCTGATGAGCAAGCTCGACATCCACGATACCGCTGGTCTGACCCGCTATGCCATCGCTGAGGGAATTATCGAGAGCAGTGTTCGCGTGACTGTCCATTAGCTCTCTCCAACGGACAAAGTCTTCTCGTCCTCCTGGTTGCCACCACGGCCGGACCGCAATCCAGGTGCGGAGTCGACCGCCGACTGTCCGCCAATTCGAGAAACAAATGCGAAATAGCCTCACGAGGTTGGCCGAAAGCGTCGCCCCTGATTCACGCCGTCCAGCGCCGAGCGGGATGCGTGTCGCCGGCAAGCTCATTGCGGCAGTCGCCGGCTCGTCGGGTATTCTCATTCGAATTGCGGCCCATCCGATAGGAGCACCCGTGTGCCTTGCTCTGGGATACATGCTCCTCTGTGGCGTCTATATTATCTTCTCCGATCGAATCGCGGCCAGAGCGGCCTGGTCCATCGGTGAATTGCATAACCTGGAACGATTGAAAGGGCTGGCGTTTGTCCTGGTCACCGGCGCTGCCTATTTTTTAATCGCATCCCGTATGCTGAAGCGGATTGCCTCCCAGCATCAGCATCTGGCGCTGCTCTTTCAGGGAGTATCCGATTGCCTTTTTCTCATTCAGGTCGAAGCCGATGACCATTACCGGTTCGTCTGCGTCAATACCTCTTTTCTGAAGGTGACTGGCCTCGCCCGGGTACAAGTGGACGGCAAACCGATTCAGGAAGTCTTGCCAGAACCTTCCGTCGCCCTGGCGAAAGGCAAATATCAGGAAGCAATTAGGGGCCGTAAAACTGTAAGCTGGGAGGAAAGTGTCACCTATCCGGCGGGCAGGCGCGTAGGTGAAGTGACGGTAACCCCGCTGATTAACTCGGCCGGCGACGTCGATCAACTTGCCGGTGTCATTCGTGACATCACTGAGCGCGCGCTGGCCGGGCTCAAAACCGAGGCCTACAACCGCAAACTCCAAAAGCTTTCACGCCGCCTCGTCGAAGCACAAGAGACGGAGCGGCGAACCATCGCGCGCGAACTTCACGACGAAATTGGCCAGGGTCTAACCGTGGCACAAGTGAACCTGCAAGCGGCGTTGCAATCTCCGGATTCCGCGGCCCTGCCGCCGCGTTTGGCGGGAAGCCTAGAGGCGGTTGAACGCGTGCTGGATCAAGTGCGTGACATCTCCCTAAACCTGCGTCCGTCCATGTTGGATGATCTGGGATTGGAACCTGCCTTGCGATGGTACACAAACAGGCAGGCAGCGCTGGCTGGTTTGCAGGCCAGGTTCGCGATGGATTCATTGGAACGCCGTCTCGATCCGCTCATCGAGACCGAGTGTTTTCGCATCGCCCAGGAGGCGCTCACCAACGTCGTGCGCCATGCTCAGGCAAAAACCGTCACGGTAGAGTTGCATATAAAACTCGAACGCCTCGACCTCACCGTGCGCGATGACGGCGTCGGGTTCGACGTCGCCACGACCCGCGAGCAAGCCGTCGGCGGCGCCAGTCTGGGTTTGTTAAGCATGGAAGAGCGCGCGGTTCTCACCGGTGGCGGGTTGGAGTTCAGGTCCGTCCCGGGACAAGGCACAGCCGTCCTCGCCTGGTTCCCATTGAAGTGGCTGACTCCGCCATCCGATTCTGAAACTCCATGAAATGATCTCGTAAAGCTTATTCGAGTCATGCTCGCCCGATGACCACACACTTGTGCGCAATCCGCGCTGAGTCGCCGGGAGAATCTTCGATGGGGAAATGCCCCACGGTTAACCCCTTCATGGCACAAGCCGTTTCGCAGCGTATGTTTGTCGTGCTATGAAATATGACGGAACATCACTCGTCGCAGAATCGACCAGCCCACTCGCTCAATGCACTGAATTGTCGATTACGCCCGGCGGCAGGGCGGAGCCGGTCAGTCTCGGAAGAGAGATCTTGTCTGTGGTTGGATTTGCAGAGCTGACGGCCGCAAACAGCAATCGGTTTCGAAAGGAAGTTTGCGCCGTGTTGAACGGACACAAGATCGTCGAGATAGACTTATCCCAAACAACTACCATGGATTGTGCCGGCCTTGGAGCCTTGATCGCTCTGCGCAATCTTGCGCTTGCCCGAAAGGGCGTCGTGCGTCTCATGAATCCCACTTCACGATTGACGCAGCTGCTCGACCTGATGCGTGCCGGAGAAATTTTCGAAATTGTCAACACCCGGCTGACGAACGACAAGTAACGAGCCGCCACTTTGATCTGACGGTCCTAGCCTTTTCTTTCCGGCGTTTGTGCAATCGAGCGCGAAGGACGGCACATGGGGGAAACACCCTACGGCGATTCCCCCGATGGTATGCACGGCCCTCCTGCTTATTATCGTTATCCTATGAACAATTATGGGGAATCATACACCGCAGCTTCAACGGAAACACAACCTCAACGCCAAACCAATCCGCCCTACCGTATTCTCGTCGTCGATGATGACGTGGATATTCGAGATATCTGCGTCCAGGTGTTAACAGCATGCGGGTATCAGGCGGACGCCGTCGCCGATGGCGGAGCCGCCTGGAAGGTGCTACGAGCGAGGAGCTACGACCTCCTGATTACCGACCACAATATGCCCAAAATCACGGGCATTGAGTTGGTCAGAATCCTGCGTTCTCATCGCATGACGCTGCCGGTGGTATTGATGTCCGGTATTCTCCCGGCGGAGGCGGTTATTCGGGATTCATCATTGCAGCTTGCCGGCACTCTGCTCAAGCCATTCACTATGGAGGAGTTTTTGGGAATAGTGACGGAAGTCCTGTATGCGTCGCAATTCGACCTCAGCCCCACCGCCGTCCCCCGAACAATAACCGCAGCCGTTCGAAGGTAACGTGGGGATTCCGGCAAAATTCGCCCGGAAGATTCCGATACGCGCCATCTGTTCGCGGAATCTCTTCCAATCCGGGGCCTTGTAAGATTAGCAGTTGGCGCCTCCCACCCGCTGTGGACGCATTATGAGTGCTGCTTTCTGACGAATTTCCAGCAGAGATTACATTTCGCGGGTAGCAATCGCAAAATGAAACCTAATCGCGTTTGTAGGTTTTGAGCAGCTTGCGAATCAGCTCGCCTTTGTGTTCGAGTTCCTTGGCCGTATTTCCCCAGTTTTTCCCGACAGTCTCGGAGTGATATTTTCGCTTTCCGAGCCGGCGGAGCAAGCTGGCCCGTTCATCAAATGTGCGGGCGACAGACCAAAGGGCGCGCTCCAGGCCATCCGCATGATCCGCCAAAAGGCTATCGGGTGAATAGGCATGGCCCTCATGGCAGCGGAACTGGAGGGAACGTCCGGGTTTTGTTTCCCACAGCGGGCCGTTGCACTCAGGACAGACAAAAGAGGTCGGAAGACCGAATTCTTTCTCCATCGCTTTCGGCCTCATGAACCGCTTCCTGGCGGATAATACTTTTTTGCTTCGGGCGATGTCGCGCTTCGTAGCCAGTCGAACCAGAAGCGGGCCGATTTTGGCCAGCGGCAGGCAATGATTCACTTTCACATTGCGCAAAGCGCTCTGGGGCATGGATGGCGCCACCGCGTCCTTTGGGTCTTGCACAATGACGATTCCACCGAGGCTTTTCACGGCATGCAGGCCCGCCGTTCCGTCATCCAGATTCCCGGTGAGCACCACTCCCACGACGCGTGGGCCGTAACTTTCGGCCGCCGTCCGAAATAGCGCGTCAATGGACGGGCGATGGAAGTTTTCGCGTGGTCCACGCGACAGTCGAACGCGGGTGCCTTTCAGTTGCAAGTGATGGTCGGGCCGCGCGACGTAAACGTGCCCCTTTCGAATGGTTTCTCCATTGATAGCGAGGGCGACCGGCAAGGAGCTGGTCCGTCGGATAATGTGCGGCAGCATCCCTGGACCTTGAGGGGTAGTGTGCTGAACGACAAAAACCGAGGCCGGGAGGTGTGCGGGCAAACTAGCGATCAATCGCGGAACGGCCTCCATTCCGCCCACCGACGCGCCAATCACGATAATGTCATGTCCGAACATATGCGGCTCATTTCTTGACGTATTGATTGAGTGGTGGGAAATGGTTAATCCGCAGCCAATCGCGCAGGCAGCGTATCATTGCTATCAAGTCCTCTAAAGCACCCGGCTTGACGAGGTATGAGTTGGCTCCCAGATCAAAGGCGCGTTCCACGTCTTCGGGCCGGGCGGAGGCGGTGAGAACGATAGTGGGGATTCGTTTATGCAAAGCCGGCTTGGAGCGCAGCCAATCCAACACGTCAAAACCGTTCTTCATCGGCATGTTCAAGTCCAACAGGATAACGGCGGGAAGGGGGAACTGGATGCGGTTGCTGTATTGGCCTTGGCCGCTAAGGTAGGCGATGGCCTCTTCGCCGTTATGCACGATTTGCAGAGGGGTTGTGAAGTCCGCCTTTCGGAAGGCCGTTTTCATGAGGACGAGATCGTTTTCGCTGTCGTCCACCAGGAGGATGGTTTGTTGCTCTGTCATAGGGAACGGTGAATGGCTCGTCGGGTTGCTGGATTAATGGATTAGTGCTGCTCTGCTTTGCGCAGATCGAACCAGAAGCGGCTGCCGCGTTCAGTGGAGGACTCGACGCCGAGACTCCCGCCCATCCGCTCGACGCCTTTCTGAACAATTGCCAGGCCAACGCCAGTGCCTTCATAGGCGTCACGGTGAAGCCGGAGGAAGAGACGGAAAATCTGCTCTTGATGCTCGGGTGCGATGCCGATGCCGTTGTCTTCCACCCAAACCCGAACAAAGCCCGGCTGGACCAGCGCTTCTTCGGCGCGCACCCGGATTTGCGGTTGCACTCCCGGCCTGACGAACTTCAATGCGTTGCTCAAGAGGTTGAAAAGTACCTGGCTGAGAGTCGGGGCATGGGCCATGACGACAGGCCAAGGACCAGTGGTTTCAACCAGCGCATGCTTTTCCGCAATGTCTTTCTCCAATCGTGAAAGGACCGCTTCCACGATGGGTTGGAGATTCGTTGGAGCGAGTTCGATGCGCTGCTGAGTGATGCTGGCGAAGGCGAGGAGATCGCTTAGTAATGCGTCCATGTAGCGCGCCGAATCGCGTATGCGTTTGACGTAGTCCTGGCCTGCTTCGCTCAAGGCCGGACCCTCATCATTGACAAGCGTTTCAGAAAAACCCTGCATGGCTCGAAGCGGCGCGCGCAAGTCGTGGGCGATGGAATAGACAAACGCTTCCAGTTGCTTATTGGTCGAGGTCAGTTCGGCGGTTCGCTCAGCAACGAGCCGCTCCAGGAGCACTGCTTCATCCGCGAGCGCAGCTTTAGCTTTCTGCAGCTCTTTTTCGGCCTGCTTGCGCTCAGTGATTTCCTGTTCGAGCCTGGCATTCAACCGCTCACCCGCTTCCACGAGTTCGTGCTGGCGCACTGCTCCGAGCATTAAGGCTTCGTTCATCGCGACGGTTTTACCGTGGAACTTTGCGGTCTCGGTCACTTGAATAATAACTCCTACGAGCCGTTCATCCGCCAGCACCGGCCACATGGTATAGGACCAGAAGATGGGATGCGGTTTGGATTGTTCCTGTTCGGTGTGGCTCTCAGGCTTTCCAGTGCGAAAAACCCGGTCGAGCAGGGACACACACTGGTCCTTCTCTGGCAGAAGTTCGGATAGCGGTCTTCCGATGAGTTGTTCCGCGGGTTTGCTCATCAGGGAGCAGAAGGCAGGGTTGGCATAGCGGACGATGTGTGTGGCTCCTTCTACAGTGGCCATTGGCAACGGCGCGTGCTCAGTGAAAGCAAGGCAGAGACTCGACCAGTCATTTGTTTGCTTCTCCGCCATAATTCCCACGCTCACTTCGTTGCCTTTGGTTCCGGCGCGGCTTCGTTTTCCTGCGCTTTACGCGGGCCGGTTCGCTGAGGGACTCCCGTGATTAACCCGTAGTAATCCGTCCGCCGCGGGTGTATCACCACCATCCCTTTTCCCGTGATGACATATTCACGAATGTCTTTGCTGTGATTGCCGCCGCGCATTTTGACTACCACAAGGACTTTCCGAAGCTGGCCATCGATCTCAACATAACGAAGTCGAATAATGTCGTCGGTCAGAAACGAAATTGCGTAATGACTGAACTGGAGTTCGGTGAACGAGTCCTCCACCTCGACTGTGCTAAGAATCGTGATGCCCGCTCCGGTCAATGCCCCGATCATTCGGTAGAGTGACTCGCGGAAGTCGGCGCGAAAACCAGGCGCCAGCGCCATCTCAAAGCCGACCAGCGAATCGATCACGAGCCGTTTTGCCCCAACCCTTTTGATGGCGTCCAAAATCTCTTGCATTGTTTCATCCACCGACAGGTCGAGCGGACGAAGGTAAAGGATTTCGAGTTTCCCGATTTGCTGTGGAGTCTTTAAATTCAAGCCAAACGTGTTGGCGCGCTCCGTGTAGCCCTGCGGGCGTTCTTCGAAGATCGCCATGATGGCAGGTTCCCCATGGCGCAGTCCTTCGGCGATAAATTGCGTGGCCAGGGCCGATTTGCCTGTCCCCGAAGGGCCGGCCACCAGCAGACTGTCGCCTTCGAGGATGCCGCCGCCCAGCATCTTGTCCAAGTCGGGAATGCCGAGGGAAAGGCGCCGCCGGCGTGCCGGTTTCGTTTTGGTGGTAATCAATCCCAGAGTGCGCGAGAAGGCTTGCAGCCCCGCATCGCTGATGCGGATCGTGTGCAACCCTGGCACCGATGCCTGCCCGCGCAATTTCATGATTTGTAATTTCCGTACCACCGAGTTCCTCTCCGCCACTTGCGAGAGCCAGAAAATTCCGTCCACGAAGGTGAACAGCGGATTGTCGCGAATCTCCTCCTCAACGTATTCACCGACCAGAAACGTCGTCGCTTGCCAACCGGTCAGAAACTGAGAGAGGCGCTGGATGAACGATTGCATCTCCACTTCGCTCGCGCCGCTGTACGCTTTGCGCACCACCGTGCGAAAGGAGTCCACGACCACGATCCCGGGATTAAGCTCAGTCACTTGCCTGGTAATTTCCTCCAGCACCGCGTTCAAATCTTTCTCCAGCACCACGTCGGCCAGATTGATGAAACGGATGGCCTTGCCCAGCTTGGATTCGTCAAAGAAAGAATATTGTTGCTGATAGCGCAGCATTTTGAGGGCGGGTTCACCCAGGACAGTGAAATAGAGCGCCGGTTTCCTGGGCGTCGCATTGGCGAAAACGAACTGGTGCGCCAGCGTGGTTTTTCCGCATCCGGGCGTGCCTGCGATGATGTTGAAAGAAAATTCCGGGATCCCACCGCCCGCGATGTCGTCGAGCCCGCGCACGCCGGTCGGCAGCTTGCGAATGGGCACTTTGGCCGCCTTGCTCAAAGGTTCTTTGCGGACGGGTGCTTTCTTTTGTTTTCTCATGTTGTCTGCTTGGTAGAATCTTTCTTGTTGAAATCCGGATCCTCGATCGGTGCCGGCGGCCAGACCTCCCGCACCAGGCTCAACGTCAGAGGCTCGCCAATGAAAGTCGCCAACAGCCCCAGCAGTTCGGCAGCAAGCGCAACCTCTCCATTGGTGATTTCCTGCTGGTTGAGGTCGGCCATATCGGTTGGGCATTCCAGCGAGCCATCCAGTTTGATCTGGACGGCGCGAAGCCAATGCACTTCGCCGGCAGCCAGCGCCAGAGCGCGCGAGAGGAGCGAGCGAAAGCCATTAATTCCCGAAAGCGCTATCAGAGGATGGCTCAATTTTTCGCAAACGATGAACCTCCCAGGCGCATTTGGCTCAGACAATTTGTTTTCAGCGCTCTCATAGCGGGTGAGACGTTTGGCGATAGCTCGCATGTTTTGTCCAGACCGGCTCATTTGGCGCGTAGCGGTAGTCGAACTTTGCTCTGCCTGCCTCTCAGGGTTCAGAAATCAAAAAGCGCAGGAATGCGGCCTCCGCGCAGCATTACATTATGTAACCCCCACCCTCCGCACTTGCCAACAGATATTTTGACCCGTCAGAGACTGAACTTGAGCCAATAAAACCAGGGCGGATCGCTCCTGTGTGCTTCAGCCAGCGCCGAAGAATTTGAAGCGGGGGGACTTACCCCCCGGTCAACCCCGTCATGGCCTATACGTCTTTCCAGCTTATGCTTATGATGCAATGGAAGAGCAAAAAATCTCGCATGCCGGATCGCGGGGCAGCCTGCCAACTCCCAGCCAGAAGAATCTGCCTGTTCGGATTCTCGTGGTGGATGACGAGATTAGCATCAGGCAACTCAGCTCCAAAGTGCTCACCCAGTCTGGCTATCATGTCGATGCCGCCGAAGACGGCGCAGCCGGTTGGGAGGCGCTTCAAGCGAGCAATTACGATCTTTTGATCACCGACAACAATATGCCCAAAATGTCAGGCGTTGAATTGGTCAAAATGCTGCGGGCGGCGCGGATGCCCTTGCCAGTAGTTATGGTTTCAGCATCGCTTCCTCCGAAAGCGCTGAACGGAGATTCGTCGCTGCAGCTTGCCGCCACATTGCTCAAGCCTTTCGTCATACAGGAACTGCTGGAAACGATCGAAAGCGTTCTGCGCAGAGCGGAGGGCGCCCCTGGCCAGAGCGTTCCCCTCACAGTAATGGCCGGGGCCGCCTAGAGAATACACTTTAACAGGTCTGGGAACAGAAATATGGAAATCGAGATTGCAGAGAATGTCTTAACCGTTGCCGGCTTCGAGGAGATGACCGCCTCTAACTGTAAACTGTTTCGAAAGAGAGTTTGCGCCGCTTTGAACGGACACACAGTAGTCGAAATTAATTTATCTCAGACCACATTTATGGACTGCGCGGGTCTGGGCGCATTGATCGCTATTTGCAACCTGGTCCGCAATCGGAAAATCCGAGTGCGTCTGATCAATCCAACGTCACAGGTAGAGCAACTGCTCCATCTCATGCGCGCAGGACAAATCCTCCAAATTGTGAACCGCCCGCCAGTCATCACGCCAATGATTCCATTGCTCGAAGTAACGGCTCGAAGGATCTCACCGGGCGTGTTATTGGCCACCGAAGCGGATGCGTGCGCAACGGCGGTTGAGGAAGGATTGGCTCCGGCGATGGGTTAATGATCCGGCAAACATCAGAAAGGACTGCAACATTGTGGCAAAAAGATTTGAAAATGGCGGTGGAACTGCAGGGCTGAAAAATTCTACGACGAAACAGGGTCCGCGGGGCGAAAGGCTTCGATCTGTTTTACACGAAGCATTCCGCGCAAGTGAGAGGGGAAAATGGCCAAAGGCAACAGATACGGCCCGAAAAAGTGCCGAGCTGCCTGACCGATGGGTTCATGACACTGCCACCAAGGAAAAGGTGATTTTTGTCTTATGGGCCGAGCCCCTGATCTCCTTCAAGAAGGAGATCAGCATACTTAGCGAGATCGACAGTGTGACGAAAGCATCTATGAACACAGACAATGTCCACGTTTTTGTCGGCTCTTTACCTGGTTAAAGACGACGGATGTGGACGGCGCAAGACGACGACAGCAAAACAATTTGCGTGCATTTTTGAAAAACCGAACGAGCGCGCAGAAACCGCCAAAGGGGATGATCCCCCGACGCAAGGGAAGTTACAGGTAAGAAATAATCATCAACAAAAATCAATATGACAAAAACATCTGCAAAGAGGGGCAAAACCCCGACAATATTTAGATTGATCCTCTGCCTCGGCGCATTGCCGTTGCTCTATGGAATAACCGGGTGCAGCACTCACAACCATTCCGCACAACGTAGCTCGGCGGTCGGTCCTGCGGGTCCGGAAGGTCCTGCGGGTCCGGAAGGCATTAAAGGTACAGTCGGAGCCACAGGTGCGCCCGGCGCAGGCATCGCCGGCCCGGCTGGCGAG
>Ga0068857_100005955_pt1 | contig 10417 bp, 7 predicted proteins | sample KBSCornC72_FD_66591 | JGI IMG/M metagenome (GOLD analysis project Ga0068857, IMG submission 66591) | Corn rhizosphere microbial communities from Kellogg Biological Station, Michigan, USA - KBS Corn C7-2 | ecosystem: Host-associated > Plants > Roots > Rhizosphere > Soil ...
TTGAAGAGAAAAAACTGCCGGAGGCTGCCGAATATTTTAACAGAACCATCACTCTCAAACCTGATTTCGCCGAAGGTTACTATGATTTGGCAATCGCTCAAATTGAAATGAACAAATCAGGCGATGCGCTGGCCACGTTGAACAAAGCACGTGGCAGATTCGCTGAAAACTACATGCTGGAGTTTTGCAGCGGCATGGCCTACAGCGGTCAAAAAGACTATGGCGAAGCGATTAAACATTACACCTCCGCCGAGATCATGGCCAAGGCCACCGATCCCAGTCGCCTCACCGAATTTTTCTATTTCCAGTTTGGCGCGGCCTATGAGCGCAAGAGTCAATTCGAAGATGCCGAGAAACAATTTCAAAAATGCATTCAACTCAAGCCGGATTTTGCCGGTGCACTAAACTATCTCGGCTACATGTGGGCAGAGCACGATGTCAAGCTCGACGAGGCGCACGATCTGATCGAGAAGGCAGTCAAGCTCGAGCCAAAAAACGCGGCCTACCTCGATAGCCTGGGCTGGGTTCTTTACAAACTCAAAAAACCAAAGCAAGCGCTCGATTATCTCCTGAAAGCCGTTCAACTCTCCGAAGAGCCGGACGCCACCGTCTATGATCATCTCGGCGACATCTACGCCGCCCTCAACCAGCGCGATAAAGCCCGCGAAGCCTGGCAAAAATCAGTTTCCCTCGAGGCGAACGAAGAAATAAAAAAGAAACTCGAGAGCGGCAAGTGAAATGACCAATCACCGAGCTCGGAATTCCCATCTTAGCAACGTACGTAAGATGGAGCCCAACGATAAGCGGACGTCAGTAGCTCCGGCTCGCACATCGTCTTTCCACTCATTGGTTGGAAGTTCGAATTTGTTTCGATTTTCGAATTTTGAATTTCGAATTTCCTAATCATGCCCCACCGCTATCAAAAGCACTACACCCGGGAAGAAGCTCGAGCATTGCTTCCGCAAATTCGCCTTTGGCTAAAACGAATCACCCAGCTTCGTGATCAACTCGAAAAGCGTGAGCGACGCCTGGCTGCCTTATCGGAGCCAGGACGCGACCTCGGTGGGGAAACCGTCAACTCCTGGCTGCGAACAGTTGCCGATGTCAAAGAAGCCTTCTTCGAATTTCAAAGGCGCGAAATCCAAATCAAAGACCTCGATCGTGGCCTGATTGATTTCCCGGCTTTCGTCGCTGGCAAAGAAGTTTTCCTCTGTTGGGAGCAGGACGAAGACGACATCGAATACTGGCACGATCTCGATACCGGCTACGCTGGCCGCGAACCGCTCTAAAATCGAAATTGCTTCAGGTAGTTCACGATCATAATTCCTATCCTCCGCATAGCTCCCATTCGTCCTCGGTGCAATTTCCCCATTACAAATCTGTAATGATCCTCCAAAAGATTTTTTGAACAAACTAACCCTGAAATTAATCAAAAATTTCTGAAACACATGCGTGGATTTCCAGGCATGTGGGGATATTGGGAACTTTTGGCAGTGTGTCCCAAACAAAACCCGGCCCGATAAGAATCGAGTTTACATTTCGCCCTGGGCTGGGTATTTGGACTATTCGTTTCGTTCAGAAACGAGCCTATTACTATGATTAAAGTTCATAATCTGGCAAAATCATTCGGCGCAAAGCGCGCCGTCGATGGCATTTCCTTTTCCGTCGAACGTGGTGAAGTGCTTGGATTTCTCGGGCCCAACGGCGCCGGAAAATCCACGACCATGCGCATGATCACCGGCTTCATTCCGCCAAACGAAGGCACCGTAACCGTCGGCGGATTTGATATCGTCAATCAATCCATCGAAGCCAAGCGCCTCGTCGGCTACCTCCCAGAAAACGCGCCTGCCTACACCGACATGACCGTCCAGGGCTTCCTCAATTTCGCGGCGGAAATCCGTGGCCTGCGCGGCCAAGCCCGAAGTAAGGCCGTAGATCGCGTCGTCGAAATGTGTTTCCTCGAATCCGTTCGGCACCAAAGCGTCGAAACCCTTTCGAAAGGCTATCGCCACCGCACCTGCTTTGCCCAATCTATCATTCACGATCCAGACGTTCTCGTCTTGGACGAACCAACCGATGGACTCGACCCAAATCAGAAACACGAGGTCCGTGGCCTGATCCGAAAGATGGGCGAGAAAAAAGCTATCATTTTTTCCACGCATATTCTCGAAGAAGTTGATGCAGTCTGTTCCCGCGCCATCATTATCGACCGCGGCAAAATCGTTGCCAATGGCACGCCGCTCGAATTGCGGCAAAAATCCGAATGGGCCGGAGCCGTCACCATCAAAGTCACTGGAGTTGACGCTGCAGCATTGAACGCGAAGCTCGGTCAATTGCCCACAGTCAAACGCGCGGCAATTCTTAAAGAAGAAGCTACTCGCGTCACTGCTCGTGTCTTCCCGAAATCACCAAATACAAACGGCGCTTTGGCTCGTAGCATCGCTGAAGCGGCCCAGGGCTGGCATATCGAAGAACTGCACACCGAAGAAGGCCGTCTCGATGAGGTCTTCCGCAGCATCACCATGCCCGATACTGCATCCAAGTAATTTGAAAAGTTGAGAGATGGAACAGTCGATAATGGCCAACCGCAATTTCCCCATCAACCTTTGGGTCTCATTAACACCCCACTTTTCGCCCCGAAAGCTTTCGGGGCAGGTCGGGGTGCCGGGCCGCCCACGCATTCGCTCAACTGTTTCAACAGTTTTCCTCAATCGAACTAAATTGCATGCTCATATCGCGGTTTTGCACCCGATCATCAGTTACTGATCACTAATCACCGATTACCAATCACCAGTCACCGTCCATGAACTCATTCGCAAATATCAAAACCATCACGAAACGTGAGTTGGCGGCTTATTTCTCATCGCCGCTCGCCTACGTGTTCATCGTGATTTTCCTGCTGCTCTGCGGCTTTTTCACATTCTTCGTCGGAGGCTTTTTCGAAATTAACCAGGCGTCCCTTGTACGACCGTTCTTCATCTGGCACCCGTGGTTCTATCTGTTCCTTGTGCCTGCGGTCGGCATGAGGCTCTGGGCTGAAGAACGCCGCGTCGGCACCATCGAACTATTGCTCACCATGCCCATCACGGCATGGCAAGCGATCGTCGGCAAATTCCTCGCTTCATGGATTTTTCTCCTCTTGGCTTTGGTGCTGACCTTCCCGGTTATCATCACAGTCAATTATCTCGGCACTCCCGACAATGGCATCATTCTTTGCGGCTACATTGGAAGCTGGCTGATGGCTGGCGCATATCTTGCCGTAAGTTGCATCACCTCCGCGATGACTCGCACTCAAGTCGTCAGCTTTATCGTTTCGGTCGTCATTTGCCTTTTCCTCATTCTCGCTGGATTCCCTCCGGTTATCCGATTCCTCGAAGGTTGGGCCGGTCCCCACCTCGTTGATTTCATTACCTCATTCAGTGTCATAACCCATTTTGATGGATTTCAAAAAGGCGTCCTCGATTCGCGAGATGTCATTTTCTTCTTATCATTAATCGGGTTCTCGCTGTTCTCAACCAGCGTGATTCTTCGCGGACATCGAGCTGGGTAATTTTTATTCAAATGCGTTTCCAAATTGAAAACAATCTGAGTTCGACTGCGAGTTGGGCTGGGGTTCCCTGTCTTTTTGGGAATCTGCAATCCCAACGGGTTTGCGTCCTTCAGCCCAGGGTTGGCGAGCTTGCGAGCCTACCCTGGGTTGGACGACACACAAACCTGAACCCTGAAGGGGTTCTGTCTCGGATTGTCGGTATTAGCGCTCTGTTCCAACTGGACCTCCCATGAAAAACAAGTCACTCGAAACCATTCTTTACTCCTCGGTCGGCGTTGCAGCTATGGCCCTCATCCTCGTCGCCTTCAACTTCATTTCCAGCAGCGTGAAAACGCGCATGGACCTTACCAAAGAGAAGGCTTACACGCTCTCCGCCGGCACGCGCGCCATTCTTGCCAAACTCGATGGCCCGGTCAAAGTGCGCTTCTATTGCACCCAGGGCGAAAATTCCAGCCCACAGGCTATCATGTTGAAAAATTACGCCAAAGAAGTCGAAGATCTCCTTGGTGAATACAAGCAGGCAGCCAAGGGCAAACTCATCATTGAAAAATATAATCCCGAACCGGATTCGGACGCTGAAGATTCAGCTCATCTCGATGGCATCGAGGGCCAGGCCATCGGAAATAATATTTTTGGCGGAGAACGATTTTACCTCGGACTTGCCATCAGCTACGGCATGGACCAAAAAGTCGCCATCCCAGCCCTGAGTCCAGATCGCGAACGTATGCTGGAATATGATATCTCCCGCGCCATCTCTCAAGTTTTCACTCCCGAAAAACCGGTCGTCGGCATCATGAGCCCGTTACCGATCTTCGGCGCGCCGGCCAATCCGATGATGGCGCGCATGGGTCAGCAGCAAGGCGAACAACCGTGGCAAGTCGTTAACGAGTTGAAAAATGATTTCAAAGTCAAACGCGTCGCCATGGATATCGATAAGATTGATGACGATATCAAAGTCCTTCTCGTCGTCCATCCCCGAGACATCTCGGAAAAAGCTCAATACGCTCTCGACCAATTCATCCTGCGCGGCGGCAAACTCATAGCGTTCCTCGATCCTCTTCCTGCGCTGATCGACACCAAGGAGCAGAACCAAATGTTCGGTGCCATCCCCAACTCCGGTTCCAATCTCGACAAACTCCTCAAAACCTGGGGACTTACCTTCGAAAGCGGTAAGGTGGTTGCCGATATGCGCTACAAGCTCCAGGTTGGCGGAAGAAATGGGCAACCCTCTGAGGCCCCCGCAATTTTGGGCCTCACCAAACAGGCTCTTAACAATGAAGACATCATTACCAGCCAGCTCGAGAATGTTTGGTTGCCGTTTGCAGGTTCGTTCTCAGGTACTCCTGCGGACGGCCTGAAAGAAACCGTTCTGCTCAAAAGCACAAAGGAATCTCAACTTGTCGATGGCTTCATGGCCAATCTCGCTGGTGAAAATATCATGAAAGACTTCAAAGCTTCTGGCATCGAGTACGCTCTGGCTGTTCGGCTGACTGGCAAGTTCAAGACCGCCTTCCCCAACGGCAAGCCCGAGGACAAAAAGGACGAAGAAAAGAAAGACGGCGATAAAAAGGAAGACAAACCAGCAGAGAAAAAATCCGACGATTCGCTCAAAGAAACCAAAGAAAACAATTCTGTCATTCTTGTTGGCGATGCCGACATGCTCTCCGACCGCGTCGCTTTGCAACCAGTCCAAACTCTCTTCGGAACGGCCTATGCCCCAATGAACGGCAACCTGAGCTTCTGTCAGAACGCCGTCGAACAAATGACCGGCGATAACAATCTTATTAACGTTCGAAGTCGCGCCACCACCGACCGTCCATTGACGAAGATCAAGGACATGGAAGCTGCGGCACAGGAGCGTTTCCAAAGCGAAATCAAACGCCTCGAAGAAGGCGCTCAGGAATCTCAACGAAAAATCAACGAACTTCAACAGGCTAAAAAGGATAAGGACCAACGCTTTATCCTGTCACCCGAACAACAGGCTGAATTAACCAAATTACGCCAGCAGGAAGCCGAGACACGAAAGCATCTGAAACAAGTGCAGAAAGACCTCCATAAAGAAGTCGTCTCGCTCCAGACTCGCGTTAAATGGATCAATATCTTGGCCGTGCCCATCGCCGTCGCCCTTTCCGGCGTCGTGCTGGCAGGCGTTAAAAGCAGAAAAACTTCCGCAAAATGAATCGCAATCAACTCATCATCCTGCTCGTTTTAGTAGTCGTCCTCGGCGGCGCCGGGATCATGCTCCACAATCGCCAGCAATCCTCTTGGCAAGGGGCCAACCCCTCCGCCGGAAAGAAACTGCTCGGTGATTTCCCAATTAACGACGTCGCCCATATTGAATTCAAACAGGGAACCAACGATCTGAACCTCGCCAAAAAAGATAACGCCTGGTGCGTTCGTGAACGAAACGACTATCCCGCCAACTTTTCCCAGATCAGCGAGCTCCTGATCAAGCTCGGCGATCTCAAAATCGTCCAAAGCGACGTCGTCGGTCAATCTAAGTTAGCCAGTCTAAACCTCGTTCCAGGCAACTCGACCAACAGCGCTTTAGTCGCGGATTTCAAAGATAAAAGCGACAAGACGATTCGCTCATTGTTGCTTGGCAAGAAACACATGAAAAAATCCAATCGCCCATCTCCGATGGGTGAAATGGATGACGAAGAAGGTGGCGGTGGTTGGCCGGACGGGCGTTTTGTCAAAGTTGGCGCCGATTCCAAAGATGTTATCGTCATTTCCGACGCGCTCGCCAATGTCGATACCAAGCCCGATCAATGGCTAAACAAAGACTTCTTCAAAGTCGAAAAAATCAAGTCCGTCGCAGTCAATTTCCCCGTCGCGACCAATTCATGGAAACTTTCTCGCGAAACTGAAACCGGCGAATGGAAACTCGCCGACGCCAAACCGACTGAACAACTCGATAATTCGAAGGCTTCCGGCGTTGGCAATGCCCTCTCATCGCCGAATTTCAATGACGTCTCTCTCGCCAAGCCCGAGGAACTCGGTTTGGATAAGCCAACCACCGTCACTCTGGATACCTTTGATAATTTCACTTACACACTCAAAGTTGGCCAAAAGACCAACGATAATCTTCCATTGATCGTCTCTGTCGCTGCCGATCTCCCCAAAGAACGCACACCCGGCAAAGATGAGAAGCCTGAAGACAAAGACAAACTCGACAAAGAATTCAAAGAGAAACAAAAGAAGCTCGAAGAAAAGCTTACCCAGGAAAAAGCCTTCGAGAAATGGACTTACCTCGTTTCCAACTGGACCTTGGATTCACTCCTGAAAGAACGCTCTCAACTTCTCATCGAGAAAAAGGAAGAGCCGAAGAAAGAGGATAAGCCGGCCGCTGCCGTCGAAACAAAGCCTGCCGAAACTCCGCTTGCTCCGTTGCCTGCCGCAGAACCGGCTAAGAAGGATGACTCAGGTTCAACAGCCGCCTCCACTACCGCCGATCCCAAACCAAAGAACTAACACCTCTTCGCCGTCATTGCGGTTTTTCGAAGCTATCCTGTCCGGGTTCCGACTTTGGACGTTAGGCTTCTGAAAATGTAGCACCCTGTGTAGCACCCTGGATCACGGTTTCGTACAAGCGGGCTAGCCAGTGTAGCACTGTAGCACCCTGTACGGGGGGGTGAAGGTAGGTATGCCTTGGCATACCCCCCTCTTGTCCCGTTCGTCCTTTACTGTCGCTTGCAAACTGCGCTTCTTGCTTATGCCGGGTTATTTCCCTTGCTTTGGCACGAATACACCACAAATTTCTCGGCGCATTGCGCGCATGAATCGCTCTTCCCGTTCTAGTTGCCTCGTATTCTGCTTATTCCTGGCTGCTACCCTCTCCGGATTCCCCAGTCCCATCCCCGACGATTTCCCAACCTTCACTGTCCCCGGCCACGAAAAGGAGATGGCCTTGCTCCGCGCCCTTTACTGGAAACACTACGAACCCGCTGGCCCTCTCATTCCACTCTGGGACGAATGGATGTCCTCGGCAACCCTTTGGCCCGCTATCGGCTCTGGGCCCGACCTCGACAAAATGCGCCATCGTTGGGCTACCGCTCTTTCCGGCCGTATCCTGAACGCCGAAGGATACGTGCTCACCGAACAACACGATGGCCCGGCCCATGCCGAGGGTTGGCCATTCCCACGATGGATGGATGTTGGCGGCATCGGCTGGCACTTCCGCGGCACCGGCATACCCGGCTACGACGCTCCGCTAGTTTCACCAACCAACTGGGAAACCCACGGCGACAAAAGCGGCGACGTAAACGACAAGGGCTGGGTGGTCGAACTGACCGAGCCCCGCGCGAGTATCCGCACTCCCCCATTTAGCCTCGACGCCAAAAAAGCTCCATGGCTCCGCATCAATTGGTGGGCATCAGGTTTAGACGGCGCAGATTGTTTCGTCGAATGGACCACCAAAGAACAACCAGAATTCACTCCCGAAAATCGCGCCTACTTTTCTCCGGCCCTCTCCTCTGATCCAAAAGCATCAGCTCCTAACACCTCCATTCGCGAAACCCGAACCATGATTCCCCTTTATCGCCTGCCAACCTGGAAAGGCACCATCACTGCTTTGCGTTTTCAGTTCAGAAACACCGCTCCCGCTCATCTCGTCATCAAATCCATCCACGCCGCCTGCGACACGCGCCAAACGATCAACAACCCCAATTTCATCCGCGGTTGCCGCCACTACTTCCTCTGGACGCATGACATCACTTTTCTCCGCTCTCAAATCGGCCGCATGCGCACCGTCATGCGTTTCATGATGAGCGAGTTCGACACTCGCCGACGCAAATGCGTTTATACAACCTGGCCCGGACATGAAGGTCGCAGCGGCGTCCGCCTCAGTCCGGACGGCAAGAAAACTATCATCCCCGGTGAAGGCATCGGTGGCAATTATTGGGACATCCTTCCATTCGGCGGTGAAGACGCATTGGCCACCATTTACTACTACGATTCCGTCCGCGCGCTCGCCGAATTGGAAGCGGCCGTTATCAAACATCCAGCATGGTGTATCCCGCGCGGCGGAGACGCATTCGATCCTGTAGATCTGCGCAAACACGCCGCCGAAGTTCGCGATTACGGCACACATCGCTTTTGGAATGAAAAGACGGGCCGCTTCGGAACTGTGGATCTCGACGGCGTCCTTCACGACTACGGATTCACATTTCTGAACAACGAAGCGATTTGTTATGGCTTCGCGACTCCTGCGCAGGCTCAATCTATTCGCGCCTGGATTTCGGGCCGTCGAATTGTTGAAGGCGATACCGCCACTGGCCCCGACATTTATCATTGGCGCTTCGGTCCGCGCTCAACTACTCGCCGCAACATCGATTATTACTTCTGGGGCTGGTCAGCGCCCGAAAGCGTGCCTTGGGGCAATCAGGTCCAGGATGGCGGCGCTGTTCTCGGTTTCTCATATCACGACTTGATGGCGCGGCTTCAGGTCGAAGGACCCGGCGGCACGTGGTCGCGTCTGAAGGAAATCCTGGTCTGGTTCGATGAAACTCAAACTGCCGGCGGCTATCGCGAATACTACAAAGATCCATCGCGCGGCACGATGCAGGGTGGCAATGTTCCTGGCGGTCTCGGCCTGGACAAAGAGTTCTTCGAGAGCGTCCTCCCGCCACAAATCATGCCCTACGGCTTTCTCGGTTTGCGTCCAACCGCAGACGGATTCGCCATCGAACCGCACCTGCCCAACGATTGGCCTTCGCTGACCATTTCACGAATTCATCTCCACGACAAAGTGCTCGAAATTACGGCACGAGACAAAAGCATTTCCATTACAGGCACGGGCAGCGGCGCGGAACCGCTCCTTGTTGAACTTCCCAATGATTGGAAACTAACGAGTTTATCAACCAACCTTGCCAGACTGTCGCATTCTCAATCGCAAGCACGGTAACAACCCTGAAAGCTAACTTGCCGAAACGATTTCCGAACAAGAACTTTGCGGGCGCTCGGCATCATTGAAGCGCGGAGGAGACATCGCGCAGACGAGCAAAGTCATTGTTGAGAGGGCTGTTGACGTTGCCCGGAACAGGCCAATTACTGCGCGAGTCTTTGAGTTTGAAAATTTCAGAATGCCCGTCGCAAAACGACAGGGCATATCCTCGATTGTGCCGTGTCGCCGGGAGATCAGCAAAAGCTCGGACGCCTGTCATGTCGACGAAAAACCATCCATCGTTAATACTCTGCTCGTGCTCGTCGATGAGCATCCAGGTGCGCGCAGCACCTGGCACAGTCAAATCCGTTTCCTTTAAATACGCTCGATATTTATCCAGTCCTGAACTGAACGTTTTGGCGCGAATGGTGCCAATCCAACCGTTCATGGAATAGCTTCGCACTTTGGGTATCCCGTTTCGGTTGCCAGCGTCCGAAGGGCAACGGTATATCTCGAGACTCATATTAAATGGCCAAAATGTTCCCGAAGTCACACAAAGCCGATTTGTCGAATCATACACGCCGGACGTAACCTGGCCATATACGCCAACGTTGTCACTCATGTCCCCTTGAATCCACGAGTTTTTTGAGAGTGCAGCAGTCGGCACATTCCCGGCAAAAATCCCGTTGTTATCGCCTGCGTACATGATTGCGCAGAGGGTGAGTTGCTTGATGCTGTTGAGACATTTGGTCTGCTTGGCCTTTTCCTTGGCTCTCGCGAGGGCCGGGAGGAGCATCGCGGCGAGAATTGCAATGATCGCGATAACAACCAGGAGTTCTATTAAGGTAAAACCGCGGAGGAAGGGAGCGCTTCGCCGTTCGTTAGCACGTTGTCTCGTCATAGATTCATCCAACGACGAGAGGCCGGGGCATGCTCATACCCCGGCCTCCTTTCCAGCTCTCGTCTATTGCACTTGCAATCGG
>Ga0068857_100005962_pt1 | contig 10411 bp, 5 predicted proteins | sample KBSCornC72_FD_66591 | JGI IMG/M metagenome (GOLD analysis project Ga0068857, IMG submission 66591) | Corn rhizosphere microbial communities from Kellogg Biological Station, Michigan, USA - KBS Corn C7-2 | ecosystem: Host-associated > Plants > Roots > Rhizosphere > Soil ...
ACACGCCGCACAGGGCGACGTCACGCGGGTCCAGTTGACACCGCCATTGACGCTCACTGACACGTTGCCGGCATTGTCACCTGCATACAGGGTGGTGTCACGGCTGGGGGCGACGGCCAGCGCCGAGAGCGGTATGCAGCCAGTATCGCTTGGAACGCTACACGAAGCTGAAGGATCGACCACCGAACTGACCGCAGCCCAGTGGTGGCCGCTATCCGTCGACTGCCAGACCCGGTCGGTCCCAATGAACAGCTCCTGATGATTGCTCGGCGACAAAATAAATGGGTCGATCAGGTTCTGATGATCCTGCATGCCACCGCCATTCACGATGGACCAGCTTTCGTCGTTCCACGACTGACCACCATAGATCGTGTTATTCCCGATCAACGGATCAGGGTTGAGCCCGCCAAAATATCGCAGGTAGTATGCGGTGGCGTTGTCGGTGTAGTCCACCAGCGTACTTGCCGCCCCATACCCGTGGCTAATTCCGTAATACGACAGATGATCTGACATGGTCCAGGCGGCTGGCCCATTGACCGGCCCAGAGGGATAGGCCGCCAGCCCAGTCCAGGGAGAGGCACCATACAACTGGGCGTCCAGACCCATCTCACCGGCGCTCCCGCCGATGAAACGGGACAGGCCCAAGCCGTTGGGAGCAACGCCGTTCTTGCCGGTCAATACGTCGCCGCTGGCGCCACTCCACACCCCGATATCACAACCCACCATATAGGATGATGAGGAGGGACCGAGCGGAGCAAGCGCGTGGAAGCTCAGTGGTGAGGTAGTCGGGTCACTCGGTCTCGTCCAGCTACTGAACGCCACGCCGCCGTCGGTGGCGTGCCAGAGCAAGCGACCTCCGACGTAAACGCTCTCGCCGTTGCTGTCGCTGGGGTCCACCTGGAGGACGGAATCGCGCCAGTAATCGTGATTGGTCGAGCTCGAGCTTGAGCTAGGTCCAACATGCTTGCTCCATGTCGCGCCAGTATCTGTCGAGGCATAGAGGCCGTTATCAAGCAATGCGCCAAATGGGCCGCCCGGAAACGCAGTCGTGTCGTCGTACCCTGAGTCAGTCAGCAGCGCGTACACATGCGTCCCGTCCTGAGAAATACTAAGACTTACGCGCTCGATATCACTCGGCGTATACGGGTAATCTGTCGTCGACAGGATGTCGGTCGCCTGGGTCCAGGTAACGCCATTGTCCACGCTCTTGTACACGCCAGACGCCGACGTCGCGTTGAGACCAAAGAGGTTGCCTAAGCCAGCGAAAGCAATTGACGGATCGGCCGGATCGAAGAGCACGTCGGTTCCGGCGTCGGGATGGGCTTTGCCCGGATCACCCAGCACCTGTGTCCAGGCGCCGCCACCATTAGTCGAGCGCCAGATGCCTGTCTTATAGGGGTTGCCTGTGCCCGTTCCGTCCCAACTTGCAGACAACAGAAGCACCTGGGTGTTGGCGGGGTCCACAGCAATGCGGCCAATAGCCAGGCCCGCGAAGTCGGCGCTGTCCAACGTCGCCCATGTGGCGCCACCGTTAACACTCTTCAGTACACCGACGCCTGCATACACACCGCCATAGATACTATTTGGATCACCAGTGCCAACGTAGATAGTGGCTGCATTCGTGGGATCAATCGCGATAGAGCCGATGGCCGGACTCGATTGATCATCGGTCACGGGTTGCCAGTTGACGCCACCATCCATGGTTTGCCAGACACCGCCGGCCGCGGCTCCCACCCAAATGTCCTGACTATTGGCAGGATTGACCGCAATGGCATTGATCTGATCGCTCCACGGGACGAGTGACAGACCCGATTGAGGCGACACAGCAAGGAACGGCTGAGGACCCAGTGGGCGCCATTCGGATGGCGACGTCTGCACGCTTGATGCGCCGCGGTTGACGCTCGACGTCGTCCCAGCTCCCACACGCATAGTCGGCAGTGCGCTGGCACGTTGCTGCGCATGCATGCGCGCGGTCGCTTGATACACGCGACTGCCAAAGTGCGTCTGCTGATACCATTGGCTGATGGCCTTGTCATTCGATACCTGCGAGGTAGGCGCCTGCGCGTGAGTGCGTGAGGTAAGGAGTGCGATGGGAGATATCACGCTAGCAATGATTACAAGCCCTGCCAAGACCATAGCAATTGCGCGTTGTGTACGTGAAGCGCCCAGCCACAGTCGCCTCACAGATAAACGGCCGAGTCGTACCGACGTCAGTCGGGCAGGCATTCGCATGGGTTTCGGACGCATTGGTCAGTTCCTTTAGCCTCGTGAAGGCATACATGTTGTGACGTGCGCGCGGGTTGAGATTGAGGTCGCTGTCCATAGCCATATGTGAGGCTTCTATTACCTCATCTTGCGAGGGAATTTGTAGCTAGGAACCACTTAAAACTATTATTGGAGACGCGCTAATCGCTGCTTAGTAACTCTCCCAAAAAGAAGAAAAGGGGCAGTTTACAATCCAGAACACCACACCGGCGGATAGGGGCATTCCAGGACGCTCGGAGTGCGCTTGTCGTGTCGTTGGAGTACGCATGACCCGTGGATTCGAGGAAGGCCGTGAGCCGCCTGGCGCAGGTCGGAGTGGCTTCTACGCCAATTGCTGCGCCAATAGAGGGGCGCCGCGCAAGTCAGCACGCCGCAAGTTGTCAGGCCGCATCAGCACGCCAGCGATAAGCCCTAGACGCACGGCAAGCGGTAGCGCGACTATGCGCTCAAAAGACAACCTGTGCCTGGAGCGGTACACCCCAGGCACAGGCTAGTTAAACGATCTGCATCGTCTACGAGTGGCTCAGTGCCTCCCTTACGGCTGGTAACCGATGATATCAGTGCCGCCCGTCTGGCCGCTGTTCAGGTAGTTGAAGTACATCGGCCGCTCCGCCACAATCGGCGTGTCAGATTGCACTACCATCGAGAATGACTGGTTCGGCATCACCGTATTGGTGAGGATCGTGTAGCGGCTGTGCGGCCCCACCGCATATGTTTGCACGGTGGGCGCTGCTGCCGTGGAGGGAAGATATGTCACCTGCACATAGGCCGTATTGGTGGAGTCTGGGTTCTCAAGAACGAGGTATTCGCTGAAATATGGACCCGAATACCCTTCCGCAAAGTAGGCGAAGTTGCCTGGCGCGGGCGCTCCAATCACGTCAGTCGCTCCAGGTATCTGGCCGAGGTACAGGAAGCTCATGAAGCGCTCGGCGATAATCGGCTGATCGCTACTCACGGTCGCGCTGTTATTGGTTCCGATGCTGCCGAGCACGCTGTTTGCGTCCACCACTTGCTGCGCGCCTGCCGCTATCGTCACCGGCACCGGAACCTTTGAGCCGTCGCTCTTGAGGAAGGTCAGGGTCGCATTTGCCGTCGTATCGGTTGGATTGAACAGCATGTAGCGCTCAGAGAAGTTGGGGTCGGTGTAGCCCTCAGCAAAGTACCAGTTGGTCAACGGGGCGCTGACGCCCACGACATCAGCCGAACCAGTGTGATTCGTGACGCTGTCCACCAGATATATTGGCCGCTCCACAAGGCCCGGCTCCGAGAGCGTCACCAGGGCGCCATAGGTTCCGGCGGGCAGGCCTTCATTGTTCACATACACTGTCCCGCGAGTGTTCGCCGGGACGGTGTGCGTGATCGTGGTAGGCGCGCCTCCTGCTTGCGGATAGTAGTTGATGGTGACCGACATGTCGCTGCTATTCTGGTTCAAGATCGTGAGCCATGTGGAATGGCCCTGACTCGTGTCCAGATACCCAAAATCGTACTGCGTGCCCAACGACGTTGCGCCGAGCACATCGGTCCCACCGGGGATGGAGTAACCAGCCAATCCCGTGTACGTGAAGTACATTGGCCGCTCGGCAATGATCGGGATATCACTCGTCACCACCATCGAGACGTTATGATTAGCGCCAGCCTCACTATTGACCAGCTTCGTGGCCCGGCTGTTGCCAGGAACAGCATAGGTCTTGATAATCGGGCTTCCGCTCTCCAGGTAGTACGTCACCTGGACGTTGGCGGTGGCCGCGTTTGGATTGGCCAGCGTGAGGTACTCCGAGAAGCTGTATCCCGTATAGCCCTCAGCGAAGTACCAGGTTGTCGCGATATTGGGTTTGGGCAGGTAGTTCACGGTATAGGTGGCAGGCGAGCTTCCCGCGAGGATGGTGTGACTCTGCGCCCCGTGGTCAGACCACGAGCCATAGACATAGTCAGAGCCACCAGATGACAGCGTGGGGGCCGCGCTCACGCTGTTGTTCGACCCGACGATGACATCATAGGTGAACGGCGTAGGGCCTGTGAATCCGTCAACCGAGAGCAAAGCCCCCGCGGGTGAGGACTGGAACGTCAATGTCACCGTCTGGGGATAGATACTGACGCTCGTCGTCGTCTGAAGCTTGCTTACGGGATCGGTTGCGGTAAGCTGCACCTCTATGTAGGATGGATATTCGTGATCGGGCGCTATGAAGGAGCCGCTCGCCACGCCATCGAAGGTCTGGTAGTAGTGGATATGGCAACCCGATGTGGTTCCGATGCAGTGATGCACCAGCACGTTCCAGGTGAGCGCCGACGCTGGCAGCGGATTCCCATGTCCATCAACGGCCGAGCCGCTGAAGTTGATGCTATCACCTACCTTCCATGTCAACGACGAGGATGGCGAGATGATGGTGGGCGTCGGGGGAAGTCCCACCGAGACGATGACCGGCGTGCTCACATTCGTCTTGCCGTTGGAATCAGTCACCTGCAGGCGAACGGAATATTGCCCTTCAGTGTTGTAGGTGAATGACGGTGTGGGCGAGGTCGAGTCACCAAACACGCCATCGCCATCCAGATCCCACGAATAGCTGGTGATCGTCGCGGATGGATCGGTATCGTTCGATTGTGTGCCGTCAAACTGCACCGTCAGCGGACTTGGGCCGCTGGTCGGGGTGGTCGCGGTCGCGACCGCGTTCGGCCCCAGCCCAGTAATGCGGCGAATCTGGCCGTCGTTGAGGTCCGCATAGAAAAGATCGTCGTTCGGGCCTGTCTCGAGGTCCACGGGATGTCCGGCGCCGCCAACCACAAGGCTGATCTTGGAAGGGTCGGGCAACCCGCCGCTGCCAACTTGCATCGCCCAGATGCAGTTGCGCGAGTAATCGGTGAAGAAGAGCGCGCCGTGGTAGGCTTCGGGATAGGCGCTGCCCTGGTAGAAAGCAATGCCGGTAATCGACGAGCCGTTCGCGGTCGGGCAACCATCACCAGGGACGACCTCCGCCGAATGATTGTACGTGTAATACGGCGTGGTGACAGCCGACGGCGACGACGCATAGAGCTTGCTGCAGATATTGAGGCCGGCGTTCTGATAGCTTGGCGTCGCATCTTGGCCTTCATAGCAGGGCCAGCCAAAGTTCTGGTTGGGCGCGGTCGGAGTCATGACACGATCAATTTCTTCCCAGGTAAGCCAGCCGACGTCGCCAATCCAGACCTCGTTGGTGCCAGGACGGAAGGTGAATCGGAAGGGATTGCGCAGCCCGTAGGCGTCAATGCGGCGAGCGTTGATGTCGCTGCTGCTGGCGTTGGGGTTGGTCGCCAACCCGTCGCCTGTGTTCACATCAATGCGGAGCAGCGATCCATTCAGTACCGCCGGTTCTCCTGGGTTGCGAAGCAGACTCTGCGAGCGCAATGCGCCGCCTTCGGCTGTCGGGGGCGTTTCAGCGCCGCCCACTCCGGTGGGCGGGTCTCCGCATGGGTTGGCTTTATCGCCCACGAGACTTCCCCCATATTGGCCGTAATCAACGGCGTCATAGTTGCCACCTTCGCCTGCAGTCAGATACAGCGCGCCATCGGGGCCAAACGCGATATCGTCGGTGGAGTGGCTGGGGAACTGCTGGCACCAGGCGTTGATGATCACTTTCTCGCTGCCGGGCACCATCGTATAGGTGGAGGGATCAATGGTCAACCGCACAAGACGACTACTGATTACACAGCCATCGGTCGTGGGTCCTGGAGGCACCGGGCAATTGTCGTTCCAAACAGGAGCAGTGCCACCAATCGGAGCATCGTAGGCGTAGAGTACGTAGATGTAGGGGCTGGTGGGGAAATTGGGGTCGAGCGCCAGATCCATCATCCCGCGATCCCAGAAATTCATCACCTCAGTGCGCAGGTCGGCGACCACCGTCGGGGTCGTGGCAGTCAGACTGTCATAGACCAGGATGATGCCGTTTTTCTGAGTAATGAACACCTTGCCATCAGGAGCGAAATGAACACTGGTCGGCTGGGTCAGGCCGGAAATGGCAATCGACTCTTGAAATCCGGTAGCCAGCGTCGAGCTCGGCGCCGCAGCCGCCGTGTTGGCACAATGTGTTGGCGGCGGCAGTTGGCCGAACATCTGATTGTTGCATGATCCCGTCTGAGTGCTCAGCGAAGCAAACTGCGGGAATACCACAATGCCGGATATGATCACCGCGAGGAGACAGCAAGCGATAGCTATCCCACGAGCGGCCGGCTTAGCCATAATGCCCTCAGTCATCATGCGCCGTACACGCCGACTCATGTCGCTGAGAGACAAGCCAGTTCGGACTCTGCGAAGAAACCTGCGAAACATCCTCTACCTCTACTACCTCTGCTACAAATATCTGCTAGGGGCCGCTTTCTGCCATTTCAACGAGCAGAGCGGCGTTCTAGTAATGACACTCAGCAATAAGTAATTGGCCGGTAAACCACTGGTGCGGAAGTCTGGTGGGGGGACGCTGTGTGCGCTAGTAGAGGCGACGTGGGATCTGGAAGACAGATGATCTATTAAGGCTGCTTCATAATCGGCAGGTCACTCGCATGGCGAGCGATTCCATCGACTCCCACAATGTAATTACTCCCGTCCGTTCCTGGGATGAGCCAGATCGGGTCGGCGGGATACTCACCGCCGCCGTTCCAGACGATCTTGCCTGCCTCCTGCAAACGAGCATCCACCGGGAAATAGACGAGCATTGCCGTTGCGCCCGCCTTCATGTGCGCATGGCGTTGCTGCGAGACATCCGCTATTGCTGCCCCTATGTTGACTCGCGCCATATATCCATGCGGACGCGGCGCTGAGTAGGTGACGATTGCGGTTACTTGAATTGCAGTATGTGGCTTGTTCAGCTCCAACTCCGCGGCGCCCACTACCGATCCGGCGGCATTGTCGATTGGAATAACATAGTAGTCTGGCATGGGAACGCTTCCCGCGGGTTGATAGGCGCGGACAAGAACAGGATTCTCCAGGTGAGAGAGGTCTTTCAAATAGTCTCCATTGCCAGATCGATCGGCAGTGAAGAGCGAGCTCTTGCGGGCGGCGGCGATAATGGCGGATGGCGATTTGGAGGTTAAACGAATCCAGCCGTCGCTCGTTTGCGCAGGGCTTTGGCTCGACGCGGCGCTGAAGGGTATATGCTGAGCCGATGCGATCACCACCCCTGCGAAGAGCAGAATCGCTCCGCCGAGGACCACATAGACCAGATTACCGACCAGAAACCTGGCTGCCCGCTCCAGTTTGCGTTTTCGATGCTCATGCCGGCGGGCTGTCACCTTCTTACGGCTCATGATCTCCCTCGACCTCATATCTCCACTTCACGACCTGGAATCACCGCTTGCCCGCACCATATCCTTGTCGTTGGGCGTCTGTACGAGATTGCTCTACGTGTCTGCTCATGGTTGAATCATCATCGCATTCTTGACGGCGTCGAATGCGATATCGGGGCTATTTGGCTGCGAGAGATACGGATTTCCAGGCACTACCATGGGAATCCGATAAGGGATATCCATCTGGACCCAGTTAAACCCAAGATACCAGTGTACGGGCGCATCTGCGGTCGGCTTGTAGATGCCAACGCTGGGTTCGGGGTCAGATGAGTTCTTTTCGTCGCCTCTCGCGGAAAGGTCACCGTAGTAGAGCGACCACAGCGAGTAGACACCATGAGGTGTGCTGAAATTGCCGTTAGTCCATGCGCTGATGGAGACTTCAAATCTGCTGACACTGGGAGACGATTCAGGGTCGCGGTACACCAGACCAGTGATGCCAGCCGGGAAGGAGTTTGCGGGGCTGCTGGTAGAATACAAGCCGGTGACGAGTACGGCGTGCAATCCGCCATTGATGGTCGCGATGACAGGCGCATGAGTGATCTGTAGCGCTCTGCCGAGAAGCGTGGTTGCCTCGAGCACTTGTGTGCTGAACCCTGGTTGAGCTAAATGGGCAAACTGCCAGCGGTAGATATAGTTGTGAACGCGTACGCCAGGCAGGTTATAGGTCCAGGACATATAGGTACCCGATCGAGGATCGTTGCCAAAATCCGGAGCGATGTTGGTGATTCCAGCGACGGCGTTGACCGGTGTGGCGTGTCCCCACTGGCTGGCGCCCCACTTTTGGTTATCGCTTTCAATATCGGCCTGTGACTGTGTGCTCGTGAACCTGAGCGGCTTGCCGTTCATGAGGTAGATATAGTTGGTAAAAGCAGCTGCGTCTGCTACGGTGCAGGCAGTGCTCTTGACTTGCGGAAACGTGGCGCCGACCGCGGTATTCACCCATGTCTCATTGGTGCCATAATATGTCCCGCTGAAGGACGCCAGGCTGTCGTCATGGCTCAGCGCGAATCCCACAAGCCCTCCAGCGAGTGCGATGAGAATCAACGCGAGCCGGAGTACAACTCGCTGCCTTGGTGTTAAGAACATCCTACTCCTAGAGCCAGGCATTGTGTCATATCCTTCGCGCTACACAGTGTTGCGAGGTAACGAACAAGTCGATGACCCCACGCTCTATACGTGTCACTCGTCGTACTGAAACGCTGCTCACTTCTACGATAGCGAGCGCCCGACAGTATGTCAAGCCGCTTCTCCTATCTTGTTTACCCTCCTCTTTCGCCATGGAGACTTCCCAAGGCAGGTAAGCGGTAAAGTGCACATGCCTAAATACAGCCGGGCCTGGAGCAGCACGCCCCAGGCCCAGCTAAAAGTCGTAGCGACCAGCTTGTACTACGATGGATCGCTGAACATCTCAGCTACGGCTGGTAGCCGAGGACATCGGAGCCCCCGGTCTGGCCGCCGTTGTAGTTGAAGTACATCGGCCGCTCCGCCACAATCGGCAAGCCCGACTGCACCACCATCGAGAAGGACTGTCCTGACATCACCGCACTCGTATTTACCGTATAACGGCTGTGCGGACCCACGCTATAGATCTGGAGCGTGGGAGCGCTCCCATTCTGCGGCAGATACTTCACCAGGATATAGGCGGTATTTGTGGAGTCAGGATTCTCCAGGGTGAGGTACTCGCTGAAGCCTGTGCCAGTGTAGCCCTCTGCAAAGTAGGCGATGTACCCTGGCGCCGCCGCGCCAATCACATCGGTTGCCCCCGGGATCGTTCCCAGATACGAGAAACTCATGAAGCGTTCAGCGACAATCGGCGCGCTTGCAGTCACCGTCGCGCTGTTATTGACCCCAGTGCTGCCTAGCACACTGTTGGCATCGACTACCTGCTGTTCCCCTGCTGCCAGCGACACGTTCGCGGTAGCCGTAGTGCCATTGCTTCTGAGGAAGGTCACCGTCGCGCTCGTGGAAGACCCGTTTGGATTGAAGAGGATGTAGCGTTCGCTAAACGTCGAACTGGTGTAACCCTCGGCAAAGTACCAACTGGTGAGCGGCGCGCTCACTCCGATCACATCGGCCGAGCCGGTGTAGCCGGTGGTCGCATCCGTCAGATACATGGGCCGCTCCACCAGCCCTGGCGCGGAGAGGGTCACCAACGCACTGTAGCTGCCCGCGGGTACGTCATCGTTAACCAGGAATGTGCCGCGACTATTGGCGGGAACACTGTGGTTCACTATCGTCGGCGATCCGCCAGCGGCGGCATAATAGTTCACGGCGACATCCATGCTGCCGCCATTCTGATTGAGAACCGTCAGATAGGTAGCATGGTTGGCCGTCGTATCGAGGTAGCCGAAATCGAACTGGGTCCCCAGGCTCGTGGCCCCCAGCACATCGGTGCCACCAGGGACGTTCAAGCCCGCCCCGGTGAAGACAAAGTACATCGGCCGCTCGGCGACAATCGGGATATTGCTTGTCACCACCATCGAGACGCCAATGCCCATCCCCAACTCGGAGTTGACGTTGACGGTCTTGCGGCTGTTGGCGTTGACGGTATAGCCCTTGGTGACCGGAGACAGGCCCTGTAAGAGGTACTGCACACTGACAGTAGCGTTGCTGGGGTTGGGGTTGGCCAGGGTCAGGTACTCAGTGAAGGAGCCTCCGGTGTACCCCTCGGCGAAGTACCACGTCTTCGAGACACTGCGCGCTGGACTGCTGGCCGCGGCGTCTCGCGCCAGATTCCAGACGTCAGGTGTGCCGATGCCAGAGGCCATATCGTACCCTGCAATAGCATTGTAGAACAGATTGTTGCCACTGGTGATGTCATGGTACGGCGTGTAGG
>Ga0068857_100005972_pt1 | contig 10403 bp, 9 predicted proteins | sample KBSCornC72_FD_66591 | JGI IMG/M metagenome (GOLD analysis project Ga0068857, IMG submission 66591) | Corn rhizosphere microbial communities from Kellogg Biological Station, Michigan, USA - KBS Corn C7-2 | ecosystem: Host-associated > Plants > Roots > Rhizosphere > Soil ...
GCCCCCAGTTGGCACAACGATCTTTTCCCCTCCGACTTGGGCGCCGAGAGTTCCCGCTTTCACAATGCCCTCTTCCCGTTCACGAAAGTGCACGTGCAAAGGCGGGCCGTCCGCTTTGGGAGGCAGCGTGCCATCGAGGAATAGCACGATTCGTCCCTCCGCGTCATGCCTGCGGTACATCCGCAGGATTTCTCCGTTATGGCGGTTCTCCAACCTCAGAAAGTTTTCCACGATTCATCCCACTTGTGGCCTATGCGCTCCGAAAACAGGTTCTTACGAATCTTATCACTGAGCCCGCCAACTCGCAGCCAACTGTTCGCAGAAGCGATCTGGCGTTATTATCCTGGTTACTCACCATTCGAAAATTGCCGAGCCAGAAGTCGGCTTCTGGGAAGTTGCACAGCCTCGTCCAGATTGTCGGCCACTCGGAGAATGCGCCCGGCGGAATCCGGCAGCCACATTGACGGGAGATGTGGCTTATGAATACTGGGCTGTTTCACTTCGACAGTTTGCCGACTTTTCGTCCAAGTGACTCCGTGCACACTATGGCGTTAGCCGCTCGCCACCCGATCGGAAACGCCTTTGCTAATGGAAATCCCGGCTAAGATATCCTCGCGCGCCGTCCCATTACAGTATCGACAGCGAATACTTGCTCGCGCAGTTCGCGATGGAGCGACAACGCCACACCGAATGGCAGTAGGTAGGGGAGTACATCGGGCACAATGTATAGGCCCAGCTGTCGGCCCCACCGAAAGCCCGCATCCCCTTGGATGTGGGATATTGCCTGATAGGCTGCAAGGTCGACGAATGCAAGCAGTAACGCAACTTCAAGAGCCGCCATGATAGCCGTGCCGATTAGCAGGGACCATAAATTCCGCCTTGCACAAGGCGCTGCCAGAATAATAGCCCAAAACACCGGTAGACTAAAGATGAATCTAGAAGCGTCGCTGCGGGGCATCTCGAAATTAATGGAGTGAATCTGTTGCGCCACGGGACGCTTAGCAGTCGGGGGCAGAAGTGTTTCGAAAGGTACGCGCACAATCCAGTCGCCCGATGGGTTCTCCCTAATCTGCAAGAAGACTCCCGCCGCACCGTGGAGCAGGTCCAACATCGGGCCCCGCAGTGAGACCCACCATAGTGCGAGTATACCGATGAGCAGTGTAGACCCCCTCAGCAGGAAGCGGGTCGTCGGCCTAAGCTGGGGCACAGGCAGCGGCATCAAGCCGCACGACGCGGCTTACCCAGAACCAGAAGACCACCATTGTGTCGAGCACCAGCAGGCTTTCCCATAGATATATGTGAGCGAAATCGAACCACGTTAAACTGTACTGTCCCACGTAAAAAAGACTGATGAAGCGCACGATGTTGAGCGCCTGAATGACGGCGCTGCCCACGACGAGTCCCACGGCCTTCATTTTCCAGGACGCGGGAAAGGCCAGTACCGCCGACCACAGCAGGATGGTTACGTTGACCGCGTTGCATCCGTCGCGCATTTCCACGCCGAAGCCCCCCGGTGCGCGCAGGATTGCGGCGTCGCGGCTGGCATGCCCCCCGCAAGCCAGGATCAGCCAGTGCGAGCCCTGAACTAACGTCCGCGAGAACTGGACGTCCAGGGACTGGATCGGCGGGGTTAACAGCAGACCGAATGCGAACAGCAAGCAGCCGGTGAAGATCAAGACGAAGCGGAAGCGCCCCAGATGAGTCACTGGGTGTGGCCCGGGTATCCCTTCACGCATCGAGCGTCATCACAGCGCTTGCGCTTGCTTGGCCAGAAGCGATCCTAACCCTGCCAATAGCAACGCAAGGCCAGCCAGCACGGGCCACGACATGGTTGGAACGCCGCTGGTAGTCGGCGGTGGCGCCACCGCCAGAGATAGCCCATCAATGCCCACCTGAGTGCCCCCAACGAATGTTACGGCGCCAGTGGTTGTGTTGACCGTTCCGAGCGATGTCTGAGGGCTCCCAAACCCGGAGAACACGATCGCCCAGAGAGTATTGGTCGCTGGGTCGAACTTCATGGCGGGTGAGCGCGGACCCAAAGTCCCAAATGCCGGTGGAAAGGTAAGGGCCGCAACAGAGGTGGCCGCCCCTGTGCTTTGGTTTATGGTGTATAAGGTGTTCGACCCCGCGTAGTACAGAGTGCTCCCCGAGAAGGCTATGCCATTTCCATTCGGAAATCCTACACCGTCGGCGCCCACCGGCGTGGCGGCGCCGGTGGTTGTATTGATGGTGTAAATGGTGCCTTGTTGATACGCGAACAGCTTTCCATCGCTGGGACGGAAAGAAATGTCCTGTGCGGGGCTACCGGTGCCCCATCCGCCGCCGGTCACGGGAGCGACTAGAGTCCCGGCACCTGTCGTTGTATTGATGGTGATCAGGACGCTGGTCCCGCTACCGTTCAATCCGATCCCGTAGAGCGTGCCGCCGGACGAAACATCCATGGCGCCCACCTGACGGAAGCCAATCGGTCCGATTGCGGTTGCAGTGCCCGTTGACGAAACGCTATAAAGCGTTGCCGCACCACCAGACCCAATAAACGCGGCGCCGTAAAAGGAGGGTGCTGCTCCGAGTGCGACCAGCGGGAGCGCAAGAAGTAGCATCGGAAATTTGCACATTTCATCAAGGCTACATGAAACAAATGCTGAATCGCAAGTGTTGCGCCCGCTTTGCAAAGCATGACCTCAACTCCGCCGTCGTGAAGTATCACTCTCAGATTCTCGATCTGGGTTAGGCCCGTGCTCAACTACAAGGGCGTGTGAGCTTAGAACGGGCTGTCACTTCACAACTTTTCATAGACGATACAGTATGCCATCGTCTCGCGTTTGCTGAGGTATCTCGGCAATTTGACGGGTAACGCGCAAACCGTACAAGTGGTCAAGTTCCCGCTCGCTAAGCGCTACTTGCACGCCCGTTAATCATCATTATCGGTAATTCCAAACCCAAAGCTGACGAACGGTAACAACTCGCGTTTCAGCCGCGCTGACCACGGCGCCTAGGGCCTCTGTTCAAAGGCAGCGTAAGCCCGGCGCGGCACAATTCTGTTCGAATAACGGTAGGATTGAAAAATCTAACTATGTTCAAATATTGCGCAATCTTGCTAATCGCAATGCCGTATGGTCCGGCGGCAGCTCAACAAAAACCACAGTCGGCGCCTGTTAGTGCTCAGGCGCAGTGCGGGGGGCTGCTCAATTTCGCCCAATTGACCATCAGCCGGGCGGAGCTCAGGCCGGCTTCTCCCACCGCGCCATCGCATTGCTATATTCAAGGCACGATTGCTTCGCGCATTCGATTTCACATGCAGCTCCCGCTGCCGGAAAACTGGAACGGCAGGCTGCTCAACATTGGTGACGGCGCTAAGGACGGACAGCTCGATTTCGCTGATAACCGCTTGGCCCAGGGCTATGCGGTCGCCAACTCCAATTCGGGTCACGACAGCGCCTCCCAGCCCCGGGCAACATTCGCCGATCAAGACCTCAATGCTGCGATCGATTTCGGCCATCGCGCTGTCCACCTGACGGCAAACGCGTCGAAGTCTGTAGTGCGCTTTTACTATGGCCGTCCGCCTGTCTATACGTACTTCGAGGGTTGTTCCACTGGCGGCCGGCAGGGTTTGATGGAAGCGCAACGATATCCCGACGACTTTGACGGTATCGTAGCAGGCGCCCCGGTGTTCGATTATCAGCGACTCAACATCACTCATGTGTGGATGGCACAGCGAGTCTTTGCCGACAATTTTGCCGGGAATCTTGCATTCGACAAAGATGGCGATGGCGTACCCGAGAGCCTCACAAAATGGGAGATTCTACGCGATGCGGTCGTGGCCAAGTGCGACGCCCTCGACGGAATCCGCGACGGTGTCATTGACGACCCGCCAAGCTGTCCCTTCAATCCCGTCGTAGACCTGGCTCAACGAATGTGTCCGGCAGGTGAGAATCGGGACGACTGTTTCACGCCGCGCCAGATTCAGACGATTCAGGATCTTTATCGCGGCTCCTACGGTAGCCACGGGACCAGCATCTATAAGGGGATGGATCTTGGTTCGGAATGGAAATGGAACGTGACGATGTTTCCTCATCGCGGCAATGGGATGCTGCCGTTCAAACTGATATATGGAATGGATCACGTCAACTTCCTGTTTTATGAGAAGTCGCCCGGCGTTCCCATGCCCAACCCCACAGACCTTAGCCAGAAGCCTGACAAGAACGCGAATCCCCCGGAATTTGCATGGTGGGAGTTCAATGTGGATGATGTGACCGCGGGCAAGGGTCGATTCATGATGGCGATCACGGACGCCACGAATCCGGATCTTTCGCGCTTTCTCAAGCGAAAGAACGGCAAGCTTCTTCTCTATCACGGTTGGGCCGATCCGGAAAGTGAAGGCCAACCCACCCTCGACTATTACAAACAGGTGGTGCAGACTACATTCGCCGGCGACGTGAATGCCGCCCGGGAAAGGGTGCGCCTATTCATGGTCCCCGGAATGGGACACTGTTCGGAAGGGCCGGGGTGCAGCGAGTGGGATCGCCTGGTGCCGCTGGCCAACTGGGTGGAGAAGGGCATCGCTCCTGATCACCTCGTCGCCAAGCACAGCGCGAATGGCCGTGTCGACAACCAGCGGCGCGTCTGCGCTTATCCGCAACGCGCCGTTTATGCGGGTCCGGCAAGTGGGCAAAACGACCCCGCGAACTGGGTCGAAACGAACTTCGTCTGCCGATAAAGCCAGGCAAGAGGCTCGTTCTGTCTTTGTGACATATTGATTAATCGACGGTCTTTCCGGGCATCGAGCGAAACGTACTCCGGGTAATCTATCCAGGATGCGTTTACAGTTCGTAAGGGCATGAACGATCCGAAGCGGAACGGTTGAGCCCGAACAATCCCCCCATCTTCCGATTCCACACGTACGACGTTCCGGCCGTCACCATTTGCGGACTGGTCATTCTGGCTCGCGATAATACTCGGTTATTTCAACTCAGAAAGGGCTATAGGGGAGCGGCCGTTTAGGCCGCCACTCCGCATCTGACCAATGTCTTCCGGCACACGGGCGGATTAGCTCCGTGGCCTTCTGCTGGTACTGTAGTTCCACGCGGACTACAAACGCGTACCACTCCAAATTGGACGCACAAGTCTATTTATTGATGCCAGGGCTTGCGTAAGAATCGAGGGCATGGAACTTGATCAACCGGCGCTCCAGTGGCTTTTTAATGTGGTAACGATTACAGGCTTCACCAGTTTAGTTGTGCTCTGCTACGTGCTCAAAAAAGAAAACCAAAAGCTAACTCTCGAACTGGCTCACACACAACTGCGGGACGAACATTCAGAGATCACAATAAGGGCGTCCACGGGTGCGGGTTCGATATCGGAACAGAAAACAGGTCCGACGGAATTACCGTTGGAGCATCAGGATATTCGCAACTTCGTTGCGCGGCGGTCGCGTGACTGGTTCACTTCGGCGCCTAATAAAGGCACCGTTTGAGCATCACGTCCTATGGAGACTTCTCCGGAGGGACGGATGGCTAGGGCAAAACTGCCCCACAAGCTGCAAGAAGTTACGAAGCGCACCGAGGCCGCTAATGCTTTTTCGGCCTTAAGGTCCAAAACCCAGAAAGACGGCTGAGCCTAAATGCGCGCAGGGCTCCAAAGCGCCTCACACGAACTCACCGACACGACACACTGCAGGTGAAAACCGGCATTGCTACAACCTCCGGCATGAGCCCTATTTCGAGCCTGGTTCAGGATGCGGTAACTCCACTGCGATGTTGATCGATCGCGCGCCGGACGCGGATCGGGAGGAGACTGCTCGCAATTCACGCGACTCCAAGGATTGCATCGATCAACTCAGGGACTAACTTGCCGGGGCGACAGGTGCTGAGCTACCGGAGCGGTAGCACTCCCCTTCTCGGACTTGCCGCTATTCGGGTGTGTAGCCGCCTAGCCCGGCCACGCGAAAGCAGGGACCCCACCTTGCTGGCGGCTTCTCTCTTCATGGTTTCGATATCCCGCATCGCTTGAAATCTGAGTTTGACCGGCTGGTGCACGGTTAACTCGAATCGATCCGCAGCGGGTGTCCGGTGCGCATGGAATCGCCTGATAATAAAGACGTGTAAGTGGTGCCCGGGGTGGGACTTGAACCCACACTCTCCTTACGGAAAAAGGGATTTTAAGTCCCTTGCGTCTGCCGATTTCGCCACCCGGGCCGATTGAAACGTCAACTCTATTGGAGCACTGTACGCTAGCCCAGTGCTACTTCGTCGCCGCCAGCAGTTCCAGCAGCGCCGCCGAAACTCCTTCCGGTTTTTCGCGCGGCAGAAAATGTCCCGCGCCGGGGAGGACTCGTCGTGCCATCAGCGCCGGAAATAGGGCGCGCTCGGCGGGCGAATCGGCAGGGGGGCGCGCCAGCGGATCGTCGGCGCCGTGCAGCACGATCGATGGCACACTAATCTTGGGCCGCTTGGCCAGTTGCTGCTCCATCATGGCGAAGCGCGGGTCGCCGGGGGCGTTGCCGATGCGGTGGCGGTAGGAATGAATCACCACGTCGACGAAATCGGGGTTGTCGAAGGACGGCGCGGTGCGGTCGTAGGTCTCCTCCGTGAAGTGCCAGTTGGGCGACCACGTCTCCCATAGCAGGCGGCACAACGCGCGGCGATTTTTGGCGAGGCCTTCGCGTCCGCGCTCCAGGTTGAAATACCACTGATACCAAGCCTCTCGCTCGGCGGCGGGCGGACCGGGCGGAGGCGGCGCGATGGTGTTCTGAATGGTGTAGCCGCCGCACAGCACCAAAGCGCGCACGCGATCGGGAAAGAGCGCGGCGGCGATCGCAGCGGCTCGTCCGCCCCAATCGAAACCGCCCACGGCGAAGCGCGGCAACGCCAAGGCGTTGGCGAAATCGAGCACGTCCTGGCCGATGGCGGCTTGCTCGGCCATGCGCGGGATGGATGCGTTGCGAAAACGCGTCGGTCCGTAGCCGCGCAAGTACGGGACCAGCACGCGATGCCCGGCCGAAGTGAGCGGCGGGACCACGCCGTCGAAGGCGCGCACATCGTCGGGAAAGCCGTGCAGCAGGATGATGGGGAAACCTTGCCGGTTGCCGTTATCCTCGTAAGCAATGTTCAGCTCGCGGGTTTGGACAACGGGCGCCGGCGCCGCGGTGGGCTGCGCGCGGAGTTGGAGCGCGGTCGTCACTGTCGTGCCGGCGGCCCCCTTCAGAAACGTCCTTCGATTGTGAGCCATGATTACGTCCGGACGCGTTAGTATACTGCAAAAGCCCTCATGAAAAACATACACGATTTGTTCTCGCTGGAGGGGCGCGTTGCCATCGTGACCGGCGCCTCGCGCGGGCTGGGCAAGGAAGCTGCCGAAGGCCTGGCCGAGGCGGGCGCGAAAGTGGTGCTGACAGCGCGGCGCGCGCAGTGGCTCGACCTCACCGTGCGCGAATTCGAAGACCGCGGGTTCGAAGTCTTCGGCCACATCTGCGACATCGCTAGCGAAGCACAAACCCAGGCTTTGGTGACTGCCACGCTCCAGCGCTACGGCCGCGTGGATATCCTGGTCAATAACGCGGGCGTCAGTTGGGGTGCTCCCTATGAAGAGATGCCCGTCGAAGCGTGGCGCAAGATCTTCGACACCAACGTCATCGGCACGCAGCTCATGACGCGCGCGGTTCTGCCGGCCATGCGCCAGCAGGGCTACGGCAAGATCGTCAACATCGCGTCCATCATGGGGTTGATCGGCGTGCCCCGCGAGATTCTCGAAGCGGCGAGTTATACCGCCAGCAAAGGAGCCTTGATCGCGCTCACGCGCGAACTGGCGGTCCACTACGCGCCCCAGGGCATCCGCGTGAATGCGCTCGCGCCCGGTTTTTTCCCGACGCGCCTGAGCGCGGGCGTGGTGGAGCATGCGCACGATCGGATCACCGCCCTCACGCCGCTGGGGCGGCTCGGAGAAACGGGCGAGATGAAGGGAGCCGTGGTGTTCCTCGCGGCCGCGGCGTCGGATTACATCACGGGACAAATCATCGCGGTCGACGGCGGAATGACCGCAACATAGAGGAACTCATGCGATCCAGAGAAGAATACATCGAGAGTTTGCGGGACGGGCGCGAAGTTTATTTCAAAGGTCAGCGCGTCGCCGATGTCACAGAGCACCCGGAAATTCGCCTGGCGATCGATCACGCCGCGATCGACTACGACATGGCGCACGATCCGGCCTGGCGCTCCCTGGCGGTGGCAGAGGCGCACAGCCGCTATTTCCAGTTGCCTCTTACGAGCGACGACCTGCTGGACCGCAGCCGCCTGATCGAAGCCGCCACCACAATAGGCGGCACGCTGGTGGTGCTGATCAAGGAAATCGGCACCGACGCCCTGTTCGCGCTGCACCTAGTGGCGCATGAGCTCGACAAACGCAAGGGCACACCATATCTCGATCGCGTACGAAAATTCTACGCCTATGCGCGCGACAACGATCTCGCGCTTTCGGTCGCGCAGACCGATGTCAAAGGCGACCGCTCTAAATCGCCGCTAGAGCAGGAGCATCCGGATTACTATTTGCGCATCGTCGGCGAAACGCCGCAAGGCATCGTAGTGCGCGGCGCCAAAGTGCACACTTCCGTATCGGTGAACTCGAACGAGATGATCGTGCTGCCCACGCGCGCGATGAAAGCGGACGAAGCGGCGTACGCCGTGTCGTTCGCGTTGCCGCTCAACACCAAGGGACTGAAGTTAATCACCAGCGCATACGGGTCGCATCACGACGACAGCCACTTTGACGCTCCCTTGGCGTCGCGGCATCGCATGCTGGAGACGCTTACCGTGTTCGACGACGTGTTGATCCCGCACGAGCGCGTGTTCCTCAAAGGTGAGTGGGAATTCGCTGGCGAGCTGGCCAAGACGTTCGTCGAATTCCACCGCTTCACGGCCATTTCCTATAAACTGCCGCTGGTTGACGCGCTGATGGGCGCGGCGCTATTGATGGCGGAATACAACGGCCTGGAGCGCGTCAAACACGTGCAGGAAAAGCTGGCGAAGTTAGCCGGGTACGCCGAAACGCTGCGTGCGCTGCTGCGGCTCTCTGCGCTCGACGCGAAGACGGGAGCGCTCGGCATCGCCATTCCCAAACCGCTGCTAGTGAATATGGCGAAGCTGCATTTCGCCACCAACTATCATCAGATGCTGGCTTATTTGGTGGATATCACCGGCGGTCTGATCGCCACCGGGCCGAGCGAGGCTGACTTGCAGAATCCGCAAACAGGCGCCTACGTGAGGCGCTACTTGGGCGGCGGTAAGGGCGTTCCAGTGGAGCAGCGCCTGAAGGCCATCAATTTAGTGAAGGAATTGACGGCTACCGATTTCGCCGGGTATCAGGCGGTGCTGGCGATTCATGCGGAGGGCTCGATTGAAGCCGAGAAGCTGGCCATGGTCCGCGAGCATGACTCCGCGCGTTGTGTCGCGCTGGCGAAGCAATTAGCTGGCATCGTGAATGCACTCGAGTGAGATAGAATCTGCGTGTGAAACTCCTGCTCGTGTTATGCCTTGCCACGTTGGCAGCACATGCCGATAGCGTCACGATCTTGCTAGTCGGCGATATCAATATCTCGCAGCGCATCGACCCAACGACTGCTTTCGCCAATGTCCTGCAACCGCTAAAGAGCGCGGATCTGGTCTACGGAAATCTGGAAGGTCTGCTGGTCGAATCCGAAGGACCCGATCGCGACATCCCGGATAAAAGTGGCTGGATTCACTTGGGCCCCGAGGCGGTGAAAGCCTTGAAGGCGGGGAACATTCAGGTTGTCGGCGTAGCCAACAACGTGGCGTACGGACCGGCGAATATCATGAAGTCCCTGGCGGTGCTCGACGCCAACGGTATCGCCCACACCGGCGCAGGCGCGAACCTCGACGCCGCGCATCAGCCCGCGATCGTTGAACGCAAGGGCGTGAAAATCGGCTTTTTGCAATACACAGCCAAGTGGTACGCGCAGGATCAGCTGATCGCGACGGCATCGCGGCCCGGAGTCGCGCGCATCCTGTCGAAGGATGGCTCGACCATTGATGAGAGCGATCTGGCGCGGCTGCGCCAAGACATCCGGCGCCTGCGCCCGCTGGTGGATGTGCTGATCGTATCCAGCCATAATCGCGATGGTTTCAGTTTACCGATGCCCGCCGATATGCTTGCCGAAACGCGCCCGCTGTCGGCGAGCCCACGGGCCGACGATCCGTCGTTGTTCGCGCCGATACCCTTGGGACCGCGCTTCATGCAAGCCGAGCCTTATGAGAAGCTGCTGGCGCATGCGGCCATCGACGCAGGCGCCGACATAGTCTACGGGCACGGCTCGCACGTTCTGCAGGGCGTCGAAATTTATAAAGGTAAGCCAGTGATGTATTGCCTGGGCAACTTCGCTACCGACTGGATTC
>Ga0068857_100005975_pt1 | contig 10399 bp, 12 predicted proteins | sample KBSCornC72_FD_66591 | JGI IMG/M metagenome (GOLD analysis project Ga0068857, IMG submission 66591) | Corn rhizosphere microbial communities from Kellogg Biological Station, Michigan, USA - KBS Corn C7-2 | ecosystem: Host-associated > Plants > Roots > Rhizosphere > Soil ...
GAGCCTGGGCTTGATCCGCAGAACAATGATGACCACGCCGATGCGTCGAGTGAGCCGATCAGCGGAGACGGGGATCGGCTGCTGATCCAGGTCGTGCGCGCCAATGTCTCATCAGAGTTGTGGATGCAGGCGGCCAAGGACAAAAGGATCGAGATTGAGACGCAATCGCCCGCACTGATTCGCGATCTACTTGATGCTGTCGAACTCAAAACCCGCAAGGTCAGAAGCGCAGAGAAACGCGCTCGGCTTGTCCTGGCTTTGGACGCATCCGAGTTGGCTGGATATGCGCTGGGTAGCGTTCCCAATGATTTTCGGACCGAACTAGGTGATTGGGCTTTGTTGCAAGGCTTTAAGGAGATTTGGCTGGTGGGTCGACATACCAGCCTAACCTATCGACTTGCCTGACGATTGCGGCCGGGGACGATGGGGGCCACGGCCGATCCGGATCACACAAGCGAACGAGGCAGTCGGCGGGTGATTTCCTGCATGGTTGCACGCGCCAAAGTCTCGTCGAGCCCTCCGGCCAATACACTTTGCATGCCTTGGTGTTCCACGCTGACGACATAGCTGATACGCCCGATCTGCCGCTGTGTCTCCAGGCCCATCTGCGCCACCCCCACTGCGACGCTTGACCCAGCAGCCACCACGAAACGACTGTCCCATGCGTTGTGAACGGTGACGCGTGCAATCGACGCGTGAGGAATGGTGGTGCCATCGACGAGGATGATACCCACCGGGCTAACGCCAAAGCCGTGGCGTTGAACGTTGCGACGGCCGTTGTGGAACCATGCAAAAAACTGCTTGAACAGCGCGCTGAGCGCGAAAAGTGCGACAACGATGATGAGCACGAAGAGTGGGATCGGTGGTCGGCTCATGCTCGACACCGCAAGAAAGCCGATGGCCACCGCTGGCGCAAGGGCAAGGGCTCCAGAAACCAGGGTGATCCGAAACGGCAACGCATTGGGCCGCGCGTAGATGTAGGTCCACGTGCCGCGATCCTCAACAATCAGCGGCGGTCCATAATCAGTTTTTCCAGTCCAGCCGCGATTCTTTGCAATGCGCGTGGCCCAGGTCCATCCCACCATCGCACCGATCACAAATCCGCTGTAAGGGATCGGGCCATCATTGACGCGGTAGCGATGGAGCAGGGCAAAGACCGTCATCACACCGACGTAGCCGATGAATCCCAGGGCTGCAGCGACGAACAATCGAAAGGGAAGGGCACCCATCACAGCGCCGCCTTATCAGCGTTTCCGTTCGGATCGAAGCCGGCCGTCCACATGACCTTTCCCACCGTTGAGTTCACATCCGGGGAAGCGGGATCAACGAAATCGGAGACCCAGCTCAACCGAAGCAGCATCTGGCGATATTGGGTGCTCATCGCATACGCCGTCGGCCCGGTGAACGGCACATTGAAAAACATGAGGGGTGGATTTACCCCATTGTTCCGAGCCGTCGACGTGGGGGCATGCGTCGCGCCTTCGAGGTTTTGGGCCGGGAGCAGAAAGTTGGCGAGCTGCAGGCCCTGGCCGACGTTGACGGTCGCGATGTTGCCGACAGCATCCCGTGCCTCGATGGGTGAGTTGCAGATTTCGAAGACCTCATCTTCGTGTTTCGTCGCCGACTGCCAGATCCTTGCCGTCACAGTCCAGCAAGGCAGCACGGAGCCATAGTGGGTAAAGGTGAGGGCAGCGCGTGGGAATGAGTTCAAGCCCGGCCGGAAGTTCGCAAAAAGCCCTTCAAATCGTCCGCCGTGAGCGGGACTGATCGGGCGGAAATACGGCCCAGTGGTCACGGCGCCAGCCGGGTCAACTTGCTGTGGAGACCCCGTTGGGTGGGTTGCGGCGGTGGCGGTCCGGGTCACGGCGGCACCCGCGCGGTGGAGGAATCCCGAAAGGCCAGTTTCCTGCGCGGAAACCGCAGCGGGCGCCAGGCCCATTCCGACGAGCACGGCATTGGTCAGAAGCCAGCGTAGATTTTTCATGCGAAACCCCTGTTTCGGCGGGTGAATACGACTTCGCGCCAGACGCACCCGGTCCGTCCCTGGCGAAGCGAGCATACGATCGATACACAAAACGAAGGGTAAACGAATAGTCGTAATACGGGTAAAGACACAAGTTCCGCGTAGGCGTATAGCGGGTAATAGTTTGACGGCCGACCACTTTTTGGACGGCATAATGAAGCGGAAAACAGTTCACTCCCCGGAGCACCTGGAGCTGATCACGCTGCTGTTTGACCTTCGCCGCCGGGCCGACCTCACCCAGGTCGAGGCCGCAGCGGCGCTGGGACGACCGCAGACCTACGTTTCAGCGGTGGAAGTCGGGCGACGGAATCTGGATTTGGTCCAGGTGCGGGAGTTTTGCGAGATTTATGGGGTCACTTTTCCCCGCTTTGCCGTGCAGTTTGAGCAAAGATTGAAGGCGCTGGAGAGCCACCGGCGGCCACCGAGGTTGACCCGTAAGGCCCCCTCAAAGCCCGCTGCCAAGGCTGCCGCTAAGAAGCCTCCAAGGGCCCGGAAATAAAACGGGCCGCTGGATTAGCAGCGGCCCGGTCGGGCGTCGGTCAAGACTTTATGCAAGGGGCACACCGTAGCGCCTGACTTCCCGGCGGTGCATGTATCGCATAGGTGAGGCTCTCACTTCAACCTATGGGATAGTCGGATTGCAGGTATTCAGGAATGGCCGTCCGACGCCGTTATGGGCGCCCGCGTCAGTCGCCTGCCAGTCCCAATGCTATGGGGTCGCGCTTGTTACAACTGGGGTTGTCACGGTGCTAAGGTTCCCAACGATTGTATCCAAGGGAAGGTCGCGCATCGGCGATCACAGGGCTGAGGAAACTCATATGTCTTTTCTATCTCGGCTGTTCGAGCCTGCGAACGTTAAAAATCATCGGCTGGCCGCAGAAGCCGCTCATCGCCTCCGGCACCAGGTCTTCGTCAATCTGGATATCGAAATGGGATTGTTGTCGGGTGCTTACGCCAAGAGCACGACCATTCTTAACCGGTTGATCGCCATGCATCACGAAAACCCGGCGGATGACGTGCTCGTTCCCCTCATGGGGAACATCCGGAACTATCGGGACGACGTGGAGGCGTTCTTCGAGCGTGTTGCCGAAGTCGTGTCGATGGCAAAAGGCCAGATCGACCCCAAAGTCAGGGATGCTCGGACCGCGAGTGATTTTGCTTCGGTTACTCAGGATGAGATCGACTTCCGGGAGGCCCTGGCTGAAGGGCTGAAGCGTGCGCATGCCTTGGTCGAAACCTCAAATGAAGTGCTCACTGCGCCGCTCTCCAGACTTGGTCCGGATGCGCGGCGTGAGTTCTTTGGTGGACCGATGACCTTCTGATTGGTGTTTCAGGCGGTCCATAAGCTGACGAGAAGCGCCAGGTGCCTATGACCGTGGGCGGCTTGGCTTGGGGTTAAGGTCGGGCGCCATCGCCACAACGGCATCGCGGTCTTGTTCGGCGATGGTGACCATGGTTTCCTCGTGCGCCGACGCATTCAGCGCATCGAGATACGCTGCTAGCGACAGCCATTCCGGCGTATCGTCTTCGCCCAGTTCCAAGTCAAGGGAGAAGATGAAATCAACGGGCCTTCGACGCGCGCCCATGCGCATGAACAGCCACTCGTCTGCTGGCGCTCCAACTGCGAGGAATGAGGTGAAGGAGGCATGTCGAGGTAACTTCCTGTTCGTCTCGGGTCGGCGTCCGCCTTTCATCCCAGGCAAGTTGTAGGCGTCAGCGGCAAGGTCTCGATCGGTTCGCGCAATCGGCGTTAAAGCAGGGTCGTTGGACGGGCTCGTCTTGTCGTTCGCCTCGAAGTCGGCGAGTGCGGCTGCAACCATGGCTCGCGCATATTCGCGAAGTGGGCCCAACGGGTAGCGGATCGATGTGCGACCAGGGCGAGGTGGTTCACCTGGACGACGATGTGGATCCAACCAGATTGGCGGTTGCTTTCCTTCGCGTCGCCACTGCCCCAGCACATTCGGGCTGACTTGAAGTAATCCCGCGACGTGCGCTTCCATCAGCAGTGATGCGTCGTCGCGACCCGCAAGGGATGCGAGAAACGGATCGGCGGCCAGTTCTTCGAGTGTTTTTTGCGGCATGCATGCAGCGTATCGACGTGATCCGCAGCGAGCAAATGGCAGTCGCGCAAAAAGAGAACAGCAGGGGCCCACCGCGGGCCCACAAACGAAAAAGCCTGCCGAAGAGGCAGGCTAAATCATTGAAAATGTGGTGGCCGGGGACGGAATCGAACCGCCGACACGGGGATTTTCAATCAGGCAACCCACGAAAAGAAGCCACGCAAATGGCACAAGATTGGCGTTATATCAAGGTTTCCGACTCCCGTCTCCCTCCTGAATCCCCCTGGTTCCCCCTCCATCCCTGTGACACAGGGTTATCACAAGATGGGATAGCATCGACACGAAACGTCATCGTGGAGCAGGGGAAACATGCCTTCCATCAAAATCGAATTCACCCCCAAGCTGCTTGAAACGCTCACCTTCGACAAGCAGGTGGTTGGGGTCACACCCACGGGACGCCCCAAGCTCGTGGATCGCCCGGATGACGTGTCGAGTTGGTGGATCCGCGACAGCCGGGTCAACGGCTTGATGCTTCGGCTCACCGAGGGTTCGACCACATGGATTGTCCGGCGGAAGATGGGGGGCAAGGTCAAACCCCGTGCGATGGGCCATTACTGGTTGAAGAAAGCAGCGGAAGATCTCCTGACCCTGGACCAGGCCCGCGAGCGTGCTCACATCTGGCTCGGGCTGATGGCGCAAGGCATCGACCCTCTGCAGGTCAAAAAAAGTCGGTTGCAGGAAAACGCATTGGCGGAGGAGCGTGCCCAACTCACCTTGGGGGTGGCGATGCGCCGTTACATCGAGGCGACCCAGCGCAAGGCCAAGGCCGGCACAACGGACGATCGAGAGAAGGTGGAGAAGTGGATGCACCGGGCCCCGATTTGGTCCGTGCCGGTGGCCGAGCTCAACCGCGATCACGTGGAAGGGGCCTTGGGTCCATTGTTGAGAAGGGCACTCGGAGAACGCGTGGCCCACCCCGGTTGGGGCCCCAAGGGCACTTCGGCGGGTTCCTTCAAGAAAGTCTACGCCTGGTGCGCAGCAGCCTGGATCAGGGGCGCGCGGACACTGGGCCTTCCGTCAGGTCGCGGCGAAGGCCCCTTCGCCATGTGGCGCGCCGATCAGAAGTGGCCCAAGGGCAAGCGCAAGGGCGATGAGGTGCTGCTCGACACCGAAAGCGTCACCGGGAAGGCTTGGCTGCAGAACCTGGTGCGGTTGCAAGCGGAAGCGCACAACCCGGACATTCTGACCAACCGACCCGACCCACGAAGCAAGGAAATGAAGCCGCACACGGGGGTCCTTCTTGACTACTACCTGGTTGTGCTGATCATCGGCACCCGTAAGACAGAAACCGCCTTGCTTCGATGGTCAGACGTGGACTTCGAGAAGCGGTTGATCCGCCTGGATGAAGAGAACACCAAGTCAGGGGCGCTGGGTGTGGTGCCCATGACGGAATGGGTCGAACAGATCCTTCGAGCCCGCCGCGCGTTCAACGAACGTTGGCGCCCGGACCATCCGAGTCCCTACGTCTTTCCCTCGCGCATCCACGGCAAACCGATCAGCAACCCGGGTGGGGTGCTCACCCAGCTCCAAGAACTTACCGGCTTGAAGGTCCGCACCCACGACTTGCGCCACACGATGGCCACGGCCATTGGCTCGGAAGCGGATTTGAAAAAAGCCGCGGCCTTGGCGCTCGCCAGCATTGCCCTGCATCACGGCGGGAAGGGCCGGGCGATGATCGGGGGTGCCACCCCCCTTTATTTGCATCAACAGGCCGAAGCATTGCGGGACATCTTCCAGCGGCGCGAAGACAAGCTCCGGGCGATCGCTGGGCTCGACGTTCCGGAGCGGCAGCAGGAAGACCCCACGGATGCCTTTATCGATCAGATCGTGGACAACCCCGAGCTGCAACGGCGGTTTTTTGAGCGGATGGCCGGGAAAAAGTGAACGGCGATTAAGGGGAAGGGGGAGGATCCACGGGGAAGCAGGGGGATCCAGGGGAATCCATAAGAAATATTAGTCATTAAAATCAATGGCATGCGTTTGAACTAGCGGCGCATCAGGCGCACGCTGTCTCCACACGCCCCACCTGACCTTCCGCATTGCGCGGCCGGCTCGAAGGGGCCAGGAGACACCCATGGCACTTTCCGCACTCACGAAGGCCCGCAGGTTCAACCCGGCGAGCATCCTTCCGAACATCTGGACGAACAGCGACCGCGAGTTTCAGAAGGCCTGGACGCAGATGCAGAAGGAGGGGTTGGAAGAACTTTTTTCATGGAGCGCGGATCACCGGATCGCCCATCTGGCGAAGGACTGCAATCGGATCGTCGATCAGCTCGACGCCTGCCACCTCAACATCGACGCGTTGCTCTGGACCGCGGCTCTGATGGTGGGCATGCGCTGGGACAGCCAGGGGTTCGATTGGACCGAAGCCAACACGTTCTGCTGGTCCTCTCAGCTCACGGACGAATTCGCTGTGACCGTCACCGGTTGGCTCAATCGCACGATGAAGCATGGCGTGCCCGTGTTGGAAATGAAGCTCATGGGGCTCAATGCGTGCGCGATGGGGCAAAGTGTGCCCACCCAGGTGCCGCCCCGTTCGGCCTCCCATCCTGACTTCCGCAGCTTCGATGGCATCCATCAGCGTTGCGAGTGGGCCGTGCATCAGATCCGGAATGACTACGGCGAGTGGCCCTACGGTCATTTCGCCATCACGGAAGGCGAATTGAACGTCATTTTCAAGGCTGAGGAGACCGATCCGCCGCCGGCCAGCACCCTTGGAGATCAGATCCTCGCCAGCGCGGAAGCCGCCGGCCACAACTTCGATCAGGGCGACTATGTGTTCGATGAGCGTGTGGTGTGGGGCGGGCAGACCTACCGTGTGCAAGGCCTGGCCAACCACGCCCCCGGCTTTGCGCCGGTGACGCAGATGGCCGTGAAGTCCGTGAAAGCCGTCCGGCATCAGTGATCGCTTCACCTCTGCTTCCCTCAACGTGCCCAGGGCGTTGAGCCCCTAAACCCTACCAACCACCGATCCCCCCAACGCTGCACGCGCGGTGACGGGGAAGTCATGCCCACATCCAGGAGAAAACCATGAGCTGCAGGAAACAACGCAAGAATCGCCAGGCCATGCGCGATTTCAACAACCGTCGCCTGGTGCTGTTGTCCAGGGTCACGTCCCGTAATTCGGCGTCGATCCTGTCGCCCTATACTGCCGAAGACATCGAAGGGTTGCGCAAACTTTGGCGGGTGGATAACCGCGAAGTCATCATGCGCGGGGAATGCTCCGCACCGCGTCATTGGTCGGCGCAAACGATGCATGGGATCAAGGCGTTGCTTGTTTCGGATGACTTCCGTGAGCTGCTCGTGGCGGTGGACAACGAGTTCCTGGAAGTGCAGACGGACTGGTCGCAACCCCATTCGCTGGTCGCTGACTACCCGCAACTCAACTGCTGCGGCACCATCACGTTCAATCGCATTTGGGTGGGGGACATCCCTGTCCTTGAAATCAGCGCTGCATTCAAGGAGGGCGTGGTATGAAAAGCGCCCTTTATCACACCCACCACCTGGCGTTGTGCCGTGAAACGGTCTCCTTCCACAACGACGGCCCCAGGATCATCACCACCGACTACTTCGCCACCGCAAGCGCAAAGCGGGGCGAAGTGTATGGCTCTTGGCATTCGGGGGTCCTGCGGATCTTGATCCCGGACGCGAGTCTTCAAGAGACCGCGGTGGGGATCAACGCAAAGAGCGCGGCGGTGACCCAAGGCTACAGCCGCAACGATGATCTGCACGCCCTCGAAGTCCTGCTCAACGATGGCGAGCGCGACATGTTGTGCATCGTGATTGACCTCGACCTGGTGGATTACGAATGGAGCCACGAGCAACATGGCCAATCCATCGAAGTGCATGCGTATTCCGGCAATGGGTTCCTGTGGGGGTGTCCGGGCACATTCCTTGTGAGCGACCTTCCGACACCGCGGTTTAGGCAGGCGTGCGCGCCAGTCCCCGACCAAAGCCAGGACGAGAAGAGCAGGACAAACGGGGCGCAGCGCCTGTCGCCGCATGAGGCACCGGGGTGTGACTGGAAGGTCTCACCGGACATCAAAGGGGGTGCCCAATGAACACTTGGGAGCAACCCACCGTGAAAGCCTTGGCAAAGGCCCTGGGCGACACACCGCGCGAGATCCGTTCCAACTTCGAGGCTTTGGTTTACGGGGGCCTGCGGTTCTGGTCCGACAGCATCACTGTGCGCGCGTGCTGTGACTTCACTACGGCCCTCGATGCGGACGTGCGTCAGAGCTGCCCGGTGCTGCCGCCGGAGAATCTTTTCCGGCTCTACCGAGAAGCCGTGAAGGCCTGCCCGCCGTGGGCCGATGTGCTGTGCGCCGTCCATGCGCGCGTGCTGGCCGCCAAAGGCGGGGAAGGGTTGGGGCAGTTTTTCACGCCAGAGGATGCGGCGCGGCTCTGCGGAAAACTGGCGGTCAGTTATATGAAGCGTCATCGGATCTGCGCCACCGGACCCATCACGATCCACGAACCCACCGTCGGCGCGGGTGGGCTGCTCCTGGCCCAGATGTCGGCCTTGGGGAAGGACGCCCACCGTTGCGTGATCGATGCCTGGGACATCGATCCGCTCTGTTGCGCGATGACGGCGCTGCAGTTCGTCGCCAATGCCGTGGAGCACGGGCAAACCATCGCCGCCCTGGTGGTGCGTGAGGGCGATGTCCTCACGTTGAAGCACAAGACGTTCTGGGTGGGTGTCCGGGGCCTGGCGCGGGTGATGAACGAGGAGGCCGCATGAAAAAGGAACTCAAACCCTTCCTCCGCGTCATGCTCGACGCGAACTTTGCCCACGTGCCCCCGCACGAGCGCGAGATCCTGGAAGCCATGGCTACGTCGAACGTCAGCATTGGCAACTTCTCCGGCCAGGTCACCTGGGGTGAATGCAATGCCCTGGTGCACCTCGGGAACGGGCTGGATCTGGATGCCACCGAAGAAGAACACGCAGCGGCCTGGGATTGGACGCTGGAAGGCGTCAGTGAAGGCCTGGCGGGGTTGATCCGCATGGCGGTCGCACACGGCGCGGAGTGGCTCAACCTGGACGGGGACGGTCAGCGCTATGACCTGCCGATTTACGACGACAAGTGATGGTTGAGTCACTGCCAAAGAAAACCCAGTGGGGCGGCAACCCCACTGGGCCAAAACCACAGGAGTGAGGGTAACCAGCCCTCACACCCCTCAGCCTAACCACGGATCGCCAGTTGGTAATCCATTTAGCCGTCTGAATTTTTAGGTTTCTGCATCCCCTGAAAACGTAAGCAGGACAACGCTTCCCGGCCTATTTGGGGCGGCGATGGAGCGGTGGGGGTGCAGGATGGGATTGCGCAATCGGCTGTTAGGACTAAGACAAATATCAGTTGCCACAAAAAACTCACGGAGAACGTCATGGGCGCCCCCCGGAAAGCCAACAAGAAAGATCGCGTGCTGCGGGTCCGCCTTGAAGCGAAGCAGCAAACCGAATTCGAGAAGTTGATGGCCAAGCGCGGTGAAAGTCAGTCGGGCTTCGTGCGTCGGCTGATCGTGCAGGCCATCGCCGAAGAACACGCACAGGCGCCTTTGCTGGCCGCCTAAAAGAAGAAAACCAGCCGGCCAGGGCTGGTTTTCGGATCGTCCCCTTTCGCAAGGAACAACTCATGTCTGACATTCAGCATATCCAGGGTTCGCCTGGAGTCAATCCCCCTGTCCCCGAAGACGTGCCCTACATCGTGGACACGCCGCGCAGTGGTGGTCACGTCACTGCAAGCGGCGCCCAGGTGGTGGACCTGCACAAGGCGAGCGCCGGACGTCGTGGCCGTGGCCGTCCGCCTGGTTCGCGCAGTCCGGCGGATCCCGATGACGATCCGAAATCCACCAGCGTGGAATACCGCTACACCGCTGCACGGGTGAACGACCCGGAGTTGCGTGTTGGCGGGCCGACGGGGGATGCCAATGGTCGCATCGACAACACGGTGTATCGCTGGGAAGTGGATGCCAGCGGCGCGGCTTACTGGCACATCATGGATCCCGTGATGCTGGAAGGCGACGCCTTGGATTGGACCGCATCGAGCGCGCGGAACAAGTATTCCCGGAGGGTGGCGAAGAGTTGCGCCGAGAGCCTGGTTCTCAAAATGGTGAAGGCGGGACCGGAAAAGTGGGTGCCGAAGTCAAACCCCAAGCTCAACCTGGTGCCGGTGCAGGGACAATACCTGAGCATCGCCAACGACGGCACGATCACTTGCCTTGAACCGGACCCGAGCTTGGGTGTCACGTATTGCGT
>Ga0068857_100005987_pt1 | contig 10385 bp, 10 predicted proteins | sample KBSCornC72_FD_66591 | JGI IMG/M metagenome (GOLD analysis project Ga0068857, IMG submission 66591) | Corn rhizosphere microbial communities from Kellogg Biological Station, Michigan, USA - KBS Corn C7-2 | ecosystem: Host-associated > Plants > Roots > Rhizosphere > Soil ...
TCTACGGCAGCTGGGGATCAACGGCCGTGCAGCGCGGCGACGACTGGGCGAAGACGAATCGCTACACGAACCGCCAGACCGGAACCACGACACGCACCGTTCGAACCGATGAGGGCTCGGCGGCGATGCGTCGCGGCGCAGGAGGCGGCACGGTCGGCGTCGGCTCGGGTGGGGACATCTATGCCGGCAAAGACGGCAACGCCTACCGCCGCGACGGAGGCACGTGGCAGAAGTACGAGAACGGCGGATGGAGCAACACGGATCGGCAACCCGGCGAGACGCCGCGGCCGACCGATCGCAGCACGACGGATCAACTCAATCGCGACGCGGCCGCGCGCCGCGAAGGTACGCAACGGACAAACGATTACGGCAACTATCGCTCCGGCAGCGGCGGGACGCGGAGCACGGGCAGCTACCGGGGCGGCGGCGCTCGCGCCGGCGGCGGCAGACGACGGTGAGCGCGGGCAGGTGATGTGATGAAAAGAGAGATTGCGCTGACGACGGTGGGATTGCTCCTGATTGCGGCGCTGCATCCGGCACTCGGCGGGGCCAGCGCCCAATCGAAGAAAAAGAAAGATGCCGGCGCCGAAGTGTTCAACGCGACAGCGAAGGTCGGCACGGCGACCGCGGGCGGCGACGCGCGCGTCTCGATCGAGATCGACAGCTACACGCCCGAGCGCGACCTGCAGGCGATGGAGCAGGCGCTGAAAACCGGCGGCTCGGAAGCCTTCCTCGCGGCGCTCCGGCGCGCACCCGCCGCCGGACGCCTCCGTGCCGGCGACAAGGAGTTCACGATCCGGTGGGCTCGGGCGCGCCCCGCGGCTTCCGGCCGCGTCATTTCTCTCGTCACCGACAGCCCGGTGTACTTCGTGGGGGCAGGCGTTCCCGGCGCGAAATCCCGGACCGGATTCGACGTCGCCGTCATCCTTCTGACGATGGATCCCGCAGGAGTCGGTCAGGGCACGCTTGCGGCCGCAGCGAAGGTGAAGCCGGGGGGCGCCTCCGGCGTCGAGGTCGAGGACTACGCGTCGGAGCCGGTCAAGCTGGTGTCGGTGTTCAAGGTCATCTCATGAGGAGGCGGATCGTGCATGTTCGAGCATTGAGCCTGTCGCTGCTGGTTGCGATCCCCGTGACGGTCGGTGCCGCGCAGTCCTGGAAGAACACTGCGCCGGAGTCCTTCAAGGCGAACGCGCAAATCACCAACGACGTCGGCGGCGCCGCCTCCGTTGTCGCGATTCAGATCGATAAGTACACGTCCGACGACGCCCATGGTGCGCTCGTGAAGGCCTTGAAAGACCAAGGGAACGATGCGTTTCTCCAGGCGCTCCATCAGGCGCCCGCCATCGGGTCGGTCAAGATCGGGGCGCGATCGGTGCCGGTCCGCTGGGCGCGCGAGCGGCGCGAAGGAGACGGCCGCCGAATCGCGATCGTCACCGACGGGGCGCTGTTCTTTGCCGGTGCCGGAGCCGTTGACGCCAAACCGACCACCGGGTTCGACGTCGCGGTGCTCGAGTTCACGATCGACAGCGTCGGCCTTGGCAAGGGGACGATGGCGGGCGCGGCGCGCGTGAAGGCCGGTGGTGCCACCGGGATCGAAATCGAGGACTACGCGGGGAAACGGATCACGCTGGTCAGCGTGACCCGGACGATATCGTGACGCGCGACCGCGCGCCGGTGCGTGTCGTCAGCTGGCGCGCACCGCACGCGGAAACGTCCCGGCAGCTTCCGCGTCTCCGGCTGCATAGTGCCGAGCGGTATATGGCACATGCGCCTCGACGACCGTTCCGCCCCCCTCGTTGGACGTAATCGACAGCGTTCCCCCGACCACCTGCATCCGCTCCCGCATGCTGATGAGGCCGAGTCCGCTCGATCGCTCGCTGGCCGTGAGCCCGCGCCCGCGATCGGACACCCGAAGGCGAATGCCGGTACCGTTCGCCTTGAGCTCGACGTCCGCGCCGCCAGCGCCGCTGTGACGCAACGCGTTGGTGACCGCCTCTTCGAGCACGCGGAACAGGCACAGCGCAACATCCGCTGAAATCCCGGGAGGCACGTCCGGCTCGGAGAATTGCACGGCAAATCCCTGGCGCGAGACGTCGCGGCAGTGGGCCCGCATCGTCGCGACGAGACCGAGCGCTTCCAGTTTCGACGGGTGCAGCCGGTGCGAGATCGCATGGACGTCGCTCGCGATCTCGGTGGTGCGCCGCCAATCGGCGTGGAGCGCCGCGGTGAGAGCTTCGGCTGTCTTTGGCGGATGCAGGCTGAGCTGCTGAAGGTCAATCGCCAACAGTGCCAGCTGCTGGTTCAGATGATCGTGCAGCTCACGGGCGATGCGGCGCCGTTCATCCTCCTGGGCGACGATCAGACGGCGGTTCAGATCGCGGAACAACTGTTCCGCCTCCCTGCGCTCGGTGATGTCGATGCAGCCGCCCACGAATCCGTGGAACTCGTCGTCGCTGCCGTAGCGTGGCATGCCGGTGTCCAGCAGCCAGCGGTACTCTCCGTCGTACCTGCGGATGCGGTACTCGAGGCGGAATGGCCGGCGCGCGTCGACCGCGTCGAGATAAGACCGTCTGGCCGCCACGCGATCGTCAGGGTGCACGCTCTCCAGCCAGCCGGCGCCCATTTCCTGCTCGAGGCTGCGCCCCGTCATCCGCAGCCACTGCTGATTGCAATAGCTGCACTGCCCGTCGACGTCTGCCATCCAGATCGCCACCGGCAGCGCGTCCGACATGCGCCGGAATCGTCCCTCGCTCTCGCGCAGCGCGATCTCGTTCACCTTCCGGACGGTAATATCCGAATGCGTGACGACTGCGCCCCCTTCGGGACGGCGCAGCGGCTCCGCCGTCATCAGGAACCACCGCTCGATGCCGGGCCCGTCGCAGGCATACTCGACCTGGATGTCGCTGTGCTCGCCCGCGCAGGCGGCCGCGATCAAGTGCAGCGCGTCGGCTGCCGCCGGTGCGCCGGCACAAATGCCGGACATGCAGGCGCTCAGGTAATTCTGACCAGGTTCGATTGCGGCGTCGGAGGTGACGCCGTTGGCGCGACCGAACTCCCGCCACGCGCCGTTCACGGCAATGATGGTGCCCTGCCTATCGAGCACCGCCACGTGCGCGGGGAGCGACGCGAGGATGGCGCCTTTCAAGCGGTCGCTCTCGCCGAGCGCCCGTTCCGCTCGTCGCCGCTGTAGCACGGTTGCCGCAGCGGTCGTGAGCATCTGCAGCTCGTCCACCGCTACGAGAGAGTCCGCCGCGCGTGCCCAGAAGATGGCGCCGCCCGTCACACCATCGACGGTGAGCGGCACGGCTACCGACGCACCATCGGCCACGCCGAGGGCGACGAGGTTCTCCTGAAGTGTGCGCGGCAACGCGGCACGCACGTCGAAGTACGCTGGCTCTCCAGCCATGAGCTGTGGCGAGTGCCACCCTCCGTCGCGAGTGTTGCCAAGTTCCCACCGCCAGACCCAGTCGATGCGGACGGCGGCGGTGATTCGACGAAGACCAGCGTCGAGCGTACTGTCGACTTCGTCCGGAGCGGCGGCGGTCAGCGACAGCGACAGTTCCGAGAGCAGATGCCCGAAGTGCAGCCGCGCCTCGAGCAGCCGCTGCGCCTCGCGGCGCCTTCGCGCCAGCTGTACCAGCGCAACCACGAGCGCGGTCTCGATGAGGAGCACGACGCACGCGACAAGAATCGTCAGCCGCTCACGCTCCGGCGCAGCCTGCGCCGACAGGGCGGATAGCGACAGCGTCAACACGACAGCGCCGGCGATGATCGCATAACGTCGAACGGATTTGCGTCCACTGTCGATTGTCATACGCGTCACCATTTACTGTAGCGAACGACCGATGGAGGCATAGACCGCGCACGGAAGCGGGAATCCCGTGCCGGCTGATCTTCTGGAGGTCAGCGGTTCGTTCTGCGCAAAGGCATAGCCTACTCGCTTTGAAACTAGCCGCAGCCTGTAAAGATTGACAGTGGCGATCGGGATATGCGGGCCGACGAGGGCCCGGCGGCGTCAGATGACGTGCTGGCGGATGGCGTACTGAATGAGTTCGGCCGTGGTCTTGATTCTGAGCTGCTCCATCATCCGGTACTTGTGGAAGGCGACGGTGCGGGGAGTAACGTTGAGGATGCTCGCCACCTCTTTCATCGACTTCCCCTCCGCGAGCAGTTGCAGCACTTCACGCTGGCGCGCCGTGAGGTGCCGCGACGACGATTCGGCGCGTGGATCCATCAATGATCCGAGCATTCCCTCCGTGACCAGCGGTGTGACGTAGGACCGGCGCTTCATCGCTTCGCGGATCGCCATGAGTAGTTCGGACCCGGCAGAGCGCTTCAGGAGGTACGCGCCCCCGCCCGCCCGGAATGCTTCCGCGGCGAGATCAGGATCCTCATTCATGGTCACGAAGACGAGACGAATGGATTTATCGAACGCTCTGATTTGCCGCGCCGCATCGAGCCCATTCAGGAGCGGCATGGTCAGGTCGAGGACGACCACGTCGGGGCGAAGCTTCTTGGCGGCTGCCACCAGCGCGCGCCCGTCGGCCACTTTTGCCACGATCTCACATTCCGGTGCCAGAAGCTTTTCGAAGGCCTCCACCAGAAGCGTGTGATCGTCGGCGATGATGACCCGGGGCTTTCCCATAGTTACCTGCGCTGGCACGGCACGATGCCGCATGCAGTCCCGGTCCTCCCCACAGACGGCCCCGACATCCGATGAAGCGGCATTCTAGTCCCATTGTCCCTCATCCGCGCCTGTCAAAGATGACGGGGGCCATGCGGAAAACTGCCTGTGCGTCAGACTGAGCAGTTCCGTGTTACTCGATCGCGGGCAACCGGAATGAAAAGCGCGCCCCATGGCCGGGCTCGCTCTCACACCAGAGGTCGCCGTCCATTCGCCGCACGAATTCGGTGGCGATGGCGAGTCCGAAACCGGATTGCGGGTCGCGGGCGATGACCCCCGCTGGTACCGCCACGCGAAGCAGGCGCTCCTGCTCCTCATGGGTCAAACCCGGTCCGGTGTCGCGGACGCTGCAGATGACATAGCCTGGTTCCGTCATCACCTGCACGTCAATCGAACCGTGGGGCGGAGACGCCTGCACGGCGTTGGAAAGGAGATTGTCGGCGATCACCGCGATGCCTACTCGATCGCCCCACGCCATCGGCACAGGCCCGATCGCCCGGCAGGTGATCGTGAGACGCTTCGGCTGCGCCGCGCGCACATAGTACTCGCAGACCCGCTCCATCAGGACGCGCAGGTTGACGTGTTCGAGCTTCAGCGGAAAATCGCGCGGCGCCGATGCGCACACCAGCCGGCCGACCGAATGCTGCATCAATTCGGTGCCGTGGTAAATGCCGTCCAGCCAATTCTGGATGTCGCCGTCGCGATGGCCGCGGAGCGTCAACTTCAGCATCTCGACGGTCGCCGCCGTGATGGTGATGTAGTTGTTGAGCGCGTGCGCCACCGCGCCGATCAGCGCCGGATCGAGCGTCCGAATCGCGTCCATCTCCGCGAGCGCGTGCTCGAGTTCAATCTTGGCCTGCGCGATCGATGCCACCGCGCGGGTCTTTGCGTCCATGACCGCCTCCTCTGTGCGTGAGCGTGCCGCGCGTCCTCAAGCTGCCGCGCTCGTGAGGCGCCACACATATGGGCGTCCCGCCGGACAGTGGACAATTCGCGCGCGCGGCGTTACCGTATCGTTAAGGCCTGTGTTCGAGGCGCTCGCCTCCCGGAGGACCAGTTGCCGATGGAAGACGCGCAGCGCGGCGAGACACGCATCCGCGTGTTGGTCGCCGATGACCATCAATTCCTGCTCGATCGCGTGGTCGCGATCCTCGCCCATGAGTTCACGGTCATCGGCACCGTTCCGGACGGGATTCAGCTCCTCGCCGCGGAGGCCGCGCTGCACCCCGACGTGGTCGTCGTCGACATCTCGATGCCGGGAATGACCGGCATCGAGGCGATGGAGCGCATCCGCCGCCGCGGATCGCACGCCGCCCTCGTGTGTCTCACCGCGCACGACGAAGACGAGGTGCTCGAAGCCGCGCTGGAAGCCGGGGCGCTCGGCTACGTCAACAAGACGTGCGTTGCCCACGATCTGGTTCCCGCCATCCACGCGGCGGTCGAAGGGCGCCGCGTGATCTCGCGCGCTCGATTGGCCGCGACCTAGCCCTCGCCTCCCGCATTCTCCGCGTGCGGTCCCTGTCAGATTTGCCGTTGCCGCCTCGAACTGTTCACAGTTCTCCGCGCGGCTGCGGAGCCGTACCGTCGCAACTATGGCTCCGAGGCGCCCATCATGAACGCAACCATGACTTCTGCGATCCGTTCGCCGCGCGCGCGTATGACCCGTCCACAGATCGTCGACCGGCTCGAGCAGTTCCTCCGGGATCATTTCGACGAACCGATTCAGTTGGCGCAACTCTGCACCGCCACCGGCGTGAGCGAGCGGAGCCTGCGCAACGCGTGCCACGCGGTGTGCGGCACCAGCCCGAAGCGGTACCTGACCCGCCGCCGCATGGAAGCGGTGCGGGACGCACTCACCGCGGCGCGGCCCGGCCAGGCCACCGTCACGCGGATCGCCACTGACTACGGATTCTTCGAGCTCGGGCGCTTCGCTGCGACCTACAGCTCGCTGTTTGGCGAACGACCGTCCGAGACGTTGCGCAGCGGCGTGGTCGGACAGCATGACGCGGGACGGTGACGGCATCATGGGTACGGCCTTCAGAATGTCCACCCGAACGACAGGGACCCGCCGAAGTCGTTGCGCGTGGCCGTCTCCGCCTTCGGCCGGCTGTCGAACGCGTCGTAGGCGCTCACCGCGAAGAAGAAATCGCGGATCAGTTCACGCTTGAATTTCCCGTTGGCGTTCACGCGCAGCCGGCCCGGATCGTCCAGGCTGGGAAACAGCAGTACGGCGAACTCGAGCCGGGTCGTGGGAAAGTCGTAGGCGAACACCGACAGATCGGCCGCGGCCAGGGCGTCGACGTTCCAGACGGCGGGACGATCCACCGGAACCTCGCGGCCGGCCGCCAGGCCGCCGGTCATGAAGAATTCTACGTGTTGCGATCGGGCGAGATAACGTCCCCAGGAGAATGCACCGGTGCCGCGGAACTGGAATCCAAGATCCTCGTTGCGCTCGAAGAGTCCCAGCACGGATGCGAACCAGCGATCGCGGCGGAAGCGCGTGTAGGTGAGATCGAGCGATGAACGAGCCGTGTCCGGGGAATCCGGCTGGCGGGTAAAGCTGGTGGCGAACGCGGCGGCGTATATCGACGCCGGTTGGCGGTATCGCGCGTCGACGTCGAACACGACCTGCGCGACACCGCTCGACTGGGTGTAGCTGCCGCCAAGATCGAGCGACCCGTCGATGCGCTCCAGGAACCGCGCCTTGATGCGGGCGATGGACACGACCTCCGGCATCAGCACGGTCGTGACGCCGCCGTCCGCGGCCACCACGTCGATCGAACCACTGGATCCGGGGCGCAGCCGCCCAAGCAGGCGCGAGCCATCCCGCATCGCGAGGTCGTACTCACCTGCCGTCGTCACCGCCGTGATCTTGTCCCACTCGATCGAGAGCGTCCCCATGTCATCGGTCTTGACCTGCAGCTTGCCTTCCGTCAGCTGGACGACTTCAACCGTCAGGCGATCACCGTTTCGGAGGACGACCACGTCCACCCGCGCCGCCCATGCGGCGGGCACCGCGCCGCCGGCCAGCAGCGCCACGAGAACAGTCGCGCCGGCTGCCGCGCGGCGGCACACGCGGCGTTCCCGGTTCACTTCGCGCGAGGCCCGGGGACCGTCAGCTTCACCGGGATCTCGGCATAGTCGTCAATCCGCACGGCCCCCTCGCCGCCGGGCTTCACCCGCGCGGCAGCGGCCATGATGCCGTCGCCGTGGCCGGCTGAGTCGAGCTCGAGCTTCACGACGGCCACTTCATAGCCTTTTGTCGACTTTGCGTCGGCCTGCCCCAACCCGATGAACGACACCGGCTTGTCGGTCACGATCGTGATCGTCCGTCCGCCCTCGCGCGGTTCCTGATGCGCCCATCGGATCGAGAACGCACGTCCGCCGAGGGTCAGCGTGCCGGCGACCGGCGCCTCGCGCAGCGCGCGCAGAAATCCTGGATAGCCGTTGTACTTCAGCGCATCGGTCATGGCGACTCGCGAGTGCTCGCGGGTGTATCGGCTGATCGCAATCGTGATCGGCACCGTCACACCGCCGCTCCCCTGTGCGGTCGACGCCGTCGCATTGACCTGAAACGTCTCGGCTGCCGGCACCACTTCGTCGCGCTGCGGCGGCACCGGTTTCGGGGTCGGCTGCGCTTGGGAAACCATCAGACATCCGCTGAACAAAAACACAGTGATCATCGGCGCGCCCCCTTCTGCGCAATCCGCACAGTAAGACCAGCCGAGGTGCGCCGCCTATGCGGTTCCGGCAGACCGGAGCAGTCGTGCCGGATCCGCATAGGCGCTATGAGCGGCCGATCGCTATCGTGAAACTGCGGACGTCACGCGGTCGCCAGCGCCGCCGCGGCCACAGAGGGATTGGTGCATGTCGTTCGGTAACCGACACGCGAGAGTGATCACAACCGCGGCTTTGATCTGCCTCGGGCTCGCCGCGAGCACTGCCGGGCAAGACGTGGCACCCGAGCCCGGAAGAGCGGCGCGCATCGAACAGGCGCAGGCCGACAAGGCGCTGAACCTGCATCCCTACCAACCCGGCAAGGCCGAGGCGATCTTCGACACCGTCGAAAAGTCGCTGTTGACGGGACGACTCCACCTGCACCCGTTTTTCGACAGCGCCTACGCCGGCGGCGGATTCACCCTCGGCGCAGGGTATGCGACCCACGTGAGCTCGTACAACGTCGTCGATCTGCGAGGCAGCTATACCATCAAGGGGTACAAGCGGATCGAGGCGGCATTCCTCGCGCCCCGACTTTTCGACCGCCGCGGCGCCCTCACCCTCATCGGCGGCTGGCGGGAAGCTACGCAGGTCGGCTTCTACGGCACGGGCACGGAGAACACCTCGTTGGACCATCGTGCGAACTACCAGTTCGACGAGCCCTACGGCTCCGCCATGGTCGACGTCTGGCCGACCCGGAAGCTGCTGTTCCTTCGCGGCGGCGTCGAGCTGTTCACACGGAACCAGGGGCCGGGCGACGGCACCGCACCGTCGGTTGACGAGGTCTACACGGCCGACACGCTGCCGGGCCTCGGCGCGAGCCCGACCTACGTGCACAGCCAGGCGACCGTCGCCCTCGATTCGCGAGCGTCCCCCGGGTATGCCCGCCGCGGCGGTTTCTATGGCGTGACCTTTCACGACTTCCGCGACGGCGACCGCCGGTTCGGCTTCAGGCAGACCGACTACGAGGCTATCCAGCACATCCCCGTCCTGCGCGACACCTGGGTGCTCTCGCTGCACGGCCGGCTCGAGCTGGCCAACGCCGCCTCCGATCAGGCGATCCCCTTCTTCATGCTGCCCGCGCTCGGGGGCGGGTCGTCGCTGCGCGGGTTTGCCAGCTGGCGTTTCCGCGATGTCAACAGTCTGCTGCTCCAGGCGGAGTGGCGCGTGCTCGTCAACCGGTTCGTCGACCTGGCGCTGTTCTACGACGCGGGGCGCGTCGCCGCCCGGCGCAGCGACTTGACGGACGCGCCGTTGAAGAGTGACTACGGCGCCGGCGTTCGTTTCCATGGCCCGCTCGCCACACCGCTGCGCATCGAGTTCGCGAAGGGCAACGAAGGGCTCGCGCTGGTGTTCTCCGCCAAGGCGGCGTTTTGAGGTTCCGATGATGCGTCCGATTCGCTCCTCGCTCCCCTCGCGCATCATTGTCACCTGCCTGCTGGTAGTGTGCGCCGTCGCGCTCGCCCCGGCCGCGGCGCCCCGCTTCTTCGCCGACGATCCGCTGACGCGCGAACCCGAGAGCCGTGACGCGTCAGCGGCCCAACCGAATGACGTCGGACTCCTCTACGACCTCTCGTACAACTTGTTCGTCACGCCGCGGGCGAAGCCGTCGAACACGCTGGCCGGCAACGTGAACACGATCGACGAGGTGCCGGACTCCAGCTGGTTCACCAATCGCATCCTGCCGCGCCGTCCCTCGCTCGAGGACTTCGTGCGCGGACCGAATACGGGCCGTCCTCCCGGTCCCGAGCAGTGGGTGCTCGTCCGCGAGAAGTCGGCGGGCTACTCGCCCGGCTTCACCGCCCGCGACGCGAATGGAGAGACGTGGTTCCTGTCGTTCGATCCTCCCGGCGCACCAGAGGCCGGCACGGCGGCGATGGTGATCGCGTCGAAGATCTTCTGGGCGCTCGGATACAACCAGATCGAGACATTCATCACGTCGGTGGATCCCGCTCGGTTGACCATCGATCCGCAGGCGACCATG
>Ga0068857_100005993_pt1 | contig 10381 bp, 10 predicted proteins | sample KBSCornC72_FD_66591 | JGI IMG/M metagenome (GOLD analysis project Ga0068857, IMG submission 66591) | Corn rhizosphere microbial communities from Kellogg Biological Station, Michigan, USA - KBS Corn C7-2 | ecosystem: Host-associated > Plants > Roots > Rhizosphere > Soil ...
AGAGGAAGAGGTCGATGACGTTGATCGCGACGATGCTGGTGCGGACCGCCTTGCCCACGGCGACGCCCACGCCCGCCGGACCGCCGCTGGCGTTGTAGCCGTAGTAGCAGTGGATCAGGATCACCGTCACCGCGAAGACCAGCACCTTGCCGAACGACCAGAGCACGTCCTGGGGCGGCAGGAACGTGTGGAAGTAGTAGTCGTAGGTGCCGGTGCTCTGCCCGAAGAACCGGGTGACCGTCAGTCGCGTCGCGAAGTACGACGACACCAGCCCCACGACGTACAACGGGATGATCGCGATCAGGCCGCCGACGATGCGGGTGCTGACCAGGAACGGCAACGACGGCACCGCCATCACCTCGAGCGCGTCGACCTCCTCGGAGATCCGCATGGCGCCGAGCTGGGCGGTGAAGCCGCAGCCGACGGTCGCCGCCAGCGCGATGCCGGCCACGAGGGGCGCGATCTCGCGGGTGTTGAAGTACGCCGAGACGAATCCCGAGAACGCCGCCGTGCCGATCTGGTTGAGTGCGGCGTAGCCCTGCAGTCCGACCTCGGTGCCGGTGAAGAAGCACATCGCGGTGATCACGCCGACGGTGCCGCCGATGACGGCCAGCGCCCCCGAGCCGAGCGTGACCTCGGCCAGGATCCGCAGGATCTCCTTCTTGTAGCGGACCACCGTCTTCGGCGTCCAGGCCAGGGCACGCAGGAAGAACGCCAGCTCGGCGCCCAGGTCGTCCAGGGTGCGCAGGGGCTTCTCGTAGACCGCTCGGATGTTCGCCATGGCGAGGCCTTCAACCCGTCTTCGGTGGGACGAGCTGGAAGTAGATGGCGCTCATCACGAAGTTGACGATGAACAGGAGCATGAAGGTGACGACGACCGACTCGTTGACCGCGTCGCCGACGCCCTTCGGGCCACCTCCGGCGTTCATGCCCTTGTACGACGCGACGATCGCCGCGATCAGGCCGAACACCAGGGCCTTGGCCATGCCTTGGTAGAGATCGGGCAGCTGCGCCAGTGCGGTGAAGCTGGCGATGTAGGCGCCGGGGGTACCTCCTTGCAGGACGACGTTGAACACGTAGCCGCCGGCGACGCCGACCACGCTGACCAGGCCGTTGAGGAAGACGGCGACCAGCATGCAGGCCAGCACCCGCGGGACGACCAGGCGCTGGATCGGGTCGATCCCCAGCACCATCATCGCGTCGAGCTCCTCGCGGATCTTGCGTGCGCCGAGATCGGCGGCGATCGCCGAGCCACCGGCGCCGGCGATCAGCAGCGAGGTCGCGATCGGTCCCGCTTCGCGCACGACCGCCAGCACGGAGGCCGAGCCGGTGAAGGACTGCGCGCCGAACTGCTTGATCAGGCCGCCCACCTGGAGCGCGATCACGGCGCCGAAGGGGATGGCGACCAGGGCGGTGGGGATGATCGTCACCGAGGCGATGAACCACGCCTGCTGGATGAACTCACGGAACTGGAACGGGCGACGGAACATCCCGCGCCCCACGTCGAGACCGAAGGCGAACAGCTTGCCTGCGGTCCCGATCGGCGCGAGGACCCGTGCGGCGGTCAGGTTGGACATGACGCTCACGCACCCGGGCTCATCGTCATGTTCTCCTGGAACGAGCCGGGCGGAGGCGTGACGCCGTTCTCCCGGCACCAGTCGCCGGGCGGCCGCTGGCTGCGACGAGGGATGCCGTTGGACGGCTCGAGCTGGAGCGGGATCGGCGGCAGCGGCGGCAGCTCCTGACCCTTCTCGGCCGCGAGCTCGTCGGCGTCCTTCTCCTCCGACATCCCGATCGGACCGATGGTCTGGGCGTTGAGGAACTGCCGGACCACCGGCTCCTCCGACGACAGCAGCATCTCGCGCGGCCCGAACATCGCGAGGTGTCGGTGGTAGAGCAGCCCGATGTTGTCGGGCACCGTGCGGGCGGTGTTGATGTCGTGGGTGACGATCAGGAACGTCGCGTCGATCTGGGCGTTGAGGTCCACGATCAGCTGGTTGAGGAACGACGTACGTACCGGGTCGAGACCGGAGTCGGGCTCGTCGAACAGCACGATCTCGGGATCGAGCACCAGCGCGCGGGCCAGCCCGGCGCGCTTGCGCATGCCGCCGGAGATCTCGCCGGGCAGCTTGTCCTCGGCACCGAGGAGGCCGACCAGGTCCATCTTCTCCATCACGATCGCGCGGATGGCGGACTCGGACTTCCGGGTGTGCTCGCGGAGGGGGAAGGCGACGTTGTCGTAGAGGTTCATCGACCCGAACATCGCGCCGTCCTGGAACAGCACGCCGAACAGCTTGCGGATCTCGTAGAGCCGCCGCTCCGGGCAGGTCGTGATGTCGACGCCCTCGATGACCACGCTGCCGCGGTCGGGCTTGAGGAGCCCGATCAGCGTCTTCAGCAGCACGGACTTGCCGGTGCCCGACGGTCCGAGCATCACGCAGATCTCTCCGGCGGGGACCGTCAGGGTGACGTCCCCCCAGATCAGCTGCTTGCCGAAGGACTTGGTCAGACCCTCGATCTGGATCTCCACACCCATGGGTCTGCTGCCCTCCCAGTGTCAGCCGGCCAACGCGGGGCTCGTTGCCTTGCCAGTGGTGTCAACGCCCCCGAGGCCGAGAAGTTACGCAGGGTGGGCTCCGCCGCGGACGCGCCCGTCCGGAGAGCCCTGTGTCCCGAGGCGCCACCCGCCGGACTCCGGGTACGCCGAAGGGCGGGCGCCCCCACGGGGGGCACCCGCCCTTCTGGTCGTGCTGCGGTCGTGCTGGGTCAGGAGAGCGTGACGGTGGCGCCGGCGCCCTCGAGGGCCTCCTTGGCCTTCTCCGCGGCGTCCTTGCTGACGTGCTCGAGAACCGGCTTCGGGGCCGCCTCCACGAGGTCCTTGGCCTCCTTCAGACCGAGGGAGGTCAGGGCGCGCACCTCCTTGATCACGTTGATCTTCTTGTCGCCGGCCGACTCCAGGATGACGTCGAACTCGTCCTGGTCGGCGCTCTCGGCCGGCTCGCCGGCGGCGGCTCCGCCGGCCGGGGCGGCGGCGGCCACGGCGACCGGAGCGGCCGCGGTGACGCCGAAGGTCTCCTCGAACTGCTTGACGAACTCGCTGAGCTCGATCAGCGTCATCTCCTTGAACGCGTCGAGCAGCTCGTCGGTGTTGAGCTTCGCCATGGTGGCGTTTCCTTCCAGTCTGTGGTCCGGGCCGCGGGTGCGGTCGGACCGGGGTTTCCAGGTGGTGTTCCGGGCCTGCTCAGGCCTCGGAGGACTCGGGCTCGGCGGCGGCGGCGTCCGCGCTGTCCGACTCGTCGGCAGCGGGAGCGTCACCGGCCTCCTCGGCCGGGGTGTCCTCGGCAGCGGTCTCCGGGACCTGGTCCGTCGGGGCCGCGGTGGCCTCGGCGTCCGGCTCGGGGACAGTCTCAGCGGCCGGCTCCCCGGCAGCCTCGGCTGCCGGGGTGCCCGCACCACCTGCGAGGATCGAGGGATCCTGCTCGGCCTTCGCCTGCAGCGCGCCGGCGAGCCGGGCGGCCTGGGCGATCGGGGCGTTGAGCAGGTAGACGGCCTGGCTGAGTGACGCGAGCATCGCGCCGGCCAGCTTGCCCAGGAGCACCTCGCGCGACTCGAGGTCGGCCAGCTTGGCGACCTCCTTGGCGTCGAGGGGCCGGCCGTCCAGGACGCCACCCTTGATGACCAGGGTGGGGTTGGCCTTGGCAAAGTCACGCAGACCCTTGGCGGCCTCCACGACGTCACCCTTGATGAAGGCGATCGCGGTCGGGCCGGTCAGGAGGTCCTCGAAGCCGTCGATCCCCGCATCCTTCGCGGCGAGCTTGGCCAGCGTGTTCTTGACCACGGCGTAGTTGGCGTTCTCGCCGAGAGAGCGCCGCAGTTCCTGCAGCTGCTTCACGGTGAGACCGCGGTACTCGGTCAGCACAGCGCCGGCGGCATCGTTGAACGACTCGACGATCTCCGCGACGGCGGCCTGCTTCTCTGCCCGCGCCATGGGTCTCCTTCCGATGGGCGAGACCCCGGTGTGAACGTCCCCCGACACGACGAACGCCCCGGGCGCAGGCCCAGGGCGTGGATCGCACCGCCGCCCGGGATCGATCCGGGCCGTGATGCCGCTCTGTCACCTGCGCGGGTCGTCCGCTACGCGGAACCTTCGGTCGTGCCTGCACAGACAGTCACGACGACCAGCGGTCTCTGGTTACGGGGAGTGAGCGTACGGCGTACCGGGCGGCGCGACCAAATCGGGCCGGAGGACACCAGGCCGACCACGAGGGAGCTCGGTGCGATCTCGCTTCTCCCGGTTCCGCCCGCGCCGCCGGCGGCCTGAGCGCTCGACGTAAATTCGACCGGACATCGCCGTCGACCCGACGGTCCGGCTGCTACGGTCCTTCACATCGAGACGGAGCTCTCAGGAACCCATGACGCGATTGGCGACGGATTGAGCCGATCGGGCCACGTGGTCTGGTCCGGGTCGTTCACATTTCGCGGATCTCGACCGTCGCCCGGTCGATCCATGCTTCCATCATCACCATGGACTACAAGTTGACCTCGTTGTCGGCCGTCCTCGAGCGCGCCGACAGCCGGCTTCGCAGCCCCGACGGCGGCGTTCGCCTCTGGCCGACAGGATTCCCCCTTCTCGACGAGGCGATCGGCGGCGGGTTCCGCTCCGGCACCCTCAACCTCATCGCGGGCCCGCAGGGCCAGGGCAAGACGATGTTCGCGCTGCAGGCGGCGCGGGCGGCGGTGAAGGCGGGCCGCTCCGCGGTCTTCTTCTCCTACGAGCTCGAGGCCGACGCCCTCACCCAGCGTCTGGTGGCGATGGAGGGTGGCGAGATCGACCCCTACGAGGCGCCCAGCCTGAGTGAGGTCCGGGCCATCTTCGAGGGCATGTCGGGCGGGTCCGGTGGCCTCCTCGAGCGGATGGCCAACACCCGCAACGGCATCGGCACCCAGGCGCTGGTCAACGTCAGCGAGTTCGCCGACCGCATGGTCGTGCACCGCTCGACGGCGACCCACACCGACATCACCGAGATCAACGACACGATCAAGAAGGTCATGGGGAACACCGGTGAGTCCCCGTTGATCGTCGTCGACTACCTCCAGAAGGTCGCGACTCCGCTCAGCGACCTGGGCGAGGAGGAGCGGATCACCCGCATCACCGAGCAGCTCAAGGACGTCGCGATCGAGTTCGACGCCCCGGTCTTCGCGGTCGCGGCCATGGACCACGAGGGACTCGAGCCGGGCGCCCGCATGCGAACCCGCCACATGCGCGGGTCGACCGCACTGTCCTACGAGCCCGACGTCGTGCTGATCCTCGGCACCAAGTCCGACCTCGTCGCCCGCCACCACCTGATGTACGGCGGTGCCAACGCCGAGCACTTCAAGGACTGGTCCGTGATCACCGTGGAGAAGAACCGCTCCGGCAGCGGCGGCGCCGAGATCGAGTTCAAGAAGCGCTTCGACCAGGGTCGCTTCGACCCGAACGGCAACGTCGTCACCGAGAAGCTGGTCGACGAGCGCGTGTACGTGGAGTAGGCACCACCGGGACGCAGAAGGCCGGTCACCTCACGGTGTCCGGGCCTCTGCGTTGTCCCTGGATGTCGGGCCGCCCGGCGAGCAAGCTCCGCCGCGAGGTCCGCGACGGGCGTCCCACCCCGACTTCGTCGGGGGGCGGAACGTCCTCGCTCAGCTCTCGTCGGGCGTCGAGACGTTGCGGGTGCGGTTCGGGTCGACCTGCACACCCGGTCCCATCGTCGTCGAGACGGTGACCTTGCGCAGGTAGCGGCCCTTGGAGCTGCTCGGCTTGAGCCGCAGCACCTCGTCGAGCGCCGCGGCGTAGTTCTCCGCCAGCTGGGTCTCCGAGAACGACGCCTTGCCGATGATGAAGTGCAGGTTGGCGTGGCGGTCGACGCGGAACTCGATCTTGCCGCCCTTGATGTCCGAGACGGCCTTGGCGACGTCGGGCGTCACGGTGCCGGTCTTCGGGTTGGGCATCAGACCACGCGGGCCGAGGACACGGCCGAGGCGTCCGACCTTGCCCATCATGTCGGGGGTCGCGACGACGGCGTCGAAGTCGAGCCAGCCGCCGTTGACCTTGTCGATCAGCTCGTCGCCGCCGACGACGTCGGCACCGGCCTCCCGGGCGGCCTCGGCCTTCTCGGCGTTCGCGAACACGAGCACCCGGGCCGTCTTGCCGGTGCCGTGGGGCAGGTTGACGGTGCCGCGCACCATCTGGTCCGCCTTGCGGGGGTCGACACCGAGGCGCATGACGACGTCGACGGTCTCGTCGAACTTCTTCCTGCTGGTGTCCTTGGCGATCTTGATCGCGGCGTACGGCGAGTAGATCTCGTCCTTGTCGAACGACTCTGCCGCCGCGCGGTAGGTCTTGCTGCGCTGCATGTGCTGGTCTTCCTGTTCTCCAGATGTGGTCGTCGGGCCAGCGCGGCCCTGCCACGGGGTGTGGTGCTTCGGTACGACGGCGCGGGGCCGTCAGGACGTCACTCGGTGGTGACGCCCATCGAGCGCGCGGTGCCCTCCACGATCTTCATCGCAGCGTCGATGTCGTTGGCGTTGAGGTCGGGCATCTTGGTCAGCGCGATCTCGCGGACCTGGTCCTTGGTCAGCCGACCGACCTTCTCCTTGTGCGGCACGCCGGAGCCCTTCTGCAGGCCGGCCGCCTTCTTGATCAGCTCGGCGGCGGGCGGCGTCTTCGTGATGAAGGTGAACGACCGGTCCTCGTAGATGGTGATCTCGACCGGGATCACGTTGCCGCGCATGGACTCGGTCTGGGCGTTGTAGGCCTTGCAGAAGTCCATGATGTTGACGCCGTGGGGGCCGAGGGCAGTACCGACCGGCGGCGCCGGCGTCGCGGCCCCCGCCTGGAGCTGCACCTTGACCAGCGCGGCGATCTTCTTCTTCGGAGGCATTGCTTGTCAGTGTCCTTCGTGGTTGTACGTCGTGGTCATCGCGAGCCGGACCGGCCCTGCCACCTGGTTGTTGCTGGTTGTTGCTCGTTGCTGCTGGGTGTTGCTGGGTGTTGCTGGGTGTTGCTCAGGGCAACCGGGCCATTCTGGTCCTGGTCCGGGTCGGATGTGAAATCCGCCCCATGGCCCCGGGCACCCGGACCGGCCCTCGAGACCCGCCACCACCTGCGCGCTGCGCTCGGGTGCGGCGCCCCCTCGGCCTGTTCGGGGCTCAGACCTTCTGGACCTGGCTGAAGCTGAGCTCGACCGGGGTCTCCCGGCCGAAGATCTCGACCAGCGCCTTGACCCGCTGGGCCTCGGCGTTGATCTCGGTGATCGTCGCGTGCAGCGTGGCGAACGGGCCGTCGACCACCATCACCGAGTCGCCCTCGCCGAAGTCCGCTACCTCGACCGGCTTCTTGGTGGCGGTCGCGGTGCCGCCACCGGCGGCCGCCGCGCCTGCCGGCGTCTCCGCCGGGGCGACGATCGTCGGCGCGAGCATGTTCTCGACCTCGGTCATGCTCAACGGCACCGGCTGGTGGGCCTGGCCGACGAACCCGGTCACCGACGGCGTGTGGCGAACCGCGGCCCAGGACTCGTCGGTGAGGTCCATCCGGACCAGCACGTAGCCGGGGAGCACGGTGCGCTTGACCATCTTGCGCTGACCGTTCTTGATCTCCGCGACCTCCTCGGTGGGGACCACGATCTCGTGGATGAAGTCCTCCATGTTGAGCGAGACGATGCGGTTCTCGAGGTTCTGCCGGACGCGGTTCTCCATGCCGTAGTACGTGTGGACGACGTACCACTCGCCGGGCTTGGCCCACAGCTCGCGCCGGAACTCCTCGAGGGGGTCGTCCTCCGCCGGGGTCTCGTCGGCGTCCTCGACCTCGTCGGTGTCCTCGGCGAGGGCCCGGTCCGTGTCGGCCTCGGCGGTCGGGGTCTCGTCGACGGAGTCCGCCGCGACGGCGACCTCGTCGATCGCGTCCACCGGCCGCTCCGGGAGCTCGTCCACCGGCTCGTCGACCGCCTCCGCCTCGGCCACCGGGTCGGCCGGGATCGGCTCCTCCGCCTCGGCCACGGCCTCGGTCTCGTCGGCCCCGTCGGCCAGCTCGGCCTCCTCGGCCACCGGGGTCTGGTCACCCACCTCGGTCACCTCGTCCGGACTCGGGTCAGCCGACGCCCCGGGGGTCTCCGCCTCTGCTGGCACGGGGACCGCCTCCACGGCGTCGTCCTGCTCGATGTCGTACTGCGACACGTTTCCTGCTCCCAACCTCAGCTCGAGGACCGGCCGCTGAACAGCCAGAACGTCAGCTTGCCGATGGCCAGGTCGAGCCCGGCGATCAGCGCCATCATGAACGCGACGAACACCATGACCACGAAGAAGTACGTGACCAGCTGCTGCTGGGTCGGCCACACGACCTTCCGCAGCTCGGCGACGACCTGTCGGTAGAACAGGACGGGGCCGGTGCGCTCGGTGCGCCGGTCACGCGACCGGACGGCGTTGCCTCCCGACACGTGGGCCACCTCTTTCCTGTTCTCAGGCGGCCGGCCCGGTTGGCCGACCACTCCTGGTTGTTCGTTCACTCGCAGGGCACGAGGGACTTGAACCCCCAACCTTCGGTTTTGGAGACCGATGCTCTGCCAGTTGAGCTAGTGCCCTCCGCGGATCTCCAGGACCCACCGCCCGGACCGTGGGCATGGCAAAGCCTTGGGGAGAACCACCGTCGTGAACTCTACCCGGCGGCCGGAAGCGAGTCGAACTCGCGAGCGCCCCTACGATGGCCTCATGACCGAGGCCCGACCCGCCGCCAGCACCCCTCGTGAGCGCCGCATCTCCGCACGCATCGGCGCCATCGCCGAGTCTGCGACGCTCAAGGTGGATGCCAAGGCCAAGGCGCTGAAGGCCGAGGGCCGGCCGGTCATCGGTTTCGGCGCGGGCGAGCCCGACTTCCCCACCCCGGCGTACGTCGTGGAGGCGGCGGTCGACGCCTGCCGCGACCCCCGGAACCATCGCTACACCCCGGCCGGCGGACTGCCCGAGCTCAAGCGGGCCATCGCCGACAAGACCCGGCGCGACAGCGGTCTCGAGGTGCAGCCCGCGCAGGTGGTCGTGACCAACGGCGGCAAGCAGGCGATCTACGAGGCGTTCGCCACCATGCTCGACCCGGGGGACGAGGTGATCGTCCCGGCGCCGTACTGGACGACGTACCCCGAGGCGATCCAGCTCGCCGGCGGCGTCGCGGTACCGGTGCTGGCCGACGAGTCCCAGGAGTACAAGGTCACCGTCGAGCAGCTCGAGGCGGCGCGCACCGACCGCACCAAGGTGCTGCTCTTCGTCTCGCCGTCCAACCCGACCGGCGCGGTCTACACCGCCGACGAGATCCGGGCGATCGGACAGTGGGTCGAGGACCACGGACTCTGGGTGCTGACCGACGAGATCTATGAGCACCTGGTGTACGACGGCGTCGAGACCGGCTCGCTGCCCGTGCTCTGCCCCGTCCTGGCCGACCACACCGTCGTGGTCAACGGCGTCGCCAAGACCTATGCGATGACGGGCTGGCGGGTCGGCTGGATCATCGCCCCGCCCGACATCGCGGAGGCCGCGGCCAACCTCCAGTCGCACGCGACGTCGAACGTCTCCAACGTGTCCCAGCGCGCAGCCCTCGCGGCGGTCAGCGGCGACCTGTCGGCCGCCGCCGGAATGAAGGCGGCCTTCGACCGCCGCCGGAAGACGATCGTGTCGATGCTGAACGAGATCGAGGGCGTCTACTGCCCGATGCCCGAGGGCGCGTTCTACGCCTACCCGGCGGTCAAGGGTCTGCTCGGCCGGCAGTACGACGGCCACGTCATCGACTCGTCGGCCGATCTCGCCGCGTACATCCTCGAGCAGGCCGAGGTGGCCGTGGTGCCGGGCGAGGCGTTCGGCTCTCCGGGCTACCTCCGGCTCTCCTACGCGCTGGGCGACGACGACCTGGTCGAGGGGATCACCCGGCTGCAGAAGCTGTTCGCCTGAGGTGCACCCATGACCAGCGCGAAGCGCGAGAGAGGGAGATGAGGGCGAGGCGGAGGTCGCTCGCGACCTTGCCGAAGGCTCATCTCCATCTGCACTTCACGGGGTCGATGCGCCACGCGACCCTGCTCGAGCTCGCCGAGCGCGACGGCATCCAGCTGCCCGAGTCCCTGGTGGGCGAGTGGCCGCCCCGGCTCTCGGCGGCCGACGAGAAGGGGTGGTTCCGCTTCCAGCGCCTCTACGACGTGGCCCGGTCGGTGCTGCGGACGGAGGGCGACGTACGCCGCCTGGTGCGGGAGGCGGCCGAGGACGACGTGCGTGACGGCGGGCGATGGCTGGAGATCCAGGTCGACCCATCCGGGTACGGCGCCCGCTTCGGCGGCATCACCGCGTTCACCGAGCTGGTGCTGGACGC
>Ga0068857_100005999_pt1 | contig 10374 bp, 9 predicted proteins | sample KBSCornC72_FD_66591 | JGI IMG/M metagenome (GOLD analysis project Ga0068857, IMG submission 66591) | Corn rhizosphere microbial communities from Kellogg Biological Station, Michigan, USA - KBS Corn C7-2 | ecosystem: Host-associated > Plants > Roots > Rhizosphere > Soil ...
GGGCCGCTGCGCTACCTGCGCGACACCGCCCGGCAGATCCACGCGCCGGCCGTGTACATCCAGCAGGTCCTGCCGGCCGCGGAGGTGCAGCCGTGAGTAGGCGCTGGTTGCCGTATCCGATCCTGTCCGGGCTGCTGCTGCTGATCTGGCTGCTGCTGAACCAGAGCGTGGCGCCCGGCACCGTCCTGCTCGGCGCGCTGCTGGGCGTCGCGCTGGCGAAGGTGTTCGGCCTGCTGCGCCCGCCGAAGGCGCGTGTGCGCCACTATCCGCTGCTTGGCCTGCTGTTCGTGCGGGTGGTCCTGGACATCGTGCGCTCGAACATCGCCGTGGCGCGGATCATCCTGCGCCGCGACAGCCGCATGCATTCCGGTTTCGTGGCGATCCCGCTGGCCCTCACCGATCGCTACGGCCTCGCCGTGCTGGCGTGCATCATCACCTCCACGCCGGGCACGATCTGGGTCAGCTACGACCCCAGTGCGAACATCCTGCTGATCCACGTGCTGGACCTGGTCGACGAGGCGAGCTGGATCGACACGATCAAGCAGCGCTACGAGCGCCCCTTGCTGGAGATCTTCCAATGAGCCACAGCCTGCTCACGGCCGCCGTCCTCGTCGCGCAGATCCTGCTGCTGCTGGCGATGAGCTTCTCGATCATCCGCATGGTGCGTGGCCCGCGCGCGCAGGACCGCGTGCTGGCGCTGGACGCGCTGTACGTCAACGCGATGCTGCTGCTGCTCACCATCGGCATCCGCACCGGCAGCCTGCTCTACGTCGAGGCCGGCCTGATCATCGCGCTGCTCGGTTTCGCCGGTACCGTGGCGATGTCGAAGTTCCTGATGCGCGGGCAGGTGATCGAATGAGCCACCTCGACGCCCTGCCGCCGTGGGCGGCGATCCTGGTCGCGGCGTTCGTGCTGCTGGGCGCGCTGCTCGCCTTCGTCGGCTCGCTCGGGCTGCTGCGCCTGAAGAACTTCTACCAGCGCGTGCATGCGCCCACCCTGGGCACCACGCTGGGCACGTTCTTCATGCTGGCCGCCTCGATCACCTGCTTCTCGGTGCTGCACGGCCGGCCGATCTTCTACGAGATCCTGATCGGCGTGTTCCTCACCCTGACCACCCCGATCACCCTGATGCTGCTGGTGCGCGCCGCGCTGTACCGCGACCGCGAGGAAGGTTCGGCGGACGTGCCGCAGGCGCCGCCGCACGAGTGAGCGCGGGTTGGCTGGCCGCGCCAGCAGGCGACCCCGCGTGCGCGACGTGGCGCCAGCGCGAAGCCCCACTTCGTCGCGTGCACGTCGGCCGGGGCCCAAGCGCGGCAAGCAACGTCGGAGGCATCGCCCCCGTGACGCGCTGACCGGCGCCGCTCGTGGCGCCAAATAGCCTCAGATCATTGGCGCCGAGTGGCCCGCATGAAACCTGTCCGGCACAGCTCAACGGTCGCCTACGTGGAGAGCGCCGGCGAACAAGGTATTTCGTCGGCTTTCCCACTGGGCTAGCCAACCCTCGACCGCGTCACTCGGCATCGGCTTGGCAACAAAGAATCCCTGCGCCATGTCGCAGCCAGACGCACGCAAAAGATCCCAATCCTCACGCTCCTCTACGCCTTCTGCGACCGTGCGCAAACCCAGCTCCCGGGCCAGGCCGAGGCTGGCCTCCAGTATGGCGCGCAGCGATGGCGTGCGGGCTGCCTGGTGGACAAAGCCGCGATCGATCTTCAACTCGTCGAAAGGCAGGTCGCGCAGTTGCGCCAGGGAGGAATAGCCGGTGCCGAAGTCATCTATCGAAAGCCTCACCTGCTTGAGGCGCAGTCTGGTGAGTACGTCCAGTTGCACTTGGGGATTGTCCATCAATCGGCTTTCGGTGATTTCCAGGACGAGATGATGGAGCGGCACGCCAGCCGCGTGCGCCTGTTCGACCAGAAAATCGGGGTAATCGAGCGAGGAAACGCTCCCCAGAGGCACGTTGATCGCCAGATCGAGTTGATGTCCTGCGTCGAGCCAGCGGCGCAGGTCGCGCAGTGCCTCGCGCATCACCTCAACGCCCAGATAGCCCACCAGCCCGTGCTCCTCGGACATCGGCACGAAGTGGCAGGGCAGCACCAGGCCATCCCGCGGATGCTGCCAGCGCACCAGCGCCTCCAGCCCGGCCACCTTGCCGGTCGCCAGTTCCACCTTGGGCTGGTAGTAATTGATCAGTTCACGTTGGCGGATGGCCAGCTGCAGATCGGCCGGCGTATACAACCGGGTCCGCGCCACCGGGCTCGGCGGGGGGGCCACCCGAATCGCCGTGCCCAGCAGCTGGAACAGCGACTCGGTGGTCACCGGTTTGCCCAGCGCTCCCAGCACGTGCAGCCCATGCGCACGGGCCAGCTGTTCGACGGCCTGCCGTGTCCTGGAATTCTCCCCACTGACGAGCACCAGGCTGCCGGTGTAGCACAGGCGCACGAGATGGCGGACGAACTCCACGCCATCCATTTCGGGCATCTGCAGGTCGCAGAAGACGATGCCTATCTGCTTGTCGTGCTCCAGAAGGCTCAGGGCAGCTTGCCCGCTGGTGTGGCAAACCACTTCCATATGCACTGACCCGAAAGTCCGGAGCTGGACAGAAAGCAGTTGCAGGACAAACGGATCATCGTCTACCAGCAGAATCTTCATCGTCGCCTCATCCAGACACGTTCGAGTTCGCTTCCAAGCGCAAACTGGTCTCCAGCTGCCGCAATTGCTCTCGCAGTTTTCGGCAGCAGCTCTTCGGTCGCGGCTTCGAAGGCGGCGATGGCCCCTTCGGTGACCGCCTTGTCACCAAGGCGCAAGCTGTTCTCCCGCCCGGCAGTATCACCCCAACGGGAGACCCATGCTGCGCGCCGAGGGCTTCGCATACTTGCTTGCCTCTGGCGCTGCAGGGATGCGCCTGTTGTTGCTCGTGGACGTTCTTGCAACCGGACGTGGCTAACTCCGGGCCGCTTCGTGCAGGGACGACTGGCGGAAAGCCACGAGGAAGGCGTTGACGGCGTCCGACTCGCGCTCAAATATCGGCAGCAGTTGGACCAGCGTATCGCTTGCCCCGGCCTTGCCGGCGGTCTCGATCTCTTCGCAGAGCGCGCCCAGAACCAGCGCGCCGATGGTGCGCGCGGAGGACTTCAGCCGGTGCGCCTGCTCGATGGTAGTGGCCATATCGCCAACGCTGCACGCGGCTTTCAGCAGTTCGGCGGTCCTGCCAGCGTTGTCCTGGAAGCCCTGCAGCAGATCGAAGATGACTGCCGGATCGTTGCCGACGAGACCTTCGAGCACGCCGACGTCCACCGCAACGGTGGTCGATCCATCGGGCGCTGCGCCGCGTGGCGGCTCGACCGGCCGGGGAAGTGGCTGGAACAGTTCGTCCAGCGCCGTGCGCAGGTCGGCCAACTGGAGGGGCTTGGTCAGGTACTTGTCCATGCCGGCGGCACGGCAGCGCTCCGATTCGCCCTTGAGCGCCGTGGCCGTGAGAGCAGCGATCGGCACGTGCTGCCCAGCCCGCTCCTGCGCGCGGATCGCCGCAGTGAGTTCGTAGCCGTCCATCGACGGCATGTGCAGATCAGTAAGCACCAGCCCATAGTCGCCGCTGCGCCAGAGTTCCAGCGCCTGCCTGCCGTCGGAGGCCACATCGGCGGCAAAGCCGAGCAGCGCGAGCTGGCGCAGGATGACTTTCTGGTTGGTCCCGTCGTCTTCGGCCACGAGGATCAGCCGACCGGCAAGGCGGGCGTCCTCGCGCGAGGGTACGTCGAGTTCCCCCGGACGCTGCCCCACCGGTGCCGGCGCCGGCACCAGGGCGCGGCCGGCGGCCAGGTTGATGGCCCGGCACAGACGGCGGCGAGTGAGGACGTTGCCGTCCACGAAAACGATGTCCGTGTTTCGCGCCGGGCTTTTGGGGCGCGGGCCTCGGCCGATGGCGACGATGCGCAAGCCGTATTCCGGAGCACGCCGCTTGAGTTCGCGCAGGGATTCGTCGTTGACGGCCGGATCAGTCGTGTCGAGCACTGCGATCCACGGTCCGGGCTGCATCGCGCCCATGAGGCTGCATGCCTGCGCCACGTCGGCCGCCTGGTGCGTCTGCGCACCCTCGTCGGCGAGGTAGGCCACCCGATCGTCGGCAAGCTCGCCCCCGATGACCACGCAGCGAAGCCCTGCCAGTTCCGGCGCGGGCTGCGCGGTCGCTTCCCGCTGCGCCCGCTGCAGCGACAGGTGCACGCTGAAGGTCGAGCCGTGCCCGGGTTTGCTCTGCAACTCCAGCGTGCCGTCCATCAAATCCACCAATCGGCGCGAAATGGCCAACCCGAGGCCGGTACCGCCGAAGCGCCGGGTGGTGGAAGTGTCCGCCTGGCTGAAAGCGGTGAACAGTCGCGCGCGCGTCGGTTCGTCAATGCCGATGCCGTTGTCGATGACGTCCAGGTCCACCGCGACATGGGTGTCCGTGGAATGACCGGCCAACCGGACGCGTACCGCGACGCGACCTGGCTGTTCGCGGCCGCTGGAGAACTTGATCGCATTGCTTACCAGGTTGACCAGCACCTGGCGCAGGCGCAGGGCGTCGCCGATCACCGTAGCGGGAATGGCCGGGTCGACGAAGACCGTCAGGTAGACGGCTTTCTTCAAGGCAACGTTGGCGAGCATCCCGCAGGCGTTTTCGGTCATCTCGCGCAACGAGAACGGTGACTGTTCGAGTTCCAGCCGGCCGGATTCGATCTTGGAGAAATCCAGGATGTCCTCGATCACGGTCAACAGCGAGAAAGCCGATTCGCGAATCAGGTCGAGCATCTCGACCTGATGGCCTTTGAGGTTGGTCTGCTGCAGGACGTCGATCATGCCGATCACGCCGTTCATCGGGGTGCGGATCTCATGGCTCATGGTGGCCAGGAAACTCGACTTGGCGCCATTGGCCTGGTCGGCCGCGGCCTTCGCCGCCGTGAGCTCGCGGTTTGCCCGTTGCAGGTCCGAGGTGCGCTCGTGCACTCGATGTTCGAGACTGGAATTGAGCCGCATGACCTCCTGCTGGGCCAGCTGGCGCTCCTCCGCCTCGCGACGCACGTCGCGGTAGGACGCCTGCAACGCTTCCGCGCGCCGCTCCACTTCGGCGAGCATGTCGTTGAACGAATCGACCAGTTCGCCGACCTCGTCGTCGGTGGTTTTGGCGACGCGTCGCGAGTAGTCCTGCTGCTCTACCACCTCGCGCGCGATGGACGCCACTGCTGCGATGGGTGCGGTGACCAGCTTCTCCATGCGCCGGATCAGGACCAGAGCGATCCCGGTGGCGAACAACCCCACCAGCACCGCCACTCCAACAGCTCCCGCGATGATGCCGGCGAGGTTGTAGCCGACCCGTAGGTAGACGGTGCCGAGGGTGATGCCATCTTTGACGATCTGCCGGGTCACCACCAAAGTGGTGCCCGCGATGCGGGTGGTGTCGCGCTCGGTTTTCGCAGGAAAGGTGCCCTGCTGGCCCTTGGCGGCATAGGTAGCGAAGAGTTTGTTGTCATCGGCGTAGATTGCCGCCGAACGGACGTTCGGTCGGGCGGCCAGCAGGGCGAGGTTGTCGCTGGCCAGCCGCTGGTCGTCGAACTGGAGCGCCGGCGCGGTCATGCGGCCGAGCAGTTCCGCCGTCGTGCTTACATCGCTGACATGGCGGTAGTGGTACGAAACCACGTTGCCGACAATATTGCCGAGGGTGGCGCATAGCAGGGCCGCCACCGTGGCAAAGACCACGATGGCCTGCAGCTTTACCCGGATGGAGCGGAACGTGCTTTTCAAGGGTCGCCCCGGGTCACCCGCCGGGCGGCGGTGAGCATCAGGGCCCGCAGCTTGAGGCCGCTGGTGGCGACGGGTTTGAGCGCCACGTTGAAGCGCAGGTGGTGGTCGACCAGATCGAAGCTGATCATGCTGTCCAGCATCCGCTCCTGCCCGGCATCGGAAACCACCAGCACGGGCTTGCCCCTGACGGCGTCGCCGATGGCCTGCAGCGCGGGCTTGTCCAGTGCGCCCACGATCAACATGTGCAGGCCTTGCAGTGAGCTCTTGGCCTCCAGCCGCCGGGTCACCAGCGGACGGCCGTTGACCGTCTTGCCGACGATCATGCGGGAGAGAATCGCCTCGAGGTCGTCATCCCCGATCACTCCGACCACGATGGGACTGTCTTCGCTGGCGAAGACCTCGGGTGGCCACTCCACGTAGCTGGCGAACTTGTACAGGTAGGCGGCCTTGACGCGCAGCGCAGGATTGCCGGATTCGGCCGCCGGCGGCTGCGCGGCCTCGACCGTGGCGGCAAAGGCCAGAGGCATGGCCAGGACCGCGCACGCCAGCAAATACCTGACGCAGCGGAGCATGGGGAAAACCACGGAGGAGGCCGTCACATCGCCCACGCCAGCGCAAGAATCACCGAGCGGCCGATTTCGCGTCGCAGATCGCGTGGCCTGTACTCGCCGTGGCCACCGGACAAGTTGCGTCCGGTCAGCGATATCTCGACGCCGGGCGCCAGCATCCACCCCAGGCGCGCATCGACGGCTGTATACGCCGGCACCTCATCCCTGGCCAGTGCGCCGACGTGGCGTAAGCCGATGGCGAGTTCACTGTCGCTGCCGAGGCTCCAGCTCGAGCGAAGTTGCCAGGTATTCGAGGGATCGAAGCCTTTCGTGCCGGGTCCGGCTGCGTCGTTGCTGCCGGGCTTCAACCGGAAGTGCTCGTCGAGGGCAGTGAAGCCGCCGCTAAGGCGCCAGCTCCGGGTGGCCTGGAACGTTCCCCACCACTCGATGCCGTTGGACTGCCCTTCCATCAGGCTGCCGAAAAAGAGGTAGGTGAAACTGGGGTCGATTTCCTGGGTGCGAAGATGGTCGTAATCGTTGTGGAATACCGTTGCCGACCACGAAAACCGCGGTGTCGGCTGCCCGCGGTAGCCCAGCTCGTAAACCTTCGCCACTTCCGAACGCACCGGACCGCCACCGTTGAGGAGAAAAGGGGGCGCGCCCGGAACATAGGCGTCGCGATCCAGCCGCGACGGCGCTCGCACCGCGCGTGACACGGCCGTCCAGAACAGGTGGCCTGGCGCTGCCTTCCAGGCCAGGCGTGCATTGGGCAGGAATTCGGTGCCGGTGTAGTCGTTGCGCTCCAACCGCACACCCAGCGTCAACCGCAGGTCGCTGGCCAGCGCCAGCTCGTCCTGTGCGAACAGGCTGGTCCAGCGCTGGCGCGCGTGTGCTGGAAGAAAAGCAAAATAGGGGCTTAGGTTCTCCACGCGGTCCCGGCTCTGCCTGGCGTTCACCCCCCACACCAGCGCATGCATGCCCAGCGGCCGCAGCGAATGCTGCAGCTGGAAGTCGAGGATATCCAGCCGCTCGCCGAACGTCGGCGGCACGGTGCGCCGGGTATGGTCGTAGTAGGCCTGCAGATCGAGACTGCCACCTTCGGCAAGCGCGCGATTCCAGCGTGCGGTCAGGTTGACGCCCGAGTTGGAGACGTCCCCCAGCACGAAATCAATGCCGCTGATCGCGATCGCGCCGGGCGCCGGTTGCTGTTCGGAACCGTCATAGACATTGCCCTCTACCGTGAAGGTGTCGACGGCGTAGTGCCAATCGGTGCGAAAACCCACCTGGCTCCGGTGGCCGGCGTCATTGACCGTGGTGCCGTCCGCGGTCTTGCCGTGGAGCCAGCGCGTGTGCTTGCCATACACCCGGTAATCGCCGTTCGCACCAAGCGTTGCGCCGTAGCGGAAGCCGACGTCGGAGCCCTCATTGCCCACCGCGGTCGTCAGCAGCGCGCCGTGAGTGTTCTCGGCCGATCGGGTGATGATGTTGATCACGCCATTGACCGCATTGACGCCCCACAAGGTGCCACCCGGGCCGCTGATCACCTCGATGCGTTCGACATCCTCCAGCATCACGTCCTGCGCGTCCCAGAACACGCCGGAAAACAGCGGTGAGTAGACCGAGCGGCCGTCGATCAGGACCAGCAGCTTGTTCGGCGCGCTGTTGTTGCTCCCATTCATGCCACGCGCCGAGATGGCATAGCCCACGGCGCTGGCCTCGGCCACTTGCAGGTTGGGTGCCAGGCGTAACGCCTCGGGGAGGTTGCGTGCACCGGAGCGACGGATGTCCTCCGCGGTAATGACGAAGACTGACGCCGCGGCGTCCGACAGACGTTCGGGCTTCTTGGAGACCGACGTGATCTTGATGCTGCCCAGCTCCTCCAGCGAAAGCGAGGTCAGGTCTTCAGGCTGCGTGGGCAGGTCGGGGAGGGAGGCGTGCGCCGGCAAAGCGGGCAGGCCGAACATCACGATAGCGCAGAGGGCAAGTCGCGGAGGGCGCCGGCAGATGGCATGGAACCTGTCGTCCGGTTTGGCCGGTACATGCATGGCTGAAATCTCCGTTGAGCCGCATCGCCCGTGCTGACGGTATCGTCGCAAACCGGTCGCCGCGGTGTCCGTCCGTCCAATTCGCCGGCGCCGCACTGCATGCGGGCCCGATGCCACCTCAGTCTGCAATTTCGGCAGCCTCGACGGTTGCCGCCCCCAGGATCGATATATTCCGAATGCCCCTACAGAGTTATAAGTGCAGCAGCAAGCGCCTGTCCAGCAATGCGGGCGACTCGACGCGGCGCAGGCAGCGCTGAAACTGGTGCTTCTGTTAGCCGAAACGCGGTCCCCGTGCGCCATCAGTGCCGCATGCCGGGCTGGTTGCCGTCCTCATCATGCCGGCGAGTGTGCGGCAAGCCACCCCCTGAATCGATGGCATGTTCAAAAGATAGTTTTGCTATCGAGGCGCCGGCCGATCACGGATCCATCGGCGCCGTCGGCCTCCCGCGCCAAAAAGCATGAAGTGCAACGCCTGGAAAGCCGGTTCCGGCTGACGCGCTAAAGAGGAGGGACGTCGCCCCATCTTCGATCACTTCCTGCCGGCGATGCGGAGATCACGTCCGTGACGGTTGCGAGCATACCTTGCCAAGCATGATCATGCGCCGAGGCTAGTCGTTGGCTTCAGCTTCTGAGCCTTTCGCGACTTCCAACTGCTCGCGGTTGCACCAGCCGCTGTGCCAGGCGAGAGCCATCGTGGAGCCGTGCTCGTAAGGGCATTTTTCTCGCGGCTCGCCGCAGTCGCGTGCGTAGTGGCCCTCGATCCAGGCCTGCAGCGGATACTGCATCCCGCTTTCCTTGACCATGCTGGCGTCCTCATGTGGGCGTCGTGGGGTTTGGGTGAGGTCGGCGTGGCAAAGTTTCAACCATGAAAAAGCCCGCCAGAGCGGGCTTGGATCCATCTATGCCGGGGGAGGGCCGGGAAGGTCGTCTCACGACGACTGGTTAGCTGCACAGAGTGAAACTGCTCACATTTTTTCATTTTCCGGCCGTTCCAATCGTGAAATTCGTCACATTTCAAGAGCCGCGCGACACCGGGCCGATGAATAGTCACTTTCTCGCATAGGTGGCGGATGCCTTGGTGGGCCCACCAGGACTCGAACCTGGAACCAAGGGATTATGAGTCCCCTGCTCTAACCATTGAGCTATAGGCCCGCGCAAGGGCGGAAGTTTACCGTAGCGTGCGCGCGGCGTATGCGGTGGCCTGCCGGAAGCCGGATGGTGGCGTGGTTACCAGGAGTGTAGGCTGGTCGTCCCCCACACCGGAGCCAAGCGCATGAATACCGAGGCGATCGCGAGACGGTTGGTCGAGTTGTGCCGTGAAGGCAAGTACGAGGAGGCGCAGCGCGAGCTGTATGCGGAGGATGCGGTGAGCATCGAGCCGGAGGGGCTGCCGCCGGGCGCCCTGGGCAGTGTGCAGGGGTTGGCAGCGATCTACGAGAAGGGGCGGCAGTTCAACGCGATGATCGAAGCGGTGCATGGCGGCAGCGTGAGCGAGCCGGTGGTCGCGGAGAATTGGTTCAGCCTCGCGCTGGCGATGGACGTGACCATGAAGGGCCGCGGCCGGGTGAACATGAGCGAGATCTGCGTGTATCGCGTGCACGGTGGCAAGATCGTGCGCGAGCAGTTCTTCTACGACGTGGGTTGAGTCCGTGACATGAAGAAGCCCCGCATCGCGGGGCTTCTTCGGTGTTGCGATGGCGCTGCGGACTTACTCGACGTCGAGGAACGAGCGCAGTTGCTCGGAACGGCTCGGGTGACGCAGCTTGCGCAGCGCCTTGGCCTCGATCTGGCGGATCCGCTCGCGGGTGACGTCGAACTGCTTGCCGACCTCTTCCAGCGTGTGGTCGGTGTTCATGTCGATGCCGAAGCGCATGCGCAGCACCTTGGCCTCGCGCGGGGTGAGTCCGGCGAGTACGTCGCGCACGGTTTCCATCAGGCCGGTCTCGGTGGCCGAGTCGATCGGCGAGCTGGCGTTGCCGTCCTCGATGAAGTCGCCCAGGTGG
>Ga0068857_100006003_pt1 | contig 10371 bp, 3 predicted proteins | sample KBSCornC72_FD_66591 | JGI IMG/M metagenome (GOLD analysis project Ga0068857, IMG submission 66591) | Corn rhizosphere microbial communities from Kellogg Biological Station, Michigan, USA - KBS Corn C7-2 | ecosystem: Host-associated > Plants > Roots > Rhizosphere > Soil ...
GCCGATGGTAGAGAGCCTCAATCTCAGAAATATCTTCGACTGTGGCCTCGCGCAGCGTAAATGGTTCAGGCTCCCCCTCTTTGGCTTTGGGAATCAGCGCGAGGAGGGTGGTGCGCCTCTCTTCCAGTTCGAGGGCATATTCGTAGCCGAACTGGCGATAGAAGTAGGGGATGCCGGTAATAGCCTGGACGAAATCACCCTCGGCCTCGCTGCGCTCGTGGACCATCTCGAAGAGTGCGCGAATGAGTCCGCGATTGCGATAGGCATCATCGGTACCAACCATTTCGGGACGACCAACGCCGAAAGGAATACCTTCATAGGTCCAGGTATGTTTCCACAAGCAGGTGCTGGCTACGACTGGGTTTCCTTCTCGGCTGGTATCCTCGATCAGACCGAAACCATCTGGCCCCATCAGGGGATAGTCTCCATTCATCATGCCGCGAATGTTCCTCATGGCGCTGGCGTTGGGTGGTTCGTCTGCTTTCTCGCGATACACTCGACCAAGCAGTGTCGCGATGCGCTCAGTGTCCTCGGCTGTCGACCAGCGGAGGACGAGACCATCGCCTAAATCACGACGATATGAGGTATGAAGAGTCGTGTGCATAGGGTTCTCCTCTTTGTTCTGGAATAGATGCACGATAAAACAAAACAGAGAGGGCAAAAAAGCCCAGCAGGAAGGCCGTGGGGTCATGTCAATGCCAGGTGTCCACGGCGCGCGAAGGTGAGGAAAAGGTACCCGTCAACGGTGAGCGGTGGAAACACCTCGCCTGCAATTGGGCACAATGACCCTCTGGGCCGGGGTGTGAGTGGTATGACTGCGCTCCAAGAGCATGGGGAGCACGACCGGGTAGAGCCGCTGCGCAGTGCGATATGGTTGCTGCATGCTTCCTCTGCCTTTCTTGATCGTGCGTTGACGTGCTACTAGTAGTACATCCTAAATATACCAGATGTGTGGGAGGGATTGTCAAGCCACACAGCGTGCCAACACGCTTATCGAGGGGAGAGTCAACTCTCGTCTGCGTTGAGACAGGCGACATTTCGGTCATGCCGGCAGAATACCTATTTCAACTCCTTCGTGAAGTCCATGAGAACTTGCCAACGTTGCGCCGCGCTCCGGACCAGGATGAGCATCCCAGTGAACGCTGGTAGGATTTCTGGGAAAGTGCGGCTATTCCCAAGCAGGGCACATGGAGGTGGTTCTTGCGTGAGTCAGACAGCTCGTTGGACTCACCAGGCAGCCATGTGTTGAACCATTCGCTTGGTCATGTGATACATGAGACTTCCTGGCATGCTTCTCCTTGCGTGTATCTACTTGCTAGTGTGCTGGTTGCTGTTGGTTGGCCATGTCATCTATCTTCGCATGTCCAGGAAATCATAGCCAGGCAGAGACTTTCCCCCTGGAGTTGGATGACTCAGAGCGTTTTCTCAAAAGCACTCAAAAGCGAGCGTGAGTAAACAGAGCATACTGGCAGGAGCCGCCGGTACGTAACACCTTTTCGTGGTCTGGATTCGTGGATGCAGGTCACAGGCTGTTGTAAACCATTCTCAAGGGATTGCTCCGCTACGTTGGCAGCGGAGCAACCTCCAGTCAGTCATATCCAGGTATTACAGGGTTTCCGTTCCGTACAGATATGCCTTCTTAAATGCACTTTCCTTGTCCGAGGCAATTAAGCGTGACAGTAGCCGTTCCATTCGCCCAGACAATCGTGCCACCCTCAAAGTCCGATTCGCGGTTCCCGGCGGAGTTGGTATACTCATCCGAGAGGGGGAACCCCAGCTTTCCTCCTGCTTTTCCCCAATTCACATAAGTATGATAAATGCCCCCATGGACCTCGTGTGTCCCGGTCCCAGATCCATCGATGATGGTCCCACTTTGAAAATCTGACTCATGCCCGCCGACTCCGTAGCTGCTGGTCACAGCCATTTCGTCTGTGACAGGGAAACCCAGGAAACTGTTGGGACCATCCAGGTTGTCGGACAGTTTGTGGCGATAATAGTCGTAGATGCAGCCCTTTACCGAGTGGATTCCTGCTCCTGGCCCATCGTAGATACCACTACCTTGATTGTTGCTGGTGCATCCCGTGCCATAAAAGTAGCTGACATGGCCCCCGGCAATAGCTGTTTCGTCACTCTTGGGGAAGCCCAAAAACGAACCAGGACCATTCACTCCGAGGTAATACTGAAAGATGCATCCCTTTACCGCGTGCACTCCTGCTCCTGGCCCGTCATAAATGGCACTGCCTTGATCGTTGCTGGTGCACCCTGTGCCGGCAAAGTAAGTGACGTGACCGCCTGCAATACTTACCTCATCACTGGTCGGGAAAAAGAGAGGCGAAAGTGGACCACCCAGCCCAGCGTAATACTGATAGATACACCCCTGCACCTCATATGTTCCTATTCCTCCTGCGGAATAAATGGCGCTGCCTTGATTGTTACTGGTGCATCCGGTGCCATAAAAGTAGCTGACACGACCGCCTGCAATACTTGTCTCATCACTGGTAGGGAAACTCAGAGCGCCATTGGCACCTTCAAAACTCTGATACACCTGGTCGATACATCCATGCACCTCGTGAATACCTGCCCCAGGCCCGTCATAAATCGCGCCATAGCTCTGACTGCCACAAGCAGTGCCCTGGAAGGTGTTAAAATGGCCTCCGGCAATGGCTGTTTCATTGCTGGTGGGGAAACCTAGAAAGCTATTAGGACCTCCCATAGCATAATATATCTGGTAGATACATCCCTTCACTGTGTGTATGCCAGCTCCCGGCCCATCGTAGATGGCGCTGCCCTGATTATTGCTGGTGCATCCTGTGCCTTGAAAGTAGCTGACATGGCCTCCGGCAATGGGTATTTCTTCCGACATGGGAACTCCCAGGAAACTGCTTGTTGCCCCCAGGGACTGATAGTAACTCAAGATCGCACCTTGCACGGTATGTTTATAGTTGAATGGGGCCGTGTGATCTGCTGACGTATACTCTTGTCCTCGGGACATCACGCAGCCATTGCGGCTTGTCGTCGCTCCCCATCCATTGGCTTCTGCACTCCACAAGAGGGGAAGTGTGAAAGACGATCCAGAGCTTACGGACTGATAGTAGGGCCAGGGCAAATAAAGCCCAGAACTGTTTTTGTAAAATTGGCTGGTACTTCCGTCCCACACATCGATGCGGCTGTCAGCCGAGTTATACCCGGGAGAATAGTTCTCACACAGATCTGCGGCTTCCTGCGGGGTGAAGCCCGTTCCGGTATTCCATCCCGATCCTGTGACCGCGGTGGGAGAAACCGTACTCAGGTACACGTGTGGGTCCGTCGCCGTCTCGCTATACTCGTGGACGGCGGTCCATACCATATCCCCGGACAGATCACCGGTAAAACCGCACTGTCCGTCGGCGGCATAGCGAACCCAACCATAGGCGAGCTGATAATCGGAGGTGTAGGAATGCATGCCACAGGCCCCGCCAGTCATGTCAATTGGCCCATAGCTTCGGTACGTACTCCCTTGTTGAGGGAACACAATGATCTGGGTATTTTTGTCTTGCGCTAAACCCCAGTGGTTGAAGGCTTTCACCGCCTCATCCTGGATCTCGCCTCCCGAAAGATTATCCAACCCGATGAAGAGACCTGCTATGGGAACACTGGTGTCGACCCAACTGCCCTTCCACTGCACGTCATTGTGAACAAAGTCATCGGCGTTCGAGTCGTTCGTATTGCTATACTGTCGCAAAATGTTATTGTATTGGCTGCCTGCGAGTTCACCGAAGACCTGCTCGACGTTGCTTTTGATTTGTAGGTGAGCGGGGTCCGAGGCCCATTTGGGACCCCAGAAGACCAGATAGACCCTGGGGTGTTGCTGGATCCAGCCCCCATGGAAAGAGAAGTAGTAGGGGTAAGCCTGATCTGGATCGGCAGGAAGTGGTGCGAACGAATCCTCCAGCGGAAGCGCGTGGGCGAGCGGTGTGCCTACCAGCATGAAAAACATCCCGACAAGCAGAAGGGAGAGGCTGAACGCTTTGAGCCAACCTGGCCTCTGGCTGCAAGACCAGCGTGGGGGAGCCGCTTTGGCAGCCCCTGGCCTGGCAGCGTTGTGTCGCTGTTTGAAGGAAGCAGATAGAGACGAATGGGACATACAAGACCTCCTGAAAGAGAGGGAATCGTTCCCCCTCCAGATGTAATAAGGCTTGGAGCAAGGCGAGATGGTCCAGGAGAAGCCCCTGGACAAACTCAACATCTTTTGATAGAATAGCAGGAACGATGCACCAACTCGTTGTGCATAAGCCCATAAGGGCCACCTCCTCGCAAAAACAGGAGAAGTTCGATGAATTGGAGTACTTCTGCTCCCTTTGGGGAACTGCTCGTCACCTGGCGCACACGTTGCAACTTGACACAAACGGCCCTGGCAACAGCTTTAGGCATGCACCGTAATACGATTAGCCGCTGGGAACGCGGTGAGGGCTTGCCAGATACGAAAGGCATGGTTCTGGAACTGGCCCGACTGTTGCGGCTCAATGAACAGGAAGCCCGCCAGCTGCTCGAAGCCAGCCTGACTGCCCTGGCTCCCTCCTGGACGGTGCCGTTGCGCCGCAATCCCTGCTTCACCGGGCGCGAAACGCTCCTGCAGCACCTCCATACCCGGCTGACTGCTGCCCAACCTGTCGCGCTCACCCCGGCGCTGGCTCTCTCGGGACTCGGGGGCATTGGCAAAACACAGCTCGCGGTCGAGTATACCTATCGTTATGCCCTGGAATATACGGCGGTGTTCTGGCTAGCAGCAGAAACCGCGGAAAGCTTGATGGCAAGTGTGCAACAGATCGCGGACCAGTTGCAGCCCCCAGTGCGCCAGGCCACTGATCAGCGCCAAATGCTCGCAATCGTCCGGCGCTGGCTGATCACGCACACGGGCTGGCTAGTGATTGCCGATAATGTGGAAGATCTCGATCTGATCCAGGCTGTGCTGCCTCCTACCCGGCAGGGCGCTCTTCTGGTGACCACCCGTCGCCAGACCCTGGGGAACCTGGTTGAACCGCTGGAAGTTCCACCCTTGAAGAGCGAAGAGGGGGTCTCCTTATTGCTGCAGCGCGCTCACCGGCTCGGCATCCCCGTCGCTGGTGCTGAGGAAGCAGCAGCAGTGGAATTAGTGGCGCTGCTGGAGGGATTGCCCTTAGCATTGGATCAGGCTGGCGCATATATTGACGAAACAGGATGCAGCGTAGCGGAGTATCTTCAGCTGTCTCGCCACCAGAGGAGGCAGATGCTGGCACGCCGGGGTGTTCATGAAGGAAGCCACCCGGCTTCGGTTACGACCACCCTGAGGCTCGCTGTCGAACGCGTCGAGAGGGAATATCCGGCAGCAATAGACTTGCTCAGGATGTGCGCTTTCTTCCACGCGGAAGCCATCCCCGAAGAGCTCTTTGTGGCAGGTGCCTCCCACCTGGGACCAGTCCTGGGTCCGGTGGTCGCTGATCCGTATCAGTTCAATCTCGTCCTGGCCGCCTTGCGCAACGCCTCATTGGTGACACGACACCCGGAGACGCGGACGCTTTCGGTCCACCGGCTAGTGCAAGCGGTGCTCCAGGATCAAATGGAGCCAGCCGAAGCACGTGTGTGGAGCACACGGGTCGTAGGTACAGTCAATGCTGCTTTTCCCGAACCGGAACCAGAATTTCCAGTGTGGACACAGTGTGTGCGCTATCTCACTCACGCTTTGGCCTGCGTTCCGTTGCTTGAGCAGGCAGATGAATTGCCAGCAGCAGGCGAGTTGCTTTTCAAAATCGGAAGCTACCTGATGGGACGTGGGCACCTTGCGGAGGCGAAGCCGCTACTGGGGCAAGCGGTGGCGCTGGGGGAAAAGCAAGCTGACCTGGATCCCACCATCCTGCTTCTGCGGCTGCTGAAACAAGCAGAGCTATTCTGGCGCCAGGGCATGTATAGCCAAGCGGAACAGCTGGTGCAGCGGTCACTGACCTTTGGGGAGCACCACCTGGGGCCAACCCATCGGCAGATTGCGGAAATCCTCGATAATCTGGCGATTCTGTACTGTGACCAGGGCAAGTACGAGCAAGCTGAACCATTGTATCTCCGGGCACTGGGGATTTACGAGCAGGAGTGGGGATCAGACCATCCGGAGACGGGCATGGTGTTGAACAACCTGGCGTTGCTCTATCGGCGGATGGGGAAGTATCAGCAAGCAGAGTCGTTGTACATGCGCTCCTTACAGATGAAAGAGCGGCAGTTGGGACCCGAACACCCACGAACCGTCGTTACCCTCTCAAATCTGGCCCTGCTCTGCTATAACCAGGGCAAGTATGAGCAAGCCGAAGAACTGTATATCCGCGCCCTGCCTCTCTGGGAACGAGCGGTGGGACCAGAGCATCCTTCTCTGGCCCATACGTTGGCAGGCTTTGCAGATCTCTGTAAAGCTCAGGGAAAGTATGAGCAGGCTGAAGCGTTGTATCGGCGGGCGCTGCACATCTGGGAAGCCGCATCCCACCATCAGGCCGCGTCTGCATTGGGCGGGTTGGCGGATCTGTTCGCGAAGCAGGGCAACGACGCGGAAGCAGAGACGCTGTATCAGCGTGCCTTAGGGCATCGTGAGCAGCATTTGGGGCTGGAGCATCCGCAAATAGCGATCACGCTCAGCCGGCTGGCGAGCCTGTATCAGAAGCAGGGGAAAGAACGGCAGGCTGAGACTCTTTACAACAGGGCACTGACAATCTGTGAGCAGCGACTCGGGTCTACGCACCCCAGCACGGTGAATGTCCGTAGCGCGTATGCATGTTTGCTCGAACAACGGCGAAAAGCCACAGCCACAGAGGCATCGGGTCGTGAGCCGAAAGAACACGCGCCGTTTGTCCAGGCAAACTCATTCCTTCGCAAGAAAGCCCTGCATGCCTTTTCAGCAGAGACACCGACCGTTTTTCAGCCAGAAAACTCCCCCCTTCACAATTTTCTCGCCGATTGCTGTGAATTGCATCCACAGGCATGGAGCCGGGCCAGTGATCTCTGGCAGGCATATGAACGCTGGGCGGCAGCACACCAGGAACGCTTTCCCCTCTCGCGTCGCGTATTTACAGATCAGTTGAAAGCGCTTGGCTGTCGTGCTGGCCGAACCTCCACTGCTCGCCTCTGGCGCGGAATTACTCTGGTGAACAACCCATCTCTAACGGGGTATGACGGAAGATGACGCATACATGAAATGGCGTTCCCCCATTGTGCCGCGCTCTGGGCCTGGATGGAACTGCTGAAGCTCTCCCATAACTGGCATGAAACAGAAGTGCGCTATGGACGTTTCCGAATCCATTGTTGTATGAGAGATGCTTGCGCAGGCTGATGGCTTTGCGCAGCAGTTTGCGCCTGTTTCGTCTGTTTGAGGAATGGCAATCGTTGCTTGATAATCATCAGCATGCCTGTGATAGATACAATCAGGTAGATCAAGAGAGTGATAAACGTTTTTAGGTCGAAAACTTGCAAGAGAGCCTCAATCGGAATGATACACCCGCACGCGAAAAGCTGCCATACCCAATGAAATGAGCCAGCCAGGGCCTCTTTGACAATTCCACGCAGAACTTTTTTGCTTGTCTGCTTGCTGAAAACACTGCCGGTAGCTTTATAAAAGCGATAGAGTGTCGTCCCTACGACAAGACATGATGCCACCACAAGAACGACGAGGTGAATTACATTCGAGAAAAAAAGAGGAGCAATAGCCAGCATACCGAGGGTCCACAGTGTCGCGAGCCAGGCAAAGGGGGCTTTGGCCGCCATGCCAGAAGGACGCTCCGAGATGGGGTAACGCTTCTGGAGATCGCGAAACGCTTGGCCAATCCCCCACATAAACCCTGGTCGTTTCTCGGGGTCACGCTCCATCATCTGTGCGATAAGCGCCTGTACCTCCTGGGGAATATCACAGTCTGCTGGCATACCATCCATTTGGATCTCCAGCGGCTCTTTGCCGGTCAACAGCGTTTGCAAGGTAGCGCCCAGGCCGTACATATCGGTACGTTGTGTGGATTGCTCCCTGCCATACTGCTCCGGCGCGGCATAGCCAGGCGAACCAAGCGGTCCCGTATATCTCGTCTGTCCTTCCCGGTAGCGCCGAGCAATTCCAAAATCGATGAGGTAAACAATCCCAGATCGCGCAAGCATCACATTAGCTGGTTTGACATCACGAAAAATAACCGGTGGTTCCTGCACATGGAGATAACCTAGAACGTCACACAACTGCGCTCCAATATGTACAACTCCTGCTATACACAGGCGACCATCGTGAGCTTTGCCGAGCGTTTGTCCATCGATATACTGCATCACAATATACCAATGTTCAGGGTCAGTAAAGTGACCGTACATCAGGGGGAGATTTTTGTGCCGCAATCCGGGTAAAATGGTAATTTCACGATTATACGAATCGGTGGCCTCGATCATTTCTCGTGCGCTGAGGGCCGCCAGTGTGATTTGCTTAATCGCGACGATCCTTCCTCCTGTGTTATCCCACGCCTTGTATACTACTCCAAAACCACCTTCGCCAACTTTCTCCTGGATCTGGTAGCGTTGCATGAGCAAATAACCAGGCTTGAGTTCGGCAATCTGGGAGAGATGCTGGAGAGCAGGAGGTTGCTGTACCTCCCCACAAATGGGACAGCAACTTGCCTGTGGAGATGACGCTGCTCCGCACGTCTCACAAAAGAGAGACGAGGTCATATATTTTGCTCAGTGCCTCACTTCTCTACTGTGTTCTTCATAGAGCCTCATGGAGTTCAATACAGGCCCTCAAGGCCGAGTTCAAAAAAAATCTGCTCGCGGATTTCCCCGACGAATTTAACCGATTGATCTATGCGGCCGTCAAGACCAGTATCGACGCTTTGGGGAACAATAAGCAACGTTATCTGGAATTGGCCATATTTCCTAATGAGATCAGACTTGAGCCTGGTATCATCATCCGCTACTGGTCGCAGACTGCAGGGCTTAGTGAATTTGCAGCCCAGCGGTTGTTATCGTTGATGGCCAAAAAATCGCTGATCCAGAAAAGTAACACATTGCATACGTTGCCATATGCATATCTACAATATGTGACCGAACCCCATGAACGCATAGCGTGGCATAATGCGCTAGTTGTCATATATGGTACTTCTGAGACTTGGGGGGACTCGCCTGATGATGACAATGAGTATGGCTGGAAACGACTGACCTGGCACTTGCATCAAGCGGGGCGTATAGATGATCTGGGTAGATTGCTGATGAATGCAACATACCTGCAGAATAAAATCAGTCATCTGAGATCAGTATCGCTAGCAAGTGATTTTCAGCTTATGGCCAAGGAGGCGAATATCGCCTTGCTGGCAAACGTGGTCGCACTCAGTCGCCATATTTTGGACGAGACACCAAGCGAATTATCGAACCAGGTGATGGGTCGCGCAGGAAGAGCCCTTTATCAGCAACTGCATCACTGGCCGGTTTGGCCGTCACCGCACTTTCGCCTGGATTCTCAAACTCTCAATCAGGCAGGAAGTGACCTTGTACGGATTATGCCTCATACATCTCAAGTAAATAGGTGTGTGTTCAGTTCAGATGGGAAGTATGCATTGAGCGCTTCTGGTCACATGGATACCTCAACGAATACGCTGCAGTTATGGGATGTACAAACAGGGGAGCTCCTCCAGATCTTCTACGGCCATAAACGAGGTGTCAACGGCTGCGCGTTTAGTCCAGATGGGCGATATGTGCTGGGTGCTGCTGGCCACTTTAGTGGGTCGTTGAAGCTATGGGATGCACAATCGGGGGAGGAGCTTCGCACCTTTGGATCAGAAGCAATGGCTTCCTGTGCCTTCAGTCCAAATGGTCAGTACGTGTTGAGTGGTGGTGGCTCCTCTGATAATACACTGAAGCTGTGGGATATACAGACAGGAAAGATGCTCCATACCTTCCAGGGTCATGATGGCGGAGTGAATGCCTGTGCCTTCAGTCCAGATGGACGATACGCACTGAGTGCTTCCAATGATAAAACGATGAGGCTATGGGATGTACAATCGGGAGAAGCATTGCGCATCTTCGAGAGGTTTGGGGTGATATTTGTAGAGGATTGTGCCTTCAGTCCGGATGGCCGGTATGCATTGAGCGCCTCATTCGACACATACGACAATAGGCTGACGTTGTGGGACATACAGACAGGAAAGATACTCCGTACCTTCCGGGGTCATAATGGCAGTGTGAATGCTTGTGCCTTTAGTCCAGATGGTCAATACGCACTGAGTGCCTCCAGTGATGGAACAGTGCGGCTGTGGGATGTGCAGACAGGAGAGCCCCTGCACATTTTCAAAGGGCATACAAGTCATGTAAATGCCTGTGCGTTCAGCCCGGATGGACGATACGTGCTAAGTGGCAGTG
>Ga0068857_100006004_pt1 | contig 10369 bp, 10 predicted proteins | sample KBSCornC72_FD_66591 | JGI IMG/M metagenome (GOLD analysis project Ga0068857, IMG submission 66591) | Corn rhizosphere microbial communities from Kellogg Biological Station, Michigan, USA - KBS Corn C7-2 | ecosystem: Host-associated > Plants > Roots > Rhizosphere > Soil ...
GAGTTCCGAGCCCTCACTCCTCCTTGTTCGTACCCTTCGTTCCTCGGGTACTTCGAAAGGTCCTTCTCAATCGTAACCGTCGTTACACTTGGTTACCGTCCATCTCGTTCGTAACGTTCGTACCTCCGTTACATTCGAACCTTCGTACCTCGGGTACTTCGAAAGGAGCTTCGCTCATAACCTTCGGCGGACCTGCTTCGACACGGAGCTACGCTCATAACCTTCGTTGGTTCCAACACTGTTGGACCCGCCTCGGTTACCTCGATCGTAACCTTCCCCAAAGGCTAGGTTATGGACGAACCGCTTCCAGCGGTTCCTGGTTTTATTCTACATCCCGGGGCCCGGGACAATACATATCCCGCCAACACGGTCCAAATGACGATCCCCGTAATAAACCATCGCAGGCCGGACAGATCCTGTTGCGTAACGCCAAACGCAAATACAAACACGATGACGCCCGACAGAACAATACCCATCCACGCCAGCCACTTGGGCAGGCTACGGGTAGAAAGGGCACCGGTACACCAGCATATGATGGCCCCGCAAAAAGAAAAGGTATAGATATAGTCGAAGGCCTGATTGATGGCCGTCCCATAGCGCAAGATGGGTCTGATAGACTCGATCCCTGCAGCGGACAGGTCCTTGAAATGATCTAAATAAATGGGCAATATCAGTCCATTGGTAGCCGCAGCGATCAACGCCGCCAACACGCCTATGGAAGCCATGGCAAATGCCATTAACGACAATACGCGGTCTGATCCAATTGCGCCGGTCAATCCCCAAAAACCAACCCAGCCCACCGGCAGGGACACTATAGCAATTATATGCGTAACAAGAATGACATTCCGAATATGGATCAAATACTCCACAGAGCCGCCCATTGGATGCAATACCATCGTAAGTACAAGTAATACGCTGAAGATGATCAGCAAAATGCCGGATTGTTTTTTCATGCCACGAATCTAACAGCAGACCTCATTCCCGACATTGACTTTCCGGCCGGAGTGGACAAAACACCGGCTGAACGGATTTATTTCACTACTTTTCGCCAAATATCACGATCCATGGCCTTTGGCTTCAATTCCCGTCAGTCGATAGACATTCCCCTGAAAGATCTCAACCCCGAACAATTTATAATGCTTGCCGTAGACACAGCTATCAAGCTGGGCTGGGGCATTTACTTTTTCAATTCCAGCGGCCTCATGGCCAAGACCAGCGAAGATCCTTTTGTACTACGAGACAGCGTCGTCTTACATATCAACAATGGCATCGCCCATGTAAAAAGCCGGCCCACCGGCGTCAAAATGCCCGACCCATCATCGCAGACCAGGCCGGAATTCCCTGCCCGCGGAGACAAACGAAAAGGCGCTACCATACATGATTTCGCCGCCCGCCTGGAAGAAGCACGCAAGATCTATACACCCGAACAGCTCACTGGATTATACGAAAAGAATCTGGAACATATGTCTTCCCCTGACCAGAATGTGCAGAGCCTGGCATCCTCCTCGCAGGGAAAATGGCAGGGTCTCGCCGGATTTTTTATCCCTCGCAAGAACTACTTCATTACCCCAATCATCATTGACCTCAACGTCCTGGTTTTCCTGCTCATGGTCCTCTCCGGTATCAGTATCATCGAGCCGGACGTGGAGAGCGTCATCCAATGGGGTGCGAATTATAAACCATTGACCCTGGACGGCCAGTGGTGGAGACTGCTCACCTGCTGTTTTGTGCACTTCGGCATCATTCACATTCTGATGAATATGTATGCCTTCCTATACATCGGTCTGCTCCTGGAGCCGCTCCTGGGCCGCTGGAAGTTTACTATCGCCTACCTGCTCACAGGCATTGCCGCCAGCACAACCAGTCTGTATTGGCACTGGAATGATGCCGCAGTCAGCGCCGGCGCATCAGGGGCCATTTTCGGCATGTATGGCGTGTTCCTCGCCATGCTGACAACGAACCTGATCCATCCGGAGAAAAGAAAGCCCTTGTTGAGAAGCATCGGCTTTTTCGTGCTCTTCAACCTGGGCTTCGGCACATTGGGCACTATCGACAATTCTGCCCATATAGGCGGGCTCGTGTGCGGTCTTTTGATCGGCTATCTGCTTTACCCGGTGTTAAAGCAAAAAACGACCACAGGTCGTTTGCCCGAGGGCCATAATTAGCCATTTTCGGCCCGAAGGTATTTTTTCTGAACCGGAAGGGCCGAAATAAAAATCGGCCGCCGACGGTCCGGCCATGGGCCAATAACAAAAATCCCCTCCGTCAGGAGGGGATCTAAGCTTTTTATTCAGAGCGCTGGCCTATTGCGATTCAAGCTTGAATACGATGGGCTGCTTCTTGTAGGACTTTACCTGCCGGCCGTTCTGCACCGCAGGCGTCCATTTACCACTCTTCTTGATTACCCGGATGGCTTCCTCACGAAGACCGCCTTCCGTAGGGCCGCTGATAGCCTGTACATCACTCACGTTACCTTCCTTGTCCACGATGAACTGTACCACTACAGTACCTTGAATTTCATTGTTCACCGCTTCGTCAGGGTAGCGGAAGTTCTTGTTCAGATAGCGCAGCCAGGCAGCCGGACCGCCGGGGTATTCGGACTCGATCTCCACCTTCGTAAAGGTCTTGTCATAGTCTTCTTCATCCTTTTTGGGGGCTTCTACTACACCCTTACCGGCGTCAGATACGGGAGGAGCTGTAATCCCTTCATCCTTAATACCTTCCTGGTTCACCGTACCGATCTTGGTATCCTCCAGCTTCTCTTGTTCCGGGGGTTTTTCGTCTTCTTTTACTTCATTGTCTTTCACGATCTTAGGAGGCGTGAATTTGGCAATTTCCACCTTGGGAGGCTCCACCTTGGGAGGAGGGGGAGGGGGTGGTTCATTTTTCTTTTCCTGTTCCACCTGCGCTAAGTCTACGTCCTGTACCTGTACCACCTGCTTCTTGGTACCCGTATCCAGATTGGATATGAAGTAGCCAACGAAGAGCAATACCAGGAAAGCAGCCATTCCGATCAAAGCTTTGATCAGCCGCTTGTTATAGGTTTTGCGCAAGTCATACGCGCCGTACTCCTTGTTCCTACCCTCAAAGATAATGTCGAGGACGTCGGCGTTAAGTATTTTATTGACTTCCATTGTAAATGGTTTATTTTAGGGCCCACGCCCTTTTATTAGATTCCGATTGGGAAAAAATCCATATGGATTTCCCAAATTATTTAATTCCATTGGCCTGCTCGGTAGCCGCCACGAACTTATACTCGTCCGGGGTGATATCTACCAGGGCATAGCGCTTGACGTCGTCGATCTTCATCTCATCCAGGATGTTCACCGTATTCTTATAGGTAGCATCCTTGGTTGGCTTGATGATGACCATGAAGTCCTTGGGATCCGTCCTTCTTTTCTTGTCCAGGATCACATCCCGGATAGCATTCTTCTTGAAAGTCGAAGTCTGTATCTTGGAAGGGTCCAGACCTTCATAATAATACACCATATCGCCCTTGGAAGGCATCACCGTCAAAGCAGCAGACTCTTTCAGCTTGTTCTGCTCTTCAGGTTTTTGCGTATCCTTTGGCAGGTTGAGCTTCATGGCCGTCGGCTGGCTCATGGTTGTGGTAAAGATGAAGAACGTGATCAGGAGAAATCCCAGGTCCACCATCGGAGTCAAGTCTACACGGGTTGAGAGCTTTTTGCTCTTTTTTACGCCTGGTCCTTTTTTATGACCACCCCCGCCTGAGGTATCCATTTCTGCCATAACACAGATTTTTTTAAAGTTACAAATTATTTACTCGGCCACCTTGTTACCAGCGGCTTTCTGAACCTTATCGAGCTCAGAACCCGGAGGCGCTGCCACAGGATTCGTCACCAGCTGGAATTTCAGCTGATCATTCTTTTTGAAGGCAATAATCACGCCCTGGAAGGAAGGATACTTCGCAGCATCGTCCCCTTTCACCAGCAGGTTCATATGTCCTCCATTAAAACCGCCCCCCGCAGACACCTGTACAGCCGCCCTTATCCAATCGACGAGCTCGTTATTCGTGCTGTCCTGGCAGGGTATACCCGGTAGGTTAATCCCTTTTAATTGATCCGGAGTCTTATCCAGATAGGACTTCAGCATCGAAAACGGCACCCCGATATAGGCGGAGGGATTATTGGAGAAATTCTTCTTCTCCGCATCGGTCAGACCAAGGTTCTTGGACGTATTGATCTCATCGATGATATCCTTCTTTTCAGGATGATTGGCATCGGACACGCTGAAATAGACCTTCCCGTCACGATCCATGGTGATCATCACCACGTTCTTTTCAGGTGCTATCTTGGACGACACGGAGCTGGGGGTCGTCACGCTCAACGCCTCTGGTGGTTTGAACTTTGTCGCCAATATAAAGAACGACAGCAGAAGAAAAGCCACGTCACACATCGCCGTCATGTCGATGGTGGTGCTTTTCCGCGGTATTTTGGCTCTAGGCATTTTAAAATTTTTATGTGCATCAGGTCTGTCTTATTCCGAAATTTAACCCATCCCCGATGCACGGCTAATGATGGTGTTACCTCGTCATCAATGTCTTTTCAATGGTCTCGGTGAATGCTTCGCAATTCGGCCGGCGGACTTTTAGTCCGCTTGACTTACAACAAATTAATTCACTCTTCTCTAAGACCCTTTTTTACCGGAATTCCATAGATCTTTTGCTAAAATCCGCAAAAATCTGAGGGTCTGCCCCCCACGGCGGATAAACCGCCCTTTCCGGTCCGGATCTCACCTGGCCTGCCTGGCTCCGGCCTCTCCAAAGCTCCCACCCGACTGAACAGGAAGCCCGAAATGACCGCATCCGGCAAAACCCGGCGCCCTCTTATTTATTTGTAGAGGGATGCGAAGCTTTGAGTCAGCGTAAAACCGCTCTCATCGATACCATAAGTGATACCGTCGATCTTCGTAGTGAAAATGTTGTACATGATAATGGAGACAGCGGAAGTACCGATACCCAATGCCGTGTTATAAAGGGCTTCGGAGATACCTACAGACAGCTGTTGAGCAGCTTCGCCACCGCCTGCTTCACCAAGAGCCGCAAAGGCGCTGATCATACCGATAACCGTACCCAGCAGACCCATCAGGGTGGCTACAGAGGCGATGGTAGAAAGGAATACCAGGTTCTTTTCCAGCATAGGCAGTTCCAGCGAAGTAGCTTCTTCCACTTCTTTCTGGATGGCTAATACCTTTTGTTCGGTATCCAGCTCGGCATTGGTGATCATCTCCTTGTATTTGCGAAGACCAGCCTTCATAACATTACCAACACTGCCTTTTTGACGATCGCACTCGGCGATAGCAGAATCTACGTTCTTATTGGCCAGGTGATATTGTACTTTGCGGATGAACTCAGCGATATTGCCATTTCCAGTAGCCTTGGCGATAGTCAGGAAACGCTCGATAACGAAAGTCAACACCGTCAAAAAAGCCGCGATCAGGATTGGAACGATGATACCACCTTCGTACATACGCGAAAAACCGCTCTTCGGACCTTTATGGTGAGGCCAGAAACCGCCCGAGGGATCAGGGGATGTAAAATTGTCGGGACTTCCGATGATAAACCTCCAAATGCAATAACCGGCAATTATACACACCGTCGGTGCGATCCAGGAGATGGAATTGCCCTTTCTCTTCGGTTGTACAGATGTAGAACTTTTAGCTGCTGGCGCTGCAGTCGGTTTTGTTTCAGCCATGATCGTTTGTTTTTAGTGTTTTTTAAAAAAATTGAAGTATGTAATAGAAAATGATTGTACAATTCTAAGGAAAAAAGCTTTTCAATATACGAATTGGATCACTAAATTTTTTTATAGGCTTCACAAGATAAGCTTTTTTAACAACTGACAAATTCTAAATATCCAGCAAGTTAAAAATGCCCCAATCGCCCGCCCTGACAAGTTTTGCGCCCTTCACCAACGCTTCAGCATACATGGGTCAGGATGCGTAGTTCGTCATTCAAATCTTACGGATTGGGAACTTGAATAGCGCTCCAGCTACTCATATCTCAACGCTTCGATAGGGTTGAGACGGGACGCTTTTAAGGATGGATAAAGGCCGGCAAGCAGTCCCACGATAAAACACAGGATAATGCCCCCCGCTAACCACAGCCAGGGGACTACAAATCCGGTGTGTAAAATAAGCGAAAAAGAGTTACCGACAAGCACCCCCAGCACCACCCCAAAAGCCGCCCCGATCAGGCTGATCAGGATACTTTCGAAAAGGAACTGCTGACGCACATTGCGTTGTCTTCCCCCAATAGCCTTTATCAGCCCTATCTCCTTGGTGCGCTCCGTTACGGACACCAGCATGATATTCATCAGCCCTACAGCCGCCCCTACCAGGGTGATTGCTCCGATGATGAGCGCGCTGATGGTTATGAAGCTCAGATTGCGCAATAGCATAGCTACCCCGCTGTCGCTCTTGTCGATATAGAAATTGTTCTCTTCCGTCACTTCCAACTGCCGGACAGGGCGCATGATACCCTCCGCCTGATCGATGGCCCCGTCAATGGTCCGTACGTCGGCCACCTTCACCAGTATGCTGAAAGATGCATTTGGGTTGGAATTGAAGAACCTCCGTACATTATTATAGGAGGTGAGGATCATATTGTCCCAGCTCATGCCCAGGGTCGACCCCTTGGAATCCAATACCCCAATTACCCTGAAAGGCAGGCCGTTCACCCGGATCATCTGGTCTAAGCTCCGGGAAGGGTCGCTCCCAAAGAACTTCTGTGCCACGTCATTGCCCAGGACACAAACATTACGCCCGGACTGTACATCCAGGTCATTCAGATTCCTCCCGGCGGCAATATTATAGCCATTGAGGTCAGCCCAGTTATCGTCCCCTCCGTAAATCCTGACATTGGGATTGGTCTTTTTACTGCCTACAGAGACGACCCCATCCCCCACTCCAAACAGGGTAATAGCCACCTTGGCGGGATAGGCAAAACGCTCTTTAAAGGTCTCCGCCTGATATCTTGTAATAGGTTTGCCTGTGTTGGACCTTTTCAGGATCTTCTCCCCCTTCTTCCTCTTCTCCACATCATTCCGCCTGAAACCCATCTGCCATTCCCGGTAGTGAATGGTAAAGCCGTTGGCTCCCATGGCGGAAAAGCTTTCCATAAATTTCTGCTTCATGGCGCCGATAGCGGTATTGATGCCCACCAGGGCCATGATCCCAAAGGCAATAATGGCCACAGTAATCCCCGTGCGCAGTTTATTGCTCTTCACCGTACGAAAAGCCAACCCCAACGTGTCCAGAAGGTGCATACTGGCGTAAGATACTAAATTCGAGGATTTCCATACCAGGACAGCAAACAAAACGGACCACAGGTCCGTTGACCGAAGGTCCATCATTAGCACTTTTGGCGTCCGAAGTTACTTTTCCAACAGCGAAGGACGCCAAACAAAAGCCCCGCCGTTTGGCGGGGCCCGATCATAAGTTAACAATAGGACTTACTTCTTCACCGAGCTGTACACTTCCCACTGGTCGCCATTGCTGCGCAGTGTCACCTTGCTGCCGGCGCTCTCCAGAGATACATAATAGCAGCTGTTATCATCCCCTGTGAATTCAAACAACTCTGTGATCCAGTAGCTGTTATAGTCATTTTTCAGGCTTATCAGCAGGTTGATGGGCAGCTGGGTAGACAGGATATTGTGGATTACAGCCAGCAATGCCCCACTTTCGGAATAAAAGGCGGACAGGATCAGACCGTCCATTTTAAAGGTCAGCTTCGTGAAGACTTTGTGTGACTCAGTAGATAGAAGCTGGGCATTCCCGAAGTCCTTTTTAAAGGAGGTTCTGATCGTGTTGCTGATATCGTTTGCGCCATGGGCGCCGGAGAAGGCGAAAGTTGCGCTAAGGGTCAGTAAAAGGGCCATGGTAACGGCGGCTTTCTTGGCCACATGCAGGATCATTGTGCGGAGGTTGGTTGTGTGTGTACTCACAGTCATAATTGATTTTGAAAGGAGTTCCTGGTACTTCGTGCTCATAAAATTATTTTTTAATGCTTTTTATTGGTTTTTGTTTGTTTCCAGGCGTCCCCGGGTATGCCAGATAGTATTCCAGCGCAATGCCAATTTTATTTAGTTATTGATAATCAATTGTTTAATTTTAAAGGCCATCCAGGCAGTGTACGGTCCTGATATGTCCGGTGTCCGTTTTTGATGCGCTCGTTTAAAGAAACCCAAAGAAGATTTTATGAAGCCGCAGCATTGGGTAGCTTTGCACTTGTAAATTAACTTATAAGTGAATACCTTCGCATTGGAAATATGGGATGATGAGGCTAAAAAATGTACCTTTTATACCGTCCGTTGGGAAGGTGCCCTCCAAAATGAAACTGATAAGTTCTTTAATAAATATGACGCTATAGCCGAGTTTAAAAAGCCTGTACAGCGGCTATTGAGCTTTGTCCTGGACAGCATCGGAGACGATCATGGGGCCGTCGACCTGCTGTTCAACGGGTTTGAAAATGAGGTCGTGGGATTACCCAATAAAGGAAAGGTAAACGTCAGCGGTATCATATTCCTATATCCGAACTTCCCTTTAAGGCTGTATGCCTTAAGAGTAAATCATCGTCCTGACCTTGTGATTCTGTTCAATGGAGGAGCCAAAACCTCTCGGACAAATCAGGGAAGCAGGGACCTAAATTTAAAATGGATTGAAGCTTGTCAGTTTGCAAGAAGGATCGAAGAGGCATTGCGGGACAATGAGATTATTGTCGATCATAAAAAGAGAAAAATCTTCTCTTTCAGCGGCAGCGATGAAATAGTTCTATAAATATTCTATTATGCGAAGCAAAGTAGCACAGCGAATTCAGGAAGAGACTCCTGAAGAAGTTCGGATCTTTGTCCGTCAATACACGGACATCGTGCTGAGGATCAACCAAATTCTTCAGGCAAAAGGCTATACTCAAAAAGACCTGGCCGAGAAAATGAATAAAAATCCTTCAGAGATCAATAAGTGGCTAAGAGGAAATCATAATCTTACGCTCAAGACCCTGGCAAAGCTGGAAGCGGAGCTAGGTGAGCCTATTATTACCATTCCTACACAGCGTCCTCGAAGATCCGCCAGACGGGCCTGACATTTCCTGTTCTCTCAGCGCAACGCCCTACCACGTATACACCAACGTATTCAGCTTATCCAGCAGCACCTGCGGAAATACCCCCAGCAGAATGATCAGCGCAGCCACCAGCACCAGCAGCCCCTTGAAAGCCGGAGCTATCTCCAACGCCTGTGCATCCCCATCCTTGAAATACATGGCCTGTATTACCCTGAAATAATAGTACACGCTCACCGCAGCGCACAGCACCGCAAAGATCACCAGCCACAAATAATGCCCCGTCTCGACGACAGACGCCAGCATATAATATTTCGCTAAAAATCCGGCTGTCAAAGGGATACCCGCAAGAGACAACAAAAATATCGTACAGGTAGCCGCCAGCAGGGGATGATGTTTCGCCAGCCCGTTGAAACCCTCGAACGTATAATCCTTCATCTTGATCAGAATGGCAAAGATCCCAATGGTAGCCAGGCTATACGCCGCCGCATACAACAGGATCCCTTCCCTGGCCAGCCCATTGATGGACAGCAGGGCCAGCAGCATGAACCCGGCCTGGGAAATAGAGGAATAAGCCAGCATGCGCTTGACGCTTTGCTGAAATACAGCAGTAATATTGCCAATGAATAAGGTCGACGCAGTAATGATCGCCACAAACAGCTGCCACTTCGTCTGACTGTCGCCAAAAGCCTCATCGAATAGCCGAATAAAGCCGATAAAAATACCCGCCTTGACGATCGTTGCCATAAAAGACGTAAATACAGTAGGCGCACCATCATACACATCGGGCGTCCAAAAGTGGAAGGGCGCGGCAGATACCTTAAAGCCCATCGCCACCAGCAGCAACAGCAGCCCGGCCATATATAGCGCGTTCAGGTTAACCCTCCCAATACCCAGCTCGTCGATGGAGAAGGACCCCGTGGGACTGGCGCCATATAACAATGCAATGCCCAGCAGCATCAATCCCGTCGAAAAAGCGCCCATTAAAAAATATTTCAGCGAGGCCTCATTGCTCTTCAGGTTGCGCTTGTCACTGCCTGTAAGGATATACAGCGGTATGGAAATGATCTCGATGCCAAGGAACAACATCAGCAGCGTATTGAAAGTAGTCACCAGGCTCACCCCGCACAATACAAAAAAGACAAGGGCAAAGCACTCTGCCACGGGCATCCGCTGGGCAATTTTCTCGATATCTCTCCCCGACAGCAGCACAAAGATCAGCGTGCTGCCAAAGATGACGGCATTGGCCAGGAGACCAAAGGTGTCGAAGAACAGCATCTTATGCGTATCAAT
>Ga0068857_100006012_pt1 | contig 10365 bp, 9 predicted proteins | sample KBSCornC72_FD_66591 | JGI IMG/M metagenome (GOLD analysis project Ga0068857, IMG submission 66591) | Corn rhizosphere microbial communities from Kellogg Biological Station, Michigan, USA - KBS Corn C7-2 | ecosystem: Host-associated > Plants > Roots > Rhizosphere > Soil ...
GCTATAACTACTCAAAAGAGTACCTGCTCTCCCAGATCACCTATGGCCTGGGTGGACGAGCCGCCGAGCAGGTCGCGATTGGACGTATCACCACCGGAGCCGAGAACGATCTCCAGCGCGTCACGATGCTGGCTCGCCAGATGGTCACACGCTGGGGCATGAGCGAGCGTATGGGAACCATCTCGTTCAGCGAGCGGCAGAGTCCCTTCGCCGGCGGCGGTGACACTGGCGCGCCAACCGATTACAGCGAAGAGACGGCTCAGCTCATCGATGAAGAGGTTGATCGCATCGTCCGCACAGCTTACGCGCAGACGGTCCAGGTCATGGAGGAACATCGCGAGACGCTTAACCGCATCGCGCAAGAACTGCGCCGCCAGGAGACCATCGATGCCACGCAACTCCAGACGATCCTGCAGGAGACTGGCGTGAGCGCGCCCGCGCATCCCTTCAAGCCCAAGACCGTTCCGCTGACCATCGCTCCAGAGGAGCCATCGGAAATCGCGTCCCGCTTCCAGGAGACACCGCCGAGCGACAATAACGTGTAGGAAGGTGCTTAACAGACGATAAAAAGGCACTTTTTACGAACAGTGCCTTTTTATCGTCTGTTAAGATTATGATTCCATAAATTTCCGCAAACCGGGAAAATCCTGCATGATCTCCTCAAGTACGCCGTTGGGGAGTGGGAGGAAGATACCGCTGGCTTCGGCCAGAATGGTCTGCTCATCGCTGGCCAGCGTCAGAACGCCTTTCGCCTGGAGCACGTGGCGGCGCTCGGATTCGAGCGTAGCACGCACGCGCAAGAGCGGCCCATAGGGGACATAGCGGCGATAGCGCACTTCGAGCTTGCCGGTCATAGTCCACTCAGGATGCCCGCCCAACAACGAAGTGCGCCCCAGCGCTTCATCAAGCACCGAGGCAACGATGCCACCATGGATCACACCGGGAAAACCCTGGTGTTCTTCACACGGCTGAAAGTCCGCGACGATGCTCTGCTCTTCCTGGCTAAAGATCAGGTGCAAACCAAAGGGATTGCGCTGCCCACAAACAAAACAGCGCTGATAATCGGTCGTATCGTTTAATTCCATAACGCCACTCTAAATGGTTCAGGCCCACTCTGTCAATGTACTCACACAAAAGAGTTTGTGCCGCTACGCGCCTAGCGCTCCAGCAGCACAAACTCTTCCGCCGCAAGTTTAGCCCTTCAGCGCTCCCATGCGCACGCCTTCGAGGAAACTGCGCTGGAAAATGAAGAAGAACATGATCATCGGCAAAGCTGCCAGCGTGGCTCCAGCAAAGATAATACCGAAATCGGTGGTGAATTCGCCCTGCAAGCTGGCCACGCCAACGGTCAGCGTATACGAGGAGGTACTGGTCATGGCGATTAATGGCCAGAAGAAATCATTCCAGTGCTGCACAAAGGTGAAAATTGCCAGCGCGCCAATCGCTGGTTTGCAGAGCGGCAACACAACCCGCATGAAGATCCCCCATTCGCTACACCCATCAATGCGCGCTGCATCCAGCAATTCGGTGGGGAGCGTCTGGATATACTGACGCATCAGGAAAATACCAAAAGCGCTGGCCATGCCCGGCAGAATGATCGCCCAGAGCGTATTTAAGAGGTGCAGATCGTGAGAGATCAGGTAGAGCGGAATCACGGTCACATAGGCCGGGACCATCATGGTTGCGATCAGCGCCCAGAAGATAATCGTGCGACCGGGAAACTTCTTTTTGGCGAAGGTATAGCCCGCGAGTGTATCGAAAATGCAGTGAAAGAGCGTAATGCTGAGCGCCACAACCAGGCTGTTCCCCATCCAGTTCCAGTAATATTTGGCATCGCTGAGCAGGCGTTGGAAATTTATCAGGCTGAAGTGGGCTGGCCAGAGATCGGGTGTCGACTTCATCGTATAAAGTGTCGGCGTCACGGCTGAAACCAGGAGCCAGTACAGAGGCCAGAGCGAAATGATTGCGGTAATCACCAGCGCGATCCAGGTTCCCACAGAGAGGCGTTTGCGCGTCCGCTTGCGAGCTGGTACGGAAAGTCTCAAGGCCATGACTAATACTCCACATCTGTTCTAAGCACACGGAATTGCACAAAGGCCACCGATGCGATCATCAAGAGCAAGATAAATCCTTGCGCGGACGCAATGCCAAAATAGAAGCTGACGAAACCGTTTTGATAAATCTGCGTAACAATAAACTGAGCGCTATCAGCTACGCCGCTTGGCAGCATCACGAAAACTTTATCAAAGACCTGGAAGCTATAAATGGTATAGATTACCACCAGATAAAGGGTGGTGGGTTTTATTAGTGGGAGAGTGATGCTCCACCATTGGCGAATTCCGCCCGCGCCATCGATACGCGCGGCTTCGTACAACTCACCTGGCACCCCGGACATGGCCGCGTTGAAGAGGACCACGCCCGTCGCCGGAACGGTCAGGATGGTCGAGAGCACAATACTGTTCAGCACAATATTGGGATCGGAGAGCCAGCGCACAGGCGCGAGATGCACCAATCCAAGCAGATAGTTAAATAGCCCGAACTCTCCATTATAAATCCAGCGCCAGGAGATCGCTACAATCACCGCGCTGGTCACGGCTGGCAGGTAGTAGGCCCCAAGAAAGACGGTGCGCCAGAATTTATTGCAGCGCTGTAGTAGCCCGGCAAGCGCCAGGGCTATCAGAATGCTCGCGGTCACAGTGATAACGGTATAGTAAAGCGTATTTTCAATTGCTCTGCCAAAAACGCCATCGCCGAATGTAAAGGCATCGACATAGTTCTTGAAACCTACCCATTGACCATTCCAGCGGAAAAAATAGTGCTGGAACGAGATCAGCAGCGCCCAGATGGCAGGTGCGAACGTGAAGATGGCAAAGACAAGGATGCTGGGTAAAATGAAGAGGTAACTCCATCCATATTTTTTGAAAAAGCCTTGCCGGGCCTTTTTCATCTGACCGCTGGAGCGCCTGGCTGCCCCTTTGCTTCCCAACAGAACACCTGACATGACAATGATCTCCTGATAATATGGCGGTAGAAACGGGAGCGCGCGCGGTTTCTGGTTACGATATGGACAAGAGAGAGCACAAAAGTAGATTTTTGGCCCCTCTTGTCCAACGCTAATCGGTGAACTGCTGAACTAGTTCCCGTTACTGAGTAAAGCGTTCACCTGATCGGCAATGCTGTCCATTGCGGCTTTAGGCGCTTGCTGCCCCAGAATTGCCTTTTGCAACGCCGTCTGGATCAGAGGACGAATGGACGGCCACTGCGTAATCATCGGCGCAAGCCAGATATTTGACAGCATGGGCGAGAAATCGCTGGCGGGCTTGCTAATCTGAATGGATTTACGCACTGGCGGAGCCGTGTAATAGCCAGTGACGTCAGCAACTTTCGGGCCGCTGATGTAATCGCCCATTGCCATTGCCGCACGCAAGCGGTTCTGGTCCTGCGTGGCAGCGACCGCGACCAGGCCAATGCCACCACAGGTAAAGTGTTTGCCCCTTTTGCCAATTGGCATCGGCTTGATGGCAAAATTGATTCCCGCCTGCGCAAAAGCAGTGGCCGCGCCGCTTGGCTCGCAGTACATGGCATAGTTTTTATTCGTAAAGCCATTTCTGATATCAGTGACCGTCTGCGTCCCGAAATCCGGTGGAGTGACGTTGTACTTGTGGGCCAGATCCACCAGTTTTTGCAGACCGCTGATGCTCTCCGCGTTGTTGAACGTGTAGGTTTTATTGTCCGCGCTGAGTGGCGCGCCACCATCGCCCATGATAATCGGCCAGGTGTTGATAACGGCGGCATCAACCTGCCCGGTATACCCATAGACCTTCGTGCCATCGCTGCGCTTGTAGGTCAGTTGCTGGGCAATCTGGACAAACTCTTCATACGTCCAGTCGTCTGATGGCACCGGAATGTTCTTCTCCTTGAACACATCAAGATTGAGATACATCCCAACTGGCGGCACATACATCGGCCAGGCATAGGTCTGACCGTTAAAGGTCACGTTCTTCAAGATGTCGGGGAAAATATCGCTCTTGTCGCTCGCGGTGAGATAGTCGTTTGTCGCCGCGACCAGGCCTTGCTGCACCAACAAGGGCAATTCGTCCGCTGAGACGCGGAAAATATCCACGGTGCCATCATCGCTCTGCACCGCCTGGATCAGTTTGGTGTAGGATGCCTGATCTCCTGCATAACCAGTGATATTGACCTTCACTTTGGGATAGGCGGAGTGAAATTTTCCCACAGCCGTGTCAATCGGCACAGCGGTTGGCGCGCCCGCCGTGTAGAACAAACACCAGTAGTTGAGGGTGACAGCCGAAATAGCTGCCGGGGTCCCACTCGCGGATGGGGATGGACTGCCGCCACAGGCGGCGAGCAACGAACCCAGCGCGCTCGCGCCTACTACTGTTGCACCACTATTAACAAGAAACTGCCTGCGTGTGACCGAACTTTTCATCGTTCTTACTCCTCGTCCTCGTGTAGCATGGATAAATGACACGCGGTTTCCTTTGCGGAAACAGATAAATAATATTGTGTATATTATTTGCATATTTCTTTTCAGAAGTCAAGATATTTTTCTATCAATTCCCATCATCCAGAGATATACCTAGAGGGAGAGATCAACAAATGTTCTCTTTCAGGTAGAAATACGCAAGAGATCCATCCCAACGGAGACAGGTAAAAACGTGGTATGCTATGGTTATGTAACCGGGCATATCCGAATATCCCACCGATCCAGAGAATGATCAACTACTGTTGTGCAACGCTAGCAGAAGAGGGAAAAAGCATGGATAAGCAGAATGGCGCACACTCCCCTGACAAACCACAGAAGAAATTGAAGAAGCTGGCCAAACGCGAGGCCAGGGCTATGCAAGCTGTCGAACAGGCCAACCGCGATCTCCAGAAGGCCGAACGAAAGCTTGCCAGGGCCACCGATCGCTTACAAGAAGCACAGATTCATGTGCAGGCTCGCGAAGCCAAATTAGAGGCAATTCGTGCCAGCAGGCGCTCCTTGCAAACTGAAATAGAAGATTCCATCATTGAGGAAACGCTTCAGCGACTGATTGTGGGAGAGGTAATCGAGGAGGCCATTGGAGAAATACGTGAGGAAGAGCAAGCCGAGCAAGCGCTTTCTAAAAATGTCGAGGTTATTGGCGAGACGCTAGCTGATGAGCAAGCGGCGGAAGCGCTCGTCGAAACAACGCAGGCGGCAGCAAAGGACGAAGAGAGCGCGGAGGAGTTACAGTCATTCGATGCCGACGAGACGGTCGCGCTTGAAGAAATCAATACACAGGAGACTCTGACCAACGAATCCGCTCAGCCATCAGAGTCCAGAGCAAAGACCCGGCGCGCGAAGACGCCAGCACCCTCAACATCTCGCGCTAAAACAGACGCCGGGCCATCCTCGACGACACGCGCCAGGAAAAATTCTGCCTCTCCTTCACGCTCTCAAGCGGGTACATCTGCGTCGCGCGCACCATCCACACGCCGACGTACTACTTCAGGGCGCGCTCAAACAAACGAGACCCAAAAAGCGAGCGAGGAGAACGGCGCGTAGCGTTGCCAGGATCACGAATGGCTGCCCTGCACAACGTCTGGTTGGACCGGCTGTTCAAGGCTCCTGCGCTGTTGCGCTTCGCGTTTGTGAGCATCGATCGAGTGCTGGATGCTGGTCATTACGGGCAACGTGACTACGATGGCCAGCAAAGCGAAGGCACCACCGGCCAGGAAAGGCGCTCCTGCTCCCACACTAAAAAGCGCGCCTGCAATCAACGGGCCGATTGTTCTGCCCAGGCCACCCACGCCTTGCGCGAAGCCCAGAATCTCGCCCTGCTCACCCTCCGGCGAGACCAGTGAGAGAACGGCGGAACTGGTGGGAGTGACCGCGCCATCGCCGACACTAAGAATGCCGATGGCGATTAAGAGCAGAGCCAGGCTACTGCTCCAGATCAACATGACCAGGCCCACACCGAGCAGAACCAGGCCGGAGAGCATCAGGTTGCGCTCGCCAAAACGCTTGACCAGTTGCCTGACCAATCCTCCCTGCATGAGCACGACAATGAAACCAACATAGGTAAACACATAGCCGTTCTGGGTCGCACCCCAGCCAAAGTTTTTCTGAGTGAGCAGAGGAAAAACCGTTTCCATGCCAGTGAAAGCCAGGGTGTAAAGCAAGTTGACCAGCACCAGGCTGAGGATAGCTTTGTGGCGCGTCACTTTGCCCCAACCGGAAAAAAGGATGCCCAATCCGTCACGAGGTGCGGCTTCAGTCTTGCGCTGTTTGCGTGTCTCCGGCAACAGGCAGAGAACGAGGACCGCGTTGATCGCCGCCATCACCATTGCCACCCAGAACGGTGTAACCTCGCCATGCGGAGACAGCAAACCGCCGATCGCCGGGCCGACGACAAAGCCCATGCCGATCGCCGCGCCAATTGCGCCCATACCCGCCGCGCGTTTCTCCGGCGGCGTGACATCAGCCACCACCGCTTGAGCCGAGCCGATATTCGAGGCACCAATGCCACCAACCACGCGCGCGATGAGCAGCATGGGCAGCGAGCCGGCCAGAGCGGTCAACGCAAAAGAGATAACCTCGACGCAGAGCGAGAAAAAGATAATGCGCTTGCGGCCATAACGATCTGAGAGCGAGCCGAGGATGGGCGTAAAGAGAAACTGGGCCAGCGCGTAAACCGTGAGGATCAGGCCCACGTCAAACGGGTTGGCTCCCAGGTGCTCGGCCCAGAATGGCAGCAGCGGAATCACCAGGCCGAAGCCGGTAAAATCGATAAAAATAGTTAGCGCCATCAGAAAGAGTGGCGAACGAAACATCTTTCCCATCATGATTGGACTCTCCCGGTCCAGCTTAAGTCAAAACTGACCTATTCGTAAAATTCATCCCGCTCTACGCAAGGATGGAATAAAAAACAGCGTCTCTCTCATAAAGCGTGTGCAGAGCGTTTATGAGAAAAAGACAGGGCTAACCAGGCTATTGCTCTCCCTGAGAGAGAGAGTGATCTGTTGTTTTTACATGAGTGTGTGCAGGGATACGCGATTGCGCCATTACTGGGCGCGTTTGCAGGTGCATAATAGTACGTGCCAGCCAGTTCAGCTCAGCATCCAGCAGGGTGAGTTTGTGATCGTTGACCAGTTTATGCGCATCATCCTGGACGCCGAGATCTTGCATCTGGTGCGCGACGCGCGCACGTTCGCCCGCGACCAGGGCGTAGCGCTCTTTGAGTAACGAGCTTGCTTCGCCGGGTTGCAGGTGGTCCAGAAAGAAGAGACAGGCATCCAGATCGCTGAGTTGTGACTCGTGTGTTCCCAGTGCCTCACGCAACAATTTATAGAAGTATGTACGCCCCTTCTCGGTGATGTAGTAAACGTCGCGCTCGCGGAGAGCCAGTTCATCGTGAGCCGAACCAGTCCCCGGTGCTTCTACCGTCTCCTTGCGCACCTCTAAATAGCCATCATGCGCCAGGCGATCGAGTTGATAATAGATCGTTGGCTTCTTGATGAAATTGGCGAAAACCTCATGATGGTTCTCGATCACCTCGCGAATCTGCTGCCCATACATGGGTCGTTCGAGCAGGAGACCGAGTAACATCACCTGTTTGTACATACTCAACCTCTTTGTGTCAATCTTGACTCAATTATACTCTGCCGACCAAGCTTATGTCAAGGTTGACTCTAGATAATTACCCGGTGCTGGCCTCCACGTGCTATACTGTGAGCGCATTGAATATGAAAAACACTGGTCCGCGCTTCGAGGGAGAGAACGTCGTTATGCCGAATGAGCAGCCACTGAAAATTTATCTACTTGCCGCTGAAATTGTCCCGTTTGCCAAAGCTGGCGGCATGGCCGACGTGGTAGGCGCTTTGCCCAAAGCACTAAAAGCCCTGGGCCATGATGTGCGCCTGGTTATGCCGCACTATGGCCAGATACAGGCTGAACGTTTCAACTTACAAACCGTACTTGAAACGGTTCCGGTGCCGATGGGCGCATATCAGGAAAAAGTGCGCGTCCTGCAAGGCACGATTGGTGAAGATATCCCCGTCTATTTTATCGACGCGCCGCGCTATTTTGAACGCGAGAATATTTATGGCTATACCGACGATGGCGAACGCTTTATTCTTTTCTGTCGGGCCGCATTAGAGACTGTACGCGCGCTCGGCTGGGCTCCCGATGTGATTCATTGTAACGATTGGCAAACGGGAATTGTGCCGAACTGGATGCACACGGTCTACCACGAAGACCCGTTCTTTGCAGGCACGGCAACGGTCTACACCATTCACAATCTCGCCTATCAGGGCATTTTTGGACGGCGTATTCTGGAAGTGGCCGGAGTCTCAGCAAGCGGCTTCCTCTATCCTCAGATCGTTGAGCTGGCCAATGTGGTCGATATTATGGGACGCGGTATCCTCTTTGCCGACGCGGTGACAACGGTGAGCGAACGCTATGCACAGGAGATCCTCACCCCGACGTTTGGCGAGAAGCTGGATCATCTGTTGCGCGCGCGCCGCGATCGGCTCTTTGGCATCCTCAACGGCATCGATTATCAGGAAATGGACCCGGCCACCGATCGCTACATTCGCTGTCGCTTTGACGCGCAGTCGCTGGAGAAGCGCGCGGAGAACAAACACGCGCTGCAAGAACGCGCGAAGCTCCCGGTAAAACCCGATGTGCCATTATTGGCCATGATTTCGCGCCTGGCCGATTCAAAGGGCTTCGATCTGATCGCGCAAATCGCCCAACCTTTGCTCGCACAGGGCGTACAACTGGTAGTGCTGGGCATTGGCGATCAGCAGTATCACGAGTTGTTTCAATCGCTGGCCGCGCGCTATCCTGAACAGGTAGCGATTTTCCTGACCTTTAATGCCGAGCTTGCACAGGCCATCTACGCCGGTTGCGATATGTTCCTCATGCCCTCGCGCTTTGAACCCTGTGGCCTGGGTCAATTGATCGCCATGCGCTACGGCGGCGTACCGATTGTGCGCAGCGTCGGCGGACTGGCCGATACCGTCGAAGAGTACGATCCCAACACCGGCTCCGGCAACGGCTTCACCTTCGCCAACTACGACCCCTGGGAGTTTTTTGCTGCGATTATGCGCGCCATCGAACTCTTCCGCTTCAAAGAAGCCTGGCGCGTCCTCCAAAAGCGCTGTATGGCCGCCGATCACTCCTGGCAAGCCTCAGCACGTCGTTATGTCGAGGTCTATAAGCAAGCGATGGAATTTCATAGAAGCGGGCAGTAGCACGCTCGCGGCACCTCCAGAGAACTTCCCCGCATGTGAATAAGATAGCCCGATAAGTTAGATGAATTGACACTACTCTAGATAAAACGCTATAGTAGTCCTCAATTATGTAGATGGGTGCACCAGGAGGTTTTTTCGGTGGAAAAGGATAGTGGAACAGGCGGAAATGCTCCACCCCCGCATGAGAAAAGTGTTGAACGTCGGGCCATGCTGGCACACCAGTATGACACACTGCCAACCTATGGCTCACCCGCGTTCTGGAGCCTGCTCGAAACGGCTGACGAGCACGTACCGGCTCCCCCGCTGGAAGTGCTGGTCAAAATTTTGCGCGCGGAGGCCCTGGCGCGTGGAGACCAGCAAGCTCAACGCCGAATTTTCACGGTGATTATCGCGCGTTTACAAAGTACGAACGAAATGTGGGTCAACCATACGCTCTCTGGTCTGCAAGTACACATAGAGGAACGGCGCGCGCTGGCGGCTGATCTCTATGCCGACCTTTGCGAGCACCTGTTGCGCGCGTTCATCGACGTGGAACAGCATTTCTGGGAAGAGTCGTTTTTCCACGCGCTGCGGTTTGCGCGCAAACATCTTTATGAGAGTTTTCTCCGTCGAGAGGGCCACTGGCGAAAAATTACGCCTGGTCCCGGCCTGCGCGTGCCTCACAAGCTGGTGGAGAGCCTGGAGCGCGCGGAATGGCGTGTAAATCTCACGGGCGCGTGGGAACTGCCAGATGAGCGCGCCGAACAGGCTCTACGCACGGTAGAACAGGCAGACGCGCTCTTACGCCTGCCAGCAGGCTTGCGTGCTATCGTCTGGCTGGTCTTCTGGGAAGATTGCAGCATAGCCAAAGTCGGTGAGTTGCTGAATATTTCTGAACGGACAGCGCGCAACCGGTTGCGCGCAGCGCTGGCGCGATTGCGTCATTTTATTGGAGAGGAGCAGGAGGAGATCAATGGAGCAAGCGCATGACGAGGAAATAATGCGGATTACGGCGCAGTTCGTAGCTGAACAGGAGGCAGGCGAGAGGCCACGCCTGGAAGAGTATGTGCGACGCTATCCCCAATATGTGGATGAGATTACGGATTTCGTGACATATTATTACACGGTCGAGTCTGGTCTACC
>Ga0068857_100006014_pt1 | contig 10362 bp, 9 predicted proteins | sample KBSCornC72_FD_66591 | JGI IMG/M metagenome (GOLD analysis project Ga0068857, IMG submission 66591) | Corn rhizosphere microbial communities from Kellogg Biological Station, Michigan, USA - KBS Corn C7-2 | ecosystem: Host-associated > Plants > Roots > Rhizosphere > Soil ...
AATACCAAAGGTTAAATTGAACACGTCCGCCGAAATTCCGGCCATCGGTTTCGGTACCTGGCAATTAGCCGAAGGGCCAGAATCAAAAGACGCGGTCTTAAGCGCAGTTGAGACCGGTTATCGGTTGATCGATACGGCCCGGATATACGGCAACGAGCACAGTGTCGGGCAGGCTATCGCCCAAAGCGGAATCGCGAGGGAGGAGTTATTCATAACCACCAAGCTATGGCCAAGCGATTTTGCCTACGATGACGCGCTCGACGCCTTCGAGAAGAGCATGGGGCGGCTGGGCCTGGGTTATCTGGATCTTTATCTGCTGCATTGGCCGAACGGCGCGGAGCGCAAAGATGCCTGGCGGGCTGTGGGTGAAATATATAAGCAGGGAAGGTCCAAGGCGGTAGGTGTTTCTAACTATATGGTCGAGCATCTCGAAGGAGTCCTTGAACAGTCCGGACTCGTTCCGGCGGTCAACCAGATTGAATTCCATCCTTTTATCTATCACAAACAAAAACCGGTCTTAGATGTGTGCCGCAAACACGGTATCGTGGTGGAGGCCTACAGCCCGCTGACGGTCGGCCGGAACATCAATCATCCGGATATTACAAAAGTCGCCGAGAAGAACCGCCGCAGCAATGCCCAGGTTATATTGCGCTGGTGCGTCCAGCACGGAACTGTCCCCATACCCCGCTCAACCAACCCCGATCATATAAGAGAGAATCTTAATATTTTTGATTTTGAACTGTCAAAAGCCGATATGGCGGCACTTGATAAGCTGGGCGAAGCCTCTGGCTGGCAGCCTAACGAGATGTAAAACCGGCAGTTTGCTAAAATAGGGGCAGATGCCCGAAGACACAAAACCGACATTTCCTAAAAAATTCCTTTGGGGCGCCAGTACCTCCGGCCACCAGGTAGAAGGCGGCAATCATGACCAGTGGACAGTCTGGGAGCTGGCCCATGCCGCCGAACTGGCAAAAACTGCCAAACGGCGCTTATCCCACCTCCCCAGCTGGGAGCGGATAAAAGACGTCGCCGAGAAGCCCGAGACTTATATAAGCGGCCGGGCGGTCGACCACTATAACCTCTATAAAGAAGACATCGCCATCGCCAAGAAGCTGAACCTCAACAGCCTCCGGTTCACAGTGGAGTGGTCCAGGATAGAACCTCAGGAAGGAGTCTGGGACAGCCAAGCCATCGAACATTACCGAGACTATATAACCGAGCTTAAAAAATCCGGCATCGAACCGGTCCTTAATATCTGGCACTGGACGATGCCAGTCTGGTTCACGGATAAAGGAGCCTTCAAATACGGTAGGAATATCAGATATTTTGAGCGGTTCGTCCAAAAGGTCTCTGACGAGTACGCCAAGGACTTGAAGTGGGTCATCACTTTGAACGAGCCTAACGTCTACACAGCCTTCGGTTACCTGACTAAAGAACCCACCAGCGGCAATTGGCCGCCGGGCGAAAGCAGCCCGCTAAGCTACGCGCGGGTAACCTGGAACCTCATCAGCGCCCATCGCCGGGCGTATAAGATAATAAAAGGCGTGAATCCCTCGGTTAATATCAGCTTAGCCACCCAGCTGGCCAATATCCAGGCCAAGCGGCCGCACAACGAACTGGACGAATTCACCACGAAAGTTATGCGATACTTCTGGAACTGGCTGTTTCTGCGCCGAGTCCGGCGCCAGATGGATTTTATCGGTTTCAATTATTACTTCACCGATTACTACACCGGCTTCGGAAAACGCAAAGACCCCCAGGTGCCGCTAAATGACATGGGCTGGTACATGGAGCCCGAAGGGCTTTATCCGCTGCTGCTGAGCATCGCCCGCCATTTCAAAGGCAAGCCGATTGTCATCACCGAGAACGGTGTGGCCGATGCTACTGATGAGTACCGCCGCTGGTGGATAGAGGAATCAATCGTAGCGATGGAGCGGGCAATCAGTGAAGGCGTGCCGCTTAAGGGTTACTTGCATTGGAGCCTGCTTGATAACTTCGAGTGGGAGAACGGCTGGTGGCCCAAATTCGGGCTGGTGGAGGTAGATACGCAGCAGGGGATGAAGCGGATCATCCGTCCCAGCGCCAAGTGGTTTGCGGAACGGATAGAAAAACTGTCATCTTCAGAATAAGCTTGACCTTTTTGCCAATCTGTGCTAGAGTATTAGCATGTCACACGAAAACAAAAACTTAGATTTTCATAAAGATGATGCCTATCGCCAGGCGGTTCAGGCTCGTTTAGCTACCTTGCGCGCGCAGCGTCAAGAAGAAGCCAGCGGCAGCCGGGGCATCTTATCTGGTATCCAGGAGATGGGCCCGGTCCAGGCTCGCCGCGCTCTGGCCGGCGTTGTCGCCGTAGCCGCGCTGGTTGCCGGAGGTGATAAGCTTGTTCAGCGTTTCGCCGATGTTATGAATCCGCACGAAGTGACTCGTACTCATGTCGAGCATCACGCCGTCAGCCCCTATGACGGTAATAGCGATGCCACCACAGTGCTGCATTATAAGCAGCAAGTCATCGGTAAACCGTAGCGCAGGCCGTCACATTTAATGCACTATATGTAGGGTTAAGCGGACAACCAAGACACTATTGTGGACAAGTGGCCCCAAGCGGGGCCACTTTCTATATAAAACCTATTGCAGTGGGTAATGGTGGGTAGTAGTATTGACTCAGTGGGTAAAAGTGGGTAGCCAAAATAGCTACCAACTCACAAAACAAAAAACCACTAAGCAGGTACATCAAATTATGGGAGACTACTTCGAACGCAAGCTTGACGACAAGCGGCGGCTGACATTACCGCCTGAGCTTCGAGACGAGTTCGCATCAGGAGCAGTCATCACCCAGGGTTTCAAAAACTATCTGCATTTATACCCGAAGTCCGTATGGGACGAGATGGTCGAACCGGCTCTGAAAGGGAATATCCTGGACGAGCACACGGCCGACTTAAACGTACGGTTCAGAATGGGTAAGACCGAAAGCGAAGTCGACTCTAAACAGGGTCGGATCCAGCTTCAGCAGCACCTGCTCGAGTATTCCGGAATCGAACGGGACTTAGTAGCGGTGCGGGCCGGCCGTTATTGGCGGCTGATGCCCAGGGGGCCTATGGAATAAGCCGCTTTGCAACTCAAGACGTAACTTAACAATTTAGCAGCGAGAACAACTGACAAACAAGCAATCCGAGTAAGCGATTCTCGAGGTCAGCTATTTGGCAGTCAGCCGGTGGTCATAGGGTAACCACTGTTAAAAACCCTTGCACCTTTTTCATTTGTAACACCTCCCAAAACTCCACCTCACAAAAGTCTCTCACAAAGAACTTTTCTAAATACTAAAAAGTAAGAGACCCGGGCAGTGATGCCAGGGCAAAAATTCGCGCTTTTTAGTTCAAACATCTCTAAGATCTTCTTAGGGAAAACAAAAACAAAAACTTTCAAACCAAAAACAAAAAGCTGACTGCTAATTAGGTGACCTTGACCAAAACAAAAACAAAAATGCCAAAACAAAAACAAAAAGATACAGTTCACCAGCCTGTGCTGCTCAGTGAAGTCATAGATGTCCTGGCGCCCAAGCCGGGTGAAAGCTATCTGGACTTGACGGGCGGCTACGGAGGGCACGGTTCCGCCATATTCGCCCATACCAAAGCCGAAAAGGGTTCGGTGCTGGTAGACAGGGACGAGCAGGCCGTTGAAGCCTTGAGGGCACGCTTTAAAGACAGCGGCGCACAAATCGTGCGCGGCGATTTTTTAAACGCCTTGAAGGAACTGAGCGCAGAGGGAAGGAAGTTTGATTTGATTTTGGCGGACTTGGGGGTAAGTTCACCGCACCTTGAGGACGCAGACCGAGGGTTCGCTTTCAGTTTGTCGGGGCCGTTGGATATGAGGATGGACCGCAGCCAGGAACTGCGGGCCTACGACCTGGTTAATGCGAGTAGCCAGGAAGAGCTAAAAAGAATCCTGATCGATTACGGCGAGGAGCCGCAGGCCGGCAGAATCGCCTCAGCCATCGTCGCCAATCGGCCGATAGACAACACCAAGGACCTCGCTGCTATCATCGCAAGAACTGCCGGTTTCAGGGCACGCCACGCTAAGACACACCCGGCGACCAGAAGCTTCCAGGCCCTAAGAATCGCCGTCAACGACGAGCTGGGGCAGCTGGAGCAGGCCTTACCGCTGATGTCGGGATTACTGGCAGCAGGCGGCAGGATGGCGGTCATAAGCTTCCATAGCTTAGAAGACCGCATCGTTAAGCAGTTCTTAGCTGATAAGGCTGGCAACAGGTACGATTCCGAACTTGAATTACTGACTAAACGACCGATTACCGCCAGCCGAGATGAATTAGTTTCCAATCCGCGCGCCCGCAGCGCAAAACTTCGGGCCGCCGCAAAAATAAAAACAAAGAAAGGGTAAGAGTAAACCCATGCCTATCAAGGTAAAGGATAGGTCTCGTATGCAGCGGGTCGAAGTGAAGGTTCTTCACTAGATCCGGTTAGACGAGTCCAATGGCGGCACGCCTGAAAAGGCAACTTGAAGGCTGTGCCGCCGCCAGGGAAGAAAAATAAAAACAAACATGACATATTCAAGTTCTGTAGCCGCCTCGCGCCGAGGCTATGTACGCCGCAACCAGAATTCGGTCAGTTTCGCAGCCTCGGCCCGTACATTGGGTCCGATTAGCAACACTATCATTCTGATCGTCCTGGCCTGCCTGGTCGGACTGCTGTATCTGACACAGGTAACCAAAACCAATGGTTATGGCTATACCATCAATAACCTGGAACAGCAGCAGTCACAGCTGCAGGACCAGAAGGCCAATCTTGAAGTCAGCGCTGCCCGCCTGCAGTCACTGCAAAGGGTTTCAGCCAGCAATGCGGCCAAGAATCTGGTTTCGGTAGCGCCCAGCGGCGTGGTCCAATAGTATAGAATACTTCTGATGGATCGAACCGCGCCGCCCCGGGGTGTTCGCCCCGCCAGTTCCAATCGACGCCTGTACATCTGGTACGGAGCGATATTTTTCATATTGGGAATAATCATCCTGCGCCTGTTCTATCTGCAGATTATCCGTCACGATTATTATCAAGCCCAGGCACTGAGCGACCAGCAGAAACAGTACGTGATTACGGCGGAGCGGGGGACCATCGAGGCTCACCAGGGCAGCGGACTGATCCCGCTGGTACTGAACGAGAAACTCTATACCCTGTATGCTGACCCGACTTTAGTTAAGGAGCCCGCATCGGATGCCCAAAAGATAAGCACAATAACTAAGGGCGACTCAAAGCAGTACGCCAACCTTATGAAGACCCGGAACAGCCGTTATGTAGTGCTCGCCAAGCGATTGAGCGAGGACCAGATGAATAAGATAACCGCTTTGAAGCTGCCAGGGGTGGGCTTACAAGCCCAGGATTATCGGACCTATCCCCAGGGCTCTCTAGCGGCCCAGGTACTAGGTTTTGTCAATAGTGACGGCAAAGGCACATATGGTTTGGAGCAAGCCCTGAACACTCAGCTGAGCGGCACGCCGGGTATGCTTAAGGCCATCACTGACGCCTCGGGCGTACCGCTGGCCGCCAGCCGCGACAACGTCAGGCGGGAGCCTAAAACCGGCGACGACATCGTATTAACCATCAACGCCGCGATGCAAAAAGAGCTGGAGAATTATCTGAAACAGGAAACTCAAAGCTCAAAGGGAACCGAAGGCAGCGCCCTGGTGATGGATGTGAATACCGGAGCCATTAAGGCCATGGCTAATTATCCGACCTATGATCCGAGCCAGTATTACAATGTCAGCGACTCCGCCGTATTCAATAACTCAGCAGTCAGCGAACCGTTCGAAGTAGGCTCAGTCATGAAGACCCTGACAGCCAGCGCGGCGCTTGACCAGAACGTGGTCAGCCTAAGCACTAGCTATAACGACCCTGGACAGTGGAAGCTGGATGGCAGCGTGGTTCGGAATGTCGAGGAAGACGGCGGTCCTGGACCGAGCAACATAGCCAAGATCTTAAACTTATCGATGAACACCGGGGCTACCTGGCTGCTGATGCAGATGGGCCATACTACCGGTGAGGTGAACCAGCAGGCCAGGGATGCCTGGCACGATTACATGGTTAATCATTTCCAGCTCGGTAAACCAACCGGTATCGAGCAGGGGTATGAGGCTGGAGGCTACATCCCATCGCCGGATAAGGGTTACGCGCTGCAGCTGACTTATGCTAACACTTCGTTCGGCCAGGCTATGACGGCCACGCCGCTGCAGATGGCGGCTGCCCTATCATCCGTACTCAACGGCGGGAATTACTACCAGCCGCATCTCGTTGATCAGGTGGCTGATTCCAGCGGCCATACCCAGACGACTAAGCCCAAGCTAGTACGTAAGGATGTGGTCTCGTCCCAAGTTTCTCAAGAGATGCAGTCACTAATGGAGGGGGTGGTCCAGACCAAGGTGCAGCAAGGCTTCAATAGCATGCGATTCCCGGATAATTATTCGGTCGGCGGGAAGACCGGCACAGCCCAGATCGCCGACCCTGCCGGCGGCTATTACGCTGATCGCTTCAATGGTACGTTCATCGGCTTCGTGGGCGGCAATAAGCCGCAGTACGTCATCATGGTGGCTATCAAGCAGCCTAAAACCCCTGGTTACGCCGGGACTACGGCAGCCATGCCGCTATTCGCCGATCTGGCCCATATGCTGATCAACAACTTTAACGTAACACCCAAAACCGGGCCTTGAGGGTGATATAATATGCAAAGTTTAAGGAAAAATTAAAATGACCAGTTTACAGATATTCGTTGACTCCGATTCGATTGAAAAGATATTCTTATTCGGCTTCTTAAGCTTCATAGTCAGTATGCTCTTAACACCGCTGTATACCAGTGCCGCGTTTTCGGGAAAGTGGTGGAAAAAGGCCCGTACCACAGCCATCACCGGCGAGAAGGCGGTCGTTTACCAGAAGCTCCATGCCGCCAAGCACAGCCGCAACATACCGACGATGGCCGGCGTGATATTCGTTTTGTCGACGGTGATAGTCACGCTGTCCGGCAACCTTATCCGCTCCGAGACCTGGCTGCCGCTGGCCGCTATGGTCGGTGCCGGTGCCATCGGGCTAGTTGATGACTTCATCAATATCCGCGGTATCGGCGGCGGCATCGCCGGTATGCGGGCCAAAGTGAAGTCGCTGCTGCTGGTGCTTATCGCCCTGGTAGGCGGCTGGTGGTTTTATGAGAAGTTAGGTGTCAATGCAGTGCACATCCCGTTCTTCAGCGCCTGGCATATCGGCTGGTTGATAATCCCGTTGTTCATACTGGTGATTTTTTCAACCGCTAACGCCGTCAATATCACTGACGGACTAGATGGGCTGGCCGGCGGCTTGGCAGCCACGGCTTTCGGCGCTTATGCCATCATCGCTCTGATAGAGAAAAAATACGGTCTGTCGGGCTTTTGTATGACTGTAGTTGGGGCTCTGCTATCTTATACGTGGTTTAACGTTTACCCGGCAAGATTCTTCATGGGGGATGTCGGCTCTTTTGCCCTTGGGACGGCGCTGGGTGTGGTGGCGATGCTGACAGATACCGTCTTTTTGCTGCCGGTCATAGCCATAGTCTTCGTGGCTGAAATCGGATCAGTCGCCCTGCAGATACTCAGCAAGAAGTTCCGCAATGGCAAAAAGATATTCATTTCCAGTCCGATCCATCATCATTTTGAGGCCCTGGAATGGCCGGAAACGAAAGTCACGATGAGGTTTTGGATACTAGGTCAGGTAGCCGCATTGGTCGGGATAATGCTATTTATCCTGGGAGGCTCTTAAAGTATGGAGGGCCGCCGGCTGCGGGGAGCGGCGCCTCGATATAACGGGGAAACCGCCCGCAAGCATAAACCTGATTATTGGCTGCTGGTGGTTGCGTCACTGCTGCTGACCATCGGGCTGGTGGTCGTCTATTCGATAAGCCCGGGTTTAAGCGCGTCTCAGCACATCAGCCAGGGCTACTTCGTAACCAAACAATTGATTGATGTCGTGCTGGGCATCGCGGCCTTCGCGCTCGCATCCCTAGTGCCAACCAGTGTTTGGCGGAAATCCGCTAAACCGTTGGCAGCGGCAGCTCTGATCGGCTGCCTTATAGTGATGGTCACGCCGGTAGACGAGGTTTATCAGGCCCACCGCTGGATCAGGCTGGGCGGCTTCTCGTTCCAGGTGGCGGAGCTTATCAAGCTGGCGCTTCTGATAGGCACAGCTAACTTTTTGGCGCAGCGCTGGAGGGAAAACCGCTTGGCGGATTTTAATGCTACCCTTAAACCTTTGATTTTCCTGCTGATCGGGCTGGGCATCGTGGTGGCCAGGCTTCAGAGCGACCTGGGCTCGGCCGGCGTGATGGTGGCAATGATGTTTTTGATGGCTTTCGTGGCCGGTATACCGTTAAAAAAGGCGGCGATGATCGGCGGTCTGGTGGTTCTGCTTCTAGTGATCGCTATTTCATCTAGTTCGTACCGGCGCGACAGGCTCACGACTTTTCTACATCCTCAGAAAGACTGCCAGACGACCGGCTATCAGGCCTGTCAGGCGCTTATATCAGTCGGATCAGGCGGAGCGCTAGGGCTGGGACTCGGTTATAGCGTCCAAGCCTATGGCTATACTCCGGAAGCCTCCAATGACTCGATATTCTCAATCATGGCCGAGCAGTTCGGTTTCGTAGGCACGGTCCTGATACTGGTTATCTACGGAGCCTTCATAGCCCGGCTGAAACGGATCGCCGAACATACTGCCGACCAATTCGCTCGGCTGGTGGTCGTGGGCGTGATGGCCTGGCTGAGTACGCAGATGTTCATCAATATCGGGGCCATGGTCGGGCTGCTGCCGCTCAAAGGCATAACTTTGCCGCTGATCAGCCAGGGTGGCACCAGCCTGGTGTTCCTGACCGCGGCGCTTGGGGTAGTTTTCCAGATTTCACGCTATACTAGTTACAGCGTCACGGAACCAAAATTTACAGCTGATGAACCACAGGCCACTAACAATCCTTTTGACGGGCGGCGGGTCCGGCGGGCATATAACGCCGCTCTTGTCGCTCGCCCGAGAAATTAAATCGCAGCAGCCCGGCTGCCAGGTCATTTATGTCGGCCACAAGGGCGATGACTTTGATTCATTGAAATCCCAAACCGCTAACTTTGATTTTCTGGCCTTCATCAATGCCGGCAAGTTCCGCCGTTATCACGGCGAGGGTATAGCCGCGCTGTTTGATTTTAAGACCCTGGGACTGAATATCAGGGACTTTTTCCGATTGCCCGGCAGTATCTTCTCATCTTATCGTCTGATGCGGCGGTTTAAGCCGAATGTAGTTTTCAGCAAGGGCGGATTCGTGGCCGTACCGGTCGGAGTGGCCGCCCGCCTTAGCGGTGTGCCGATAATCACCCATGATTCCGACAGCGTTCCGGGGTTGGCCAATCGGATAGTCGGACGATGGGCTAAGGTCCACGCCACCGGAATGCCGGCGGAGTATTATACCTATCCCAAGGGCACGATTGAGTATGTCGGTATACCGATTGACGAGCGGATCAAGAAAGTCACGCCTAAGATAATGGCGGAATGCCGCAAGAAACTAGGTCTGCCGGCGGCCGGCAGCGTTTTGCTGTTATCCGGCGGCGGCAACGGGTCGGTGCGGCTGAACGAATTACTGCTGGCGGTGGCCAAGAACCTACTAGAAGCTGATTTGTCGCTGCACATCCTGCACGTAACCGGCAGGAGCCATCAGCAGACCGTAAAAGACGCCTACAGGCAGAAATTGCCCAAGGCCGAGCTTGAGAGAGTAGCCGTAGAGGGTTTTACACCTGATTTTTATGCATACACGGCGGCCGCGGACCTGGTAGTCACCAGGGCCGGAGCCACCACGCTTGCCGAACTTGCCGCCCAGGGCAAAGCCTGCGTCATAATCCCCAGCCCATTCTTAACCGGCGGCCATCAGCTTAAGAACGCCCAGCAGCTGGCCGAGGCCGGGGCCGCGGTCGTGGCAGATGAGACGATCGAGCCGGACGAGTTCCTGGTGATCGTAAACGAACTGCTCAGTAACGACCGCCGGCGCTTCGAGCTCGCTAAGAATCTATATGCCGCCGCTAAACCCGATGCCGCCGCTAGACTGGCCGAGATAATAATCCAAAGGGCAAAGGAATAGGTACCAATTTGTTCCGAAAAACAAAAACATCAGGAACCAGAGACCGCAAACCTCTTCGACGGGCGCCGATAACCAACTACTACCGCGCGGATAAAACTGATAGCGCGCCGAGTCCTTTCCGCCGGAAACAGCCCAAAACAAACCGTCGGGCCGTGCTTTTCAATATCGCCGACATCATCCTGCTAGCGCTAATAATAATCGGATTGTTATACAGCCTGATTC
>Ga0068857_100006017_pt1 | contig 10361 bp, 4 predicted proteins | sample KBSCornC72_FD_66591 | JGI IMG/M metagenome (GOLD analysis project Ga0068857, IMG submission 66591) | Corn rhizosphere microbial communities from Kellogg Biological Station, Michigan, USA - KBS Corn C7-2 | ecosystem: Host-associated > Plants > Roots > Rhizosphere > Soil ...
CGGCTAATTCGATCAGCGTGCGTATCCAGCTCGCTCAGCAGCACCGCCGCCTTTGTCCCACCTGCTCTGCGTACCACCTTGACGGCATCTCTCATTGTCGCGATGACGTACTCACGATCGCCCGCGCGGCGCATGAACTCTTCCAGCTCCGCCCGAGGAAGGATGTCTTCGCCCACGGTGAAACGAAAATAGGAGTCGAAATGGGCCTTCGAACAAACGCGTCTTTCAGCGGCCCATCGACGTGCAAAACCTTCGCCATAACCCATGTTCGCCCACACGGATTCAAGTGCAGGAAACAGACGCATCAGCAAACGACGTAGCTGCTCATGTTGAGCGGGAGGCTCAGTACCGAATAGAAGCTCACGGTACTTCTCGGCGGCCACAGCGCGGTTACCTCTGACGTCTGGCGACGCGTCGCACATCAGGGACTTATTCTGCCGAACCGCGCGGTAGGTGGATGGGTAGAGAAGTCGGCAGACTTCCAAGGCGAGAAAGTCCGCTAGATTGACCTCACCCTCAACAGCCGGCCACGTAACCGCGAGTGCGTTTGCAAAACGTGCAACGTCCCTTGGCGTGCGTACCAAATGGGCGATGCCATCGTGAAAGACGTTCATGAAGCGCGTCACGTCATCTTCACCGGGAGTGCCACAGATGGCCGCAATCTGGCTCAGCAAGTGTGCTTGAAGATCGGCCGGCGATGGCTCCGGCAATTCGAACGCAGCCTGTACGATCTTTTCGAGGTAGTGTGGCCCCTCGGATGGATACCTCTCGCTGACGATCTTCTCGGCAAGTTGACGGTCATAGACCAACAGATACATCACATTTGGTAGGCGCCCAACAGACTTAACGAGCCGAAAGATCAGTAGTGCTTCGTCGGGCGACAGGCGATCAATGTCATCAACAATGACAAGAAAGCGCTTCTTTTGCTCTGCCAGTGCCCGAGACAAATCGCTGTGGAGCTTTTCAACGCTCTCGTCCTGCTCGATCAGGCCACCGATCCACTCCATCGCGCTGCCTGCAGCCTTACCGATACCACCTGCGCCGGCTACGTCTGCAGCCCCACCGAGGACTGAGCCCGCACGCAGCAACCGAGCGCCGAGCTTCGGCAAAGCCTTTTTTATCTTTTCGCCTAAGCTGGGTGCAAAGCCAGCGTACAGTTCGCGAAAGAATGCAAGCGCTAGCGCATCCTCACCACGAAACCACCAGCACGCGAAATCAATGACTACGAGCTCGTCGGCCTTGACTGCATCCGCGAGATGGTGGCGGATTAGATTGACGGCGCTGCTTTTTCCCGAGCCCCACGGCCCATTCACCGCCACTACCGACCCGGTCGGCGCCTTTAGCCTTCGTATGCTGCTAGCTAGGGCACGAGCAAATGGGTCAATACCAAACCGATCTTCGCTCGGTTCGGAAATTGGCTGATCATTGTGAGATAGAGGATCCATGCTCGTCGTCATTCCCGTACACAGAAACGGACGATAGCTTACCCGTCTACAGCTCGCCACCATCGCAAGCTACGGAATACACGAGACATCCCCTCCGTCGTGCCTCATCATACGGACGGAGAAGATAGTCGTTTCGAAAAGCGAGTATCCGCATTTGGCGAATGATCTCGGCTTGTGCGTTGCAATGTATGGGCACGGGTACGTCAGGAGGGGTGTCGCTGAGCGGCCAGACGCAGCCGTTGCCCGAACGCTTTCTCGCCCTCGTCCCAGAGCCGTGCATTCTTGGTCTCGCTGCGAGGAACGCTCGCCACGCCACCGCCACCGTCATGAACAGGCGTGCGGCTATTTCCCCCGCACCGAACAATCGAGCACGTGAATCGCAATCGAGCTCTTTTCTTCATCCGACAAGCCCGCCTCGAGCATTGCCTGAAGATCCTCGGGCGTCTGCGGTCGTGAGCCCGAGGGTGGCGGGGGAATCTCCTCCGGGTCTCCAAACCAGAGCACCACGTAAATACCGCGCCCTTTAGCCCGCGGATCGGTCGCATAGCGGGCTATCAGCTGTCCCCGCGTGGCAGTCCACAGTTCGCCATGACGATCGCGCTTAACCTCGATCGGCACGCCACCCAGTGTGCCGGCGGTACACCACACGTCGGAGCGTTTGCCGTCGGCGTGGTGGGTCTCCGGCAAGCAGGCGACCCCGAACCGCTCGAGCCGAACGCGAAGTTGGTCGGCGAACGTGTCTCGGCAAAGTTCTTCGTGCCGCGGCGTCGTTGCCCTCTTGTGCGAATCTGCGTTCCAGTACTGGCGGTTCAGATTCAAGTCGCTGCGACAGACCTGCTCCTTTAGATCCTCTATGGTATCGCTCACGACGGCAGCGATCTCGGCCGGGCTGGACGGCGCCCCCTGCTGCAGGGCCGTGCAGACCTGCGCCCATGTGGGCCGCTCGTAGGTTGCATCTCGCCAGACAACCCTCTGGGTAGCTCGTGCCTCCCGCAGCTTTGACGCCCACTCGGTCATCGCCGGCAGGCTCTCGATGCGTTTGAGCTGCTCGGCGCTTTCCACATCCGGCCTGCTGGCCAAATCATTGAGGAATCGCATGACAAGGTCGACACGATTCATCTCGGGGCTTACCCAGCCGGATCGCATAGATTGGGCAGGCGAACAACCAACTGCGATTTGCTCGATCAGGAATCCCAACACGTCCGATCGCCACGGAATACCGTCGCCGCCGACCTGGCCGCGGTCGTGCAAGAAGGCAGCGAGATATTTGACGGCAGGTGGCCGCCTCTGCAAGTAGCAGGTTGCAAGCGGCAGAAAGTGATCGGGGTCCAGGAGCAGCCCCGCTGCCAGCAAGCTGGCGCGCTGTGGCCCGTCTACTTTCGGCGCGTCGAAACGCAGCTGGATGAGGGAAAGTAGCTCGGAACGCGCAAGAAGCGTCAGCGCCGCGTGAAGCATGTCCGCGAGTGCGCTGCGGAGGTTGGGACGGGCCCGTAGGGGAAACTGTGCCAGCAGCGGCAACAAGCACCTCCTCGTGACTTCGGCGTAGGCCGGGTCGCCAAATAGATGCGTAGCATATGGGCTGCGGGTGCTCCACCGCATCGCCACCGCCAGGTAGGCCCTCAAGGCATCCGCAAAACATTGTGGTCGGGTTGCAGCCACCGCAGCCACCCAGGACTCGTGGTCTCTGATTGGGTCCACAAAATGTGCCACCAATGCCGCCACAAGGCATCCGTCAGACAGCGAGTTGAGGAACGCGGAATCTTCGCGATAAGCCAGCTCCAGGCCGATCAGCGCCGGAGCGTTTAGTACCATGACATTGCCGTTATCGATAGCTGTCAGGGTTTCCTCGACGGACGGTAGGTCCTCCCGGTGGATCGTGTTACGCAGCGCCGCGATCGCAGCCCGGACCAGCTCCTCGTCGCCCGCGAAGAAGCTGGTTAACCTTTCCTGCGGCGTATTGCCTTCGATCTCATAGTGCGGGTGTTCATAAATCTTGGCGACGGTACGCAGGATCGGAAGCGGCACCAGTGCCAGTGCGAAATCGGCCAGCCGTGCGCGATAGAAGTCGCGCCGTTCGGCGGCCTCGCGGTCCTGTTTCTGGCAGCGTGCGGCTGCGTCCAGTTTCCACTGCCAAAGCTCGAAGCTGCAAGTAAGCGTGCCGGCGAGCAAGTCTTGCCACCCCCGTGTCTCCGCCTGGTTTTCACACGCTATCAGCATCCCCTCAAGCTCGGGACTGTACTCGTTGGGCATGGCATTGAGCACTTGGACAAAGAACTCCTTTGCCCACGCCTCATCACCGGTCAATTGGGTTTTGGCAAGCCACCACGCCGCCTCATTATCTGGGGCCCTCGCCCCGTGCAACCGGGCCTTGGCCGGCCACACCCGGCTCCGCGCGTTCGAATACCGATTCAACGCGAGGTCCAGCAGCGCGAAATAGCGGTGTGGGCGGTCCTGCAGCCACTGCAGGACCACCTGCTTGTCGTCGTGCGCCAGCAAACTCTCTGAGTGCTCGCCGCATGCGGCGTCCAGCCAGTCCAGCAACCGTTCATCGGGGAGTTCGTCCGCACCCGCCTTAAGGACGCGTGCCAGCAGACCGCCGACGGCTCCGGCGTACTCACTATGGACGTCTTCTTTGGTGAGTGTCACCTGTGCAGCGAACGCGTCCAGCAAGGCTGGCGCTTCAGTGACGTCGATCTGGTCCAAGTCGTGCCGCCAGAACATCGTATAACTGCCGATAAAGCTTTTCCGTTTCGGCGGGTGAAGGAAGGCGGGGAGATCCGCGGACGAAAGCGTTTGGGGGTACATCGTATTGAGCAGCGCCCCGAGAAGTTCGTCATCGTCGTCCGTCACCACGCATGAGTTGATGTCGTGCAGCAAGGTGCGCAGGGACGGATCATTCGCGCCAACCCAGCGCTGATAGATTTTCAAGGCCCGCCCGCGTACGGCTGGCCACCGCGACGCATCCCGGACGATGGACAGTAAGAGCGGCGCCAAACCAGCGTCCGGAGGCGCACCGAGCAGTGCTTCTAGCAGGGCGAAGACGAGAAGCTGATGGTTCTCCGAACGGTCGGTATCGGCGATTCGCTCGCTGACCACCGAGTGCATTTCGGGCGTAACCAACGCTGCAAAGGGCCGGCCCTTCCACTCGTACCAGCGAAATGACGCTGAAACGGCGATGTCGCCACCGAGGCGCTCCATCAGCGCTGACTTTTCGGCGATCGAGAAATCCTTCGCGTCCCCGTATAGGAGGACACCAAGCGAGTCGAGTCGCGCAAGGGTGATCCGCGCCGATGCGGACATTGACGCCAGCCAACCGGCCAGGCCGCGCATGCTGCTGACCACCCCACCGTCCGAGCCGCAGATCAGGGTGAGCACCCGTCGCAGCGTGAGCTTGTCCTGGAGGCCGTCAGCTAGGCAGCGAGCGGCAAGGAACTCGGCTACTGTCCGGTGCACAGGGGCGAACACATCGTTTCCGATCGACTTGAACAGGCGACTGGCTAATGCTTCGTCAAGGGGCAGTCCTTGGGGATTGGGCACGGCATTCAGCCTGAGCACGCGGTCCGCAGGGCTCGGCGAGTGCGTGAAGCCAGTGAGGTCTGCGATCAGCTGGATGGCGCAGAGGTAGGCGGCGGCCCGCTGCAACGCGCCTTGATCCGACGCGGTCTTGCGGGTAGCGGCAACGTGCTCCTCGTTGTGCTCCTGCACCAGTCGCTCGCACGCCATTTCGTAGACAGCCCGTCGAGTCTCCGGCCACCGGTTGTCGGGGCCGACCGCCATTGCGAGCATTCCCAGAGTCTGCGGATTGAATAGAAGATCCGTCAGTCCGTGCTCTTCGGCCGACGTAACGAAAGCCTGCGGATCGGTGATGCCGTGGTTAGCAGGAAGGATGGAGACAACATCGGCCGATGTCAGTGGATGCAAGGCGAAGACTTGGACCTGTTCCCCCGCGGGCAGTAACGACTGCAGCTTAGCCGCATCCGGGTTGCCCAGCCAGTCGGCAGCACGGCACGAGAGACGGAAACTGCGGCATCCCAGCTGCTGCAGCTTTTTGCGAATGTTGTCTAAGGGCACCCTGCCGTCGACGGTGCCCGCCCGCGTCTCGTCCAGGCCGTCGATGAACACCGGCAACGTCGAATCTTGAAGTTCAGGATGATCCAGTGCCAGAAAATCGCCCGCGTTGATGCGGTGACCACCGCCAGTATTGGCTTCGTGCGCGAATGCCTCGGTTTTGCCTGAGCCGGGATCGCCGAGCAACACATATGCCGCCAAGGCTCGCGTGTCGCTCAGCGGGGTCGGTCCTGCAACCGGGTCATCTTCGGTGTCAGATTGGCGCACGCATGTGCGCGGAACAAACAGCATCTGCGTCTTTTATCTTTTGATTGGGTTCACCGCTCAGGAAGTCCAAATGGCAAGCGGACACCAGCGTCAGTCACGCAGCGCTCACTGCGGATTATGTTCGCTCCAGGCCAAACTGGGACGAACAATCCCACCACTCAGTGGTAGCTCCGGCCGCTCGCTCCTTGCATTGAAGCGGACCACAGAGCGTCGACCGCGAAATGCGGATACCTTGAAAACCAGCAACAAACCGTAGTGAAAAAAAACCTACACCCTCTTTGAGAGGCCCCCCGATTTGGCGTCGTACGCATAGCCACGTTCAGCGTAAGCCTTCGTCCGCGACTCTTCAAAGAGGGTCGCGGCTACTTCGTCTTGGAGAAGAGGATGGGTCGGAGCCAGCTCGGCCAGGGCTTTCCGTAGAGCGCGAACATAGTCAACACTGACCTTACGCTCAACATGTTCGTTAAGTTCGGCATTCAAGGCAGCGGACAGCCGTCCCTGCAATTTCTGTGAATGCTCGGCCCATTCCGCAACCGCAGTTCGCCCATCTCGCACGGCTGCATTTCGGGCTGCCATCCCAGCGGCCAAACCATTCGTGTAGTTGCTCATCGCGCTCTACCTTATTCGATGTCGAGGGCCATCCGCCTCGGATACGACCTCATCACAGGTATCGCCTCTCGCCGCCGGATTGACGTCGCTGCCTTGTACCTCCCCAACCTCCAGCCCGGAGATCAATACGCCGGCAACAGCCACAGCGAGGGGCTTCGATCCAATTTTGCCATCAATAGCGTCTTGCAGCTCACGCGGCATGCGACCCGCACGAATTTCTCGTAGCCAAAATGCCAGATCCTCGACCTCAAATACCAGCCGACTGCGATCAGCGTCTGCCGCGCGTAGGATTCGCTCGCAGTGCCGCAGGTATACGGACCAGGCCTCGGAATTTCTGGCCATGGCCCGCTCGATCAACGACATATCCTTCGCCTGTAGCAACGCAGCCCGACTCGCGGTGACGATACTCTTCGCCTGATGGTATTGCCGGTCCGCGTGGAGTTCGGCAAACATGTATTGATCAGCACGCAGCGTGTCACCCTCGATGCTGGTCAACGGAATTTTGGCGTAACGTGCCCGATGTACTGCCAGATCCGCTTCTGCCCGAGCTCTAAGCAAGAGAAGTTGTCGCACCACGGGGTCTTTCTCTTTGTTCGCAGCCCGCATAGCAATGTCGTAGCGACGCTCAGCAAGCGCGACCAAATCTTCCTTAGTTGGCTCGTAGCCAATCACCGTGATCCCCGTGAGCTGCCCCTGCATCCATACCCGCCGGCGAAAATCGATTGAGCCAGCGACTTCGGTCCCAGTCCATCCCTTCTCACGCGCGAGCTGCAATGCCGCTCTCACGACTGTGTCTGGTGAGCGTTCGAACCGTATCCGATCGCCCAAATCATGGAAGGCGGGCGATTGGCTTCGCCTCCACGCATAGGTGCCGCTAACCAGACGGACAAATAGAAGATCAATAGTGCGGTTGCTGCGTACCGGACGCACCCTTTCTTCGAACGCAACCGTTTCTGCCCGCAGAACGTTCTCCGATTCTTCCCCCTCGCGCGCCTTCGCTGCAGCGGCAAGCTTCTCAATGAGGGACATATGTCTGTCCTGGTCAAAACCGGTCTTCTCGGCCAGCTTGGCCCATTTGTACTTTGAGCCGAGGTCAGATGCCTTCATCTCCTCGCCGTCAAGGCGGAACGAAAACCCATTCATCCGCCCAGTGCTGGCCACGTTTGGAACAAGCTGCAACCCCGCCTCATCGCAAATCTGTACAAAACCCTCAAAGCTGCCGGCCTGGATTGCACGATTCAAAATGACCTGCATGCGCTCCTTGAGAGACGTCTGCCCGGTGCGTTTCTTCCGCGCCGCCGCCCCCTTCGCTCGCTTCGGGTGTTCAGGTTCGCTATTCAGCCCGGGCGTCAATCGCAACCCAAACTCGCGCTCCAGCGCCTGTGTCGACTCAATCGCAGCCCTCACATCATTTCGGCCGTGCCACAAAGTGGCATCGAGACCGATTCGGCTAACAACAAGATGCACATGATCGAAATCGGTGTCGTCATGACGCACCGCTACCCACATGTGATTCTTGTCGTCGATACCCATGAGCTGCAGATGACGGTTGCAAATTCGCTGCCAAGCCGTGCTATCGAGCCTCTCTCCTTTAGGCAGCGCTAGCGAACAGTGCCAGACTGGGTTCTTGGCTTCGGGTCGGAGCTTCCGGCAAATAGCGAACTCAGCCGCCAAGCCACGGGGGTCGGTAGCGGCCATGTTGCCGCCGACAATTGAAGCACGATCGCCCTTCCCTTTCTGACCCGCCCCAAAAACATACGCCAGCAGACCTCGAAACCCGTTTCCTCGGCCGATTTTGGCCTTCATTGCCGCTTTTCACTCAAGACTTGCAATGCCAGCGACTTCGCGACTGCGGCCAGTCGCCGGATGACACTCTCGTCGACACCAGTAGCAGTACCCGCATTCAAGTGGTGGGCAATCTGATTTAAGTTGCTGCCAACGCGAGCCAGCTCAAGATACGTCTCCCGATTGACTGCTGGGATCTCTGCACGTGCCGGCACGACCGAGCCCATCGCAGCCTGGCGAATGAAGGTCGCCGGTGGAAGACCTGCCTCAGACGCACGTCTTTCTATATGTGCTCGCTCGCCTCTGTTCAGCCGGATGGCCACCACGTGTCGCAGGCCACGTTCCGGAATATCTGCCATCCCATCCCTCATCTGCCCTCCAGACTCTCATGGTGGGGAAGCAAAGCGCCCCACCTACCCCGTAGGGCGAGGTGAACTCCGGACGAAGCGTGCTAGCACGCGTAATACGGAGTTATACCTCGCTACCTGCTTAATCTGAGAGCAATATAGGGTTGCGTCAGCGTATTTAACAAGCCGGGTCACTGTGACCTATTTCGATGGCCAATTTTCTATAAGTTGGGCCACATTGACTATCAAGCCCGCTGAACTAGTAAATTTGGCCAACAGTGGCCTACGCTTGCGTGAAAAATAATCAAACCCAGGTCACAGTGGCTGCGTATGCCGCGAAACTTAGGTCACAGTGATCATTCTCCACATAAGAGTTGGGTCACATTGACTCAAATTGAGCCCACCATCAGGTTTGGATCACAACGAATCCAGTGTGGCGTGTTCTTTGTAGTGTTGTTTTAATGCTCAAAGCCAAACTACCTGAAGCAGGTTTCCCCGTAGCGTCAAGCTAGGACACAAAGCGCTCTACGTGGGTGATCGAAATTCTCCTTGACCTACGCCCGCCCGGACTTCGTGCTGACGCCAACTTCCTGAGCAGGCTCGACGACGCAACCCGGATACTCCCCTCATTGAGCGGAGAATGTTCAGCTTGATACGGCTCTCGCCCCCGTCGCTCGCAGTCCATGATGCGGGATTGAGACAGCCGCTTTCCGCCCCGATGGGCAGTTGAATATTCGTCAAACCAAGGTAAATTGGGCACACCGAAGCGACCGACCGGATGAGATTGAGCGCTTCCCGGCGGCGAGAGCCGTACCCGTGCGAGGCGGGTCGAAAGTGGTGTCCGGATCTGCTTTTTGGAAGAGGCGCTGTTTGCGCCTCTTTTCATTTCTGCTTTTCCAGTTGGTTGGACATCAGGCTATCCCGTCAATGTGACCTATTTTTCCCAACTTAATCGCGTCTCTTAGGCCACATCGACCTATCCAGAGCACTGTGGATATCTCCCCATATATTTTCACCTTTCACCCCACAAACGTTCACCATACAGCCAAAGTGAAGATTTATGGGGCGCAAGGTGAAAGATCATGGGGAAACTTATCACCCCATATCCTTTCACCTTGCTCCCCATATCCTTTCACCTTGCTCCCCATAAGCGTTCACCTTACACCCCATAAACCTTCACCTTCAGACGAAATTTTCCTTCTAATTCATGCGCTTATAGGTACGTATACGTATACAGTTTGTTTGTCTGTTCTTTTAAAGAAACAGACAAACAACCGAAACGCGTAACCCACGGCGCAAGTCTTGTGGTGGCGGTGCATCAAGCTGTGGACAGCCGCTACGCGGCCCGTGTGGACCGGCTGATGGACAACCGGATGGACAGGCTGCGCGCCTGCCCACAGGTTGCCCACGAACCGTCCCACACTTGACCACAGCAGCATCGGTATGCATGCCAAAGCCCCGAGCGAGCGAGCGAGCGAGCGAGAGAGCGAGAGAGCGAGAGAGAGAGAGAGAGAGAGAGAGAGAGAGAGAGAGGCTCCTCAAAACGACGCGCAAACGCGCGCCGAACGCATCGCCATAGAACACCACAAGCCAGCCGCGCTCGCGATTGATGTCGCGTGGCAGGAAGGGTGTTGGATTCGACCTGGCGGCAGGCCGATAGAAGCAGCTAGGTTATTTGCACAACAAGGAGATGCGCGGAACCATGAATACGAAGAATCCGGCGGCGCCTGCCCCGCCGAAGATCGTGATTCGCCGCTCATCCAAGCGTGTGGTGGTCACCGCAGCGATGAAGGAACGGCTACGCGCCAACGCAAAGGTGTCCAAACGCAGCGTCTTCCCC